>LSQX01345038.1_pt1 | contig 10209 bp, 6 predicted proteins | sample 654561 | NCBI WGS metagenome assembly LSQX01 (sample SAMN04489861, study PRJNA283612) | anaerobic digester metagenome | isolation source: 4 biogas reactors fed with cattle manure at either 37C or 55C with and... | place: Denmark: Kongens Lyngby | collected 2014
GCCAAGCTTGCTTGAGCTATGCCGAGCATTTGCAAAATCAACGAAGATAATTTTTTGAGTGAGGCGGGCGGAGTCTTGACTTTTTTTGCTTCGTTTTTTGTGTTAAGTGGTACATCCCGATTCTTTATCGGGAACAAAAAAATGAAGTGGGGTTTGGGGCAAAGCCCCAGCTTGCTTAATTCCTCTGATAATCAGCATATCCTTTATCAAAAACAGCTTTACAACTGGCTGTAACAACTTGCGAAAGTCAAATAAAGAAATAATACCATTGTTATTGTTTGTAATTTCTCACTCATCTTACAATTTATAGGTATTTGATAAACAATTCTGTTGAATTAGCTGTTTTTCAATATAAAAACTTTCAATATTAATATTATGAGTAGCTATTCAATTGAGTCTTTGGAGCAATACTTTAAGGTCTATCGGAGATCTGTGCAAAAACCGAAAAAATTTTGGGGAAAAATTGCCGATGAAAATTTCACCTGGTACCAAAAATGGGATAAAGTCTTAGAGTTTGATATGCAGAAGGCTGAGTTTACCTGGTTTAAAAACGCCAAGTTAAACATTACAAAAAACTGTATTGATAGACATTTAGCAAACAAAGGAGATAAAAATGCCTTGATTTTTGAACCGAATGATCCGAACGAACCGGCTCGGACATATACGTACAATCAGCTATACACAGAGGTTTGCAAGCTTGCTAATGTGCTGAAAGAGCAGGGCGTGAAGAAAGGCGACAGAGTGTGTATTTATTTACCAATGATTCCGGAATTAGCATTCAGTATCCTTGCTTGCGCACGTATTGGAGCTATACATTCGGTGGTTTTTGGCGGATTTTCTGCGAATGCACTTTCCACCAGAATCAATGATAGTACGAGTAAAGTTCTAATCACATCTGACGGAGGGTATCGTGGAGCAAAAACGATTGACCTTAAGAAAATAGCAGATGAAGCGCTGAAAAACTCGCCGAGCGTTGAGAAAGTTTTGGTAGTAAATCGTACGAATCAGGAAATTAATATGCAGGAAGGTCGTGATTTGTGGCTTCAACCATTGATTGACCAGGCTGAATCAACAAATGTGGCTGAAATAATGGATGCAGAAGATCCGCTTTTTATACTTTATACAAGTGGTTCTACCGGAAAACCAAAAGGAATGTTGCACACTACGGCCGGATACATGGTTTTCACGGCATATACATTTAAAAATATTTTCAACTACAATAACGATGATATTTATTGGTGTACTGCTGATATTGGCTGGATAACCGGACATTCATACATAGTTTACGGACCGCTTTTGAATGGAGCTACGACCGTGATTTTCGAAGGGATTCCGTCTTATCCTACTTACAGCCGATTCTGGGAAGTGATTGAAAAACATCAAGTTACTCAGTTTTATACAGCCCCGACTGCTATTCGTTCTTTAGCAAAAGAAAAAGTAGAGTATGTGCAGAAATTCAAAATGAAGTCACTGAAAGTAATTGGATCTGTGGGTGAGCCGATAAATGAAGAAGCCTGGCACTGGTACAATGACCATGTGGGAGGAAAAGTCTGTCCGTTAGTAGATACATGGTGGCAAACCGAGACCGGTGGAATCCTGATTTCAGCAATTCCGTTTGTTACACCGACAAAACCTACATATGCTTCGCTGCCTTTACCGGGTATAAAGCCTGTGATAATGGACGATTTGAGAAATGAGATAGAAGTAAATCAAAAATCGGGTAGTCTCTGTTTTGATTTTCCCTGGCCGGGTATCGCCCGTTCCATTTGGGGAGATCACCAACGGTATATCGACACTTATTTTACAAAATTTCCCGGGAAATATTTCTCCGGTGATGGCGCTCTTCGTGATGAAGTAGGATATTATCGGATTACAGGACGCGTTGATGACGTTGTGATTGTTTCCGGTCATAATCTGGGTACAGCTCCGATAGAAGACTCCATTAATCAGCATCAGGCAGTTGCTGAAAGTGCCATTGTAGCGTTTCCGCATGAGATTAAGGGAAATGCGCTTTATGGTTTTGTAGTGATAAAAGAAGCAGGACTTTGGAGGGATCAAAATAACTTGAGAAAAGAGATTAATCAGTTGATTTCAGATCAAATTGGCGCAATTGCAAAATTGGATAAAATACAGTTTGTAACGGGACTTCCAAAAACTCGTTCCGGAAAAATTATGCGTAGGATTTTAAGAGCAATTGCCGAAGGTGGAGATTACGACTTTGGTGACACTACTACGCTTCTGAATCCCGAAATAGTGGAAGAAATAAAGACAGGAAGAATAGCTCCCTAACCCTCCTTCAGGGGGTTAGGAGGCAGATTATTTATCCCGCTCCTGATTATCTCTTGTGTGTGTCTTAATAATGCCGAAGATTCATCCATCCCGTAGGTTGTGACATCTACCGACGGGTGAATTTTCATTTCTATGGTGCCCGGAAATGTCCTATAACCTTTCACTCGCTCATAACTTCCAGAAATAGTGATAGGTACTATCGGCAGTTTTAGTTCCATCGCCAAAAGAAAAGCTCCACGTTTAAATTTTCCGAGTTTGCCGGTTTTTGTGCGTGTTCCTTCCGGGAAAATAACTACAGAAATACCATTTTTAAGTTGATCCACGGCTTTTGCCATGCTTTGCTTAGCCGCCATTGGATTTGACCTGTCCACAAAAATATGACCTGCCGCTTGGCAAGCAGCACCTAAAAACGGAACTTTTCTCAACTCAATTTTCAACAGCCATTTGAAAATATAGGGTAACCATCCGTAAACCGCTAATATGTCGAATGCGCTTTGATGATTTGCAACAAAAACATACGATTGATTTCTGTCAATATGCTCCAAACCACTCACTTTCACATTGATAAAGAAAATATAGCAACAGAATTTTCCCCAAATAACACCCGGTAAGTAGGAAATTTTACTATTAGGCAACAAGGGAGAAAGAATAAATATCACAATGGAAGTTATGACCGTTGAAATTATCATCAGCGGCATGGCTATAAGCCACTGGTAAATGAAGTAGAGAGGATAGAGAAATTTCATGTTTTTGTAGCTTGATGTAGGATGACCGAATTGAGTTTTTCAGCAGTTCGTATTTTAAAATGATGCATAGGATTTAATTTTTTATTTTTACCGCGCTGGCATTCTTTTCGGTTCCCGGTATTTTTTATCCGCTTCCAGCATGCTGTTCTGCCTTGCAAACACTCCCAAAATTACAACAAATATCCCAATCCATTGCCATATTTCAGATAATATCCGGGGAAAAAACGCTGTAATGACCGGGATTTAACTAATGAAAACCTGTGAATTGGCAATGCCCCGGCTAAACCGTATCTGCAAAAAAAAGGATAAATTCAAACCGAAACCGGAGCTGGTTTCCCCGTTATTTCCCGGTAATTAACTTCACTTTGTCATTAATTTCCGACCAGGTTTCTTCCGACATTTTCGTGCCCACAACTTCTACTACTTTGGATGAAACAAACGAACCGATTTTTCCACAAATATCTAAAGTATAATCATTTGCTAAACCATATAAAAATCCGGCTGCATATAAATCACCCGCTCCGGTTGTGTCCACGCTTTTCACTAAATTCGGCTCTATCATATAAAATTCATCACCGGATTGAATGACAGAACCATTTTTCCCGATTTTTACAATCGCAATTTTACTCATTTTAGCTATTTCCTGCACGGCATCAAGTGGTTTCTTATTCGTAAAAGTATAGGCTTCATCTTCATTTGCAAAAGTGATATCCACATAATTTTCGGTAATTTCGTGTAGAAAATCAAGATTTTCTTTCACAATATTGAAGCTTGCCAAGTCAATAGAGGTTGTAAGTCCGGCTTCTTTTGCCATTTTCAGAGCGGTGCGAATCAACTCATGGTTCTGTACTAAGTAGCCCTCAATATGGAAAAAATCATAATCGTTGAAAACTTCCGGATTTAAATCTTTAGCATACAATTCACTGGCTGCACCGAGAAATGTGCAGAGTGTTCTTTCGCTATCCGGAGAAACGAGGATAGTACAGTGACCGGAAGGGGTTTCGCTCAATTGCATATGAGGTGTAACTCCGTTATCAAGGCTGTTTGATGAGAAAAATTCTCCTATTTCATCATTGCTGACCTTCCCTATGAATCCGCTTTCGAGACCTAATTTTGCTATCCCATTAATGGTGTTGGAGGCCGAACCACCGGTTGCCATGGTGGCTGAAGATGGAGAAAAGTGGGATTTAATATGCTCGGATTGTTCGTTTTGTATTAATTGCATTCCGCCCCTGATTAAATTCAACTCATTTAACAGCTCGTCATTTTCAATTTGAAACAGAATGTCTGTGAGGGCGTTGCCCATTCCTAAAACTTTTTTCATTTTATGTTGTTTCCTTAATATATGGCTGTGTGATGCTAATTTTGTAAGCTATTCTTGATAAAAATATTGACAAAGACCAAGATTCTTTATAAATTTTGCTAAAATTTTCACAAAGATATTGTATATTTCAAAATAAACCATTACTTTTGCATTCGCATTTCGAAAAATGCCTGAAATTCTTCCTTAGCTCAGTTGGTTAGAGCATCTGACTGTTAATCAGAGGGTCCTTGGTTCAAGTCCAAGAGGGAGAGCGAAAATATAATTCCTCAGTTACAATAGTAATTGAGGAATTGTTGTTTTTAAACTCTTTGATAATAAACGCCTTGCGTTGTCTTGCTGTCTTTCTACCCCAGCGCTCTCTCAAAATCTTCGATCAACACTTCAAATTCTTCAAGTCCGATAGAAAAACGTATTGTTTTGTCCGAAATGTTCATTTCATCCCGTTCTTTTTGGGAGAAATTGACGTAGATGGTGGATGCGGGATGAATGGCAAGTGATTGGTTGTCAAATAGATTGGTGGCGCGGCGGATAACCTGAAGCTTATTTATAAATTGGAAACAGGCTTCTTTTGATTGCAGGTCTATCGTAAACATGGCTCCGGGGAATTCTCCGAATTGACTACGGCTGATTTCGTAAAATCTATTCTCTTTCAGATCGGTATAGTTCACTTTTTCTACTTTAGGGTGATTTGATAGCTCTTCAACTAACTTTTTGGTTGTTTCTGCAGCTCTTAGAAATCTCACTTCCAGTGTTTCAAGTCCGAGACTCTGCATGTAAGCGGTTTGTGGTGACATGTATGCGCCTAAATTTCGGTGGATTTCTTTGCGTAGTTTGAAATTAAACGCATCTCTCCCATGTAATCTTTCAAGTTCTCTCAGTCGCTCAGATGTACGCCAGTCAAAAGTTCCGTAATCTATAATCAGTCCGCCAATACTTGTCGCTCCGCCCGAAATGTATTTTGTGGAAGAAACCGTTTCAATATCTACCCCAAAATCCGAAGCTTTGAACGACGTGAACGGAACAATCGTGGAATCTGCAATCAGTGGGATTTTCTTACTTTTACAAATTTCGGAAAGTGATTTCAAATCTGCCACTTCCATTTGTGGATTGGTGATTATTTCAAGAAAAAGACCACACGTTTTACCATCTATTTTTTTCTTGACCTCTTCAAGATTTAGCAAATCGCAAAACCGGACTTCCACGCCAAAAGCTGCTAATGTGGATTGAAAAAAGGAATAGGTGTTTCCAAAAAGATGCTTGGAAGTTACTAAGTTCAACCCCGACTTAGCGAGTGTAAAAACAATATTGCTGATGGCCGCCATCCCTGAGCTGAGCGCGGTTACATGCTTTGCCTGTGTAATAGCTTTTACTCTGTTTTCAAAATGCTCCACAGTGGGATTGCTGATGCGAGAATAGGTGTGGTCGGTTGTTTTACCGGAGAATGCGGCTTCCATCGCTTCGGCACAGTCAAACTCAAAAGCCACCGAATTATAAACCGGCATAGAGATACTTCCGTATGGGTCAATTATACACGGTTTTGTGTGAAGTATATCGGATGTAGCATGTTTTTTTTTCATAAAAAGCCCCTTTCGCCTAATCCCTTTCACCGCAAGGGAAAAGGGAATGTTGAGTAATTCGAAAAAACAGAAATTATTGCACCGATTTTCTTTCGGTTTTCTTCCTTTTTTAGAGTAAAAAAATCACAAGTAAAGTGTCTGTTTAGTTTGTTTTGAAAGTCTGCGTACGTTATCCGATTTTTGAGTCACCTTAGGGTGATGTCTGCTCAGGCGCGGATTGAGGAGGTTTCTACCTTAGTTTAGCTCCTAATTTCTCCTCAACATTTTTCCGAATCTTGTTCATTATCGAGTCAATTGCTCCGTCAGTTAAAGTTTTATTCTCATCCTGAAGCGTAAAGCTTACGGCATACGATTTTTTCCCCGGTTCCAGATTTTTTCCTTCATAGACATCGAATAGCGTCACATTTTTGAGCAGTTTTCGTTCGGTTTCGAATGCAATCTTTTCAATTTCCGCAAACTCAATATGCTTGTCAATCAGAAACGCAAAATCTCGATAAACTTCCGGAAATTTAGGCAGTTCTTTGTATTTTACGGGGTTTAAGTCAAGCGTATTTAGGATATTATCCCAATTCAAATTGGCATAAAATACTTCCACATCCACATCAGTAAGTTTTTTTGGAATGTTGCTAACTATCCCAATAGTGGCAAGTGTTTTCTTGTTGGGAGAACTGATGCTGAGTGCTTCGGAGTAGATTTCACTCTCGTGTTTCTTGATTCTCAGACGTTTTAAATCGTATCCAAGCCGTGATAAAATATTCAGAACATATGCTTTTAGCTCAAAGAAAGAAGATTTTTGAGTACCACTTGTCCATGAGTCCGAGAATTTATTTCCGGTCACCCAGATTCCTAAGTGAAATTCTTCATTGTAAGCAGCTATCGGATTATTCTCATCTTTATTTTCAGAAATGTACCGGTAACAATTTCCAAATTCGTACAATTTTAAATCGGAATTACGGTAATTGATGTTCCGTTCGATATTTTCCAACCCGCCAAAAAGCAATGTTTGCCTCATTACACTCAAATCGTTGCTAAGCGGATTCAATATCTTTACACTCAAATTACCGGGAAAATTCTTCAAGTTTTCGTAATAACTTGCTTTAGTCAATGAATTATTCAGCACTTCGTTGAATCCTTGCGCTGTCAATTGCTCAGAAATAAGGATCTGCAATTTGTGGCTGTCCGGTTTTTTCACAAAACTGAGTGTAGAAATCAAGTTGTCTCCTATTTCTACATTGTTGTAGCCATAAATCCGGAGAATATCTTCAATAACATCCACATCCCGTTGTACATCTACACGATAAGCCGGAACACGAAGTTGAAATTCGGACTCATTTTCAGAAAGAATTTCCATCTCAAGCCCTTTTAGAATTTTTACAATCGTGTCTCTTCCAATCTCTTTCCCAATCAGTTGGTCGATTGTCTTTTTCCCTAAAGTAACGTTAAATGGATTGACTTTTGTCGGATATTCATCTACGATTTCGCTCGAAATTGTTCCGCCGGCTATTTCTTTAATTAAAATTGCTGCTCTTTTTAAAGCGTATATTGTCATTTCAGGATCGCAACCTCGCTCGAAACGGAATGACGCATCGGTATTCAATCCATGCCTGCGAGCAGTTTTACGAATGCTGACGGGCCCGAAATAAGCGCTTTCAAGGAATACATTTTTTGTCGTTTCTGTTACTCCTGAAGTTAATCCGCCAAAAACCCCTCCGATACACATTGGTTCATCACCATTGCAAATCATCAGATCTTGTTCGCTCAGCTTCCTTTCCACTTCATCCAATGTGGTAAATGGTGTTCCTTCTGGCAGATTTTTTACATGAACTTCACCGGTTGTGATTTTATTCGCATCGAATGCGTGAAGTGGCTGTCCTAATTCATGCAAAACAAAATTCGTAATATCGACTACATTATTAATAGGGCGCTGACCGATATTGAGCAAATGCTCTTTCAACCATTTCGGAGATTCCTGTACGGTAACTCCTGAGATTGTAACTGCCGAATAGCGCGGACAAGCGTTTTTATTACCAATTATTACCGGAATGGAGAGGTTTGTGTTATCAACTTTGAAGGATTCTACGGAAGGTTTTTTGAGCTTAACGTTTTCATCGTGCAGCGCGTAATAAGCGGCTAAATCACGTGCTACTCCAAAATGTGAAGTTGCATCCACTCGATTCGGTGTAATATCTATTTCGATTAATACATCGTCTTTGATTCCGTAAAAATCTTTCGCCGGCGTACCCACTTTCGTATCGGCAGGAAGTACGATTATACCATCATGGCTTGTCCCAATGCCGATTTCATCTTCAGCGCAAATCATTCCGTGTGATTCTACACCGCGAATTTTTGATTTCTTTATTGTAAAACTTTCATCTCCTGAATACAGTACAGTCCCGATTGTAGCAACTACAACTTTCTGTCCAGCAGCCACATTTGGCGCGCCACAAACGATTTGTTGCGGTTCACCAACGCCAATATCAACCGTCGTAATGCTTAGGTGGTCTGAGTTCTCGTGCTTTGAGCAAGTCAAAACCTCACCTATCACAAGTCCCTCCATTCCGCCTTTCACAGACTGGACTTTTTCTACACTGCCTACTTCAAGACCGATCGAAGTAAGAATTTTAGCGATTTTTTCCGGAGATTCATTAATATTAATGTACTCTTTCAACCAATTATAAGAAATATTCATATTTATGTGAGTTTGAAGTTGGAACCCGAATAAGGAAGTAAGTTCGGAATTCCGAGTTCAAAAATTTTAAGTTTTTCAGCGCTATTGTCGAATAATCGAATAGTCAATTAACTAAATCCCCGCAAAGGTACTGCTTTTTTCCCGCTCTATTAAAAATATTTTTTCAAAATAATGACTTTTTTGTGTAAAAACTTGCACATTTTTTCGTTATTTGTGTAATTTTACTATTTTTGCACCCGAATTATTTATCATTAATCTAAATAAGATTTTTCTATTCGCTCTTAAAGATTGACTTACTACTAAAAAAATGATAGAACAAAACTTTATAAAACTCTTCGAAGATAGCTTTAAAGCCAATTGGGACTTAAACGCATTCTCCAATTATGGCGAAAATCATACGTTGACTTATGCTCAAGTGGCAGAAGAGATTGCAAAACTGCACATATTATTCGAGGAATGTGGAATTAAAAAAGATGATAAAATCGCTCTGATTGGTAAAAACAGTATCAACTGGGCGGTAACATTTTTGGGTACGGTCTCCTACGGAGCGATAATTGTTCCCATTCTTCAGGATTTTAACCCCAATGATATACAAAACATAATCAATCATTCGGATTCAAAGTTACTTTTCCTTAATGAACCTATTTGGGAGAATCTTGATAAAGAGGAGTTCAAATCATTGGAAAGAGCCTATTCGCTCACAAACTTTGATCATCTTTATACAAAGAAAGAATCGAATTCGGCTAAATCAGAAGAAAATTTATCTAAAAATATTACGCGTGAGCATATTGAGGAATTATTTCTGAAAAAATATGAAGGAAAATTCTTGCCTGACAATGTGAATTATGTCAAAAAGCCAAATTCTGAGGTCGTTTGTATCAGCTATACTTCCGGCACGACAGGATTTAGCAAAGGAGTAATGCTTACCGGAAATAATTACGCAGGGAATGTTACGTTTGGGATTCAGACCGAACTGCTCAAGCCCGGATATCAAATAGTCTCATTTCTTCCTTTGGCTCATGCATACGGGTGTGCGTTTGATTTTCTTACAGCAGCTGCCACAGGTAGTCATGTCCATTTTATAAGTCGTCCGCCTACCGCGGCGATTTTGCTGCCGGCATTTGCAAAAGTGAAACCGAACGTGATTTTCTGTGTACCAATAATTATTGAGAAAATTTATAAAAAACAGATTCAGCCGAAAGTGTCCAAGCCGCTCGTAAAGATACTGTTGCACATTCCGGGTATAAAACACTCCATTTTATCTAAAATAAAAGATAAGCTGATCAACGCATTTGGCGGAAATTTCTCTCAGATAGTCGTTGGTGGCGCGCCGTTAAATCCTGAAGTGGAAGATTTTTTTAACAAAATGAAATTCCCAATCACCGTTGGATACGGTATGACAGAGTGTGCTCCGCTGATCAGCTACGCGCATACGAGTGAATTTGTTCCGAAATCCGCAGGTAAACTGTTGGATATCATGGAAGCGAGAATTGAAAATCCTGATCCGAAAACCGGAATTGGAGAGATAGTTGTAAAAGGTGAGAATGTGATGTCCGGATATTATAAGAATGAAGAGGCTACTAA
>LSQX01301275.1_pt1 | contig 10208 bp, 9 predicted proteins | sample 654561 | NCBI WGS metagenome assembly LSQX01 (sample SAMN04489861, study PRJNA283612) | anaerobic digester metagenome | isolation source: 4 biogas reactors fed with cattle manure at either 37C or 55C with and... | place: Denmark: Kongens Lyngby | collected 2014
ATAGCACTGATACAGATACAATATTGTTACCATCTTCTAATTCAATTAAATATTTATTTACTTCCTAGAATTTTTCTATTGTTATAATTTTAATAGTATAAAAAGAAAAATTATTAGATAATTTTTCTATAGTATTTTTACTTATATTTCCAATTTCTTCAAAAGATTTTATTCTTTTTTTATAAATCCATTCAAATGTTTGAATAGCTCTAAATCTTTTTTCATTATTATTAATAAAAAACTCTTCTAATTCTTCTCTAGTTATATTATAAATATTATTCATATATACCTCGAAATTATTATATCACAAAAAGAAAAGAATTTTATTTCTTCTCTTCTCTTAATAATTCTAACTTTTTAAAACCTTCTAAATCCAAGTTATCTCTTGTGCAATTTAACTTCTCTCGTTGATAAGTCATCAAAGTTTTAACCTTCTTTTTTTCTATATAATTTGATACTGTAATAACACTAAAAACAAGTGAAAATGGAATCATACATCCATTAGAAATTGGAACTTTATCTTCAAAAAATATGTTGTTTGCAAGAATCCCCAAACAAACTACACTCAAAGGAAGAAACGTTCTATATATTGTTCTTCTTCTTTTAAATTCTCCTTCTAATTTTTCATACTTAATTTCTTCATTTAATGCTTCAGCAGCATATCTTTCTTGTTGAACATTTGTTTTTTTTTCACTCATAAAAATCTCCATTCATACCCAATTTATTATACTTTGTTTTTGTTTGTCAAATTAAAAAGTAGATATCTCTACTTAAAAATTTTTCTTATCTCTCAAGAATGGAGGAATGTCTATACCTTTTTTAGGTTCTTCAATATTAGTTACTACTCTTTCTTGAACTTCTTCAACTTGTTTCATTTTTTCGTTTTTTTGTCTTCCTTCATCAAATCCTGTTGCGATTACAGTTACTATTATTTCATCTTTTAAGTTTTCATTAATAACTGCTCCAAATATTGTATCAATATCTGTTTTAGCCGCAGCTCTAATTACTTCTACTGCATCTTCTACTTCAAACAAATTAAGATTTGCGCCTCCAGTAACATTTATAATAGCATTTGTTGCTCCATCTATACTTTCTTCTAATAAAGGACTACTTACAGCTTGTTTAGCGGCTTCTACAGCTCTATTTTCTCCACTTCCTATACCAATACCTATCAATGCATTACCACTGTTCTTCATTACCACTCTAACATCTGCGAAGTCTAAGTTTATAAGCCCTGTAACTGCTATCAAATCAGATATTGATTGAACTCCTCTTCTTAAAACATTATCTACTTCTTTAAAAGCATCTAACATAGGAGTATTTTTTTCAATTATTTCTCTTAATCTATCATTTGGAATTACTATCGTTGTATCAACATTTTTTCTTAATTCTTCTAATCCCATAATAGCTTGATTCATTCTCTTTTTACCTTCAAATGAAAATGGTTTAGTTACAATTGCAACAGTAAGAGCTCCTAAATCTTTTGCTATCTCAGCAATAATTGGAGATGCTCCAGTTCCAGTTCCTCCACCTAATCCACAAGTAATAAAAACCATATCAGCATTTTCTAATGCTGCTTTAATTTGCTCTTTAGTTTCTAATGCTGCTTCTCTTCCTACTTCTGGATTAGCACCAGCACCAAGTCCACCAGTTAATTTCTCTCCTAATTGTACTTTTACATTAGCTTTAGAAAGCTTTAAAGCTTGACCATCAGTATTAGCCGCTATAAATTCAACACCTTTTACTCCAGAATCAACCATTCTGTTTATTGCGTTATTCCCAGCTCCACCAACACCAATTACTTTTATTTTAGCTAACTGATCCATTTCCAATCCAAACATACTTCCTCCTAATCAAAAAATATTCCAAAAACTTTTCCTAAAATAGAGTCTTCTCCTATTCCTTTTCTTTTTGGAATAGATATATCTTGCTGTTTATCAATTGAGAACATAGAATATTCTTTCCCTCTCATATTTAATTTTTTTTCAAAAAACTTAATTAATCCAACTACTGTAGAATATTTATTGCTCCTTATTCCTATATCTTCTATTTTTGATACATAAGCATTATTAACAAATATTTCATCTACTATATATTGCATTTGAGGTAATTCGCTACTACCACCTGTAATAATTATATACTTAATTTCTTTGTTTGTTAAGAGGAAAAGTTGTTTTTTTGCTAATTCTAGTATTTCCTCTAATCTTGACATTACAACTTGAGATAAATCATATTGATTAATTTTAACTAAATCTCTATCAGTTGTTAACATCTCATGAACTTCATTTATTTTAGCAAATTTCTTATGCGCTAATGCAAATTTTTCTTTAATTTTTTTACTATCTTCACTAGATAATTTAAATACATAGGAAATGTCATTATCTATATTATTTCCACCAATTTTCAAAATCTCTGAATTAACTATAATTCCTTTATTAAACAATGATACCGTTGTGGTTTCTCCACCAATATTAATTATTGCAACCATATCTTTATCTATCTCTTTTGTTCTAAAGGTTTCATAATCTGCAATAGGTCCAATATTTACATCAGTAATTTTAATACCAATACTTTCTAATATCCCCATTATAGAATGAACATTTTTTTGAGGTGTTGTTACCATCATACATTTTGCTTCTAATTTATGTCCTACTAAACCTTTTGGATCTTTTATCATATTATTTCCATCTAAAACAAAATCTATTGGAATAATTGATACCAATTCCCTAGTGTCATCAAGAACACTTGAAACACCATTTTGTATTGCTTTAAGAATATCATTACCATCTACTTTGAAATCTTCTGAATTAACCTCAGTATAGCCACTTATTATATCATAATTTACATTATAAGATGGGACATTCGCTATAATCTTATCAATTTTTATACCTAATTTTCCTTCTACATTTGATATTGCTTCTTTAATAGATATTACAGCCTCATTAGCATCCACTATCAAACCTTTTTTAATACCTTTAGACTTAACTGATGAAGAAGCCAAAACATATACTTTTTCTAAAATTAATTCAGAAACTAATACTTTAACATAACTAGTACCAATATCAATACTTGTATATATCTTCCTCATCATATTCTCCTTATATTTATTATACTATAAATATCTTGATTTTATCAATCACTTACAAAATAATTACCATAATCTAAATACCATGTCCCTGTTTTGTTGTTCAAAGTTGGTAACAACTCGTTATAATAATTTAAATCATCAAATTTTAATATATTTACATATATTCTTATTTTATCTGTTGTTTTTATCAAAAATCTTTCGGTATCTTTTTCATTAATAGAGTATTCTATTTCTGATAATTTTAATAATACATCTTCATCTATTAAATACATTGATTCTATTAACTTTTCATATATTTCTTTAGGCATAGAATTAGTTAAAATTGGAACATTATATTCTTTCTCAACTTCTTTCATATTACTTAATATACTTCTTTTTTTAATAGAATCATAAAACAAAGGTCTGTTTTCTTTAACAGTTATTGTTATTTTTCCTTTTATAGTTTTCTCAACATTAACAGAACTAATCAATGGATTTTTTTTCAATTTATTAATAATACTAGCTTTTGTTGTGAAGATAATACTTGGATAATTTCTTAATCCAGATATATCTATAATTTCCTGATCTGTTAAATTAATATTATTTAAAACATATATGTTTTTTATTGGATAAGTTATTAAAGTAAAAAGAAAACTTCCTATTAAATATAAAATTAATATGAATACTAATAATTTCTTAATATTTAATTTTTTCTTTTTAGGTTCCATATGTCTCCTATTCAATAATTTCTTGTTCCAAATGTAAATCAATATTAAATTTATTTTTTACTTCTTTTTGCGCTAATTTTATTAAATCTTTAATGTCTTTAGCAGTAGCATTACCATGATTAATTATAAAATTAGCATGTTTTGAACTAATCATAGCTCCTCCAATAATTTTACCTTTTAAATTACATTCTTCAATTAACCTTCCCGCAAAATCATTTTCAGGATTTCTAAACACACTCCCAGCACAAGGATATTCTAATGGTTGAGATAACCATCTTTTTTGTTTTCTATCTTCAATTACTTTCTTTATTTCAACTTTATTTCCGTATTTTAATATCAATTTGGCTTCTAAACAAATATATCCCAAATTTTCTTTTAAAAATGATGTTCTATAATGAAAATTTAAATCCTTATTGTATAAAGTCATTATTTTTAAATCAGGAGTTAATACTCTAATTTCACTAACAATATATCCCATATCAGATTTATAAGCTCCTGCATTCATGTATATTGCTCCACCTAATGTGCCTGGAATTCCAGTTGCAAATTCTAATCCAGTTAAACCTAATCTTGAAGTTTTATAAGCAAGATCCATCAAATTAACACCTGCACCCGCTCTAACAGTAAAGCCTTCTATATTTATTTCTTTAAACTCTTTTAAATTAATAATTATTCCTTCATAATCTGAATCTTTAAATATTACATTAGATCCATTTCCTAATATTTTAAAATTAATTTTATTTTCATCTAATAATTTTATTAATTGAATTAATTTTTCAATATTCTTAGGAAAAACAATAGTAGCTTTTCCACCAACTTTATATGTGGTATGTTCTGACATAGGAACATTTTCTAATATCTTCCCTATTTTGGTTTTTTTTATCATTGAAATTATATCCATATTATTCTCCTATTAATTTTTTTATATTATTATAGATAATACTAGCGCTATCATTAATTTTTAATTTAGATAAATTATCTTTTATATTATTTAATTTATTTTCATCATATATCAAATTATCTACACATTCAATTAAATTATTTAAATCTTTTTCTTCTACTAAAATAGCTGCATCTTTATTGACTAAATCCATTGCATTTTTATATTGATGATTTTCGGTTACGTAAGGACTAGGGATTAATATTGAAGGTACAGACAACGCAATAATTTCACTAATAGTAGTTGCTCCCGCTCTAGATATCAATAAATCAACATCTTTTAAAATCCTAACCATATCTTCAATATAAGGAAATATTTTTACATTTTTTATATTTATATCTTTATATTCTTCATAATAATCTTTTCCAGTTATAAATAATATCTCATATTTTTTGTTCTTAAAATTAGGAAGTATTTCTTTAAGTTTTTGATTTACTACCATAGAACCCAAAGACCCCATAACAATCATAATTAGTTTTTTTGACCTATCGAATCCCAATTCTTCCTTTTTTCTAATTTCTTTTTTTAAAGCCATTTCACTACAAGGATTCCCCGAAAAAACAACTTTATTCCTATATTTATTTGCTTTTTCTATTGTATTGGGTAATGAAGTGAAAATTATATTTGAATACTTTAATAACATTTTATTAGATAAACCAAAAACACTATTTTGTTCATGAATTACTGTTTTAATGTTTAATTTTTTAGCTGCATATATAACAGGAGCAGAAATGTATCCTCCAACACCAATAACTATTTCTGGTTTAAAATCTTTTATTATCTTTTTTGACTCATTTACTGCATTAATAAAATAATACAAAGATTTAATAGTTTTAAATATATTTTTTCTATTTATACCGCTTGTTTTTAAAGCAATATATTCAATATTTCTTTTAGGTACAATATCTTTTTCCATTCTATCAGTAGTACCAATATATAAAATTTTAGATTTAGGTTCTTTTTCCATTATTTTTTCATATATTGCTAGAGCAGGATAAATATGCCCACCTGTACCACCTGCAGTAATAATAGCTCTCATTATACCTCCTATTCTAATTCTTTTAAGAAAGTATCAATCGTCAATATTTTATCATCTATTTCTTTTAAAGAAACTTCTTTTATTTCTTCTATCTTTTCTTCTTTATTTAAATTGCATATTACAAAAGCATTATTAATATTACTTTTTAATATAGTAGATCCAATACTTTGTAAATCCATTATTGGAATTTCTGAATTTTTTATTAGTTTAATTTCATTATTTATTTTTATTCCAATCATATCTTTTGAAGAAGTTTCTAATACTTTTAAGACTTTTTGAGGTTTACTTTTAACATGTTTTAAAATTAATGTTCCTCTTCTAGATCTAGACATCTTTTCTATTTCATCTATTTTTACTCTCTTACAGTTTCCTTTATCCATTAAAATAGTAATATATTCAAAAGAAGGAACAATACCACTTATTACTTTGTCATTTTTTAAATTAATAGTTTTAACTCCACTTGTTCTTATACCTGTTATTGATACTTCATCAGCATTAAATCTTAAAGAATAACCCAAATCAGTAGTAACAAGTATTTCATTTCCTACATTATAAGATATTCCAATTACTTCATCATTTGTTTTAATTTTCATGTTAGATATAGGTTTAGAATATCTTTGAACTTCATATTCAGATAATCTTGTTCTTTTTATCATTCCCATTTTAGTAAATGTAGTTACTAATAAATCTTTATTAAAATCGTATACAGGCATACTACCCACTATTATTTCTCCTTCTTTAAGTTGAATAATATTGCTTATATGCTTTCCAAGATCTTTCCATCTAATATCTGGTATTTCATGAACAGGTAAATACAAATAATTTCCTTTATTTGTAAATAATAACAATGTATTTTGTGTATTCATTTCAAATAATCCAGTTACAAAATCTCCTTCTTTAAGGGCTGTTTCTTCTTCTTTAGAAGCTCCATAAGATTTTGTTGATACTCTTTTTACATATCCATCATTACTTACTACTACAACTACATCATCTTTCGGAATCATTAATGTAGAATCAATTTTTATTTCACTATATTCCTCTATTACTTCTGTTTTTCTATCTTTTCCATATTCTCTTTTAATTCTTCTTAATTCATTTTTAATTACTTCAAATAACTTAGTTTCATCAGTTAAAATACCTATTAATCCATTTATAATAATTGTTAAATTCTTTAATTCCTCTTCAAGTGCTACAACATCTGTATTAGTTAATCTATATAATTGCAACATTACAATTGCTTCAGCTTGAATAGGAGAAAAACCAAATTCCTTAGATAAATTTTCTTGAGCATCTATTTTATTTGTACTTTTCCTAATTACTCTAATTACTTCATCTAATATACTCATTGCTTTTAAAAAACCTTCAACTATATGAAATCTTTCTTTAGCGTGTTCTAAATCGAATTTTGATCTTAATGTTACTGTTTCTTTTTGATGATTAATATATGCATCCAAAATGTCCAAAATTCCTAATTGCTTTGGTCTTCTATTTACGATTGCAATAACATTAAAATTATAAGATACTTGTAATTGAGTATTTTTATACAAATAATGTAATATTAATTCATCATTACTTTCCTTCTTTAATTCAACAGCAATTCTTAAACCATCTCTATCCGATTCATCTCTAACTTCTATTATTCCATCTATCTTTTTATCTACTCTTATTTCATCAATTTGTTTAACTAATATAGATTTATTTACTTCATAAGGTATTTCCGTAATTATTAATAAGTTTTTTCCTTTATTTTTTTCAAATAATACTTTAGATTTTAATATTACTTTCCCTCTACCAGTCTTATAGGCTTCTTCTAATCCAGATTTCCCTTCTACTATTCCTCCAGTTGGAAAATCAGGGCCTTTTACTATATTCATTATTGTATCTAATCTACAATTTGGTTGATCTATTCTATGAATAGTAGCATCTATTACTTCTCCTAAATTATGAGGAGGAATATTAGTAGCATAACCAGCACTAATTCCGGTAGATCCATTTACCAATAAATTGGGAAATCTTGCTGGAAGTACAGTGGGTTCTTCCAATGAATCATCATAATTTAAAGCCATTATTACAGTATTCTTTTCAATATCCTTTAATAACTCTTCACTTATCTTTGATAATCTTGCTTCAGTATAACGCATAGCAGCAGCAGAATCTCCATCAATAGAACCATTATTACCTTGCATATCGATAAATGGAGTATTCATCTTCCAATATTGACTCATTCTAACCATAGCATCATATATAGATGAATCTCCATGGGGATGATATTTTCCCATAATATCTCCGACAGCTCTAGCAGATTTTCTATATGGCTTATCATAAGTATATTTATCTTTATACATAGAATATAATATTCTTCTTTGAACAGGTTTCAAACCATCCCTAACATCAGGAATAGCCCTATCTTGAATAATAGACTTAGCATATCTACCAAAACTTTTCCCCATCATATCTTCTAAACTATATTCATATATTTTTTCTATTATGTTTTTCATATATTCACCTAAATACATTGTACCATAAAAGAACGATTAGAAAAATAAAAGACAAGAATTTTTCTTGTCTTAGTTAATTTTTTCTACTGATTCAAATATTAAGTTGTCTCCCTCTTTAATAAAAGTAAATTTAAGAGTATTTAATTTATTATATGTTTCCATAGATATATCAGAACCATGATTTATAATTTCAAGTGGAGTAGTTTTCTCGAATTCGTTAGAAGTTGTATAAATATTTATTTATGTAAACAAAAAAATAAGCTAATGCTTATCTTTTTATTTGATTCATTACTTCTTCAGCAAAGTTATCGCATCTTTTTTCCATGCCTTCGCCCACTTCATAACGTACCATTTTCTTTATTATTCCATTATTATTTTTTACATATTCTAAAACTGTTAAGTCATTATTTTTAATGAATTCTTGTCCTTCTAAACATATTTCTTTAAAATGTTTATTAATTCTTCCTTCAACCATTTTTTCTGCTATATCAGCAGGTTTTCCTTCATTAATTGCTAATTGTTTTTGAATTTCTCTTTCTTTTTCTATTTCTTCAACCGAAACATCTTCTTTTCTTATATGTTTTGGTCTCATAGCTGCTGCATGCATAGCAATATCTTTTGCAACTTCTTCGTTAGCGCCTTCTAATACTATGATAACCGCTATCTTCTTTGTATTATGAATATATATTCCAAATACTTCATTGTCATTTAATTCAATACTTTCAAATCTTCTAAAACTAAGTTTTTCACCTATTTTAGCAATCTTACTAATAATTAAATCATTCAATGTAACATCATCTATTTTTAGAGTTAAAGCCTCATCTACAGTATTAATATCATTATTTAATACTAAATTTGCTGTTTGTTTAACCAAATCAATAAATTCTTCATTACTTGCTACAAAATCTGTTTCCGAATTCAATTCTACAATTGATGCTTTTTTATCATTATATACTATATGTACTAATCCTTCAGCTGCAATTCTTCCTTCTTTTTTTGCAGCAGTAGAAATCCCTTTTTCTCTTAACCAATCTGTTGCCTCTTCAATATTACCACTGGTTGCTTCTAATGCTTTTTTACAATCTAACATACCAGCACCTGTTTTTTCTCTTAATTCTTTAACTAAATTTGCTGTTATCATTATGCCTCCTTATTTTAACTTCTTTAATAATTCATCTTTCTTCATTTTAGAATAACCTTCAACGCCTTTTTCTTTTGCTAAATTCTTCAATTCAACTACAGTCATATCTTTTAAATTTGATTTTTTAACTTCTTTAGGTTCTTCTTTTTTTTCAACTATCATATGTTTACTAACTAAAGGTTTCTCAGATATCATATTTTCTTCAACTTCAATTTTTATTTCTTTTTCATCTTTTTGTATTACTTCTTCTTTAATCTTACTTACCTTTTCTTCATCAGAAACAAAATCAATAATCTCTGCACCTAAAGCTTCTGCTACAGCATTATTTAAAACACCCATTATTAATTTAACGGATCTAATAGCATCATCATTAGCAGGTATTACATAATCTACTAAATCAGGATCACAATTTGTATCTACTATTCCAAATACTGGTATATTTAATTTTCTTGCTTCTTTAATTGCGCTTAATTCTTTACTTGGGTCAACTATTATTAGTGCTTCAGGCAATTTCTTCATTTCCCTAATACCACATAAATATCTATCTAATTTATCATATTCTTTTTTAATTTTAATTACTTCTTTTTTAGGTAAAGCTTCAAAAGTACCATCAGTTTCCATTTTTTCAATTTCATCTAATCTAGTAACTCTCTTTCTTATAGTCCTAAAATTTGTTAATGTTCCACCTAACCATCTTTCATTAACATAATACATTTGTGTTCTTTCTGCTTCTTCTTTAACAGGTTCTTGTGCTTGTTTTTTAGTACCTACAAACAATACTTTTCCACCATTTTC
>LSQX01374826.1_pt4 | contig 10208 bp, 6 predicted proteins | sample 654561 | NCBI WGS metagenome assembly LSQX01 (sample SAMN04489861, study PRJNA283612) | anaerobic digester metagenome | isolation source: 4 biogas reactors fed with cattle manure at either 37C or 55C with and... | place: Denmark: Kongens Lyngby | collected 2014
AATCTGTTGTCAACGACTTCGGTGGTCCGAATCCACCTTCCCCCACCAAAAATTCCGACTGCGCAAGCAAGTCGGAATTTTTACTTATTACCTATTACCTCTTCACTATTACTTAACCTGCGCAGTCGGAATTTTGGAAGTAAGAGGTAAGAAGCAGGACGCGGGGAGCGGCGGGAAAAAATAAGCCGCAGCTGAAAGCCGCTCATCGCGTCCGTAAATACCGCAAAGAAAAATAACGTTCGACTGTCAAAACAAACGCCGGTATTTTCCCGTATCCATAAAAAACTCTTGCTTTTTAATAAACATTATGATATAATATGTTATGCACATTTTTTGTAAAAATATACATAATAAATGTGTCATTTTTCAGGAGAGGAAAGCAATATAATGAACTCAGCAAATATCCAGCATTTAATCGCGATGATCGTTTACATGGCGATCGTAATAGGTATAGGAATCTTCTTTGCGCAGCGCGCGAATAAGAACGCAGAGTCTTATTTTTTGGGCGGACGCTCGCTCGGGCCGTGGGTTACGGCTTTCAGCGCGGAAGCGTCGGATATGTCGGGCTGGATGCTTATGGGTCTGCCCGGGCTTGCGTATTGGACGGGTCTTGCGGACGCGGGCTGGACTGCCATCGGTCTCGCCGCCGGCACATATCTGAATTTTCTTATCGTATCGAAACGGCTTCGCCGATACAGCGTAAAGGTTGACGCCTTCACGATACCCGACTTCTTTTCCAACCGTTTCCGCGAGAAGAAGAAAATTCTGATGACCATCGCCTCACTGGTCATTATAGTGTTTTTCTCCGTCTATGCGGCGCAGTGCCTCAGCACCTGCGGCAAGCTGTTTTCAAATCTGTTTGGCTTATCATACACGAGCATGATGATTGTTGCAGCTATTTTTGTATTAGTCTACACATTTCTCGGCGGATTCCTCGCGGAGAGCGCCTCCGACTTTATGCAGGCGATAGTTATGGTCGTTGCACTGGTTCTTCTCCTTGTACTGGGCGTTGTAAGTGCCGGCGGCGTATCCGCCGTTATTGCCAATGCAAAGAGCTATGACGGATTTTTCTCACTTCTTAAAACCGCAACTCCCTCCCAAACCGAAATCAATGTGTTCGGACCCGCCGAAAATTACGGCATTTTGTCGATTTTATCATGCCTTGCCTGGGGGCTGGGCTATTTCGGAATGCCGCAGGTACTCCTTCGCTTCATGGGAATCCGCTCCGAGCATGAACTCACCCGTTCCCGCCGCGTGGCGATCATCTGGGTGGTCATCTCGATGGTAGCGGCCATCTTCATCGGTATCGTCGGCCGCAGCGTGGCCGGACTTGACTATCTGTCAAACAGCGAAGCCGAGAATATTTTTGTCGACGCGGCAACGATGTTTCTGCCGCCGGTACTAGCCGGATTTGCCTGTGCGGGAGTGCTTGCCGCGGCTATCAGCTCATCCGACTCATATCTGCTGATTACCGCTTCCGCCGTCAGCCAGAACGTTTTCCGCGGTATAGTAAAGAAAGACGCCTCAGAAAAACAGGTCATGTGGTGCTCGCGCATCACTCTTGCGGTTATAACGATCGCAGCTATGATTATCGCGTGGAACTCCGACAGCACCATCTTCGCGATAACTTCCTTTGCGTGGGCGGGTCTCGGCGCAGCCTTCGGTCCGCTGATTCTGTTCAGTCTGTTCTGGAAGCGCACAACCTACCCTGCCGCCATCGCCGGAATGATTTCGGGAGGAGTAATGGTCTTCTTCTGGAAACTCGTCATCAATCCCCTCGGCGGCGTCTGGAAGATATACGCACTGCTGCCGGCGTTTATATTAAGCTCGCTCGTTATCGTGGCAGTCTCTCTCGTTACAAAGAGCCCGGACAAAGAGATAACAGACGAATTCGAAGAAGTACGCGCCGGTTGATGTAAAAAATAATAAGCGGAGCCGCGGCAAAACTCAAACTTTGCCGCGGCTCCTTCATGTTTCCGTATATTATGCGAATCGTAAAAAGACTGTCTATATATTATTTGTTTCCGCCCCTGATAACGTTTCTCCGTATCTTTCCGGAGATCGTCTTCGGCAGCTCGTCGACGAATTCGACGACGCGGGGGTATTTGTAGGGCGCGGTATGGTGCTTGACGTAGTCCTGAACCTCTTTTGCCAGCTCATCGCTTGTGACGGTGCCTGCGACGGTGACTATCGTCGCCTTGACTATCTGACCTCTTACCGGATCGGGTACGGCGGTAATGGCGCATTCAAGGACAAAAGGCATCTCCATGATAACCGACTCAATCTCGAACGGCCCTATCCTGTATCCGGACGATTTGATAAGGTCGTCGTTGCGGCCGACATACCAGAGGTATCCGTCCTCGTCGACCCACGCGGTGTCACCGGTGTGATACCAGCCGTTATGCCATGCCTCATCGGTAGTCTTGCGGTCGATGCTGTCTGGAGCGGTGGCGCTGTAATAGCCGAGTGTAAGTCCCGCCTGCCGCTTTCCCGGGTTATATGCGTTTTCGCCGTCGGTCTTTATGCAGATTTCGCCGGTTTCTCCGATTTTTGCCTCGCTGCCGTCATCGTTGAGCACGGCCACCCGATACATCGGGTTCGGCTTGCCCATAGAGCCGGGCTTCGGATTCATTCCGAAGAGGTTCGCAACGGTAAGCGTCGTCTCGGTCTGGCCGTAGCCCTCCATCAGCTTGATTCCGGTCGCCTTCAGCCACTGATTGTAAACTTCGGGGTTCAGAGCTTCACCGGCGACAGTCGCGTGCTTCAGACTCGAAAGGTCGTATTTTGACAGATCATACTTGATGAAGTAGCGGTACATCGTCGGCGGGGCGCAGAATGTCGTTATATTGTGTTCGCTGAACATCGGCAGTATGTCTGCGGGATTGAAGCTTTCAAAGTCATAGACAAATACTGTACCGCCGCAGAGCCACTGACCGTAAAGCTTGCCCCAGAGCGCCTTGCCCCAGCCGGTGTCGGAGATGGTAAGGTGAACTCCGCCCGGCTCGACCATGTGCCAGTATTTCGCGGTTATGAAGTGCGCGAGCGGATAGGTGTAGCTGTGCATGACCGCCTTCGGATAACCGGAAGTGCCGGAGCTGAACAGCATCAGCATATTCTGATCTTCTCCGCAGGGAGTGTCGGGACGACGCTCGAACACGTCGGACATCTTTTCCATGCCCTCGTCGAAGTCAAGCCAGCCGTCGCGTTTGCCTCCGGCGCTGATGCGGAGTTTCAGGGAAGGAGAAGATTTAACGGATTTGTCGGCTTCGTCGGCGACGGTTCCGTGCGTGGTGCAGACGAGCGCCTTGATTCCCGCGTTTTCAAAGCGGTAAACGAAATCCTTCTCCATAAGAAGATGAGTAGCCGGAACGACTACCGCGCCCAATTTGCAGAGCCCGAGAACGGCGAACCAGAACTGCTCCTGCCGCCTAAGCACAAGCATAACGCGATCGCCCTTTTCGATGCCGACCGATTCGAAATAGTTCGCGGCTTTCGCGGAAAGGCGCTTCATATCATCAAAAGTGTATTTCTTTACCGTCTTGTCGAGAGCGACATGAATCATCGCAAGTCCGTCGGGATTTTCATCCGCCAGCCTGTCGACGGTATCGAAAGCGAAGTTGTAGCGGTCGGTATTCAAAAAGTTGATGTTGACAAGTTCGCCCGCTTCGTTTTCCTCGCACTCGACGAAGTCGCCGTATTTTACCTTTTTGGTTATAGGTGCGGCGGAGGAAATCAGCCTCGGGTCGTATTCATAAGCTTTTCCGGCGGCGTCGGTCACCACCGCGATAAACAGACAGTCTTCGCCTCCGACGGCTATCATTCCGTGGGGTTCGCTTGAATTGTAGTAAATCGCGTCGCCGGGATAAAGGGTGTCGATATGGCCGTTTACATTAACTTTCAGCTGTCCCGAAATGACATAATCGAATTCCTCGCCTGTGTGCATCGCGAGCGGAATCGGTTTTGCTTCTGCATCGGCGTCGTATTTGGCGCGCACGAGAAAGGGCTCGGAAAGTCTGCCCTTGAAGTTCGATGCAAGGTGGGAATAATTGAATCCGCGCCGCCGCTCAAGCTTAAGCCCTTCTCCGGAGCGGACGATGCTCATCGTGGTAAGCCTCGGACTGGTACCCGTCATAAGGTCGGTAATTTCGACCCCGAGCGCTTTGGCGCAGTTGTGGACAAAGGTGAAGCTGAGGTCGCCCTCGCCGCTTTCGCCCTTAAGGTAATCTTCGACCGAAAGGTTTGTGACTGCGGCCATATCTTCGGCGCTCTTGCCGAGGATCGTGCGGAGCTCCTTTATGCGCGCCGCTATCGCCATTATTTCTTCTCTTACGCCGTTCTGGAATTCATTCATTGACATTGATTAAATAACCTCCGTGATCTGACAAAAATATTCTTCGTCTGACAGGAAAAAAACAAAAAACGCCCCGAAAATTCGGGACGAAAAACATTCATTTTCCGCGGTACCACCCGTAATTTGCCCGTCTCGGAGTTATGTGTAAAAACAAATCGAGACAGACCTCTTTACCCGGCTCAGACAAGCCGCCTGCTTCTAACGTAGCATATACGTCGTTCCTTAATTGCGGAAACTACGCCTCGAGATCGTCTTTCCGTTTTCGGGAACGCCGCTTGGGAGTGATCTGTTTTGCTGCCGCAGGTCCCGTTTTCACCAAAATACGGGCTCTCTGGCGCCTGCGAGCCGGCAAAACCGTCTCCGTCACAGCGTTTGTGGTTTATTTGAGATATTGTACATTAAAAACGTCGGATTGTCAATGGCCTTGAGCGAAAAGTAATGAAAAATTAACACAAATCTGATGTTTGTTGTCTCTATGCATTTCGGCTCGCCTTTTCTATAAGCTCTCTGAGCGCCGCGGCGTCGCGGATAAGCTCCTCGATTTTGCCGTTCGGCACAAATTCCAGCAGCAGAGCCCGCTCTCTGCCGTCGGACGAAAGGACGGAGAGATAGCTCTCCCATTCCGCCGCCTGCTTGCATAGAGGGAATTTGTCATTGCCGCGCCATGCAAAGACGTGCACATTGCTGACGTGGGGCAGGGCAATTGTAAGCTCCGAAAGATTCGTTTCAAAATCCCTGGACTGGTTCGGCTGCCAGTAAAGCGACAGATTAGGCTCGTTTATTTCTGTGATAAGCCGCAGCGCCGAATCAAGTGTGTCTGTAAGGGTATTCTGATGCCACTCGAAGGAAACGCCGAGTCCCCTTTCTGCGGCGGCGCGGCAGAAATTCTTCGCGGCGGCGGCGATATTCGCCCGATTTGCGCGGCTTGCATCTCCCGACTCCGCAGCAGAACCGCCACTCCCCGCCCATATGCGGATATTCGAAGCGCCGAGCGCGGCGGCGGTGTAAATCACATCTTCCGCTCCGGAATTTTCTTCGCAGCGGTAGTATGAGCCGTATGATACGGGCGAAACTCCGGCGTCGCGGCATAGGGCGGATATCCTCTCCGCCTCCCGCAGATCTCCCGGGCGAAGATGAACATCCCCGCCGACTTCAATCGCCGAAAGGCCGTTTTCGCGGCAGAGGCAGATTATTTTATCTATTGAAAGTTCTCTGAAAGTAACCGATACTATTCCCGGAGTGAACATAATATTTTCCTTCGTCAGATATGGTTTATTCGGCGTATTTTCTCATAATGCCGCTTATTTCATCGGTTTTTGCGGCGGCTTGGTTTTCGTCGGGAATAATTCCGCCGTAGCGGGTTTTTTCGTAAAGCTCCGTGATTTCTGAAAGACCGGCGACCGTTGTCTTTTCTTCAACACCCCGGCGGATCTGGCGCGGCGAATCTCCGGGTTTCGCATAACCCGCCCGCCTCCATGCGGCGGCAAGCTCCGCGTATGCGCGGCAGAACCGCTCGCCCAAGTCTTTTACCGAATTGATCCGCCGCAAAAATCCGCGATAGCTGATGTCTTCGGAGGCAGTTGCCGGCTTTCTTCTCCTCGATTCGTCTTCGTCAATCTCGCTTTCGATGTCCTGATATCCGACATTCTGCGGCTGAGCAGCTTTTTCCCCGGTTCTGTGGCGGAGATTGAAAAGCATGGTAATGAAATTGAGTATCATCCTGTAAAGCGAAGCGAAGAACCGTCCGATCTTTTTGAAAAGCCCTCTGCGGGCGGCAAGGATGAAGAACACCATCACACCGATGCACAAAAGAACGAAAAACCAGAAATAAGCCTTCGTCTCGGTTTCGCTGCCAAGATTGTAAATCATAGGATTAAAGGCGAATCTTTCGGCTTTTTCGGCAGCTTCTTCGGCTTCGTAAAATCCTTCGTCGGCATCCTTGAATATGGCGCTCAGTATGACAAACATCAGGAGCCGAATAAGAGAGGTAAAACCGACGACAACGGTAACACAGATAAGAAGCACGACCGCTATGGCAGCCGATGTAAGCAGCAGGAGAGCGATGTTGTAAAGCCGCATTGCCGGCGTAACCGTTCCGAATAATCGGTCGGGAGCCAGCCCCTTTGTGTTTCTGTCGCTTAATTTGCCGCGGGTTGCCGAGTCGGCGAGAACCACCGACTGTATAAGCTCTGACTGGTTTATAACTATAAAAGCAAAAAACAGATAAAATGCGGCGCAGACGGTAAGAAATCCGGTATCATTAAAGCTTGCGGCAAACCCGATGCCGAGCGGCGCGAGCAGCCAGAAGAAGGTTCGGGCGCTGATTATCCTGTAATAAGGATAAAACCAGAGGAATACCCCCAGAGCGCAGAGAGAAAAGGCGAGAAGGGTAAGGAAAATCGGCCAGGCGGAGTTCGCATCAAAATATCTGTCGATGCCGGTTTCATATCTTATTCTGAGATAATATTGGCAGACGGAATAAACGGGAAGTGCCGGCAATACCGAAAATGCAAGCGGCAGCGCCGCCGATTTCGGATCGAAGAATTTCACATGGCCTTCGTATGAAAAATCCGTCTCCTTCTGCTCGAGTTTTGTCACCCATGCGTAAAAATGCATGATTAAATATCCGACGGAGCAGAACAGGACGGCGAAAAAGACCGCGAATATCTTCGGCAGTCCGAGAGACCTTGTCGTTATCGTTTCGAGCAGAGGCAGCACCGAGCATAAGACCGCCGCTACCGCGAGCGCCTTGTAAAGCGCCGAAAAGCTGCCGGACAGCCGCCGGTTTCCCCTGTCAAAAATTGAATTAACTGCGTTTTTCATGATAAATAGTGTATCTCGGCGTCGGCGAGCTCATGCTGCGAAAGCGGGGTATATGTCGTCGTCAGCATGAATATTACATTCACGCCGGCGCTTCTCATGACTTCACGGAAATTCAGCATCCTTGCGTCGATATAAGAGGATACCATGATGAGATCTCCCCCGCCGCAGTAATAATCGGCGGCAGCGGCGATTGTATCCATAAGCTGCTCCGTCGTGACCGATATCTTCATTTTTATATCGGCAAGCAGCCGAAGCGCGTCTATAAAATCGCGTTTTCCGTGGTACAGCCGGGTCACGAGGATTCGCTTTGCGACAGGGTCGTCGATCTGATTTTCTTCGACATAAACGGCTTCGATCGACTCGGGAGGCGTGTTGATATAAAGCCGCAGCGGGGAATCCTCGTCCGCGACATGGTCGATAAGCGAAGCGGCGGCGGTAATGCACCGCTCGATATGATCGGGGGAAGCGGGAACAGTCGGGTCCTTCTCCGGAGAGCGCGTCTGCATGTTCAGAACCAGATTGAACTGCCCGCGGCGGGTGAATTCCTCGATGTTTACCATAAGCTGATTGTGGACGGCGGTCGATTTCCAGTTGATCCGGTTCATCGGGTCTTCGAGTGTATATTCGCGGGAGCCGGCTATCATCAGCGGGTCGGTATGTATCGAGCGCATCGTGTTTTTTCCGCCGGTAAGCCAGAGGGATGGGGTCATTTCTTCGCTGATTCTGACTATCTTCGGTAGCACCACAACCCTGTTGTGCGCCGCCGGCTCGTCGATAAGGCGTTTAGACTTTGTATCCATGCCGAAAAGGTCGTTTGTAACGACGAGCGCCGAGCCGAAGTTATACACCCCGCGGCGGAGGCACTTAATTCTCCAGCGTCTTTTTATCACCCGGTGAGAGCCTAAAACAAAGATCGACTGCACCGAGCGGCAGAGCTGTTCTCCGCCGTCGTCGGTCAGCAGGCGGAGCGCCAGCCCGTCGGGAATCTGCGCTTCGACTTTTGCGTTCGGCACCGGCAGCGCCTTGTCGTTTGAAAGCTCCTCGTAGATGTATACGTCGTCGCCCTCAAACACTTCCTCCGCGCTGACGGTCACCCTGTAATTCATCCCGGCGAAAATGTATTTGCGATAGATATGCCGCTGCAGGAAGAAGACGATCAGCAGCGCCATGCAAAGAGCGATAAAATACATATCATTCTATGGGTGCGGGGGTCGAATCGAGGATGTAGTCTATAATATTCACCCCGGAATCGGCCATCCTTATCGTATTCTGCGAGCGCGGGACAATCCTGTGCGCCCAGACGGCGCGGGCGACTTCCTTGATGTCATCCGGGATGACGTAATCGCGGCCGCTGCTCCCGGCGTAAGCCTGCGCCGCCCTCATCAGCATAAGCGAACCGCGCGGAGAAACGCCGATGCGGACGCTTTCCGCGCTTCTCGTCGCATTTGCGAGGGAAACGATGTAATTTTTTATGCTGTCCGAAACGGTTATCTGCCTTACCGCCGCCCGCACTTCGGCAAGCTCGCTTTTTGTCACCACGGGTTTTATCTCATCAAGAGGGCTCTGCGTCCTGTATTCGTCGAGTATCCTTTTTTCCTCCGCCTTTTCGGGATATCCCAGAGTCAGCCGCATAAGAAAACGGTCAATCTGAGCCTGAGGCAGCGGGAAAACGCCCGCCGACTCGACCGGGTTCTGGGTGGCTATCACAAAAAAGCTGTCTGAAAGGGGATAAGACACTCCGTCGACCGTCGCCTGCCGTTCCTCCATCGCCTCCAGGAGAGCCGACTGAGTGCGCGGGGTGGTGCGGTTTATCTCGTCCGCAAGCAGTATATCGGTAAAAATCGGTCCTTCTCTGAACCGGAACTCCTGTTCTTTCTGGTTGAAAAAATTAATGCCGGTAACGTCGGACGGAAGCAGGTCGGGGGTAAACTGGATGCGCCTGAAGGAGCAGTCGAGCGACTTCGCCAGCGCTTTGGCAAGAGAAGTCTTTCCGGTTCCGGGGATGTCGTCGAGCAGCACATGCCCCGAGCAGATGAGCGCCGTCGTCACAAGCTTTATCCTGCTGTCTTTGCCGAAAATAACGGAGCCGACACTCGCGTTTAAAGCGTCGCAGAAAGGCTTTATTTTTTCCTGATACATTATATACCTCGGATGAGTTTCATATCGTTTTTAACAGTTTATCATAAGTATATCATATATAGTTGCCGAATGCAACCGAATTTTCGGATTTTTTGCCCCGGATCCGACAAAAACCTCTCTGCCGGAAAAATAATAATTCATCAGCAAGTATTTTAATGTAAGATTATGGTCTTAACGGCTTGCGCTTAGCCTCTCAAAATGATATAATATATACGGGACAAATTAATGTACCGTGTTTTTTCGGATATATTCGTTTTTCAGAATTTGATAAAAAGGAGCCTTGCAATGAATGTACTTATTATGACCGATCTTGAAGGCATAAGCGGAATTTACTCTACCGATCAGGTAATACCCGGAGAGCGGAGATTTTCCGAGGGAAGAGCTTTTATGACGGCGGATATCAACGCCTGCGCCCGCGGGCTGAAGCGCGCCGGCGCGGAAAGAGTCTATGTCCGCGACTGCCACGGCGGCAGCTATACGCTGCTTCAGGATCAGATATCCGACGATGTCGATTATGTAATTCTCGGTTCAACCCGGGAAGAACGCTTTTTAGGCCTCGACGACTGCGGAGCGGTGATACTGCTCGGTTATCACGCGATGGCGGGAACGCCGTCGGCAATTCTTGAGCACAGCATGTCAAGCGCTTCGATCCAGAATTATTGGATAAACGGACAAAAGGCGGGAGAAACCGCAATCGACGCCGGCATCGCCGGCGACTTGGGAAAACCGGTGATAATGGTATCCGGCGACGATAAAGTCTGCGCCGAGGCGAGGGCGCTGATCCCCGGCGTATACTGTGCCGAAGTCAAAAAGGGAGTCACTTCCTTCGGCGGAATGCTTCTGCCGCTTTCAAAGGCGCATAAGCTGATAGAAGAAACCGCATACGAGGCGTATA
>LSQX01025448.1_pt1 | contig 10207 bp, 9 predicted proteins | sample 654561 | NCBI WGS metagenome assembly LSQX01 (sample SAMN04489861, study PRJNA283612) | anaerobic digester metagenome | isolation source: 4 biogas reactors fed with cattle manure at either 37C or 55C with and... | place: Denmark: Kongens Lyngby | collected 2014
CGTTCAACCACCTTCATCCCTGTGGATCACCGCACCGATCCATCCTTCAATAAGAGCCCGTATCCCCTCAAACAGCCCGAGAGCCGACTCTTCGACCGTCGTCATCTCCGGAGTCAAGGGTGGAAGAGTCTCTGTCGCCTCCGGCGTCTCCTGCACCGGGACAGCGGAGAGAGCAAGGGCGGTATGCTCCGCCACCGGCGGGATGTAGCCCACGTTTCCCGGAACAACGAACCAGCATCGGCCATAGGCGTCGACGAAGAGTTTCTTGACGACGTTTGAACGGATACCGTCCCCCGACGTGATGTGTAGAGCGACATCTGACCCGTTCCATCCATATATCCCGTTATCCGATGCGATGAGGAGCATACCCTCGCGTGTCGTGGCAACGTCGTTGATGCTGACCGGGAACGAGCTCAGGTCTCCTGTGGTGAGGACTGGTGTAACCCCTGCACCGGGAGCGTAATGGAGAACCGTTGTGCAGTTGAAGAGATACACTCCCCCGAACGGATCCACTCGCACCTCGGAGACCCCGTGAAGCGTATCGCTGTGGTAGGTGATCGCCGCAAACCGGACATCCCCCATCCCACCCTTGAGCGCCCGTATCCCATCACTCTCCGATCCGATGACGAGCAGATCGTTCGCGGCATCGACCGCCATGCTCACGATGGTATGGCATCCAAGCCCCTCGGGCCCGGCCGGCTTGTACCACGTCCACTCCCCGTCCCGGCAGCAGTGGAGACCTGCCCGCCCGGTGGCAACCCACATCCCGTCGCCCCATCGTTCCATGCAGTTGATGTTGAGGTTCTTGAGGAACTGGAGATCCTGGATAGCACGGAATCCTGCCCCATCCCCGATCTGAAGCCCGTTCGGGTATCCTGCCCAGAGGTTGCCTCCCGCGTCGAGAGCGACGGCGGTCACCATGCTATCCAGTGGCGCAAGCATACCGTATGCCGTCTCTCCTGGATGCCGGGCGTTGACCGAGTACCAGGTGCTGTTCTCCGTGTATACGGATATACCACCGTCGGTTGCGAAGATGATGTCGCCGTACCGGCCGTTGGTCATATCCTTCACCCCGGCCGATGCGATGCCGGAACCATAATCGGGCACCTCAACATACAGGGCAGATACCGGAGGGATGAAGAAGAGTAGTGCGGTCAAAAGGAGTGTCAGTATGTGGTGCATGTCCCGTCCGCCCTCTTGACGATGAGGCGGCCTTTTCCCTCCGGCCAGTAATACACGGATCGCCCGACTTTTCCGCCGGTCTCCTCATGCTCGATACTGATTCCCTGTTTCTGGAGCAGATCCTTCACTGCCGCGGCGTTTCTCTCGCCGATGTTTAGAGAGTTGGCCGAGAACTCAAACATGCTTGCACCACCGACGACGAGCGCGGTGATCGAGGATTTCGTGCTCCCGAACACCACCATCTCATCAAGGAGAGCACATATAGCCGTATCTGCAAACTTCCCCGGACGGTTGACAATCCCCCTGCTCTCGGGGAGCATGATGTGAGCAAGCCCCGCAAGCGATCTCCGCTGATCGTGCAGGATGAGCGCAATGCAGGAACCGAGCCCGATTGTCCCGAGCGGGCACTTCCCGACCCGGAGCTCGCCAAGGCCCAGGATTATCGCCGTCTCCTCACCGAAGAAATTGTTCTCCATGGTATACCCTGAAACGCTGGTTATGAAAGCGGTTCCACCAACTGTTCAAGCATACAGAACAGCTGCTGGGTGAGCGCGGTGTTCGGGAGCATGTAGATCCCCCCGTAGACAGGCGGCACCTCGCTTGTGAGCTCGGTGTTGAAGATCAGGACATCGTTCACATCGCTTGCCACCTGTGCGATGATGGACTCGAAGGCGGCATGTGCCATATCGATGGCCAGCGCCGGAGGAGACGGCAGCATGACAATGCCCAGCAGTTCGGCGGTTGCATCGAGGAATGCCGATATCATGATGTTTCCGATCTCGATCGCAGCGCTCTGGTCCATCTCGTTGATCTCGCGGTCGATATCGGTGGTGCCGAGCATCTTGTTGGTCAGATAGATAACGGTCTCTTTTGGCATGCTGACGACGACATACCCGCCATCAGCAACCTCCCCCTGGATCTGGAAGACGACTATGGCCGAGATCTCGTTGCTGATGTGTTTGTGCAGGTCGGCGATATCGATGGCCCGCACCTCCGGCACCGTCATCTCGATCGGGCTCATCAACATCTCCGATAACGACGTTGCCGCGTGTGCAGCACCGATATTCCCAAACTCTGCCAGAGCATCCTTTTGAAACGGGTCCAGTTCCATGACAATTCTCTCCTAAATCATTGTGTTTACATCGAGTACCGGCACAACATCCCCGTCTCCAGGGATGGTAATCCCGCTTATTCCGCGGCAATTGCCTGCAATCCGGGAGAGCGGTTTCACCACCACTTCCTGCTGGCCATCGACAGAATCGACGGTAATGCAGCATCTCCTGCCGTCATTTTGCAACACAACCAGCGTGTCGCTCTTCTCCGTCCGGCCGAACATATCCTCCAGGCGGTACATGGGAAGGGTCTGGTCCCGGAGCAGGATCACCTCGCTGTTGCCGATCCGGTGGATGGCCTCCGGCCTCGCCTGTGCCACCTCAACGACGTTGCCGATCGGGATGGCGCACCGGATGCTGTTGATATGCACCATCATGACATCGATGATCGCCATCGTCGGGGGGAGGACCAGCTCGAAGATCGTCCCCCTGCCGATCTCAGTCTCGACCTTGATCGTCCCCTTGAGCGACTCGATCGTCTTCTTGACCACATCGAGCCCGACACCCCGGCCGCTGATATCGGTGATCGCCGCGGCCGTGCTGAACCCGGGCTCAAAGAGCAGGCCGACGAGTTCGTCCTTTGTAGCGTTTGCCGCCGTCTCGGGCGCCATGAGGGCTTTTTCAATGCCTTTCTTCCGCAGTTCCTCGGGATCGATCCCGGCGCCATCGTCCTCGATCTCGATGACGACGTTGTCCTTATCCCTCCGGGCAGTCAGCCTGAGCACTCCTTTTTCCGGTTTACCGCCGGCTCTTCGGATATCCGGTGTCTCGATCCCGTGGTTCACGGCGTTCCTGATGAGGTGCAGGAGCGGGTCGGAAAGCCCGTCCATCATGCTCCGGTCGAGTTCGGTCTCGCCACCCTCGATGATGAACTCAACCTCTTTTCCGTCGTGGTTCGCGACGTCCCGCACGACGCGAGGGAGGCGGTTGAAGATGCGCTCGAGCGGCATCATCCGGATCCCCATCATGAGGTTCTGGAGATCGGAGACCGACCGGCCGACCATGGAGAGCGCTTCATCGAACTCCTTGATGCCGTGCTTCTTCGCGATCTGCTCAAGCCGCCCACGGTTGATGACCAGATCCTCCACGAGATTCATCATCCGATCGAGCCGCTGGATATCGACGCGGATGTTCTTGATCTCCCGTCTCTTATCGGTTTTCGCCACCCGCTGAACTGGTGCAGCCCCGAGCTGCTCCTCCTCTTTGTTCACCGGCGGGGTGTCCGGCAGCGACTGTGTTCGAGAGAGGTCGATGAGCGAGACCTCGGTTCCGGAGGCGATCGTCCTGAGGGCCTCCTCCCCTGCCTCACTCTCGATGAAGATCTCAAACTGCTCGTCAAACTTCCCATCCTCAAGGTGTTCTCGCGGAGGGATGGTCGAATGGATCGTCCCGATCTCGTCCAGGTTCTGCAGGAGCAGCATCGCCCGGACGGCCTTCATGGTACTGGATGGATCGATGGCGACCGTCAACGTATACAGCGGTCGCCCGTCGACATCATCTCCCATCTCCGGAAGGAGATCGGCCGGGATGGCCGCGTCCATGGATAACTCGGGCACGGTATCATCCCCCCCTTCAGCAAACGCCTGGAGATCCTGGACCAGGCTTGCGGATTGCTCATCTGACGGCGTCCCCCCCGCCTCGATCGCATCCAGCATCTCCTCGATCGTATCGGTGCAGTTGAGAAGGAGATCGGTGAGCGACACCGCCATTTCGCACTGCCCGCTGCGGATGAGGGAGAACACATCCTCCATCGAGTGGCAGAGATGCTCCATCGCATCAAAACCCATGGATGCAGACATCCCCTTGAGGGTGTGTGCCGACCGGAAGATCTCGTCGATGGCCTCCTGCTGACCGTCCTCGTTCTCAAGGGCAAGAAGGTTGTTCACGATGTTCTCGTGGTTCTCCCGTGACTCCTCAACGAACAGCTTCCGATATCCTTCTTCATCAAACATCATCCACCTCTGAGATGGCCGACTGCTTTCGTGATCTCGCGTGCGAGATCCTTGAACGGGACCACCTTATCCACGCTATCCCTGGCAAGAGCGGAGCGTGCCATCCCGTAGACGAGACAGTCCTCCTCGGCACACACCATCGTCCTGCCGCCTGCGGCCTTCACTGCGAGCGTTCCTTCGCCGCCATCGTTTCCCATTCCGGAAAGGATGACGGAGACGGTGCGCGGCCCGAAGACACGTGCTGCGGAAGCGAACGTCTTGTCAACGGCAGGCCGGACCGCGTGCAGACGTGGAGCAGTTGAGTGGATGACCCGTCCGCGGCTTTTCCCGCCGCCTGCTACGACCCCGGAGATGACGGTATGATACCCGGCTTTCGAGATCAGGACGGTTCCGGTCTGCAGGCTCTCCCCGTTCTCAGTCTCTTTGACGGGAAGGGCAGAAACCCGGTTCAGGCGCTCGGCAAGCGATGCGGTGAAACCCTCGGGCATATGCTGGGTGACGACGACCGCGGCGGGCAGGTCCGGTGGAAGTGCGGAGAGGAGCATATCGAGCATCGGCGGACCTCCGGCGGAGGAGCCTATCACGACGACCGCGTCTGCCTCATTCCGGGTGATTGTGGTTGGTTTTACAACCGTCGGGAGCGTGACAAGGTTCTTGATCTTCTGGATGAGTTCCCGCTCGATGCCCCTGACGTTCGGGACATCCTTTGGTTTGAGCATAAAATCGTCTGCCCCGAGCCGCAACGCCCTGTGGGTCATATCGGCCTGACGTGATGTCAGGGTACTCAGGACGATCACTTTCGGTTTTGAGCGGGCCTCCGAGAGTGCCTCGAGCGTCTCAAGGCCGTTCATCCGGGGCATCTCGATATCGAGCGTGACAACGTCGGGTTTCAGGCTGGATATCTTCTCAAGGGCATCGATGCCGTTGACCGCTGTTCCGACTACTTCTATGTCCGGGCTGTCTTTGAGGAGATCCCGGAGTATTGTGCGGATAAAGAGCGAATCGTCGACGATCAGAACCCGTATCATAATTACGCACTGAGGACGTTCTTGACTTCTTCGAGAACTTTCGGAGCCTGGAACGGCTTCACAATATAACCTCTCGCACCGCTCTTGACGGCGAGTTTTACCATCTGCTCCTGACCGACCGCTGTGCACATGATGACCTTTGCTGCGGGATCAGCGGCCTTGATCGCCTTGAGCGCCTCAATCCCGTTCACCTTCGGCATGACGACATCCATCGTGACGAGATCGGGCTTCAGTTCCTGGTACCTGGCAACAGCTTCCGCCCCATCTGCTGCCTCACCGACGATATCATGCCCGCCGGAGAAGAGGATGTTCTTCAACAACGTCCTCATAAACATTGTATCATCGACGATCAGGATTCTCCCCATGAAAGATCACTCATTCGAATATTTGGTAAAATGATTATATATGCCTTCGTATTTCAAAGAAACAATTTTCTAGTCTATTGAAGATTTTACAGACTCTGATATGTATCTTACGCCTTTTGGAGTGAGTTGTATTTCCTTTCTGATATACAGCACTTCAGCAAGGCCTGAGTCGAGAAGACTCTCGTAGACGGCATCGAGATCCTTATGTGCAAGTTTCAGCATATTCTCGATGGTGCTTGAGTCCATCCCGCTGTAGACCAGCATGGCCACCTGCCCGGTCAGGGGATCGATCTCCTCGCGGACCTCGGTCTCGTCTGTCGCTTCCTTGAGGAAGTTATAGAGAACCTGGAGTGTTGTCAGCGGGCAGAGGACGAAACTTGTCACGACCTCGTTCTCGGCAAGATGGTCGATCTTCACGACATCGAGATTCTTCTCCTGGATCTCGCGTGACGTGAGTTCGATGCCCGTCACCTCGTCAAGGAGAATGCAGACCTGTTTCTCCTGGCTGACGAACCAGATCCCGGTCTTCATGACGGCAATCACACCCTTCTCCCACTGGGTGTTCTGGACAAGCACCCCGCCGCGGATTGCGGGCGACATGAAGAAGGCGTTCAACCGGTAGGCGCTGGCCTGGGTGATGATGAACCTCTTTACGATCCGAAGGACCTTCTCTACCGACGCGATACGGTAGACAGCCTCCCCTTCCCCTCCGGCGGTGATGATCACCTGGTTCTTCTTTTCGTCAAGATCAACCACAGACTTATAGAAGATCACTTGATTCAGGGGTGCATCGATGCGGAAGCGGTCTTCCGCGATACCCATCGTCGTCGGGATCCATTTGCCTTCGTGCTCGACCTTTACCGGAACCGATTTCATTGCTCCCATCCTCACCTCCTCTGCACTAATATATCCCGTGCAATACCATCAGCGTTGTGTTTCCATCATCGCGAGGATTTCCTCGAGTTCCGCTGCCAGGTCTTTTGCAGGGTACTTTTCCCCTTTCAGTTCACGGACCAGGCTGATATCCTCAACGAACTTCTTCTTCTTCGAGTCGGCTTTGAGTGATGAGATCAGGTCATCCTCGATCGCACCGCCGGCTGCAAAAGAGACCATGTCAAAGTCCTCTTTTGCCTCTATCTCCTCGAGGACATCCTCCTCCGGGTGGGGTTCATCGACGTCGATCTCCTCTTCTTCCTCGCCCTCGATCTCGATCTCATCGAGATCCAGGTCGTCGAGCATGGAGAGTTCGTCACTCAGTGCACTCATATCCAGCATGCCGCCATCGCCGGGCAGTTCCGGGATATCTGCTGCCAGAAGAGCGTCTCCGGCGAGATCGATACTCGATGGGAGGTCAAAATCGTCGAGTTCATTCTGGTGCGATTTGAGGATGTCTGATATGGTATTCTCATCCTCTGCCGAGAGAAGAGAGATCTGGTCGGGATCGAAGATCGCCCCGGAGCCGGACGTATCACCATCGATATCGAGACCCTCCAGTGAATCGATATCGAGATCTGCAAGAGAAGCGAGGGGATCATCAGCACCCCCGCCGGTCTTCGGGGGAGCCGGGGTTATCTCGTGCACTGTCCCTTCGACAGCCTGATCGAGTACGGCATCGATCTTCTTGATACTGCTCTTTTTCTCACTTTCAGAAGCGCGAGCGTGCGCAATCGCCTCCATGATCGATGTCCTGAGCGTCCCGAACATGCCGGAGATATCGACCCCGGAGGACGGGGGCTTTGCAGCAGAGGATGGACTCTCTGCCGGAGCATCCGGTTTTTCCGCCTCTGGTGGAACACCCTTCTTCTCCTTCTGTTCTCGGAGCGCGGCACGCAGCCTCGACGGTCTCAGTTCCGCAAGGTCGAGAGCCCCGGTGGCAACGAGCGCGAGAAACCCTGCAAGAACAGTGCCTGCGATGATGATCTCGGCGGTTGCATCGAAGGCGATGAACACAATGCCTGTTCCGACGGTTATCAGGAAGAGCAGTGGCCGGCGTAAACTCTCTTTCATCGTCACACCTCCGTGAATACCGGGATATTGAAGAACACGTCCACGATGAACGGTGCAACGATGTAAACGACACCGGTCGCCACGCAGAGCAGGCTTGTGAAGAAGTAGTACAGGTACCGGTCGCCGCCCATGACAATCTTCCCTGCCAGTATATTTGCAATGGTCAGCATTAAGAGGATCGTCACGACATAGGTGCGCATCGTATCCTCGGGGAAGTTAGCGAAGATATTTAGCGATGCTCCCATACTGCTGCCGATGGAGGCCGATCCCCCCGTAAGCGCAGCCGTAGAGTCTGAAAATCGGTCCATTACCTCCGTAACGGCCCGGGACATGGCAAGAAGGATCTCAAAGAGGAAGACGAATATGCCGATCATCGCCCCGTGCATCGGGACGAGCAGAACGACGAACCCCTTCACCATCATGTCGCGCTTCCTCCTGAGCAGCACCTGCTCAAGCATCGATGAGCTGACGATCTTCCCGATCGCATCCGGTGAGCCGCCGAGCGCCACTGCATCGCGAAAGATGTTCATGTACTTGTAGATCAGGTAACTGCCGGTCTCCCCGATGAACTTCTTCCAGCTCCCGGCCTCGTCGAGCCCGAGGTTCAGTTTCAGTGAGACGGAGTTGATGAACGGTTCGAGATGGAAGAGCGATTTTCGGTCAATTTCCCGGAGTGCATCGCCGGTGGTGATGCCCTTGCCGCCCATGATCGATCCGAGGCCACGGATGAACGTGGCAAAATCGTTGTCCCGGTTGATGACGTTTGCATCATCGATGTAGCCGATGACACCGAGCGGCATCAGGAGGAGGCCGACAAGCAGGAAGATGATGCCTGCGTTGACGCCGACGATGATGAGCATCAGTCCTATTGCAGCGGTTACCGGCAGGATCAGACGTTCCAACCGCCGGATGATGCCCTGCTCTCGTGAACATATCTCAACAAGGCCGTGTGTCCGGGGGTCGTCGGGAACCGCCCGGTACATGATCGTGAGGCCAAAAGCCGATATGGCGAGAATGATGAAGTAGGAAGAGTTCAGCGCCGACTCGATCCCATCAGGGGCATAGATGGCCACCGATATCATGATGATGATCGCAACGAGCGCGCCGGAGAGGAGCATCGCAATGTAGGCGTCGCCCCATTTCTTCAGGAGTTCGATCCCCTGTTCGAACGAGTTGCGGTAGATGCTCCTGATGCTCATAAGTTCTGTGGTGATGAAGTCATCGTCCGGGACACCGGAATCGATGGAGTTTGCGTAGCGGTTGAGCATGCTCTGGAGGGATGTGTTCCGACACCGTTCCGCAACCGCCCGAAGGGCGCTTGAGTAATTCTGCCCCCACCCGGCGACAAGGCGCTGCACCTTTGCTATGTAGCGTGATGGGATGTACTCGAACCGTTCAGACGTATACTGGAAGATCTCAGGCCGGGTCACGGTCGACGTGGTGATCGCGGCCATGTAGGTGTACATGAGGAGCAGATCCTGCTCCATCTTCCTGTTCTCAAGGATGGAGGAGTGGAGTTCACCGAGGTTCTCAACCTGCTCTTCGAACGGGAGTTTTCCTTGATTTGCCGCTCGCAACCGTTCGGCCAGGTCCTCAAACAACTCCTACACCTCGATCTTGAGCAGACCCTGCTTCTTGATCTTTGTCGTCATGTGGAAGAGATCCCAGAACTGGGTGTATCCTGCCTTGTGGAGCCGTTCCAGGATCCCGGCGCGTTTATCAATCTCATCGTAGATCTCGGCCCGCCGGTTCTCGGGGATGCCGAGCATCGTTGCGATCTTGTTCTCGAGGAGGTAACTGCTTCCTTTTCCGGTGAACGTGAAGGAGTCGGTGGCGGGGTCCCAGACAAACGCTGCCATGAAGGAGAACCCCTGCGTCTCGGGGTCGTAGCCCACGAGTTCGTTGATGCTGAGCATCCGTCGCACGGTTCCACCCTGGGGGAGTTTCACGGCGCTCTGGATGATGACCAGGTTCAGGTTGTCGACGTAGGTCTTTGGGATGTTGATCGGGTCGCCGCAGAGACGCTGGATCAGTTTTTCGACCGATGCTGCGTGGAACGTGCTCATCACCGGGTGACCGGTCTGCATAGCCGAGAAGGCAACGGAGCCTTCCACACCACGGATCTCACCGACCAGGATCTGGTTCGGACGCTGGCGGAGAGCCGCCTTGAGGAGGTCGAACATCGTGATCTCTGAACCCTCTCCTTCGCCCTTCCCCTTGGTCTTGGCGACCTCGCGCGTCCAGTTCCGGTGGGGGACGGTCAGCTCGGGGGTGTCCTCGATGGTGACGATCTTGTTCTCGGGCGGGATGAATGTCGTGAGGGCGTTCAAGGTGGTCGTCTTGCCGCTCGCGGTCTCGCCGGAGACGAATATCGACATACCGTACTCAAGGCAGATCCAGAGGTATGCGGCCATCATGTAGTCGCATGCCCCACTCTCGATGATCTGCAGGATGCTCAAGGGCACTTCGTTCACCTTACGGATGGTGAAGTTGCTCCCGTGCTTGCTGATCTCGGTTCCGTAGACGATGTTGATACGCGAACCGTCGGGGAGGGTTGAGTC
>LSQX01167266.1_pt1 | contig 10207 bp, 5 predicted proteins | sample 654561 | NCBI WGS metagenome assembly LSQX01 (sample SAMN04489861, study PRJNA283612) | anaerobic digester metagenome | isolation source: 4 biogas reactors fed with cattle manure at either 37C or 55C with and... | place: Denmark: Kongens Lyngby | collected 2014
TGGTCTGCAGCGTCATGGCGGCGACCACTCTGACCATCCCCGGCGCGACTTTTGTGGCCAACCGTGTGGAGCTTAGCCTCGGTGCAGAGTGCCCACGTGACAGCATCGCTTTCCGTCTGGCCGATCTGGGCTATGAGCGTGTGGATCTCGTAGATGATGTGGGCCAGTACTCGGTGCGCGGCGGAATCGTGGATGTCTCTCCGCCGTCGCTTGAGTTCCCTGTGCGGATCGAGCTGATGGGCGATGAGATAGATGGTATCCGGCTGTTCGACCCGGTCACCCAGCGCTCGGTGGAGAGCATCAAGCAGGTGGGGATAGGCCCGGCCGGAGAGGTGCTGCTGACCCATGATGCGGTGCAGAGAGCCCTGTCGCCGGTCAAGCAGGCTTACCGGCGTGAGCTGGACATACTTCTGGAGGCTGGCAAGGCGCGTGAAGCCGAGCACCTGAAGGAGCGCATGGAGCAGGACTTCGCGGACCTGGAAAATCTGCACCCCACGGCCAGCCTGGTGCACTATCTGCCCTATCTATATCAGGAACGCGAGAGTTTCCTTGACTATCTGCCCTCCGATAGCCCGTTGATAGTGGACGAGCCTGTGCGAGTGAAGGCTGCTGCCGAGCAGTTCACAGAGGACGTGCACGATTCGCATCGTCGCGGCGTAAAGCTGGGCCGCCACTTGCGATTGCCGCAGACTGCCTGCCTGAGCTTCGACGAATTCGTGGCACGCTATCTGCGCAAGTCCCGTCCCACACTGTATCTGAACATGCTGCAGAGGGAAGTGCCCTGGGAATCGCAGGTAGCTGTGGCCAGGCTGTCATCACCTCCGACAGAGACCTTCGGTGGCCGTTTTGAGCTGGTAGTCGAGGGCCTGAGAGAGTGGCAGGCAGAAGGCAACTGTGTGCTGGTATGCGGCCAGGATGTGGACAAGACGGTGGAGGTGCTATCTTCGCGCGGCCTGCAGCAGGTGCGAGTCGCCGCAGACCTCGATGACCTCATATGTGGGGCGGTCAACGTCGTGGCCACCGATCTGGCCAGCGGCTTTTCCATCCCGGAGGCGAAGCTGGTGGTACTCACTGCGCGTGAGATCTACGGCTGGCGCAAGCTGCATCGCCCTGAAAACAGCGCCTACCGTCGCGGCTTTTCGCTCACCAGCCTGCGGGAGCTTGAAGAGGGCGACTATGTGGTGCACATCAACCACGGCATCGGCATCTATCAGGGGCTGACCAAGCAGACCATAGATGGCATGGAGCGCGACTATCTGGTCGTCGCCTATGCAGGTGAGGACCGCCTGTACATACCGGTGACGCAACTGGATCGGATTCAGAAGTACATCGGACCTGAGGGCGGGCAGGTAACCGTCAGCGCCCTGAAAAGCACCTCCTGGCAGAGCACAAAAAAGAAAGCCAGGCGCTCCACCCAGCTTCTGGCGCGTGAGCTGCTCAAGCTATATCGGGACCGCGAACAGGCAGGCGGCTATGCCTTCGGACCTGATGGCCCGTGGCTGAAGGAGCTCGAAGAATCGTTTCAGTACGAAGAGACGCCCGACCAACTCCGCGCGATTGCTGATGTCAAGCGCGACATGGAGGCGGCCATACCTGCTGACCGGGTCATCTGTGGCGATGTGGGTTTCGGCAAGACTGAGGTAGCCATCCGCGCAGCGTTCAAGGCCGTATTGGCTGGCAAGCAGGTGGCCATCTTGGTGCCGACCACAGTACTTGCCCATCAGCACTACAACACCTTCCGCGAACGGCTGTCACGCTATCCGGTAGAGGTGGAGATGCTCAGCCGTTTTCGCAGCCCACAGGAACAGCGCCGCATCCTCCACAGGGTGCGCGATGGGGCAGTGGATATCGTCGTCGGCACTCACCGGTTGCTGGGTAGCGACGTGCAGTTTGCCGACCTGGGGCTGCTAATCATAGACGAAGAGCAACGCTTTGGGGTAAGGCAAAAGGAGCGTCTGCGCAAGCTCAAGGCATCAGTGGACTGCCTCACTCTGACTGCAACCCCCATCCCGCGGACGCTGAACATGGCGCTGTCGGGCATCCGCCAGATATCGCTGATAAACGACCCTCCGGAGGGGAGACGTGCAGTACGAACCTTCGTGCGGGAGCAAGATGACGCCCTGATCGCTGAGGCGGTGCGTCGCGAGCTGGCCCGTGGCGGACAGGTATACTATGTGCACAACCGCGTCCAGTCTATCGGCCATGCCGCATCGAAGCTGCAGAGGCTGGTACCGGAAGCACGGGTGGCTGTGGCCCATGGTCAGATGGAAGAGGGCGCGCTTGAGCAGGTGATGCTGGCGTTCTATGGCGAACAGTTTGATGTGCTGGTGTGCACGACCATCATCGAAAACGGTCTTGACGTGCCTAACGCCAACACGCTGATAGTGGATGATGCGGACCGACTCGGGCTGTCGCAACTGTATCAGTTGCGGGGGCGAGTGGGCCGTTCCAACCGCCAGGCTTATGCCTATCTGCTGTACCGATATCCTGACCGCATGAGTGAGGAAGCCGAAGAGAGGCTCCGCGCAGTTGAAGAGTTCAGTGAACTGGGCAGCGGCTTCAAGATAGCGTTGCGGGATTTGGAAATACGTGGTGCCGGTGATATCCTGGGAGCCGAGCAAAGCGGTCAGGTATCCGCTGTCGGTCTCGATCTATACTGCCGCATGCTGGCTGACGCAGTCAGCACGCTCAAGGGCGACAACGGCCGTTCGTCCGAGGGCAGTGCGGTGGTAGATTTGCCCCTGGAAATGGTCATCCCCAGCCACTATGTGCCTGGCGAACGCCAGCGCATCGAACTGTATCGGGCACTGGCCAACGTGACTGATGAGGGGGAGTTGAGCGAGCTGGTCAAGGAAATGCGCGATCGCTACGGAAAACTGCCCGCACCGGTGCGAAATCTTGCCATAGTCGCGCGGATGAAGCTAAAGTGTGACAAGGCCGGAGTGGTGGAGATCAGTACTGCCAGGGGTGAGGTGACTATGCGCCTGTCCCCTGACCAGAAGCTCAGCGAGACCGAGCGCGCCAGGCTGGAAGCGCTGTACGTACCTAACCGACGCCAGATCCGCCAGGGGGCAAAACCTGTTTTGCCGCGCATAGTGTTTCGCGAGCAGCAGTTGTGCCTGGGCTTTGGCAAGCGTGATCTGAAGGCCTTACTACAGGTCATAAACGATATCCTGGTACGCCTGGCTGATCGCAAGCAGACAGCCACCGCCAGGTCAGCGGCGCGTCGGACAAAAGTGACTGTACGAGAGTAGGCATGACAGAACACATAGACCCCGCAAAACAGGCAGAAGAAGAGCCGCAAGCGTGTGGCTTTACCAGCTCCAGGCCAAATCCTGCAGCCGTGGGGGTCTCTTTTCGCCGCGGAGGCAAGATCTACTACTTCGACACGCAGGGTATCAGGCTGCAGCTTAGCGATCATGTACTGGTTGACAGTGAGAAGGGGTTGGACATCGCGGAAGTGGTCAGGCTGGCCCATGACCAGTCCACAGTAGGAGTAGAGGGCCCGCTCAAGCCGATCGTGCGCAAGGCTACTGAAGAAGACATGGCGCATGAGCAGAGACTGCGCCAGAAAGAACGCAAGGCGCTACGCATCTGCGAGCGTAAGATAGCTCAGCATGGGCTGCCGATGAAGCTGATAGATGCCGACTACACCTTCGAAGGCCGCTGTCTGGTGTTCTTTTTCAGTGCTGAAGGGCGGGTGGACTTCCGCGATCTGGTGCGCGATCTTGCCAGAACGTTCAAGACGCGCATAGAACTGCGGCAGATCGGGGTACGCGATGAGGCCAAGATGCTCGGCGGACTGGGCTCTTGCGGGCGGCCCCTGTGCTGCCAGACCTTCCTGCGTGCCTTCGACCCGGTGAGCATCAAGGTAGCGAAGGATCAGGGGTTGTCGCTCAATCCGAGCAAAATCAGCGGAGTGTGCGACCGGCTGATGTGTTGTCTGCGTTTCGAGCAGAGGATGTATCAGGAAATCCGTACACAGATGCCGGCAATTGGTGATAGAGTGGTCACTGCAAGTGGCCCGGGGCAGGTTGTGGAGCAGCATGTGCTGGCTGAGGAAGTAGTTGTACAGCTCAGAGATGATAGCCGGGTGACAATTGCACTGGACGAGCTCAACCCGAAATCTCGTGGCCGGAGAAGACGGCGATAAGCCTCCGACCGATTGCCGGGTTGTGTCAAATCGTATCGCAACTGACGTGAGAACTGCCGTAGACTGTCAGCGTAGTCTGACTGCGGTCCCAAACTGCGGTGAGATTCCTGCCGGAATGGACAGCCCGATCGGGAGGCAGCGAAGGATACATGAGTGCATCAGAAGTCAACAGCAAGGTCTTCTATATCACGACGCCGATATACTATGTGAGCGGCAAACCACACATCGGCAGCGCCTATACCACCATCGCCGCCGACGTTCTGGCCCGCTATCATCGGCTCCGCGGCGAGACGGTGCTTTTTGCTACCGGCACCGATGAGCATGGCCAAAAGGTGCTTCGGGGCGCTGCACAGGCGGGCAAGTCGCCTCAGGATTTCGCCGACAGTCTTGTGGCCGAGTACCAGCGCGCCTGGGAACGGCTACATATCGGTTACGATCGCTTCATCCGCACCACCGAAGAGGTACATGTGACGGTGGTCCAGCGAGTCTTCCAGCGGCTGCTGGCCCAGGATGATATCTACCTGTCCGACTACACCGGCTGGTACTGTGTCCCGTGTGAGACCTACTTGCTGAAAGGCGACCTGCAGGATGGCAACTGTCCGGACTGTGGCCGCCCGGCCGAGCAGGTGTCTGAGCAGGCCTACTTTTTCCGCAGCAGCAAGTATGCCGACAGGCTGCTCAACTACATCGAAGAGCATGAAGAGTTCCTTGGCCCCGAGAGCCGACGCAACGAAGTGCTGGCATTTATCCGCTCTGGCTTGCAGGACGCGTGTGTCAGCCGAAGTCGCACTGACTGGGACATCCCGGTGCCGGACGACCCCGAGCAGTCTATCTACGTGTGGCTTGATGCACTGACAAACTACCTCACCGTGGTGGGCTATACCGAAGATGCGGGCAGCTTCGAATCTATCTGGCCGCCTGATGTTCAGCTCCTGGGCAAGGACATCCTCACTCGCTTCCACGCAACTCTGTGGCCCGCCATGCTCATGGCCCTTGACGTGGCGCTACCAAAACGCATCTTCGCTCACGGCTGGTGGAACGACGACAGTGGCGAGAAGATGAGCAAGTCCAAGGACAACGTCATAGACCCCTTCGATGTCGTGGACGCTCTGGTGGAGCACTCTGGCGTACGTACTAGCTTTGCGGTGGACACACTTCGATACCATCTGCTACGGGAGGTGCCGTTCGGTCTCGATGGCAGCTTCTCGGTCACCGGCCTGCTATCACGCTTCAATGCAGACCTGGCAAACGACCTGGGAAATCTACTCAACCGCAGCCTTCCACTGGTGGAACGCTACATGGAGGGCCGCGTGCCGGATCCGGGCCCGGCATGTGGTGCACTGACTGCAGAGATCAACTCGGCTGTCGAGACCACCGAGCGCTGTCTTGAGCAGGTCAACTTCCGTGACACGCTCACAGCCATATGGGAGATAGTGAAGCGCTGCAACAAGTACATAGATGAGCGGGAGCCCTGGAAGCTACACAAGCAGGGCAAAAGAGTAGAACTCGACGCGGTGCTTTATGATATACTGGACTGCATCCGAATCGTCGCCATTTTGATTAACCCGTTCATGCCCAGGGTATCAGAAGAGATATGGGACCAGTTGGGCCTGGAGAGCGCACAGGTGCCGCAGCGATGGGCGGATACGCGAACGGGACGGCTAACCTCGGATATTCAGATCAATCGAGGGGCTCCGATTTTCCCGCGTATAGATCTGGAGCGGGTGAAGGCGTCCATGGAAGCCGAGAGCCAGGACGCCGAACAGAGCTCCGCTGCACCGGTAAATGGTGCTTCCGAGAAGGCTGACATGGACACGATATCCTTTGAGCAGTTCACAAAACTTGACTTGCGCACAGGCAAGGTGCTGCAGGCCGAGCGAGTGCCGGGCACCGATAAGCTGTTGCTGTTGCAGGTCGACATCGGGGAGGCCGAGCCCAGACAGGTAGTGGCTGGGCTGGCCGAGCAGTTCAACCCCCGGCAACTGTTAGGCAAGACCGTGGTGGTGGTAGCCAACCTCAAACCGGCGACCATCGCAGGGCAAAAGTCCGAAGGTATGATTCTTGCAGCAGGCGACGCGCAACCGTTGGCACTGATTACCACCGACGCCGAAGTCGAACCCGGAGAAAAGGTCCGTTAGCCGGACGGTGGGCAGATCGGCGATCTGCGGGGAAATGTGAATCCAGCATTGAGTGCGAAAACGAAGAGGACAATTCTGTGGCCTCTGTTGGGAACGGCTGTGGCGGTAGCCGGTATCACCGTACTGGTACGCTATGCCGGCACCGACAGCATCGCCGTGCATCTGTACTACCTACCGATCATGTATGCCGGATACCGTTTCGGCGACTACGGTGCGATTTTCACTTCCCTTCTGAGCGCGTTGCTCTGTGGCCCCTGGATGCCTGCCAGGTGGGAGGCCAACGAGAGAGTGTACCAGTCGGCTGCAGACATGGTCGTACGCATGTGTATCTTCTATGTGGTGGGGCTATCAGCCGCGCGCATGTCGTTGGAGCTGAAAAGGCGTGCGACCGAAGCGCATCGGCTGTATGAGGTGGCCCGCAGCATCACCAGCACGCTACGGCTGAACGAAGTACTCGAACTTATCAGCCAGAGCGCCATGGTGGTCATGAACGCCAAAGGCTCGGTCATACGCTTGCTGGACGAAGAGAGTGATGAACTGGTTCCTGTGGCCATGTCTGGGCTCAGCGATGAGTACTGGAGCAAGGGCAGAGTGGTTGGCATGGCAAGCGAGCTCAACCGCCGGGCGTTGGCAGGCGAATCTGTGCAGATACTGGATGTCAAGGATGAAGAGGCGTTTCAGTACCCTGAAGCCGCTAAATCTGCGGGCCTGAGCTCAGTGCTCAGCGTGCCCATGCGTACCAGGAGTGGACGGCGTGGTGTCATCCGGGTGTATGCCAAACGCCGACGTCGCTTCAGTACCGGCGAGATCGAACTGCTGACCACATTTGCAGAGCAGGCAGCGGTGGCTATCGAAAACGCTGCACTGTATGAGGATGTCCGCCGCAACTACTATGAAACGGTACGGGCACTGACTACCGCCGTGGAGGCCAAGGACGGGGCCACGTACAGACACTCTGAACGGGTAACCGAGATCGCCGATCGGCTGGCTGAGGCCCTGGGCATGGATGAGCACGAGCGCGAAATGCTGCGCTTTGGCAGCATCCTCCATGACATCGGCAAGATAGGTGTGGAGGAGGACGCTCTGGAAGCCCGCGAGGGTGAGACGCTCGAACAAGTTTTCTATCGGATGCACCCCCTTATCGGTGTGAGCATACTGGAGCCAATCACGTTTCTGCACTCTGTTCAGCCGACGGTCAAATACCATCATGAGCGCTGGGACGGGAAGGGCTTTCCCGAGGGACTATCGGGCCGTGATATCCCCCTACATGCCCGGATTGTAGCTGTGGCTGATGTTTTCGATCGCATCCAGCGGCCTGAAGGCGCCTCCGGTGCCAAACAGTCCAGCCAAGAAGCCCTGCTCGAGGTGGTATCACGGGCCGGGACCGAGTTGGATCCGGAAATCGTGGGTAAGTTCCATCGCATGATGGTAGCCGCTGAGCAAGCTCATGCAACCGAAGCCACAGATGCCGAGGAGCGCTCCGCAGGTGAAGCGGGACAACGCGCAGACGCGTCGGCCCCGTCTGAGGATGGTGGTCAGCCGCCGGTCTTGCCACAGTCGGATTCAACCGAAGGTGACCAGGCGCCCGCTGACGATGATGAATAGACTGCTGTCCCTGGGAGTGCTGAGCTTGATGGTGTGGTGCGCCGGTATTGCCGCGGCTGACACGCCCGTCCCGGACGTGGCCGCGCTGGTGAGTAGGTTTGGTGGGCCGCACTGGTATACCGTGCATCTGATGGGCCGACGCGCTGGCTATGTGCGCTGGCAGGCCCATGCTGATGACACCCCTGCTGGCCCTCGCTTGCGTATCGAAGAGTACTCCAAGATATACTTCCGCATCGAAGCCGGTCCCCAGGAGATGGACAGCCGCCAGGTGGTGTACTACGATGCTCGGCTGCGCCCCCACAGCATCCGCCTGTGGCAGAACTTGATGGGGCGTCTGTCCGAGACGACAGTGGACGTCGACCGAACCGAACTGCATGTCACCATCAGTCAGCCCGACGGGGTCCACGAGCGCCGTCTTGCAGTCCCCGACGATTTCGGCTCTGAGCTCTCTGTTATGCTGGCGGCTGCCTCCGGGCAGATAGGTCCCGGATGGGAGACTGCTTTTAGTGCCTTCGACCCGTACTCTGGCCATTTCGACCGCTACCTGGTCAGCTTCTCCCGATGGGAAGAGACCAATGAGGGGCGCCTTGCGGTGCTGCAGACTCGCCTGGAGCAGTTGGGGCTGGCGGTAGAGAGCCGCCTGGACTCTGATGGGATGCTCATACGCCAGGGGCTGTCGGAGCTGATGGGCATGGAGATGATCCGCTCCACCGAACAGGAGGCCCTCGCCGAGATCGTGGGCCCTGCACTCGGCAGCGGCATAGCCGTGGGCATGGCACCTACTGACCCCCATAAAGCCGATCAGGTCAGTCTGCTGGCCAACGCGGCCGGGGGTGCGGTGACTGAACTGGTACCGACGACCTCCAGGCAGCAGGTGCTCACTCAGTCTGACGGTAGCGCCCTGATCGTCACCACGCCTGAGCAAGCGCCTGCCGAGGCCCTGCAGCTACCCATCACAGACCCGGAATTGGCCGTCTATCTGGAGCCAAACGAGCTGACTCAGAGCGATAGTGATGCGATCAAGCGGTTGGCGGAAGGCATCATCGGCCAGGAGCGTGATGCCTGGCGCTGCGCACAACTGCTGCTACGCTGGGTTCATCAGAACCTGCGCAAGCTGTCCAGCGAGCCGCGCCCACTGTCGGCCCTGGAGATACTGCAGGCCGGTGAGGGCGACTGTAGCGAGCATGCCGTACTGTTGGCGGCACTTGCCAAATCTGCAGGCATACCGGTGCGGATTGTAGTGGGGCTGGTGTATGTCAACGGCAGCTATGGATACCATGAATGGAACGAACTGTTCGTGGGCCGGTGGGTGCAGATGGACGCCTCCTGGGGCCGCGAAACAGTCGGCGCCGGGCATGTGGAGTTGGCCAAAAGCGCCTCGGATCGTGATGCTATGCTCACCAGTCACCTGGCCATCGGCCGGACTATAGGGACACTTTTTCTGAAATTCGATCACTCAAGAAACGCTGAATGATACAGTTATGACACAACACGACACAGTAACAGATGTACTACAGTTGGCACGAGACAAACGAATAGCAGTCCTTGCCGGTGGTCAGTCCGGTGAACGTGAGGTATCGCTGCGCTCCGGTGCCGGAGTGCTGGAGGTGCTGCAAGCCGAGGGCCTCGATGCATTGATGCTTGATCCGCAGCCGAACCTGGCCGGGCAACTGCTCGATGCCGGAGTGGACGTGGCGTTCAACGCCTTGCATGGTGGTGCAGGCGAGGACGGCACAGTTCAGGGCGTGCTGGAGATGCTCGGGATGCCGTACACCGGCTGCGGAGTGCTGGCCAGCGCTCTGACGATGGACAAGCTGCTGACCCAGACGGTACTGCAGGCACACGGCTTGCAGGTGCCTGACTATGAGCCGCTGTGCCCGCATACGACCACCGAACAGATGCAGCAGGCCATACAGCGCCTAGGGATACCGGTGGTGGCCAAGCCCGCCTGCGAGGGCTCCAGCCTCGGCGTGGTCATCTGCAGGAGCGAGCAGCAGGCACTGGAGGCCGCACAGGCAACGGTACTGGAGTATGGGCGCGGTTTGCTTGAGAAATACATAGATGGAACTGAGATCACTGTTGGTGTTTTGGGCTGGTGTGAGCGGACGCGTTCGCTGCCGGTGCTGGAGATCGTGCCTCGGAGAGAGTTTTACGACTACGAGGCCAAGTACACTCGAGGTATGACGGAGCTGATCTGTCCGGCTCGCATACCGCAGGCTGCGGCAGAGCAGGCCATGCAGTCGGCCCTGCACGCCCACCGCGCCGTCGGGGCACACGGCATCAGCCGCTGTGACATGCACCTGGACAGCCG
>LSQX01028275.1_pt1 | contig 10205 bp, 9 predicted proteins | sample 654561 | NCBI WGS metagenome assembly LSQX01 (sample SAMN04489861, study PRJNA283612) | anaerobic digester metagenome | isolation source: 4 biogas reactors fed with cattle manure at either 37C or 55C with and... | place: Denmark: Kongens Lyngby | collected 2014
TTGACATCAATACTACCGCCTCAACATGGCACGTCCAGGGAAACATATCTACCGGTTGAATGGCTTCGACATGAAATGTATTGCTCAGTATTTCCAGATCACGCTTCAGTGTTTCAGGATTACAAGACACATAGATCATGCGTTGAGGCTTGATTGTCTCGACCGCTTTTAAGAAGGCTTCTTCACAACCCGCTCTGGGTGGATCGACAATCAAACAATCAATATCTTTTTCTTTGATCGGTAAATAGTGGATCCATTCGGTGGCATCACCATGAAAGAACTGGACATTGGTCACATTATTCAACTTGGCATTGAAAATGGCATCACGCACGGCCTCACGATTGGATTCGACAGCATAGACTTGCTTGACATTATCTGCCAGGGATAAGGCGATAGTTCCGATTCCACTGTAGGCATCGATCACTACGTCGCTAGGTTTCAACTGAGCCAGATCGATGGCTGTCCGGTACAGAACTTCCGTCTGGACCGGATTGACCTGATAGAAACTTCCGGCACTCAGGCGGTATTTTTTTTCTAACAATTCATCATACAAATGGTTTTTACCCGAGAAACTGATATCCTTTGGGCCCAGGACCATCGATGTCTTTCGTTCATTGAGATTGAAGACGACACCGACAATCTCAGGGTGTTTCTTTCTGATGGCTTTGACAAAGTTGGCTTTCCCGGGGACCATTTTATCGGCTACCACGATCACCAACAGGACCTCGCCTGTTTTATATCCGGTTCGCACCAGAATATGACGGATAAGACCGCGCTGGGCATCTTCATTATAGACAGTCCATTTGAATGATGGTATCAACTGTCTGACTGAGTGAATAATAGCCTGAGCAGTCTTATCTTCGATCAGACAATGATCGACTGAAACAACTTTATGTGACTGTTCTTTGTAATTACCGGTTATGACTTGACCCTTGGGCGTGACTGAAACCACCGCCTGCACTTTGTTGCGGTAGTAAAAAGGATCCTTCATCGCAAGGATCGGCCTGACCTGGGCAAAAGAACTCAGTAGGTCATGTAGTTTATTTTGCTGTTTGTCGAGATAGGCTGGATAATCATTATGTTGATAAGAGCATCCGCCACATTGTTTAAACACAGGACATTTCATTTGATTCACCTCTACTTGTATTCATTATAGACGGATAGAGGATGATATCCAAATTGATTCTTTTATCCTGTTGACTGTAGTTGATATTGCCATGATACTTTTTTACGATTGCTCTTATGATGGATATGCCATAGCCCATGCCAAAATTTTTCCGTCGCATTGGCAGTCCACGATAAAACAAGACCAGAGGGGAAGAATTGATCATTCGAATGATGGCCATCCCTTTGATGCACTTGGCATAGCCGTCGACTTTACCACCCGTGATTTTTGCAGCTGCATTGATAGCATTATCGAATAGATTTCCAAACAGACAAACGATATCCCGATGTGATAAGCGGTGGGCGATCATCCTGTCACTGAGAAAAACAAAACTAACACCACGTTTTTTCGCCTGGTTGGTTTTGATTTCGATCAATATTTCCAAGGTGTTCGGTGATGGCTCAATTATCGGTTCATCATGCGCCGGCTCCATTCCGGACTGACCATGCCCTGCCTCGTTCACCAGCAGATGATTCTTTAAATCATGAATATAGCAATGGACCTGTTCTCGATGCCTTGCCAAGGCTACCACTTGCTTTTCATACAGTGTGATCCGTTTCGATTGCTCTTGTAGTTGCTTGACCGTATGCTCGAATCCAAAGATGATCAACAGATAGCTGATTCCCGCCAGAAGGAAACAACCAATCAAAGTGGTCGTTCTTGACAGAAACATATCATCGACCAGGTAAGCGATGATCGGTGTAAAGAGGCTGATCATCAGACAACCGAGTATAAAGTGAAAGGTGTATTTATGCCGTTGATTTGATTGATCTAATTCATCCCATCGATCTGTACGAAGAAATATATTATGCAACCAACTCTGCCACTGCTTCATTACGTCCTCCCCCTCGCTAATTCCAAGAGCAAATGATTCAACTGCTTCTGATATTTCCGAGATATGGGCAAAACGCTGCCATCACATAACCAGAGCTTGTTACAACCTATTTCCAATACATAATCGAGATTGACCAAATACGATTGATGGATCCTGAAAAAAGGATACTCCAGGAAAAAATCAGACAGTTTAGCATACGTTCTATATGTGTTGAGTCTGGTGTGGATTTGGACCACAGGACCACGACTCTCCATATAAACCAGATCCCTCAGGGCGACTCTGACAAGTTGTCGGCCATGATTAAACTCTATCGAATTCATTAGACTGCCATAGCGAATCGATCGTACCAAATGATGGATATCATCCGGATCCAGTGGTTTGATCAAAAAATCATATGGCTGAGTAGAAAACAAATCGAGAACGGCATCAGTGTAGGCAGATAAATAGACGATCGGGCAAAAAGAATTGATCGGAGAACTGCGGATCCTCTGACCTAAAGTAAAGCCGGTCGTATCAGGCAGATAAATATCAAGAAAAATAATATCGAACGGCTGAATATCCACAACTTTTAAAAAAGAGGTACCATCCAAAAACATCTCGAGCTGACAATCAGGCAGTACTGAAGAGAATTGTTCATGAATAGCATTGTCATCATCTACTAATACAATTGTCATCATGAATATACCTATTTGTTAATTATTTTAGCTCAAAATGACACATTTGTAAAGGGTTGCCCGGAAACACCAACAAATTGGCTCCTACTGCCTTTTTGAGTTATTATAGGGTTATGAAAACAAAAAATCTGATCTTTGACTTGGATGGCACCCTATGGGATGCCACCCCACCGGTGGCAGAAGGCTGGAACCGGATTCTACAACGAGAAATACCGCTGACAAGTGATGACGTTCGAAAATTGGCAGGACTGCCGATGGATATTATCTTTGAAAAACTTGAGGTCGAACCCGATCCCGAATTACTGCGACGTTTGATCGCATCGGAACATCAAGTAATCGAGGAAACCGGGGCTGATTTATTTCCCGGCATCCGTCAAACCATCGAGCAGCTGGCGAAATGTTACAACCTCTACATCGTCTCCAACTGTCAACAGGGATACATCGAACTTTTCCTGCGCAAAATGGACATGCAGGACTTATTCATTGACCACTTGTGCTGGGGTGACACCAATCAGCCAAAAGGTATCACCATCCAGCGTTTAATGACACATCATGGTATGAATAATGCCGTTTATATCGGCGATACCCGGGGAGACCAGGTCGCAGCCGAAGTCAGCGGGATTCCTTTTATCTTTGTCACTTATGGTTTTGGCCAGGTAGAAGAACCCGTCGAAAAAATCGATCACATCGGCGAATTACTGGAGGTATTCCCATGTCCCTAGAGAGGGCAAAGGCCCATTTAGAAAAGTATCACCTGGAACATCGGATCCAACTGTTTGATGTCTCGAGTGCTACGGTCGATCTGGCCGCTGAAGCACTGGGCGTAGATGAGGATCTGATCGCAAAGACATTATCCTTCCGGGATGGCGACAGTGCTTTTTTGATCGTTCTCAGCGGTCGAGCCAGACTGGATAATCGGAAGTTCAAACAGCGCTTTCAAATGAAAGCCCGCATGCTTCCGGCCGAAGAATGCGAAGGCCTGATCGGGCACGCAGTCGGAGGTGTTTGTCCCTTTGGGGTCAATCAAGGCATTCCGGTTTACCTTGATACCAGCCTGCAAAAACACCGGACCGTATTCCCGGCCACCGGGACAGCAAAGTCTGCGATTGAACTGACTCCCGATGAGTTGTTTACTGTATCCGAAGCCATCGAATGGGTCAGTGTATCAAAGGACGAAGCTTAACTTCCAACATCAAAAAACCTGACGTTTTATGCGTCAGGCTTTTTATTGAATCAGTTTTCCTACATCTCCATGTCCATTTTCAACGTATCCAGGATATTGCCCCGGCGGGCTTCTTTTGACCCCAGATTCATGATCAATATCAGGACAGCTGTCACGACAAGTGATGCCATAGCAAAATGCAACAAGGGTATTCGGAAAGAAAACTCAGTCACACTGATCAATTGCCGGTGGATCACAAAACTGCTCAACAGTCCTAAAGGAATGCCATACAAGAGTAGCTTGAAAGCATAAAAGTAACTTTCAAACCGGATCATCCGACGGAAAGATTTCTCCTCCATCCCAATCGATCGAAGCATGGCAAACTCTTTTCGTCTAAATCGAAGGGAGGAAATCAACGTGTTGTAAATATTGGTCAGTGAGATCAGTGCCAATATAGTAGCAAATCCAAAGAATAAGATCTTACCGATCAACATCAAATCCCGCTGTGACTGATATTGTGCCCGGATGTCGATCAATTGGCCCGGGATTCCTCGTTCCTGCATGTTTAAAAACAGCTGATCAAGCAGTTGTTCATGTGTTTCCCGATTCGACCGGATGCGAAGATTCATTTCCAGTTGGTTGGTCCCGGTCTGTTCAACCAATCGTTCCAAGGTATCGCTTGATACCACCAACCGGGCAGATAAATTCCACAGATCAAGTGGTAATTGACTTTCGGCTTGCGTTTGAATTATGTTTATCAGCAGCGACTGTTCTTCATACTCCGAATCCAACAATGTGATATCCATTTGACTTGGTGCTTGTCGGAATATGACGTGGTTGGTAAAACCACCGCCTTGTTTTGCCTCTCGAAACTGATTGATCAGCACGGCATTATTACCAGCAAGATCATCCGGAGTCAGTTGCCATTCATCCAACAGTCCTTCCATTGTACCATCATCAAAACTGATCAGCTGAACATAGGGCAGACCGAATTGCTCAACAACTTCCGGAGATAATAACTCCTGCTCCTTGATCTCACTCCCGAAGATATTGTAGACGGCAAATCCCTCCTCAACACCATCAAGGGCTAACAAGCTTTCCAATTGATCCCGGTCACTAAAAGACTCGTTATTATAATTGTAGATCATGATATCATCCCGACCTTTGGCCATATAAACATCCGTACTATAGTCGGTGTAATGCATCAAACTGGCCAAACTGAGATACAGCACAAGACTTAAGACAAGTGATATCAATGTCCCGCGGTACCTCTGCCGATTGCGGCGTAAATTCTTCCAGGCGATCTCACCTTCGAGTCCAAACAACTTGACATACCACGGACTCCTTAATTTATCGGCTTTGATGATCAACTCTTCTTGTCGCCTTACACCGGCCAGCGGTGTCTGTTTTGATGTCCGGATAGCCGGAATGATCGTGGCGATCATCACGGTTATGAAACCGGCCAGAATGATCTGGACCAGGGTAGGAACATCCCAAACGATTCCCATTACGGCGGTTGTGCCTACCATCCGTTGAAGGATCGGTGTCAGAACCTTAAACAGGATCATCATGGCAAGAAAACCCGAACCCAGCCCAATGGGTAGTGCCAGGGCATACAAAAAGATGCCTTCGGTCAATGACATATACCATTTTTGCCTTCTGGTCATACCGATGCTTGATAATACCGAAAGCTCTCTCACCCGCTGTGCCATGCTGATCAAAAAACCGTTTTGCATCAGACTGATGCCGGCGATGGCGGCGATCACCACCAAGACCATGGCAAAGGATTTGACCATGGTGCGAGTCTGTGATTGAACGGACGGATAATATTCCAACAGGTTGGTCTGGGTGGCCGGACGAATGTCGGCATTTTCGATCCCTTCCCAAAACTGAAAGATCCGTTCCGTCGTGACATGTTTGATCCGCAATCCGACCCAATAATGTGACGCCTGAGCCAGTTCCTGATCGGTCTGATAGACAAAAATGGCCGGTCCACCCATGGGATAAGCCAGAGGATTGTTCGTCACACCGACAACTGTCACACTTGGTTGTTTGTCAGCTTTGTCAAATTCAAGTGGATCACCCGAAGAAAGATATTGACCCCCCCGGTGCAGATCGAGGGTAATGGTATCTCCCAGCTCGATTTTGTCGGTTCGATACGTATTGACTTGATCAGAAATGATTGCTTCCCCGGGCTTTTCCGGCAGTCGTCCGGACATAAGTTTGACCGGAGCAACCTTTTTTAAATCATTCGGCCGGGTTCCAAACACCGGATAGTATGATTCAGCGACATCGCTCTCGAACAGTTCCACCCCCATGATCGCCATGGCTGTTTCAGATTCTATGATGTCCCGGTTGGGCAGATCAGTCAGCTCTTCTGATGTCACCTCATGCAGTATGAAATGGGAATCTCCGTTGCGAAGCGTGATATCGTCATGTAAAAACTGCAACAATGAATTGGCAAACAAAAACAGACCGGTGATCAGTGCCAGGCTCATAATAATGCCGAGAATCGTGACCACTGTCGTCGTTTTGTTTTTTCTCATCGATTGTAAAGACAGGTAGCGGACAATATTCATCTTCTCACCCGCTCATCCCGCACGACCTGTCCATCCTTCATCGTCAGCACACGTTTGGCCCGCATGGCAATTCGCTCATCATGCGTAATAACGATGATCGTCTGATGGTATTTCTGATTGCTTTCTTCCAACAGTTTGACAATTTCCTGGGATGCTTCTGAATCGAGATTGCCTGTCGGCTCATCCGCCAGTACCAAAGCAGGCGAATAGATCAATGACCGACCGATAGAAACCCGCTGCTGCTGTCCGCCGGATAGCTGATTTGGCAGATGATTCAATCGATCAGACAGGCCGAGCTGCGACACCAGTTCATCAAACTGAACTTGGTCGATTTTTTGTTTGTCCAATAACAGCGGGAGCTTAAGGTTTTCTTCGACATTTAGGATCGGGATCAGATTGTAGAACTGATAGATCAATCCAACTTGTCGCCGGCGAAAAATCGCCAGATTATCTTCTGATAATTGATAGATATCCTGACCATCGATAAACACTTTGCCGGCCGTTGGCTGATCGACTCCTCCAATCAGATGCATCAAAGTGCTCTTGCCGGAACCGGACGGTCCTATAATCGCCACAAAATCACCTTTGTCGATTTTAAAGCTCACGTCATCGATCGCCTTGACCAGAGTTTCACCCTTACCATAGTGCTTACTTAAATTCTTCACTTCTAATATATTCATAACTCCCCCTCTATATCTTCAGTTTAAGCAGGTGACATGACAATCCGATGACAAAAAAAGTGACTATACAGTCACTTTGGAAAACGGATGCGAAAGGTGGTCTGTTCGTTCTTGCTCTCGACTTCGATCGTTCCCCCCTGCTGGACGACGATCGCCCGGCTGATCGCCAGCCCAATACCGACGCTTTCGCTGCCGGCATGCCTGCCGCGATAGAACCGGGTGAACAGGTGAGGCAGATCGGTTGGATCGATCATTCCCTGATTGGTGATTTCAAAGGTATGACTCATCGGAAGATTACTTGCCTTGATGTGGATCGGCGAATCGATCGGACCGTGATCGGAGGCATTTTTAATCATATTGGTCAAACTCTCAACCAACCAATTACCATCGACTGTCAGGGCTGAATCATGATCTCCGATGATGTCGAGCTGTTGATTCTTCAGCTCCATACTGATCAGCAGCGGTTCGACCGACCTCTCGATCAACTCTTGATAGCTGACCGATTCCGGTGAATAGACGATGGCATGGGCATCGAGTTTGGATAAGGTCAACAGATTGCGCACCAGCCACTGTAAACGGTCTGTCTGAGAGCTGAGTTGGTTGAGAAATTGTTTTCTTCGCTCAGGCTCCAGGTCCTTTTTCAGCAAATCGGTCAGCATCATCATCGAAGTGATCGGTGTCTTTAACTGATGAGAGATATCACTGATCGAATCCGCCAACCAGGTCTTATCCTCGATCAAGTTGGCCTGTTGCTCACGAAAAGCGATCATCAACTTATATAAGTCAGCTGATAGAACTGACAATTCACCTTCTTCGTATTCGGCCAGATCTAACTGATAGTCACCTGATAGCAGGCGGCGAAGCTGAGTCGATAACCGTTTGATGGATTGGGCCCGTTTTCTGGTCTGATACAGCCAGATAAGACCGACCACCAGCAATGTAGCGCTCACCCAGAGGCCTGCTGTAGTGTTCAAACCAAAGATAAACCCGGAAAATACTGACAACATCAGAATGATCAAAGGCAGTAACCAAGGGATGCGTTTCATCATTCGCCCGCCATATAGCCCAGACCGCGTACGGTCCGGATATATCGGCCCTCACTGTCTTCGACTTTCTCCCGGATGCGCTTGATATAAACACTTAAGGTATTGTCGCTGATAAATTGTCCATCGATATCCCACAACAGTTCCATCATCTGCTCACGGGTCAGTATCTGCCCGGGATGCTGCATCAGTAAAAGCAGTAAACGATACTCCAGGGCACTGAGATAGACTTCCTTGTTTTCAACCGTCACTCTGGCCCGGTTGCTGTCGAGACGAATATTGCCTAAGTTATAAATCGAGCTGTCGTCTTTTTTCTCCCGCCGACGCATGATCCCTCGGATCCGGGTCAACAGCTCACGCAAACGAAATGGTTTAGTGACATAGTCAACCGCTCCCAGCTCCAGGCCCATCACGATATTGGCCTCATCATCGATCGCCGAGAGAATGACGATCGGCGTATCGGAGCCGTTTAACGCCCGACAGATGTCATAGCCCGATCCATCGGGCAGACCTAAATCCAACAACACCAAATCGAAGCTCTGCTCAAGCTCCGCCATCGCCTGTTCGACATTCGAGCATTGGACCACCTCATAGCCTTCTTCTTCCAAAGAAAAAGTCAAAGCCGAAGCGATCGTTTGATCATCTTCAATAAACAAGATTCGTTTCATAATTTCAGTCTATCACGTTATCGACATGATTTGGGTGACTGTTCTCTCACCCGGAGTCTGGCAGACTGATAGTCCTCCGCTGTATCGATATCAAGAAACATTTGATCATCATCCAATTCATAGTACACCACTGCTTCGGGATGACGCCGAATGATCGGTCGACCGCCTTCTTCGCCCCTAAGCTGTGTCAATTCCTTTTGAAACGTCTTGGAAAACAACACCGGTGATCCATTACGCCCCTGAACACGAGGAACGACGATCCGACCCTCTTCCAGCCATTGCGTCATGCCTTCCATGACCGTCGGATCCAAAAACGGCTGATCGGCCGGACAGAAAAACACACCTTGCCAATCGCGCTCCACCTGCATAGCTACCCGGATCGATGAGCTTTGACCGGTCTGATAGTCAGGGTTCTCCAGCACGGGATAGGCTGTTTCCAGTTCATCACCCGGTTGAACCACCACAAACACGTCCATTAAATCGAGTTGTTTCAAGGCATCGAGGACATGATAAATTACAGGCTTTCCCGCCAGATCGAGATAAAGCTTACGCTCGCCAAACCGTTTTGATTCTCCGGCTGCCATCACAACCGCCACACATTGATCTATCCTTGTCATCAGACCCTCCGGTTTCAGTATACCAAAAACACCGCCGATGGCGGTGTTATGCTTGATCGATTATTTCCATGTCTTAACGTCCCAGACATCACTTACAATGTCCTGATAGAACTCCGGTTCATGAGACACCATTAAAATACTTCCGGTATATTCTTTCAGTGCCTGCTTTAATGCAGTCTTGGCATCCTGATCCAGGTGATTGGTCGGCTCATCGAGGATCAGGAGGGAGAATTCATCCTCCAGCGCCCAAGCGATGAGCAGCTTGCGCATCTCCCCCGGGCTCGGCAGCGCAGAGGACAGGAAGAGGTCGGCGCTGCTGCCCATCCGCACCAGAGCCGACACGATGCGCCCCTTCCTCTCGCCATCGAGCGCGCTGAATGCCTGGTAGGCGGCCCTGCTCTCCTCTGCCCCCAACTCCTGGGCTAGATACCAGAAACGCACCGTCGTCGTCTTCAAGCGAGTGATCAGGGAGGCGAGCAGCGTGCTCTTCCCGATGCCGTTCGCCCCCCTGATGCCCACGCGGTCGGTGTTGGCCAGAACCAAGGGCGGATGGTGCAGCCTCCGAAGCGGAGCCACCGCGATGCTCCCCGCCGGGAGGGCCAGGAGGGTCTTGGCCGGATGGGAGATTCCGGTGATGGTGATGCCTCCCCCCTCCTTTGTCACGTCAAGCGCCGCGGTGGTGTGCCTCACTTGGGCCAAGGAGCTTTGGGCAGCGCGGGCGCGCTCCAGGCGCCCATCCAGCTGACGGGAGAGCGTACCCGCCCGCTTATCGCCCCCGCTGA
>LSQX01282821.1_pt1 | contig 10205 bp, 10 predicted proteins | sample 654561 | NCBI WGS metagenome assembly LSQX01 (sample SAMN04489861, study PRJNA283612) | anaerobic digester metagenome | isolation source: 4 biogas reactors fed with cattle manure at either 37C or 55C with and... | place: Denmark: Kongens Lyngby | collected 2014
TTGTTAATTATCAAAATCAAATTAACATATATTGAAATAAGTTTCATATATATTAAACAATTAATTGAATTTATGAACATTAAGCAGTATTGTAATTGTTTAACAACACCATGCTGTCAATTTTACTAAATAACAAAGCATTGCAATGCTTTAACCATTATATCATTAATTGTTGTCACTTCAAAATATTGTTAAATAATTAATTTATACGGTGAAATAAATTTCATAAGAAATTAAATTAACGATTGACTTTATGAATAATTAATAGTATTATTGAAATGTGATTTATAAATATTTGAATAAAAAGATTGCATTAAGGCAAACATTAACCATTCTAATACAAAGGGGGTAGTAGTAAGTGGAAAATGAAACAAAGGTTGAGTTCCTTAAAGAAAAAGCGAAAGAACTTCGCAAGACAGCTTTGACCATGATACATGAAGCGAATTCCGGGCATCCGGGAGGCTCACTATCGGCAGCGGACATAATAGCTGCATTATATTTTGATGAGTTAAAGCTGAATCCTGAAGATCCTCAATGGGAAGACAGGGATAGATTTGTACTTTCCAAGGGACATGTATGCCCCATCTTATATTCTGCATTGGCGCATAGGGGTTTTTTCCCTTTTGAAACAATATATACATTAAGAAAGCATGGGTCAATATTGCAGGGTCATCCCGACATGAAGCGATGTCCGGGTGTAGACATATCGACAGGTTCCTTGGGACAAGGAATATCCTGTGCAGTAGGTATGGCTATAGCATACAAGAGGGACAAAAAGGATGATAGAGTCTTCGTGCTTATTGGTGATGGTGAAACTAATGAAGGTCAAGTATGGGAGGCAGTAGAATCAGCAGTTAAATACTGTCTGGATAACCTTATCATAATTATTGATAATAACGGTTTGCAAAATGACGGTACATGTATGGAAATAATGCCTACTCAGGATCTATATGAGAAGTTTAGGGCTTTTGGATGCAGGACATACCATATAGACGGACATGATATGGGACAGATTGTAGATGTTTTTGGTAAGATTCGTAAAGACAAGGGATGCTGCAAACCAATAGCAATAGTGGCAAAGACGGTCAAAGGCAGAGGAGTATCTTTTATGGAAAATGTTGTGAAATGGCATGGGATGGCTCCTAATGATGAGGAATATGAAATTGCGATGAAAGAATTGGAGGGTGGATTGAAATGAAGGCTCTCAGAGATGGATTTGGAGATGAAATCGTTGAGATTGGCAAGGAAAACGAAAACATCTATGTAATTGATTGTGATATCGGAAAATCATGTAAGACACAGCCTTTTGCAAAGGAGTTTCCCGAACAGTATGTAAATGTAGGCATAGCCGAACAAAATGCAGCAGGGATTGGTGCAGGACTTGCTACATGCGGGAAAATTCCCTTTGTCTGTACATATGCGGTTTTTGGAAGCATGAGGATGTGCGAGCAGATACGACAGGAGATTTGTTATCCAATGCTTAATGTAAAAATTGCATGCTCTCATGGTGGACTGACTCCGGCAAATGATGGTGCTTCTCATCAATGCATTGAAGATTTGGGAATAATGCGAACACTTCCTAATATGATAGTTATAGCTCCCGGAGATTATTATTCTACACGCAAGCTTGTGCGGGAGGCATCTAAAATATATGGACCTGTTTACATGAGGTTTACAAGGGATCCAATTCCCTTTATATATAATGGGGATGAAGAGTTTGAAATCGGTAAGGCAAAGCAAATCAAGGAAGGCAGAGATATTACTATTATTGCATCGGGTTCTGTTCTGCACATGGCTGTAGAAGCAGCAGAAAAACTTGAAGCAGAAGGTGTATCAGTAAGACTTCTTGATATGCATACCATAAAGCCGCTGGATAATGAAGCTGTTGAGAAAGCACTGAATGAAACTGAAGCAATATTGACTGTTGAGGATCATAATATCTATAATGGTTTGGGCAGTGCAGTGTGTGAAATTGCTGCTGAATTAGGAAAAGGGAAAGTTAAAAGGATGGGTGTACAGGATCAATTTGGTGAATCTGGACAATACTACGAGTTACTTGAGAAGAACGGAGTAACAGTAAAGTTGATAGCTGATAATGCAAAAGGAATGATAAAAAATGATCAATGAAGATATTCTGTGTCTGTCAAGAATTCGGCAGCATTATGAACATCTAAGCCATACAGAGCAGCGTATTGCAGATTTAATACTGAATGATTGGAAACAAATTATTGATATGCCTATAGCTCAAATTGCTGATGCAGCAGGGGTTAGTCAAGCGACAGTGGTTAGGTTCTGCAGGTCCATTGGTTTTGACGGAGTGTCTGAGTTTAAGCTTTATCTTAAACGTGAACGTTTGTCACCTTTAGGAGAACTAAGCGAAGTTGAGGATGATGATACACCTGCAGTTGTAGCTCAGAAGATAATACGGTATAACAAGAATGCAATGGATGATATGCTCTCAGTGCTGAATGGAGAACAGCTGCAAATAGCTGCAGACGCATTAAATAATGCTAAAAGAGTTATTATCATGTCAGAAGGAGGTTCAGCATGTACTGCAAGAAGTGCTTTTGATGTATTCTTAAAAATTGGACTGCCATGTTTTATGGTAGAAGATCCTTTTTTTCAAATAGAAACAGCGGCACTAATGAAGCAGGATGATGTGGCATTTACAGTATGTCACAGCGGCAGGGCGCGAAATGCTGTAGAGAGCATGCAAAGAGCACACGAGATGGGTGCCACTACAATTTCTATTATGGGATTGACAGGATCTCCAATGTCAAAATATACAGATATACCATTGTATACAGGCTTATCGGAACATGCTTTTTTCAGCGATACCATATCTGCCAGGATATGTGAACTCAATCTTGTATCCGCATTACATGCACTAATTGTATTGCGCAACAAAGAGCAGCTCGGTGAATATCGCAGAAAGGTTAGTGAGCTTCTGAGTATTAAAAGAATAAAATAGTAGAAAAATGCAAAATTTATGTGCATTAAAAAAACTTTTTTAAGAGGTGAGAGTATGAGTTTTACAGGAAAGGTAGCTATAGTAACAGGTTCAGGTTCTAAAAACGGAATTGGCCGAGAAACGGTCATGATTCTGGCAAAGGAAGGAGCAAAGGTAGTTGTAGCTGATATGAATTATGAAGGTGCCAAAAGCGTTGCGGAAGAGGTTGAGGCATTGGGGGGAACGGCAACCCCCGTAAGGGTTGATATTACTGATGAGGTGTCTGTGAAGTCTATGGTTGCTGAAGCAGTTGCAAATTACGGAAGACTGGATATTCTTGTGAATAATGCGGGAATAACCCAGCCTATAACTACTATGGATATGACGCCAGAGGACTTCATGAAAATTATCAGGGTTAATTTGTATGGTACATTTCTCTGTTCCAAAATTGCAGTACCTGAAATGGCAAAAAACAAATATGGCCGGATTGTAAGCCTAAGCTCAGTTTCAGGGAAGAGGGGCGGAGGAGTATATGGAGGTTCTCATTATTCTGCAGCTAAGGCAGGAATTCTTGGGTTTTCTAAAGCACTTGCCCGTGAAGTGGTAGAAGATGGAATAACAGTAAATTGTGTTTGCCCCGGACTTGTGGATACTGATATCCGTGCTGGACTTTCTGATGAAGCAGAGCATGCAATATGGGAAAGCATACCTATGAAACGACCTGCAAGCAGAAGAGAGATTGCAAGCACCATAGCATTTCTTGCTTCTGATGATGCATCGTATATCACTGGGGAAGATATCGACATTAACGGCGGCTCCCATATGGATTAAAGCCGCTGTTTTGGAAAATAAAAAAATAGGAGGGAAAAAATGAAGAAACAAGTATTAGCAATACTGTTGGTTGTAATGATGATAGTGGCAAGCTCTTGCTCTGCACCGGTAACATCTCCCGAAGGAAATGAGCCTGAAGAAGGAAATGAGCCTGAGGCTGCTGCTGATAAGGTTGAGTACACCATCAAAGTAGGGCATAGTGACACTGTAACTAATCTAATCCATCTTTCACTTGTAAATTTTGCAGATTACGTATTTAAAGAGACCGATGGCCGTGTAAAAGTGGACATATATGCGGCTGAATCCATAGGCAGTAACGCAGAGATGTCTGAAATGGTATCAATGGGAAATCTTGACTGTATGATGATGCCTTGCGGTCAAGAAGCAGTATATGCACCAAAAATTAATGTTTTAGGTTTGCCGTTCCTGTTTGCAAACTATGAGCAGGTTTATAAGGTATTGGATAGTGAGGTTGGCGAATCTCTTGTTGATGATCTTGACAATCACAATATGATTCAATTGGCTTACTGGGAAAACGGATTGCGCCAGATTACAAATAGCGTGCGTCCCATAGAGAAGCCTGAAGACCTGGAAGGTCTTAAGATAAGAACTCCGGAAGATAGTATGACTTTGGCTATTTTTAAAACTCTTGGTGCCAGCCCGTCACCACTGGCATTCTCAGAACTTTATCTTGCTTTACAGCAGGGTACCTTCGATGGGCAGGAAAACCCAGTATCCAATATACATGCAAATAAATTCCAGGATGTACAAAAGTATATCACAATTTCCAACCATAAATACGAGCCGAAGAATATGATATTCAGTCTGTCTACATGGAACAAACTGCCTGAAGATATAAAGACAATACTTCTTGAGGCTTCTAAAATATATGGTAAAGAGCATAGAAAAGCTATAGCCGACAGTGCTGACAGCATGCTGGAAGAGCTGGAAGCTGCAGGAATGCAGGTATCACGCCCTGACACAACCGTATTTCAGGAAGCAACCAAGTCTGTCTATACTGATTACTTTGCACAAAATGACTGGGCAGAAGACATTGTAAATCAGATTAAAGACATAATTGCAGAATAGCTGTACAGCTATTATTGAAAATTAACAGGGGATTAAGTTTTCCCCTGTTAATATCCTTTGAAAGAGGTGAAAAAAATTAAAACAAAAATAGAATCAATCAGCATCTTTTTAAATAAGATAGCGACGGCAATAACTGTTTTTCTCATGTCATTCTTATGTATATTGATTTTCGCATCCGTATTCTGGAGGTTTGTACTGAATGATCCTATAGTTTGGCAGTATGAGGTTACATTACTTTGCTTATCCTGGGTAGTTTACATAGGCATGTCCATGACATTCAAGACCAAGGAGCATATGTCACTGACTTTCGTGACCAATGCACTTAAGCCGGAGGTAAGGGTAATATGGCTGAATGCGATTGACATTGTCTGCATAGTATTCCTGATTATTGGAGTAATAACAGGTATATCTATTGCCAAATCAACCTGGAGTAATTATTATCTTACACTTCCGTTTATTCGCAAAAGTTTTTTCTATATGGCATTTCCAATAGGGTGCTCGATATCAATAATTCATTTGATAAACAATATCTATACAAGAGATGTGGCTTCCGTGGCTATTCGTGGCTCTGATGAAGTCGAGCAGCTAGCAAAGATGTCGAAGGAGGTGTAAGCATATGATGACTTATGGACTTTTTTTAATAGGACTTTTCATGGTTTTGATGGTTGTTGGTGTACCTATTGCCTTTTCTTTGGCTTTGTCCGCAATAATCACAGTCGTTACTACAGGTAACTTCACTGTTACTGCAATAATCCATAGGATGATAGGCAACGCCAGTTCATATACACTTCTTGCAATACCGTTTTTCATATTGGCAGCAAAGTTAATGAACACAGGCGGAATTACAAGACGAATATTCAGGGCTGCTTCAGCATGGGTTGGACATATTCCAGGAGGCCTTGGACACGCTAATGTGGTTGCATCAGTAATCTTCTCAGGTATGAGCGGCTCTGCGGTAGCTGATGCAGGCGGCCTTGGCCAGGTAGAGATAGAAGCTATGAGAAAGGACGGCTTCGATGACGATTTTTCGGCGGCTGTAACCTGTGCATCAGCTACTATTGGACCAATAATACCTCCAAGTATTCCTGCAGTGGTATACGGTATGATGACGGAGGTATCAGTTGGAGCACTGTTTATTGGCGGTATTATACCAGGCTTGATACTGGCTCTTGCTTGCTCGATATTGATTTATTATATAAGTGTGAAACGCAAGTATCCTGTAAGAGAATTCAGCTGGAAAGAAATAGGAGCATCTACTGCTGATGCGTTTCTTTCGTTGCTCACTCCTGTCATAATCATAGGTGGCATATGGACAGGTGTATTCAGCCCAACAGAGGCTGCAGCTATAGCTACTTGCTATGCATTTTTTCTATCGGTAATAGTTTATCGTGAAATGAGCCTCAAGGAAGTTGCTCAGGCAATAGCAGATACAGTTCGAGATTCAGCAGGCATATTGCTTATTATATGCGGTGCTGCCGCATTCTCATGGCTGGTTACCATGCTTGGTCTCACTGAGACATTTTCTAATGCTCTGACATCTCTTACAGACAACAAGTATGTAATGCTTCTAATATTAAATATAGCCTTTTTGATAATCGGAATGTTTATGGAGGCATTGGCTGTCATGACAATAACCATACCATTCTTGATTCCGCTTATGGGAAGCTTTGACATCGATCCGGTGCATCTTGGGATAGTGTTGATTCTAAATCTTATGATAGGTCTTTCCACACCACCTGTTGGAACGTCACTGTTTGTATGTGCCAAGGTTGCAGATATATCTATCGAAAGGATATATAAGGCAATTCTACCGTTCCTTGTTCCCCTTATACTTGTTCTATTGTTGATTACATTTGTACCGAGTCTTGTAACATGGCTGCCCAGCTTGATGTTGAAATAATAAGCATGACAACCAGAAAAGTTGAAAAGACCGGAATCGGTCTTTTTTCTCGTTGAAGACTTTAAACTGAAAAATCGTTCTATAAGTACTGTGAGATAGCAGATTAGGAAGTTGTATTTTATTGTTTCTAAGCCATAAAAGGGTATTTGCCGGAGATATATGTTAGATTTACTTCCAAAGATTATGGCGATAACTTCTAAATAGGTGTGTTTTTATTTTACAAAATTCTGTTTATTGATTTACATAAATATGATATAATAAAGCATCGAAATTAAAGAGAGGAAAATTATGAGTCAAAGTATTGCTGATATGCTTAATGATAAATCAAGGGAACAGATGAAAAGTATGATTAAAACAAATAAAACAATTAGTGAACTAAAGCCCGGAGAAAAGGCAGATGGGTTTTATTTGATTAAGAATTTTGAAGTTAAGAAAACTACCAACGGCAAACAATATATAGATATAGAGCTAGTTGACAAGACCGGTGCAATAAATGCAAAGGTGTGGGATTATTCTAAAGAAACGGAAGCATTAATTGAGGAAAATCCCATTGTAAAAGTAAGAGGAGAGGTCTTGGAATGGAATGGAGCCAGGCAGCTGAAAGTTAATAAAATAAGAGAGAAGAAACTTGAAGACAATGTGCATATTGAAGAATTAATACCTGCTGCTCCAATTGACCTGAGCGAAATGCTTGATGCGGTGAAATCCTATATAGGAAAAATAAAGGATAATGAAATTAGAACCTTAACAGATAATATCCTTAAGAAATATGAAGATAAATTATATTATTACCCTGCAGCAAAAAGAAATCATCATTCATACATGGGAGGACTTTTGTATCATAATCTTCGAATGCTTCAGTCCGGTGAGAAGCTTTGCGAGGTATATGATTTTCTTAATACAGACTATGTGTATGCAGGCATAATTCTTCATGACATGTGCAAGATATTGGAAATGGATTCTGATGAATACGGAATAGTTTCTGATTACAGCATGGAAGGCAAACTATTGGGACACATAATTCAAGGCATAAAAGAAATTGAATCTGAAGGTGAAAAGATAGGTATAGACAGAGAAAAAAGCGTTATTTTGCAGCACATGGTTTTATCACATCACTATGAGCCCGAGTTTGGCAGTCCTAAAAAACCTATGACACCCGAAGCAGAGCTTTTGCATTTCTTGGATATAATGGATGCAAGAATGTTTGATTTTGAACATTCTCTTGAAATAATCGAGCCGGGACAATTTACTGATAAAATATGGCTTTTGGATAACAGAAACCTTTATAAGAAAAAAGAATAATAATAATGTCCCCGTATTAGCGGGGACATTCCTTTTTATCTCCTTCTTTGTCTGATGCGAATTGGTTTTTGAACATATTTTTCACTTCTTATGTTTTTTTCTGCTGAAGGGGGCGTGTTAATATGTTTATTATCAATTTTATCATTTTTCTTGTAGTCAAATTGAGCGCTCTTAAATACTTCATCTTCATATAGTTCATTGGACTCTTCGGGTTTATTTGAAGAAGACATTACATTGTTTATCATTGGCTTAAATGTTTCTATTAAACTGCTTAAATCAGTATTATCCTTATTGCCATCTGAAAATGATGAAAGCATTTCATTTAAGCTGCTGTTATTGCCGTTGGTTAAAGAAGAAAGTATTTCGTTTAAACCGCCGTTTTTAGCCATATTCATTGCTAAGGCACCCATTATTTTATCCATATTTCCGGCTAAAAGGGGTTTTGCCATTAGTTTTGCAATAGGAATGTTACCGTTTTTCAATAATGCTGTTACTTTATCTGCCGGTGTTTTGGCGTCTATAGCTTGGATTGACCTAAAGTTCTGAGCCTTGCTGATAAATGAGTACATGCCGAGCAATGTGCTTGCTTTTTCCACTGCCGGCAGATATGTATTTACCTTTGATATTGTTTGTGGTGAAGTAAGGGGAGCAAAGGTTCGAACCATGCCTATTATGTTTTCCATTTTAGCCGGATCCTGCAGTATTCCTGAAGCCATCGTTTTAGTTGTTCCCGAAAGCTTAGAAACAACGCCGCTGAATTGATTGCTTTCGAAAATATATTTTGCTGCTAAAATATATAATAATATTTGAACCGAAATAATATCACCTTCTTATAAATATCTCCATATATCATATTCCGATTGGATGATTATGTTACATAGCTAATATAATTGTATAAACACTAAATTGTAATTAAATGACACTGTCGGCATATTATTAACATATAGGAGGTAGATGAATGTCAAATATATTTAGGAGTGATAATGAAATTAACAAAATCAAGGAAAGCAAAGAATTTAAGGATGCTGCAACAAAAGCAAATGATTTTGTAAATAATAAGCAATTCCAAGAATTTAAAGATAAGTATGAAGGGAAATCAGAAGAAGAAATTTTGAAGGATGCAAAAAATATGAGCAAAAAATTAAAACAGCAATATGGCGAACAAGAATATAACAAAAAAATTGAAGATTTAAAAAATTTTGAAAAATTCCTGACACCCGAGCAAAGAAGAAAAATGAGGAAGTTTTTAGAAAATCTTGATGATTAGGGAGCAAAAGCTCCCCTAAGCATCAAAAATTTGGCAAAGTGTACGCATATCGCATACAAAATAGATATTTAGCAAATAAAACACGTATACGTTTTCAAAAATAGTTTGACACAAGAAGTTTATTCAACTATAATAAGAATACATATTTTTTATGTGTAAAATTAGGAGGGACAAGTAATGAAAAGATTTATAAGTTTATTGCTGGCTTTAGTGATGGTTTTATCGTTAGCAGCTTGTGCACAACCGACACAAACTCCACCGCCGGCAGAAGAAAAACCAGCAGAGGAAAAACCTGCAGAGGAAAAACCTGCAGAAGAAAAACCTGCAGAAGAAGCATTTGAAGGCGTTATAGCCATAGTTACAAACACTCTTTCTCAAAATGAAGAAGAATATCGTTCAGCTGAGATGATGGTTCAGAGATACGGCGAAGACAAAATCATGCACGTATTATGGCCGGATAACTTCATGACTGAACAAGAGCAGATGATTTCTACAATTGCAAAGATAGGCTCAAATCCTGATGTTAAGGGATTGGTTATCAATCAAGCTGTTCCCGGAACAAACGCAGCTGTAGATAAGCTTTTGGAAACTCGTGACGACATATTTATTTCTTATTGTACACCACAGGAAAATCCACCTGACGTTGCTGAAAGAGCAGACTTAATACTTAATCCTGATGAATTGAAGATGGGAGATAATATTCCTGTACAAGCAAAGAAATTAGGAGCAGAAACATTAGTACACTATTCATTCCCAAGACATATGTCAATAGTAATGCTTGCTGCAAGACGTCAGCTAATGATTGATAAATGTGAAGAAATCGGACTTGAATTTTATGATGCTACAGCACCGGACCCCACAAGTGA
>LSQX01342037.1_pt1 | contig 10205 bp, 12 predicted proteins | sample 654561 | NCBI WGS metagenome assembly LSQX01 (sample SAMN04489861, study PRJNA283612) | anaerobic digester metagenome | isolation source: 4 biogas reactors fed with cattle manure at either 37C or 55C with and... | place: Denmark: Kongens Lyngby | collected 2014
GCCCCGTATAGGGGATGAGAAGAAACGAAGTGGAATTGGAGGTTCTCCACCTAACCTATCCAATCCCCCTTCAGGATGCCGCTTTCATCCTCGCTGTCCGTATGCGATGGAGCAGTGTAAACAAGAAACTCCAGAGCTGCGTGAAGTCATACCAGGACATTATGCTGCTTGTTACCTGGCCTATGATTAATGGAACTATGAGGGGGGCTCTACATGTCAGGACAGCACAACCTTTTGGAAGTCAGAAACGTTTCCCGTGAATTCCGAGTTGGAACCGCCTTTTTTGGCACAACCATCGTGGCCGTTGATGGCGTATCCCTGCGTATGGGAAGCAAGTCTCCTCTGATCGTAAGTATTGTAGGAGAGTCAGGCAGCGGCAAGAGCACACTGGCAAGGATGATCCTGCGCCTGCTGGAACCGACTAGAGGTCAGATTCTCTTAAATGGCAATGATGTTTGGGCCAAGAAGACCGAGGAAGAGCTGCGGGACTTCAAGCGGACAGTGCAGCCGATCTTTCAAAGTCCCCATGACTCATTCAATACCCTTAGGCCCGTAAGTGACGCATTGTATGAGACTGCCGTTAACCTCGGCATAGCAAAAACACGCTCTGAGGCCGATGATTATATCGCCCAGACTTTGAAAGAGGTGGGTTTGGACTGGACGCGCATCCGGGGTAGATACTCTACGGCCTTTTCCGGAGGCGAGCTGCAAAGAATATCTATAGCCAGGGCGCTTCTACCGCGGCCCCGTCTGATTATAGCTGATGAACCGGTCAGCATGGTTGACGCTTCCCTCAGGATGAATATCATCAACTTGTTTGAGGAATTCAAGGAAAGCTTCGGTATCAGCTTCATCTACGTTACACATGATCTTTCCACTGCCTACTATATAAGCGACGAAATCGCCATTATGTACAGGGGCCAGATAGTAGAGAGTGGTGCTGTTGCCGATGTACTAACCGATCCGCGCCATCCCTATACGGAAATGCTTCTGGCTTCGATCCCCGGCATTGGAGGGAAGTGGACCAGTAGAATTGAACTTTCCGGAATTGAAGTAGAAGAGTATAATCTTACTGGTTGCAAGTTTTACCCCAGATGTCATCGGCGTCTGCCAGTCTGCCGCGATGTACGTCCTCAATTGATACCAGTGGGGAACCGGTCCGTCGCTTGTATTCTGTATCAAGATAGTGCAGATGAGCACGTCAGCTAGTTGTTGAAGCGTATAGGTATCAAACCGGTATAGGAGGGCAAATCATGAGTTTCCTGCGGCTACCGTGGTTAATCACATTCCTAACTGTTACCCTGCTGACTACCACAGTGTCGGCAAGTACTAATGACGCATCCCTGGCTAAGCTGGAGTCGGGTCTAGAGGCCTTAGGAACAGCCAGTGAACTCCGGGCCAATATAGTGGCTATGGCGGAATATACATACTATCTCAAGGGAGAAAACGACAGGCTCGAAATTCCAACAGCACAGATCCTGAAAATCACAGAGCATATGGATGGCGCTGAAGATGCTCTGTTGCTCATGACAGTGAAAATGATTATCCAGGCGTACAGAACTACCGATGATACCAGTGCGCTCGATAACTTGATCGAGGCAGAGACTGCCAAAGGGATGGAACCCCTGGAGCTTGCATACACCCTACGCAATCACTTGGAGATCACAGGTTGGGACACGGGAACAGCCGGTCAGGCTATCGAAGCTATGTGGCAGGCCGCCCAGTCTGATGTTAATGATGATGCTAACATACCCGTAATTGGGTATAGCTGCTGTCACTAGTGCCATAGACCCATGGCACAAAACCATGAGATAGGGATGATCTCCTTTGGTCTAGCATAGGCAGCTAGGAATCCTAGTTTTTGGAAGCTTCCCTTGACATCAGCAGCTGCACTTCCAGAACACAGAAGGGGGTAAAGACAATCTACAAGGTTCTATCTAGAGCAACATTGACCATACTGGGACCGACGGCGAGTGAGGAGCAACAAGCCTGTCTTAGGCTAGGTCCAGCTCTATTCTTGATAGTCATCTCCTTCTTCACCATATTCGCCGCCCTTGGGGCTGCAACGTGCTATGCAATGGATCAAGACCCCAATGGAGCCATGGAGTTAATCTACTTTTTCTCACCCCAATGTCCCCGCTGTCAACGGGTGGAGGAGTTTCTCCATGCCCTGAGCCGAGAATACGCCGGTCAGATTTACATCACCAAGTACGATATGTCGACGCCGGATGGAGAGTCTTTTCGGCAGGCAATGAATTCCCAGTTTGAAGTGGCAGAGAGCATGACCCTGGCCGTACCTGCAGTGTTTTTCGGTAAGCCTTTGATTGGCGAAGCAAACATAACGGCCTATCTAGAGTCGGAAATCATCAGCGCTTTAGTTTCCGGTAGACAGGCCGTGGCGTCTGAACCCATGGAGCAAATGAATAGACTGGCCATCATCAGTCAAGCAGAATCACTAGCCTGGGTGCCGATCATATTAGCAGGAGCCCTAGACGGTGTTAACCCTTGTGCCTTCAGCATGCTGATGTTTCTCGTTGTGACACTATCCCTCACCAAAGGACAGCTGCGGGTCTTCATTACCGGTTTTACTTTTTGCTTGGCCGCGTTCATTACCAACCTCTCAATAGGGCTCGGAGTGATATCCCTTTCCTCTACGGCCAGCCTCGCATCGGTTGCTAGAACCGCCTACCTAATTGGAGGCATTGTCGCCTTGGTGGTGGGAATAGGCAGTCTGATGGATTCCTGGAGAAGTAAAGGAAAGCTCCATACTGCCCATCCCGTGCTTGGAATGCCTAAGCCCCTGCGCAATCTCAGCAAGGGCATCATTAGAAGGTGGAATGAAGGCAATCTTTTCATCCTTTATCCATTTCTAGCCTTTGCCACAGGCATAGTTGTCGCCCTGTTTGAGTTTCCTTGTACTGGGCAGGTTTACTTACCGACTATCGCCTTCATGCTAGGTAATCCCCACTATAGATACCGGGCTACCATGTATCTAGTCCTGTATAACCTCATGTACATATTGCCCCTCGTTGCTGTCCTCATTCTCAGCATATGGCTTATGAACCCCCGCAGGGTCGCCAGGTACTTCGGAGGCAGGATTTACATAGTCAAGGGGATGACCGGGTGTTTCCTTATTGCACTAGGTGTGTATATGCTCATTCAGCACGGTAAGTGGTGACAGATTTCTAGCGCCGCCGGTCAGTTACCTCTCACTCGCCTTGCCAAAGAAAATTCCCTCAGCCTCCACCATAGTCTCTCCGTTTTCACCGCGAATCTCACCAGCAACCACGAAACTTGCTCTGCGCTGGGATTTGACCCAACCTTTCAACAAGAGCTTAACGCCTGTAGGAACCGGTTTGCGAAAGCGAATCTCCAATTTGCCGGTTACCCCGTCTATCCCGTGGACTGCAAGTCCCTTGGCCATCACTTCATCTAGTAAGGTGGCCAGAATACCACCATGAACTACACCATCATACCCCTGATACACTTGCGGCGGAGTATACTCACCGTAAGCTGCTTGGCCGTCGGTATAAAATCGTATCCCAAGCCCCTGGGAATTATCGCGGTCGCATACAAAGCAGCCAGCGGAGGGCTCCATTTCCCTCAGTTCATCTGCCGCCAAGGTGCGTGAGGCCCATACCCTTTCTGTCAATCTATCTACCTCCCAGTCATCGAGGCACAGTGTATTTACCGGGCGAACTCCTCACTCCAATATTGGGCTGCCGCCTTTCGAGAATGGCCAGGGATAGTTCAACGACCTCAGCCGCTTCGTCGGGTGTCATGGTGCCTACCGTGACCATATCCTGTTCCCTGATGGTGTTCCACACGAAGGTCAATCCCACAAATGGCGTCACCCTACCCGCAGCCATGGGCTTTATTGTCATCACCGGTTTCTTGGCTTCATTGATCAGTTTCGCTATCCATTCCACCTCTAGCTGCATAAGGAATCCCATGCAGTTGTAAATCTGAATATATGTTTCCACATCGTAATTATTTAGGTCCGCATAAGTCAAGACCTCGGGCATGTGGGCAGATAAACCCGGAATCATACCCCGTTCCCGGATCATGCTGGTGTACTCTTCCAGTCTCCGTATCTGCCGAATACTCCGGTCCAGCAACTGCTCAACAGAGGTATGGTGAGGCATACATATTTCCGCTCCACTAGCTGCCACCTTGTCCAGAAGAGCCTTTGTCTCATCTCTAGCTTCATTGGTATCTTGAACATTTATCATGGGCGTATCTACTTTGATGCACTTTACACCAGTTCTATCTTCTGCATCTTTAATCGCATCAAAGATTGCGGGGTTCTGTGCCAACGGACCCATAATGGTGTCTACGCCTGCTCGGAAAAAGACTTCTAAGACGTCTGCGATTGCTCGGCGGTCCATTCTAGATTTGATCAACTTGTCTTTAGCAGGACTCTGGTGGCTCCAGCCAAGGAACCAGTTGGTTCCGATTATCATTCTAGAAACAGAAAGACCTCCAACGGTTGTGCGGGGAAAACTCATGTCACTTGCCTCCCTCAATGCTCATCATCATAGTCCAGTCTCCACGGTAGCTTAACCAGTGGAAAACTGGCCGCTACCTGTGCCGGGCAGCCCCCTTTGGCGATCAGTCTCTTGCTACCCACACCTGTTATGCCTTTCTTCTCTATTTCATATATTATTCCTGCATTAGCTCTTCTCTGCCATGGCAAACATCGGGGTGAGTCAAACAGAGTATGATCACCTACCCAACCTCTACCACCACACACAAATTGACAAGGCACCTGTTGGTCTAACAATACGCAAGATAACAAGAATACCTTATTACGTTTGCTCAACACTGATTATCCTTGCCTATGCTAGTTGTTTTAGCAGAGGGACTATGGAAAGACTAATTCTGAGTTGGAAATGGCAGAAAGCTCCCCACTTTACTTATATCCTACACCAGCTTATCCTGCATGAGAGTTTCCTTCCCAATTGTTTTTTCCAGTTATCCAACCAGGAGTCACTTCAACACTCACATATTTGAGCCTAGAATCCCTCAACGGGTGGCTGTATGTCTATGTTCCACGCCGGAGCTAGGTTTTGAAATCTTCTAGATGCCTAGAAAGAGATCTTCTGGATTCTGAAAGTACTGTGATATAATGGGAAATAATGGGTGTATAGTCTAATAGGCGAGCTTTCCGCTGCCGAGCTGCTTGACAAGCAGCTAACTTGATTGAGTGACAACCGAGTACAGGGGGCTGTAAGGACTATGTTGAGGATGCCTTTTACGGAAGGAGATACCATACTTTTTCAAGGAGATAGCGTAACTGACTGTGACCGGGACCGAAGTGATAGCTATTCCCTCGGTAGCGGATATCCCGCCCTCGTCGCCGCTTATCTTTGGAGCCATTTTCCCCACTTGAGACTCAATATCCTAAATAGAGGGGTTAGCGGCGACCGGGTGTATGATTTAGCCAGCCGCTGGGATGATGACTGTGTTCAACTAAAGCCCGATTGGGTCAGCATTCTAATCGGCATCAACGATACCTGGCGGCGTTTTGACAGCAATACCATTTCGCCAATTGAAGAGTTTGAGAAAACTTATCGCCAACTCTTGGACCAGGTGGTTGACCACACCCAGGCCCGTTTGATACTCTGCGAGCCCTTTGTCCTGGATTATCCGCCAGACCGGCGAGCATGGCGGCCAGATTTGAATCCCCGCATCGAAGTGGTTCGCCGCTTGGCCGCCGAATATTCGGCCATCCTAGTGCCACTTGACGGCCTGTTCGCAGCTGCCTGCACCAGAGCCGAACCAGCTTTCTGGGCGGCCGATGGCGTTCACCCCACCTTAGCAGGTCATGGCCTCATCGCCAAGGCTTGGTTAGAAACAGTCAGCAGCCAGGGGTAAGTACCCCTGGCTTTCATCTCTCTAATATCGTTACTCATCTGCTCTGCTGCTCGCCATATATTTGCACTGTCCAGTTTCTGTCAGACTAAGCATCAATCCAGATATGTCCATCAACCAGGCCTCTTTGAGATGTTGTTTACCTCCCAACAGGTTGCGCAATTTCCCCATTCACTATACCAATACTATACCCTGCGGAATTCACTTTCACCGAAAGGTTTCTGCCAGTCAATGTCAAAAGATGGAGTGGATGGAATCAAGTGAAAGGATTGGAGCTGTAATGGAAAACCGTATGCAGGAACGTCTGCAGCAAAAGCCTGTAGTCTTGGCTTTATCCGCTTTTGCCTGTCTACTGTGGGGAAGTGCTTTCCCCTTTCTCAAGATCAGCTATGAGCTGATCAACCTTCCGCCAGATGATTGGGGCGCCAAAGTGCTCTTTGCTGGATATCGCTTTTTCCTGGCCGCGTTACTCCTCATCCTTGTCGCCACTACAGTGTTCCGGCTGAACCTCCGGGTACCCAAGAGCCTTTTACCCTGGACCTTTCTCCTGGGGCTTCTGCAGACAGCCTTGCAGTACTTCTTCTTCTACAATGGGCTAGCTTACAGTACTGGTATTAAGAGTTCGATTATCGGCGCTACCGGAAGTCTATTTGTAGTGGTACTCTCCCATATGTATTATAAGAATGACACCTTGACCTCGCAAAAGGTGTTTGGCCTGCTGGTGGGGTTTGTCGGCGTGATGGTCGCCAATGTATCCAAGGGGGCTTTGGATTTGTCCATCAGCTTCTTAGGCGAGGGATTCCTTCTAATTTCATCCTTTGTAGGGCGTTAGGAACGATATTGGCCAAAGAGCTTGCCGCCTCGGTGCACCCTGTTCTGATAACGGCCTACCAGATGTTCTTCGGCTCAGTACTACTCATTCTGACCGGCGGTATTACCTCCGGGCTTGAGGCGGTAGTATTTGACTGGCGTTCAGGGTTGCTGCTTGTTTACCTAGCCTTCGCCTCGGCCACAGCCTTTTCCATCTGGTATTCCATTCTGAAGTACAATAAGGCTGGAGAGGTCGCGGTATATCGCTTCTTGATCCCCATCTGGGGTACACTCCTGTCTGCCATCTTTTTGGACGAGAGTATTGGCATAAACTCAGGTCTAGCCTTGGCCATGGTCTCCGTCGGCATTGCTCTAGTGAATAAAAGAAAGCCGGAGTCACCTATGTCGGGGGGATGATGGTCTTTAGGTGAAGGGACTAACCATTGTTGGCCAGACCCCGTCTGGTAGTTGGTTTGCATTGAGCAAGCGACCCTCTACACTTGAAGGGTGGCTTCAGGCCATGCCTGCGCCATCCTTCAAGTCAGAGCAGTTCAATCTTCCCTAAGCACTTCTACACCATAGGGTTCCAGCTCAACTTCCCCAGATACGACCGTATCTGACAACAAGCTGATATATCTACCGGGCAAAGCCGCAGTCTTCCTTTGGTCTGTATGGTTGAGCAAGAAGACTAACCGCATCGCATCCTTCTCCCGAATAGCTACCTCTATCCCGCTGTGGGCAAGTAGGCCCTTAGTTACTCCTGCTTTGGCAAGGGCGTAATCGACCACTCTGGCGGTGAGGTTAGCATCAAGACGGGTTCCTACGTATATCGCTCTGCCTTCCCCCACGATATTCTCCGTAACTGCTGCTTCCGAGGTATAGTACTCGGATGTATACGTACCCAGGCTCTTGGCCCCACGGGAAGTAATTATATCACACCAAGTATCGGCACTTCCCTCGCTCACTTCACCATCTAATTCCAACCTGATACCAACACGGTCACCATAGAACGAATCATAGTCCCCTATTTCAATTCCCAGCAGGTCAGCTAACTCTCCCGGCAGCGGTTTATCTGTGACTACATTATCCCAATCCTTGACTCCTGACCTGAAGGTAGTGAGCAATACGCCTCCCCTTTGGACAAACCCAGCCAGTCGAGCCGCTAGGTCCGGATAGACCATATACAGTAGAGGTGCTACCAGTACTTTATATTGGGAAAAATCATCATCGTGGTTAATGAAATCTACTCCAATGTTGCACTCATGGAAGCATCTATAGTATTCTTTGATGACTTCAGCATAGTTTAGTCGAGGGTTGTTGGGCTGAATATCCAAGGCCCAAAGCTGATCATAGGAATAGAGAATGGCAACTTCATTCTTGACTACTGTACCTTCAAGCAAGGGAGCAAGCTTCGTGAGTTCAGAGCCAGTCCGCTGCACTTCTTCATAGCGCCGTCTCGGCAAACCATCGTGATTAATTACACCATGCCAATACTGCTCCGTACCAAACCGACAGGTACGCCAGCGGAAATATACGATGCCGTCCGCTCCTCGGGAAACAGCCTGATACGTCCAAAGGCGGATTTCGCCCGGCCGCGGCGTCGATTGAACAATGCCCCAGCCGCTAGGTCCGCTCTGCTCTTCCATGACCCAGAAGTTCTCCTTCTTTATGCCCCGCATGAGATCATGGGTCATTGCGAGCCGAGCTCTCTCCGGTGACCCCAGCAGCCTAGGATAATTGTCCCAGGAGACAAAATCCAAATCTGCACCAAGTTTGTAGTAATCAATTTCGGGGAAGAGCCCCATCAGGTTGTGGGTAATGAATTGGTTGGTTGTATGGCGGCGCAGAATCTCAATTTGCCGCTTTTGATACTGTACCTTCATATCCGATGCAAAGCGATAGTAGTCCAGGAGAAGACCGGGGTTGTGCTCAGCAACGGTCTTTCTCGGAATGATAACCTGATCCCAGTCAGTGTACGTCTGGCTCCAGAAGATCGTCCCCCAGGTCTTATTCAGGGCATCCAACGTGCCGTACTTGCGCTGCAGCCAGCGGCGAAAGGCTCTCTGACATGAATCACAATAGCAGCGAACGGTGGAGTGGCAGCCGAATTCATTGTCTGTCTGCCAACCGATGACGCCGGGATGTTGACCGTAATGTCTAGCCAGTTCACCTACAATGATATCAGTATGCCACTGATAGGCCTCATTGGTGGCACAGTAATGGCAGCGGGAACCAAAGCCCCGTACATGTCCATCGGCATCCCTGGGAAGTATATCGGGATGCTTATCTATGAGCCACTTGGGGGGAGTCGCAGTGGGTGTGCCGATGATTACCTTTAGCCCATACTTGTTCAATACTTCTATTGCCCGATCTAGCCAGTCAAAATCAAATCGTCCTTGGGATGGTTCAAGCTTCGCCCATGCAAACTCTGCCACCCGCACCACATTGAAATTCGCGGCCTGCATCAGCTGAGCGTCGACTTCCCACCGTTCCTCCGGCCAATGCTCAGGATAGTAGTCCACGCCAAAATACATACTAATCCTCCTATGATGATGTTTTATCTCTCACAGAAAATCTTTCTAATTCTCAATTCACCGTGCTGCTATCCATGTCCTGCAGGCAGAGGTGAGCTCGGATACACGCAGTTTCCAGGGGAAACCTGTCAGAAACACACATGAACAGCGATCTTGAGGGATTGGTTCTGCTGCCAAGGCTCTGCCTTCCGTGAAGAGTATCACCGCAACTTCAGACAGAGCATCACCTGTGACTCCCGGGAAACTGTACCAACAACAATCGCTCTCTTCTATCTGTCAACTGGAGATCCCAACATCCTAATTCCACAAGCGGCCAATTTTGGACGTGATACCGATACTATAGCAACTATGGGTGGTGCCATTGCCGGTGCCTTCAAGGGTGCGTCAGCTATGCGCCAAGATTGGGTTAAGAAGACCGAGGGATGCAAACCTGACCAGAGAGAGTTGGCCCAAACCCTCTTAGACATTGCTAAAGAAAAGGCGAAGAATGAGCAGAAGTATTGGCAGCGGGTGCTAGGCTGACAGACAGAATAACAGCAGAGTCGAACCCTCTAACAGTGTGCCAGGGAATGCCCCTCTCGAGGTTAGCATTCACCTGGCACACTCGGTTTATTGCAAATCGATTACCACAGACTACAACCCAATAGCTCTCAGTTTAACCCATCAGCCTCTTCAAGGCGTCAAGACACTTTGCTACAGCCTCCAAAGGTGGATAGGCATCGCTTTCGTATTCCACAATGTACCATTCTGTACCGCCAGCCTCGCATAGCTTGAAGACTTCGTGCCACTGCACCTCGTCTTCGCCAATGATGGGCCGGAACCCAGCATGGGGATCATCTTTACCTGCTGTCCAAGAATACGGTTTCAGATGAATAGTCGTTGCCCTGCCCGGGTATTTTTCCAAGATCGGAACAGCCTCTGCCCCGCCCATCATGGCATTGCCTATATCAAGCTGCATAACCACAGACTCTTTCGTATTCTGGAAAA
>LSQX01378392.1_pt3 | contig 10205 bp, 9 predicted proteins | sample 654561 | NCBI WGS metagenome assembly LSQX01 (sample SAMN04489861, study PRJNA283612) | anaerobic digester metagenome | isolation source: 4 biogas reactors fed with cattle manure at either 37C or 55C with and... | place: Denmark: Kongens Lyngby | collected 2014
AGCGCGGTCGCGACGTTCGCGATCGTGCAGAGCGCACTCTCCCGGGTGCCGGTCTCGACAATGGGTAGGGAGCGGGGCGACCGATGAACGGGAACAGGGGTCATGCTACCTATCCTTGCGCTTCATGAACTTGAACCTGCTGGAATCTCTGTAGATAACGTATTAACCCCAAAATCCTAACCTGAATTGAGTATCTCCCCGCCGGGGATCCACCTATGAGCGCAGACGATATGACCGATACACCCAGACCGGAGGGCTACAAAGACCTCGTCGCAAACCCCTACCTTGTCGGCTCCATAAAGTTCGTTCTCCCGCTTGCCCTCATCCCGGCCGTCTTTGCAGCCCTTTATCTGATCGAGCCCTATGAACAGTTCCTCATCATCTCCGGGCTGGTCGCCGCTTACTTCGTCCCCCCGGCCGGGAAGGAGACGATCATCCCGCTCGCGGTCGTCCTGGGTTACCCCTGGTGGCTTATCACGCTCGTTATCTTCCTCCTCGACGTTGCCGTCTCTCTCTTTGTCGTCTGGAACTTCGACCTGGCGCTGAAGATCCCGATCATCGGCCGGCTCCTCGAGAGCGGTATGACGATCGGCAGGAACTACACCGAGAGCCAGCCCTGGCTCCGCCGGTTCTCGACGATCGGGCTCATCCTCTTCGTCTTCTTCCCGCTCCAGGGGACCGGGGCAATGAACGGGTCGGTCCTCGGCCGGTTGCTCGGGCTGAACAATAACCGGGTTTTTGGTTGCGTCTGCATCGGGTCGCTCACCTCCTGTCTCGTCTTTGCCCTCGGCTCCGACGTGCTCCTGGACGTCTACCGGCAGGACCCGACGCTCGCGATCGGCATCCTGATCACGATCATCGTCGCCGTCGTGGCCGCCGTCGTGGGATGGCGTGCGCATAAAAAGCGTCTCCGGAGCAGAACGCCCTGATGGCCGCAGATAGAGTAAAAGAGCAATTTCGCAGGCCTTAAATCTCCTGCAGTCCTCTTTTCCAGTACCGAGTGGTTTCGATGAATGCTCAACTATACCCGTGGATCATCACCGCCCTTGCGATTCTGGTCGCCGTCGGCGCCGGTTTTGCGGCGCTGAATCAGCCGGCGCCGCCGCCCACCTCCGTAGCCGAAGAAGATGCGGCGATGCTCCTCATGCATCTGCAGTCCGATATCACCGTGGCGCTCGAGGCCCTTGACGGTCGATTGAGCCACGCGGCCTACAACCTCGGGAGTACGGGCCTCAACGACACCGCGGCCCGCGGGACCCTCCTGAACCTCTCTGCTGCCGACCCGTCGATCGTCGACTGCACGGTCAGCGACGCGAACGGCACGATCCTCGCCGCCGAACCGGCGGCATATCGCGGCGTTGAGGGTGCGGAGATCGGTGGCCAGGCCCATGTCCGGCATATCCTCGCGACGAAGCGGCCGATCATGAGCGAGGTGATCACGGTCGCGGAAGAGATCCCGGCGACGGTCATCGTGGCACCCATCTTTACGAACGAAAGCCGGTTCGTCGGGTTTGCCTCGATCGTCTTCCGCCCGTATGACCTGATCGCAGGCATCGCCGGCCCGGCGGCGAACGGCACCTCTTACCAGGTGATGGTCGTCCAGACGGACGGGCGGGTGCTCTACGACACCGACCCGGCTCAGGCAGGAAAGATGACGTTTGAAGACCCGCTCTATGCGGACTCGCCCGACCTGCAGGACGCGGCCCGCCGGGTCGTCGACGAGCGTTACGGCACTGCGGCCTACGGGTTTGCCGCCGACGGCGCGGAAACGGTGCAGAAAGCGATAACCTGGACGACGACCGGACTCCACGGGGTAGAGTGGAGGGTGGCGGTGATCCGGGTGGTTGAGTAAGAAGAAAGGGGCGGATGCCGGAGGCCAACCGGGTCCTCGTGGATTGAGTGGCCGCGTGAGAGCAGGTTTCACCTCCCCGTTCTCTCATCCCATGACCGCACCGGCACACCATCCACCTCCCGGAGCAGGAGGACAAACGCCGCCCCCTCCCCGGGGCTGCCCGGCACCCGGTCTTCCACCCAGATCCTGCCCCCGTAACGGTCGATGAGGATCTGCGCGAGGTAGAGCCCGAGCCCCTGGCCCACGCCTCGCTGCTTTCTCTCGTAGCGGTGGAATATCTCTTCTTTCTGGTCGTCCGGGACGCCCCGGCCGGTATCCGCGACCGTCACCCGTGCCTCGCCGTTCTGCTCTTCGACCTGGACGGTCACAGTGACGCCGGGGCCGCCGTGCTTTACGGCATTCCCGATCAGGTTCGTGAAGACCTCGGAGAGGAGGTCATCGGCGAGGACCGTGGCCGTGGTTCCCGCGTAGGTGATGGGTATATTCGGGAAGTGGTCGATCTCCGCCCTGATGACCGCATCGATATCAATCGGGCAGAGGATAGGAGCTCCGGCGTGTATCTGCCGGATCTTCGTGACGGTGCCGAGGATCTCGATGCTCTTTGCTATGCTCCGCTTCAGGTTCGCCAGGTACCCGGCCGCCTCGCCTTCCACGGTGCCGGTGAGCAGTTCGGTATAGAGGTTCGAGACATCCTCGGTGTTCCCGATGTCGTGAGTCAGGATATCCAGGTAGAGGTTTGCCTCCCGGTGAGCGGACGTCAGATCCCGGTTGACCCGGGTGAGTTCCCCTTCTGCCGCCTTGCGCCCGGTGATGTCGCGGACGATGCCGCCCCGGTAAAGCGGCCGGCCGCCGGGATCACAGGTTACCGTGAAGTGATCTTCGAGCCAGCGGTACTGCTCGTCCTTCCCCCGGAACCGGTATACGAGGAACCCTCTCGTCCTGAGGACAGACTCACAGAGATCGTCTTCGATCACCGGACGGTCCTGGGGGTGAATGCGATCCATGACCTCATCGATATCCATCGCGGCCATCTCCTCCGGGGTGAACCCGAGGAGCTCCTCGATGACCGGACTCATGTAATCGTAGCGGTCCGTCTGCAGGTTGCGCTGATAGGCCGCATCGAGCGAGTTCTCGATAACCGCCCGGAACCGCTCTTCACTCTCGCGCAGGGCATCCTCGGTGCGTTTACGCTCCGAATCATCATAGACATAGCCCTGGATCTCCGAGAGGTTGCCGTTCGCATCGAAGCGCCCGACCAGGTTCTCGACGACGTGGATATGAGCGCCGTCCCGACGCTTCCGCACCCTGCCCTCGTTCTCGACTTTCCCCTCCCCCCGGAGGCGCTCAAGGAGCCGGTCCCGGTCATCGGGGTCGGCATAGAGATCCCGGATGTTCGTGCTCAGCGCTTCATCTATGGAGGCAAACCCGAAGATTCGGACAAATGTCAGATTGCAGGCGAGGATCCGGCCATCGACGGTGGCGAGGAAATTGCCGGTGAGGGCGTCCTCGAAGAGCCGCCGGTAACGCTCCTCGCTCTTCCGCAGCGCACCCTTGAGCGACCTGAGTAAGGCGTTTTCGCGCCGGAACATCTCGATGTCGGCCTGGAGCTCCGCTACACGCTTACGGAGCGCCTGCGCTTCATCCTTCCCGCTCTCCCCCGCTTCAGCGGAGGATGGGGCCTCTATCTCCTCGGAACGTCCCATCATGTGATGTCCGGAGGGCATTTCCTCACCGGCTCTCAATTGACATTCATACCCGATCGTATAAAACTGCGCAGGTTACGGGAGCGGGGTCCCCTGGGTGCAGCGCCGGTGCCGGGATGGAATCACACTCATATTGTCGCAGGACCCACCAGATCTACGTTTGATCCCGGGGAAGATGCACATGAGGTATGATGAGGTCAACGGCAACACCTTCTACAACGGCGACTGCATCGCGGGGGCAAGGAAGCATATCCCCGACGATTCGGTCGACCTGATCATCACCGACCCCCCCTACGGCATCAACGGCGACCGGCTGCACCAGCACTACAACCGGGACGAGAGGTTCGTCGTCGGGGGCTACATCGAGGTTCCCGCATCAGAATACGGTGAGTTCAGCCGGGAATGGGTCCGGGAGGCGGGGCGGATCCTCAGGCCGGGCGGGTCGATCTATATCGTCTCGGGCTACACGAACCTCTACCACATCCTCCACGCCCTGCGCGAGACAGGGCTCCGCGAGGTCAACCATATCATCTGGCGCTACAACTTCGGCGTCTACACGAGCAGAAAGTACGTCTCTTCCCACTACCACATCCTCTACTACGAGAAACCCGGCGGTGAGAGGACATTCAACCTGGAGTCTCGCTACGGAACCGGGGAGAAGACACCGGACGGCCGATCGCCCAACTACCGCGACCGCGAGGACGTCTGGTGCATCAACCGCGAGTACAAACCGGGGCAGGCGAAGAACAAGAACGAACTGCCGATGGAACTGCTCGTAAAGATGCTCCAGTACAGCAGCAACGAGGGGGATCTCGTCTGCGATATGTTTCTCGGCGGGTTCTCGACCGTGAGAACGGCCATCGGCCTCAACCGCCGGGCGACCGGGTTTGAGATATCGGAGCCGATATTCGATCTCCGGATAAGCGAGTTGCGGGAGATCAGACCCGGATACCTCCTCCCATCGATGAGGACGCCGGGGAGAGAGGGACCGGCGAACCGGGGCAAACCCTGGACGGATACCGACCGCGAGATCCTGGTCTCCCGGTTTGCCCGACTCATCGAGTCCGGCGAGACGAAGAAGAGAGCAGTCGAGATCCTGGGAGAAGAACTCGGCCGGGGCCGGTGGGCAATCGAGAAGATGCTGAAAAAAACAGCGCGGTTGAAATGCTTTCCACAATCTCTGGATAGTACCTGATTTCCAATAGAAGTCAGTGATGTGGCCTCACGCGAAGAACGCGAAGGCGCGAAGGCTGGATGGGTACTGATGGACTCCTTCGCGTTCTTCGCGTCTTCGCGTGAATCGGTGATGCATAGACAATCTGGAGGTGATTCGTCCTCTGAGGGAGGGGTTCAACAAAGCCCAAAAGCAGGGCGTTCGGACGGGCGGTAAGTAGCGGCTGAAACCGATGCGGGAGACGGACAACGCTAATGCCCTTCGAGGCCAACCTCTCCTCCAGCATTCATCCCGGTGAGAAGAGAACGATGGCACCACCCACCGCACGACCGTTCCTCAAGTGGGCAGGCGGAAAGGCGCAACTGCTCGATGCGTTCACCGCGAGGGTTCCGCGAGAACTCACCGAAGGAACCCTTCCGGTCTTCGTCGAACCGTTCATGGGCGGCGGGGCGGTCTATTTTCACTTCAACAGCACTTTTGCGTTCAGGGAGTGCCACCTCTTCGACATCAACGAGGATCTCGTCCTCGCCTATACCGTCGTAAAGAACGACGTCTCCAGCCTCATCGAATACCTGCGCGAGGTTGAGGATGAGTTTCTCTCGAAAGATGAACCGGGGCGGAGGGATTACTACTACGCCGTGCGGGATGCGTTCAACCGCGAGAAGAAGGAGATCGATCCTGCCGGGAGCCGCGAAGGGGGGGTTGAACGTGCCGGACGGTTCATCTTCCTCAACCGGACGTGCTTCAACGGTCTCTACCGGGTGAACTCCCGGGGCGGGTTCAACGTCCCGTTCGGCAGGTACAGAACGCCGAAGATACTGCACGAAGAGGTCCTCCTGGCCGATTCGCTCGCGTTTCGGAACACGACGATCCATCTCGGCGACTTCACGCAGGCGGAGCCGTATATCTCAAAAGACTCCTTCGTCTACTTTGACCCGCCCTACCGGCCGCTGAACCGGACATCCTCGTTCACGCAGTACTCGAAGAACAGGTTCTCCGACGAGGAGCAGAGGCGCCTTGCGGCGTTCTACGCACGCTGCGACACAAAGGGCGCAAGACTCATGCTGAGCAACTCGGACCCGAAGAACATCGACCCGGAGGACGGGTTCTTCGACGACCTCTACGGCGGGTACCGCATCGACCGGGTCCCGGCGAGGAGGGCGATCAACTGCGACGGGACGAAACGGGGAGAGGTCCACGAGATCATCGTCATGAACTACGAATCCGCGTGANNCCTCTTCAACGGGGTTCTCTACGTGCTCACCACCGGGTGCGCCTGGAGCGACGTGCCGGCGAAGTACGGGACAAAGTCAACGGTGCACCGCTACCACCTGGAACTCTGCGAGCGGGGGGCGTACCAGGCGATCTTCCTCGACCTCCTCCGGTCGGGCTACGAGTTCAGGAAGGAGAAGATCGTCGCGGCGGACCTCGCGGCTTCCGCAGTGTAGAGCGTATAGCTCCAGCTGCCCGCGGAATAGCGTGACGTTCAGTATTCTACAGGTCTCTTCGCGTTCTTCGCGATTCGAAGCGGGATGGCCATTATCCACCAATCACATATCCGTCACATACGTATGATACGAGGATTCGAGCGAGTCTAATAGATTTTCGAATTCAAAGCACAGGTGTCGCAGAGCCAGTCTCATCACATTAGTCCGGATCACATATCAGTCACGAAAGTTATATATAGTATACACTGGGCAAACTTCAAGCCCAGAAGGGGACGTATTTCCTATCCCGTGGTGATTTGTTATCCGGATCTGACACTTTGATCAGGGCGCTATCAATTGTATCTTTTATGATACGTGATGCTATTGAGTAATTTCTGTCCTTAATGCCCAGGCGTTTCCTCAAAGATGTATTGGTCATGTAATCATGACAGATGTAACGCAGGCAGCAATGTTGATAGCAGGCTCTGACCCGATCTTTCCGATCCATACCGCTCAGCGTGCGGTGTGAGAATAAGGTTACCCGCATAAAATCGTTTTCAGCCTGAAATTCAGGAGCAGGAAGTTGATATACCTCGACCTCTCCTATCGCACGATCGATACCTGAACCCCGCTCTTCGCAGATGTTCATCCTCCGCATCAGCGAGGCCAGTTTCTCATTCCGAGATTGTGGGGGATGGTCGATAAATCTGATCGGTTCGATCAGCGGTTTCCCAGGATTGGTTATTTCCATACGGCAGGAAAAGATCTCGACGAGCGGCCCTGTTCCACGTATAAAGAAATCTTGGTGGATCAAGGCATTCGCAACAATCTCACGGATGGCCAGTTTTGGATACATCTTCTCTTCTACGCGAAGTGCATCTTTAATGACCTCATTTGCAGGCAATTGATCCCATATCCGGTCAATTAGTGCCTCGAACGTAACAGCGTATCCCTCATAGGACACATCCTCTTTAAGGGCCTGGAGACGATCATTACCCTTATAATATACAACTCGCACCGCTTTTCGCTCAAGGGAGGGAAACATGCGGAAATCTTTTGCAAACAAGACTGCCCCAAGATTCGTGATAGCATACGCTGAGTCACACTGTTCAATTATGCCCTCGTTCTCAAGAAAATTCAAAATACCTGCCCGATTATCTGGAAAAGGATGTTTCAGCAGATCGAAAACGGCAGGGTAGTTAATCTTTGCAAGAACATCATCCGATGATAGGTTTGGTAACGCGACATCATTTTCAAAAAGCATGGTATTATCCATGTGCCAGATTCTTCTCTCTTTTTCTGGAAACTTCGATAAGGAGTGCGTTGTAGAGCCGATCCGGATATATGCTTTAGAGTAAAAGCAAACTGGCTGGTTTCGGGCAGCGGTTACCTGGAAAACAACGACAGACCCAACATCATAGCCTAATTCTACAATTTTAACATCTACAGCAGGATTTAGACCGCGGAGAAGCCAGGGTTCCAGATCTTCGTTACCTTTTCCTTTGCAGATCCTTGGTCGGAAATTCGTTCCGACGATCTCATGAGTTTTATCATCTATCCCCCAGATAATATAGCCTGCTTTCTGCCCATTCAGACTTGCAGAGTTACTTATAGCTGAAATATATTCGCCAATTCTTTGGGGATTCGCATAACTCAACTTAAATTCAATCCATTCCGTCTCAGCAGGCGCTGCCCTCACTTTATCGATGAAATCGCGCCAAAAAGCATCAACAGACATCAGAGCACTATTATCATAAATAACTAAATACTTATGCAATTATCGTCTCTATCGATGCGACGCTCCTGCCCGGATGCTGAGCTCCCCGGGTTAATATCTGGTAAAAGATTCGTCTATTCATATTCTCAGGAGCAATTCGGCCTTCTCCAACGAGGTCAAAAGAAACCTGTGAATTACTCACTCCAGTGGATCCGGGTTTATCTGCTGTTTGTACCAGCAAGAGGGGCGTTAAGTGAAGATAGGACAGTGCTCGTCCGTGACCAGCCACTTAAGGGGGGATGACCTGGAGATAAGGTGCTGGAGACACCCTCTAAAACTCTCCCGCCACCACCACATAGAGTTCGCCCCGGGGCACCGGGGGTTCTGCCGCCGTCCCGACGGCGATCCGTTCATCAGGGTAGCCGAGATCCTCGCAGACGGCAAGCCGGGTCTCCGGCGGGAGAGCGGCCGCAAACGCCTCGACGTCGAAGGCGGGGTCGGCGATGAGGAAGACCACCCGGCCCGCGAGCGTCTCCTCCCGGGCCCCGGCTATCGCCCGGGCGTGATCCTTCCCGTGGGCGGAGACGACCACGACCCGCGCCAGGGGCACCTTCAGGCGGGCAGACGCGACCTGGAGCGAGGATATCCCAGGAACGACCTCCCCCGGGAGGTAACCCAGGCCCGCAAGCATCGGGTCCCCGGTCGAGAGGACGACTGCGTGATCGGGGAGGGAGGAAAGATTCCGGTAATCGGTGATCTCGTGCACCTCGGAGTCCGGCGGGATGGCGTCGCGGGCAAGCGCGATCGCCCGGGCCGAGCCGTAGACGAGCGACGCACCCGCGATGGCACCCGCCGCCTCCCCGGTTAGCATCCCCGGGCCGCAGCCCACCCCGACGATCTTCACGGCGACTCACCGATCACCCGGCCGTCGCGGTCGACGATCACGACCCTGACCCGGGGGTAGCGGGCCTGGAACGAGCGAAGTTCCCGGTCGGCCGTCTCCTCCCAGAGCGGGGTCGCCGAGAGTTCCTCCACCGTCGCGCACCCGGTCCCCGCGAGGACGTCGGGGTTCATGAACTTCAGGATCAGGCCGGGCAGCCCGCAGATCACGGTGTCGCCGTCGGTCGCCCGGAGCGCCTCCTCGAGTCTGTTTCCGACCAGGATCGCCTCGCGGTCCGGGAAGAGGAGACGCGAGTAGCGCAGGCCGAGCCTCCCGGTCGTCAGCACGACCGCCCCGGGAGCCCGGGCGATACGGTCGATCACCCCCTCCGTCATGTGGTCGTCCCAGGGCTCCACGAACCCGGTCGTCCCGAGGACGGATATACCGGCCTGCACCCCTATCCGCGGGTTCAGCGTCTTCTGCGCCACCTCCGCACCGCGGGGGATGGTGAGGATGACCGTGACCCCGGAGATATCCGCCTCCGCCGCCGCCTCGTCGATGGAGCGCCGGATGCAGGCGAGGGCCGGGACGCTGATCGCGGGCGCCCCCTGCCGGTGGCGCGGAGTGTCGCGGGCGAAACTCCCGATGCCCTCGCCGGGGACGAACTGGACGCCGCCCGAGAGGGAGGGGGCCGCCATCGCGACGAACTCAAGCTCCCCCGTCACGTCGGCGGTGTAGTCCCCGGCGTCTTTACGGCAGGATGCCTGCCCCCGGTAGCCGTCGACCGGGAGCCGGACCGCGACGCCGCAGGGGAGGGTGACCTCCACCTCCCGGACGGTCTCGCAGGCGAGCGAGAGGACGGCAGCCTTGCAAACCGCGGCTGCCGTCGTCCCGGTCGAGAACCCCCGGCGGAGGATCGTTCCCGATGCGGTCAGGACCGCGAGACCGCGCCGGACGTCGTCGAGAAGGGCCGGGGAGCGGCAGGCCGCCACCCATGCCGCGGGATACTCGAAGTCAGTAACCGGGTCCCGCATGGCCTCCACGCTCGGCATGGATCGTGATGATCTCGTTTGCCGCCGCCACCGCGACCGGCGTCCCGCCCCGGGTGCCGGCGTTCGAGACCGACGGGGTCTCAAGGGCACGGAGCGCTTCCTTCGACTCCGCGGCGTTCACGAACCCCACCGGAGTTCCGACGACCAGCGCCGGGCGGACTCCTTCCCGGATCATCTCGCAGACGACGAGGAGCGCCGAAGGAGCGTTCCCGATCACCACGATCGAGCCCTCCAGCCGGTCGCGCAGGGCGAGAAAGCCCGCCGACGTCCGGGTGATCCCGCGCTCGCGGGCGATATCCTCGCCGTAGTCGAGGGCGCAGACGACCTCGCTTGCGTGCCCGCGTTTCAGGATGCCCGCCTGCACCATCCGGATATCGGTTATGATCGGCGCCTGCCGCCC
>LSQX01085120.1_pt1 | contig 10204 bp, 7 predicted proteins | sample 654561 | NCBI WGS metagenome assembly LSQX01 (sample SAMN04489861, study PRJNA283612) | anaerobic digester metagenome | isolation source: 4 biogas reactors fed with cattle manure at either 37C or 55C with and... | place: Denmark: Kongens Lyngby | collected 2014
TTAAAGCAAATGGCAAACGGAGAGTTTGCCCAGGTGGATGTAGACGATGTGGACGTTGGCGACCTTTTGCTGGTTAAAACCGGGGCAAAGGTCCCGGTGGATGGCACCGTTTTATCCGGTGAGGGCAGTATAAATGAAGCCAGTATTACGGGGGAAGCGCTTCCCGTTGCCAAGGAAAAGGGTTCCACGGTTTTTGCCGGTACCATTTTGGATAATGGCACCCTACAAATTGTGGCCAACCGGGTCGGTGAAGACACCACCTTCGGCAAGATCATTGAACTGGTGGAGGAAGCGCAAGACTCCAAGTCCGAAGCCGAACGCTTTATTGACCGTTTCTCGCGGTACTATACGCCGGCGGTATTGCTCATTGCCTTTATCGTCTGGTTGTTCTCCCGTGATATTGCGTCGGCTGTCACTATTCTGGTGCTCGGTTGCCCCGGGGCTTTGGTCATCGGCGTGCCCGTATCCAACGTAGCCGGCATCGGTAATGGTGCGCGGCATGGGGTGCTGCTCAAGGGCAGTGAAGTAATCGGAGATTTTAGCCGACTTGACACCATGGTATTCGACAAGACTGGGACCCTGACTGCGGGAAATCCATCGGTAGCGGAACAGGAGTATTACGGCGATAATATCCCAGAGGCTTTGGGATATCTTGCAAGCATTGAAAACGAATCTGACCATCCGCTGGCGAAAGCGATACTGGAGAAAATCGGTGAAACCACCCTGTCGACGGTTGAGAACACAGAGGTTGTCAAGGGAGGTGGCATTACCGCCACGGTCAATGGACACCGAATTGCTGTAGGCAATGTAGCTATGATGGAAAGGGAAGAGGTTGTACTCAGTGAGCAGGCCAAGGCCGACATCGCCCGCATGGAAAGAAACGGAAACTCACTCGTGCTGACTTCTGTTGACCGAAGATTGAAGATTCTGATGGGCATACGCGACCAGATCCGACCGGGTGTGAAGGAAGAACTGCGCAGGTTGAGAAGACTGGGCGTGAAGAACTTTGTGATGTTATCGGGTGATAACCAGGGAACGGTAGATGCAGTAAGCCAAGAACTGGGCTTAACCGAGGCACATGGCAACATGCTGCCGGAGGATAAGGCAGCTTATATCAAGAAGTTGATAGAGGAAGAGGGGCAAATAGTCGCTTTCGTGGGGGATGGTGTCAATGACAGTCCTTCGCTGGCGTTGGCCCAAATTGGCATCGCTATGGGCAGTGGTACAGATGTGGCTATCGAGACTTCCGATGTGGTGCTTATGAATTCAAACTTCAGCCGCCTGCCACATGCCTTGGGGTTGGCAAAGGCCACCGCCAGAAATATGAAGCAAAATATAGCTATTGCTATCGGGGTTGTGCTGTTCCTGCTTTCTGCTGTCTTCTTCAGCGAGTGGATGAATATGTCCATTGGCATGCTGGTGCATGAATCCAGCATTCTGGTGGTCATCCTAAATGGTATGCGATTGCTGCGGTACAAATTACGGTAAGGATTACAAACCATTGTGAGAAAGGAGATTGAAAATGAAAACAGCAACGATTCAACTCGAGACCTTAACTTGTCCATCCTGCGTGCAAAAGATTGAAAACGCAATCAAGTCATTGGCTGGTGTGGAAAAAGAAAGCATTAAGGTGTTGTTCAACTCCAGCAAGGCAAAGTTTAACTTTGATGATGAAAAGCTATCCGTGGAGGATGTGGAAAAGGCCATCACGGACCTTGGGTACGAAGTTAAAAGGTCGCAGGTAAAGTCGAAATAACAGTGCCAAAAACAATCCCCGGTTCAGCTGAACCGGGGATTGTTTTAGTTCTTGATTGTTTTCCCGCAGAGCATCTTTTGACACGACGACAGCTCCACGATATCTTCCACTTGTGAAGATATATATTAAAAAGACCATCGAAATAATCGACGGTCTTTTGGTGCGGAAGGCGGGACTTGAACCCGCACGTGCGTGATGCACACTAGAACCTGAATCTAGCGAGTCTGCCAATTCCACCACTTCCGCGCAGCATCATAAGCAACAATGTAATTATAATGGGGATGAAGTGGTTTGTCAATAGCAAAAACAAGGCTGTTTAACCACACTTTGCTTCATTTTTTATTCCATATGTATGGGCAGGAATCAATTGCTGCAGGCAGACAGAGCAGGGTTTTGAAATATGAAGAGGATACACAATGCCGCCATCTGCGCCTTGTTTTTTTCTTAGGTGTTGTGTAAACTAAATTCAAGTTTATCAAGCCAGGTGTAAGGTTAAGACCGACTCTAATTTGGAATATAGAGATGATGATAGCAAAAGCAAAGGGTGAAAAATATGCTTCATGAGTTTTCCCGGGGAGAGCTTCTGATTGGTAAGAACGCTTTGGAGAAACTGAAAAACAGCAGGGTTGCCATTTATGGCATCGGCGGTGTGGGGTCATTCGCAGTGGAGGGGCTGGTTCGCGCAGGTGTAGGCAAATTCATCCTCGTTGACGATGATCTGGTGTGCCTTACAAATGTCAACCGCCAGCTTCATGCCACCAGAAAGACCATTGGCAGGCCAAAGGTGGAAGTGATGCGGGAGCGGATTCTAGAGATTAACCCAAAAGCGGAGGTCAGTGCAATTAAGCGATTCTACATGCCGGAATGTGCAATGGAAATCATCCGTGGAGATGAAGATTATATTGTGGATGCAATTGATACGGTTACAGCCAAACTGGATCTGATTGTGAATGCCAAAAAGCTTGGAATTCCTGTCATCAGTGCCATGGGAGCAGGAAACAAACTGGATCCCACCCGGTTTGAAGTGTCGGATATCTATAAAACCTCAGTCGACCCGCTTGCAAGGGTTATGCGCAAGGAACTGAAAAAACGTGGAATTGATTCACTGAAGGTGGTTTATTCCAAGGAAGAACCACTAAAGCCAATTGAAACTGAAAGCAGCAGTTGCAGCGAATCCTGTGTCTGCCCGCCGGGGGTGGAAAGGACATGTACGTCACGAAGACAGATTCCCGGAAGCATTTCCTTTGTACCATCGGTTGCCGGGTTAATCCTTGCAGGTGAAGTCGTTAAAGACCTGATCGGGGAATACCTGGGATCATCTGCAAATCAACCGAAATAGAAAAATTTACATTTGAGAATGGGACGGGCTAATGTTAACATAATATCTATAAAGATTATGTTGACGTTTGCCCGGAAATGCAGGCATACGATAAGATTTGGGGTGCCATTATCTATATGAGAATGACAGTAAAATGCTTATCTGTTTTTTTATCGGTGTTATTTGTGTTTGTTGCTTTTCAATTCCCATCTCTGGCTCAGTTTGAGTCCGCTGCGGGATCGGCATTACTGATGGAAGCTTCAACCGGGAAAATTCTATATGAAAAAGAGGCGGATGTGTCCAAACCTCCTGCCAGCATTACTAAGCTCATGACGCTGCTTTTGGCCTTTGAAGCCATAGAGAAAGGACAGGCACAGTGGCAAGACCTTGTTCCGATCTCGGAAAAGGCTTGGCGCACAGAAGGATCCAGAATGTTTCTGGAAGTGGACACCAAGGTTCCTTACAGGGAAATCGTAACCGGAATCTCTGTTGTTTCGGGAAACGATGGTTGCATTGCCTTGGCAGAATACCTTTATGGCAGTGAAGCAAGTTTTGTTCGGGTCATGAACGAAAAGGCAGCTGAGCTTGGATTGACCCATACCCGGTTTCAAAACTCCACCGGGCTTCCAGAAAAGGATCATTACATGAGTGCCCGGGATATTGCGGTACTTTCGAGGCGTATTATTGAAGATTACCCGGAAATTTTGGAAATTGAATCCATGACCGAATATACTTATAACAATATTCATCAATATAACCGGAACCCATTGCTGGGCAGGTTCCCCGGGGCTGATGGCCTGAAAACCGGATGGACCACCGAAGCAGGGTATTGTCTGGTTGGCACGGCAGAGCAAAAGGGAATTCGTATGATTGCCGTAGTTTTGAATACCGAATCAGAGGAGCAAAGGCTTCAGACAGCACAGGAACTGTTAAACTATGGCTTTAAAAACTTTGAATTCACCCAGGCGGTTTCAGCTGGAATCGCGGTAGGTTCGATACCGGTTGAAGAAGGTAAGGAAAAATCCGTTCCGGTAAAACTTGATGAAAGTGCAGAGGTTTTCATTCCGGTGAATTCTAAAGACCAGTTAACCTATGAGTTGAAATTAACTACAGATGTATTGACGGCCCCGGTGGAACCCGGAACGGTTGTGGGAGAATACGTGATCAGCCATGAGGGGCAAGTACAGGCAAAAGTTCCTGTTTCCACTGCACTGGATGTGGAGAAAGCCGGCTTTTTAGAGCTATTGTTCATAAGAATTGGTAAGTTCTTAAAAAATCTTTTCTCATAGGTCAGGGAATAAACGAAAAAACTACTTTCTCACTGCCTTTTATTGTATAATGATAACGGTGTCTAAAGTACACCAGAGCATGGAATACAATAAAAGGATGTTGGAAGGCGGAAGGCAATGAACAGGGCACTGGAAACCTATCGTGAAGAGATTCGCGGAAAACGCACAGCTGTTTTGGGGTTTGGTATCAGCAATCGACCATTGGCCAGAACACTGGCTCAGTGGGGGGCTGAGGTAACGGTTTTCGACAAAAAAGAGGAACAGGCTTTTTCGGGGCTGGTGGATGAATTCAAAGAGCTGGGTATTGAATTTTCTCTTGGGGCGGATTATCTGGATCGATTGTCCGGCTTTGATATTATTTTCAGGACGCCGGGTATGCGGTTTGACCTTCCGCAGATTCAACGGGAAACCAGCAATGGTGCGGAACTCACTTCAGAAATGGAAACTTTTATGAAGCTGTGTCCTGCTTTTATCTATGCGGTAACAGGAAGTGACGGAAAAACTACGACCACAACGCTCATCTATGAGATGCTGAAGCAAGAAGGCTATCATTGTTATCTGGGAGGGAATATCGGAACCCCGCTTCTAGACAGGGTTCACGAGATGAATGCTGATGACAGGGTAGTGCTTGAATTGTCCAGCTTTCAATTGCATACCATGAAGCATAGCCCCGATGTTGCTGTTATTACAAACATTTCTCCGAACCATCTTGATATACATAAATCTATGGAAGAGTATATCAGCGCGAAGACGAATATTTTCAAATATCAAAACGAATCAAACAGGATTGTATTGAATTATGATAATCCCAGAACAAAAAGCTTTATTCCGCTGGTGAAGGCTTCTCTTCTACTGTTCAGTAGCAGGGAAGAATGCACTTGCGGGGCCTTCATCAGAAGTAATCGGATTGTTCTGAGAAAACAGGAGATTGAAGAGGAGATCATTCCTATTCATGAAATCAGGCTTCCCGGCATGCACAATGTGGAAAACCTGATGGCTGCCATGCTGGCAGTGACTCCCGATGTCAGCACCGATACCGTCCGTTTTGTTGCGAGAACCTTTGCTGGCGTAGAACACCGCAGTGAGTTTGTCCGGAACTTCAAAGGAATTTCCTTTTACAACGATTCCATTGGTTCAAGCCCTACCCGAACTATTGCCTCTATCAAGGCTTTTGCTGGAAATGTTGTTCTGATCGCAGGCGGGTATGATAAAAACCTTTGTTATGATGAACTGGCCCCTGTTATTCACGAACGTGTAAAAGCATTGGTGCTGCTTGGAGCTACCGCAGATAAAATAGAACAAGCCTACCGTATTTTTGTTGAAAAAAGTTGCTTTAAACCCATACCCATCGTAAGGGCAACGAGCATGCAAGAGGCTGTTGAGAGAGCATATAATCTTGCCCATGCAGGTGATATTGTTTTGCTGTCGCCCGCCAGTGCCAGTTTTGATATGTACCCAAATTTTCAGGAACGGGGCAATCATTTCAAACAGATCGTCAACGGCATAAGTTAAGTCTTATTCAGCCCTGCATTTGCTAAGATTTGTCATCGCAGGTTTGCTCTGCAATAGGGATGATAACAAAATTAAGCTGTATTTTTCGTTAATTTTTGCCGATGTCTGACAATATTATCCTATGATACAATAATTCAGTAACCTTTTTTGGGATGGTCTACTTCAGAGTTTGTATTCTTAATTAAACCAAATGGGTCTTCTTTGTTCCGCATACTTTCAATCGCACAAATAAATGAAAGCATAAAACTGGAATTATCCGGAATAGTACAAGCATCGGGCATACACTGGAAATTAATGAACGGGGGTTAAAATATGGAGAATAAGTCTGTAATGCAAACGATTGTAGAAAATATGGGGAAGGTCATGGTCGGCCAAAGTGGGGCTGCAAAGCTGATGGTCGTATGTTTGGCCGCTGGCGGGCATGTCTTGATAGAAGATGTGCCAGGCATAGGGAAGACAACGATGGCTTATGCCCTTGCGAAATCTATTGGGGTAACCTTTAACCGGATTCAGTTCACTCCGGATATTCTGCCCTCAGACATAACCGGGTTTTCAATGTTCAACCCCAAAACCAGTGAATTTGAATACAAACAGGGCAGCATTATGAGTCATATTATTCTGGCCGATGAGATCAACCGCACATCACCCAAAACCCAGGCCAGCATGCTGGAGGTTATGGAAGAAAGGCAGGTTACAGTGGATGGAGCCACCTATTCGGTACCTGATCCGTTCATGGTTATTGCTACACAAAACCCAGTTGAATATATGGGTACCTATCCGTTGCCCGAAGCCCAGTTGGATCGTTTCTTAATGAAGGTGACCATGGGATACCCCGACATGGAAGATGAAGTGAATATTCTATTCCGTTTTCAAGAGCACAACCCGCTGCATGAGCTGCAAGCAGTGGCAAGTGGCGAACAGGTTATACAACTGCGCAGGCAGGTTAGGGCTGTCCGCGTAGAGCGTGCTATCGGCGAATATATTGTTGATATCGTTCAAAGCACGCGGCGGCAGGAGCAAGTTATTTTGGGCTGCAGCCCAAGGGCTTCCATTTATTTGATGCGGGCTTCACAGGCATTGGCAATGTATATGGGCAGGGATTATGTTACGCCGGATGATGTGAAAAACCTTGTAATCCCGGTGTTGTCCCACCGGATGATCCTGCGGCAGGAAGCACGTATCCGCAAGGTTACTACTGAAAGCATTCTTTCAGATCTCCTCTCAAAAATAAGGGTACCTTCCTGATGGAGAACAGAAGATAAGGAGGAAGCCATGAAAAGAAATAGAATCGGATATGGCATCCTGTTGTTTTTGTCTTTGGTCTATATATATTTTGATGGCGGCTTCTTTCCGTATACGCTTTTTTACATTGTCCTGATGCTTCCAATCATTTCTTTCATATACTTGGTCATCGTCTACAATGCTTTCCGATACGGTGAGAAAATCAACAAGCGTGAATACCAGAAGGGTGAGGTTCTGGATTATACCATGACCATCCATAACGGAACACCGCTGCATATTCTTTATTTTACTGTTTATATGCATATGGAAGGTCAGATGCTGATCAAAGACATGAGAAATGAGCAACTTACACTAAAGCCATTTTCCCAGCAGGCATTTCATTTCAATGTTCCAATCCTGTACAGAGGGAAATATAAAATCGGCATATCCAAAATTGAAGTACGGGACTTTCTTAATCTGTTCTGCTTACGGTATTTACCCGAGGAAACAAAACTGATCAGAGTTTACCCTCGCATTTTACCGCTGGAGGAACTGGAAATTCCCTATATCAGGCTATCCGATAATGAGTATTTATCCCAGAGAAAAAATATCGGTCATACCGAAATCCGCGACATCCGGGAGTATATATTCGGTGATAGCCTGAAAAAAATCCATTGGAAGCTTTCGTCGAAATTTCACAAATGGATGATAAAGGAAACCAATGCTTCCTCCGAAAAGGAATTTTGGGTGATGCTGAACCTCGAAGAAATTGTCGGGGAGGCAGAAGAGGTTTTGAAAATAGAAGACAGAACGATAGAGGTTCTTGTGTCACTGGCAAGGGTATTCTTAAGTACGGGAATTGCTCTAAAGCTTTGCTTTTTCAGAAGTGATCAGGTTACGCTTGAATTTTCCAATATGAATGGGTTTGAACAGCTATACGAATTGCTGTCCTTTATGCCATTTGATCAGAAGGTTTCCTTTGAGGAGATGATGAGAACCTTTATTGACAGCATACCAGAAAAGCAAAGCGTGATGGTTTTTACGCCTGTCGTTGACGAAAATCACCTGGACGGCCTTCAAAAAATGCATGCCAACGGACATGATGTTTCACTGTTTTATTGTGAAGTTTTCGATGGGGATATGAAGCACGAGGTTGAAAAAGCGCTCGAAGAAGAAATGCCCGAACTGGGGATCAGGGTAATACATTTGTTTAAAAACCTGAAGGTTGGCGATGTTAATAAGCAGACAGCAGGATGAAGGAGAGAAATCTGATGAAAAAGGACTACAGAAATCAATTTTTTCTGGGGTTAACAGGTGTGTTCTATCTCTATGCCATTATGAAAGCGGCAACGGTGCCGATGCATATTCCTGTAAACGGATGGCAGTTGTTTCTTTTTGCCCTGGCAGCCATTCTGTTTTACTTTCTTGTTAATACGCGCCCCGGGCGTATTGTTTTCTATTGCACTGTTGGTCTGGGCATTGGCTTTGCAGCATACCTTCTATTGCGGGATGGAACTGCCAATCTTCAACAAACCTTTGGTTCTGTGATTTCATTGGGTCAGGTTATGTATCAGGTAGGAACAGGGTATTACAACGAAACGATTTCTACGGGTTCCCTAATGCTGTCTGTTGGGCTTTTTTCGCTTGTGGTGGCCATCCCAGTTTATTATTCTCTTGTGCCACGATTTCGGTTTTATTGGCTGATTACTCCTGGATTTGTTCTTTTTATGTGCCTTTGGGGAATGTTTCGTCATGTGGATAAGATGTCCTTTTATGTTTTCATCACCGTGGCAATCGTATGCTTCATCTATCACAAATACATCCTTCACAGAGAAAAGGCCTCTGTTCGAAAAGGGATCCCTTCCGATACAAGCGCACTGGTCTATTTTATACCGGTTGCCCTCGTGGTTTTGTTGATCACAGCCACCTTTTCGTTCAGTGAATTACCCATCCAATGGCCCTGGCTTGATGAAAAAATCAATGATTGGTACTGGGATATTTCCATGAAATTCGACATTGACCGATATGACCATTTTTCTCTGGCCAATACCGGGTTTGGGGATCCCTCCAAGCTAGGAGGGCCTGTAAGGCCAGATTATACCCCTGTCATGGTTGTTAAGGCGCCGGCAAGGGTTTATTTGAGGGGAGCGGTTTATGATCAGTATACCGGGCTTGGCTGGGAAGCAAGTGATAAATCAGGGCAGGACTATCTGAGCGACAGAACGTTGGACCATCGTGAGCTTCGCTATGGTTGGAAAGCCACGGCAATCGATATGGAAATCTGGGGTGTGGAAACGATCGAGCAAATACTGAAGAATGGCCCCACTTTACCAGAACACAGCAGAGACGGTTTTGCAGAGGAAGAGGGTAATGCTGCTTTTTCTGTAGGCAGTGATGAAACGACTTCATTAAGAAAGCTTGAAACCATTACCCCCGATCAATATCTGGATTTTGTGCGGGAGGATCATATGCCCGGCCTTCTGTCAACCATACATCCTCAGAAAGAACTCACAATAAGACATCTTAATGTACGAACGAAATCATTGTTTACTCCATTAAAATTATACCAGCCGATACTCGGGTTAAGAGACGAAAAATATATTATTAAAGAGAGTTTTGATGGCATTTTTCAAGCTGACAGAAGGTTGGCTGGGGATAGCCAATATAAATATGATTATATTCAGCCTGCTTATGGCATGAAGGTTATGGAAAATTATTTTAACATGAGCAAACCAGGGATATACCGACGATTTAACGAAAACAACCAAAAGTTCTTCGAACAGTTGGAACAAAGTGATATTACCAATGTGGGGACCATGCAAATAGATCTTAAGAATTTGTTGCAGGTTTATCGGGACCTGGAACGACACCGGAATGAAGTATATCAGCTGTATACGCAGATCCCTGAAGAAACCCCGCAACGGGTACTGGACTTTGCAATGATGCTGACTCAAGACCATTCAACGACATATTCCAAAGTGAAGGCATTGGAGGAATATCTACAGAATAACTATACATATACACTTACGCCACAAACCCCTCCGGAAGATCAAGATTTTGTAGATTATTTCCTTTTCGAAGGGAAAGAAGGGTATTGTTCTTATTATG
>LSQX01040898.1_pt3 | contig 10203 bp, 14 predicted proteins | sample 654561 | NCBI WGS metagenome assembly LSQX01 (sample SAMN04489861, study PRJNA283612) | anaerobic digester metagenome | isolation source: 4 biogas reactors fed with cattle manure at either 37C or 55C with and... | place: Denmark: Kongens Lyngby | collected 2014
ACATCGTTCCGCACCGGTTGCCAGACACCGACCGTATCCAGAACGGGCAGTCCCTGACCGGCCGCTCGCCGCCGGTCATGGCTCACCCTCCGCGGTCACCCTCCACACGGTCCGCGCCCACTTCTCTATCCTCAGGCCGCCGGTCTCGCCGCTCCTCGCGGCCGAGCCGATCCGCGACCCCACGCACTGCGCGGACATCCCCAGGGCGTCCGCCACGTCGGCGGACCGGAAGTATACCTGGCCCCGGCGGACGCCCTCGCGCAGGTGCTCCAGGATCGTGCGCGTCTGCGCCTCCGACCTGGCCCTCATCACGTCGTCATGCTTCATCTCGTTCACCACCTTGATCCCCCGCGTCACCCGCGCACCTCGCCTCTCCGCGACCCTCGAGAACGCCCCCGACCCCGGGAACAGGTCGTCCACCACGTCGCCGGGCTCGCACCCGAGTAGGTCGAGGACCCACTCGCAGAACGCGTCCGGCTTGGCGCCGTGCGTCCCGCGGCCGATCGTCATGTTGGCCACGACGTGGTCGCGCACGCTCGGTATGCCGCGCCCCCCGCGAGGCCTCGCCGACACGAAGAACACCGGCTCCCACGTGTACTGCACGCGGTTGGAGGGTTTCCACGAACAGAACGGCTTGGACCATGCCCCGATCCGCGTGCCCGGAGGCATCATCCCGGCCAGCGCGAACACCGACGGGCTGGACGCGGACAGCGCCCACCCGTCGTAGCCCTGCAGCAGGTCGAGCAGGGCCTCGTAGTCGACCTCCTCCGCGGGCACCCCGCTCGGGTCGTTCGCGTAGTGTCGCCTCGCCTGCCCGATGTACGGTGGGTCAGCGTACGCCAGCCGCATGGTCATCCCTCGTACACCGTCCTGAGCTCGCCCCAGTTCGTGCCCGCTTCGATCTCGACCGCGAACGGCACCCGGGTCTCGAACGGCACCTGGTGCATCTCCTCGGCCGTGATCCTCACGGCCTCGTCGACCCACCCCGTGTCCACCTGGTAGTAGTAGCCGTCGTGCACGTGCGGCCACACCCGGCACGGGATACCCATGTCCTCGAGCCGGCGGATCACGCGCAGGTTGGCCAGCAGGGTCATGTCGCTGACGGACGACTGCACCGGGAAGTTGACGGCCTGCCGCCGTATCTCGGCGGCGTGCCTGCGGTCCACCACGATCGGGAACCGCCGCTTGCGCCCGAACAGGGACACGACCTCGCGGTCGATCATCACCTGGCTGTGCTGCTTGGCGATCCACGCCCGGACCTTCGGCATCATGCGGAAGAACTTCTCCATGTACGCCTCGGCCTCGGACACGCTCACGCCCATCTGCGGCGCCAGCGACTGCGCGCTGCGGCCGTAGATGAGGCCGAACGCGATCGTCTTCGCCGCCCGGCGCTTGATGCTCCGCTCCTCCTCGGACATCGCGTCCAGGTCCGCGTCGGTCAGGCCGAACAGCTGCTTGGATATCGCACGGTGGATGTCCGCCTCGTGCAGGGCCTGGATCAGCGTATCATCGCCCGCCAGATGGGCCACCATGCGGATCTCGGCCTGCGAGTAGTCCGCGGAGATGATCGTCATCCCCGGGTCGGCCGAGAAGATCCGCTTGATCGCCTTGCGCCTCGGCATCCCGTGGATGTTCGGGTCGGTCGACGACAGCCGGCCGGTCCTCGTCCCGTGGAGCCGGTACCGCGGCCAGATCCGCCCGCTGGAGCCGGAGAGCTTCTTGTACCCGTCATAGTAGGTGCCATACGCCTTGGTGAGGAGCCGGTGCTTCACCAGGAGCCGCGGGAACTCGTGCTGCTGGGCCAGCCAGTAGAGCATGTACGTCCCGGTGGACTCGGCCTTGGTGCCCCGCTTCACGTTCGACGTCCGCCAGAACTCCTGGGCCTCGTCGTCCTCGATCCCGCTGATCTCGGCCAGGATGGTCGCCGGGTCGACCGTGCCGTCGGCCTCGGCCGGCATCCGGCGCAGGCCCAGCACCCGGAACAGGTAGTCGGACACCTGCTTGGTACTCCTGAGGTTCAGGTCGGCCGCCCCTGGGAACGCCCTCAGCCGGGCCTCCAGGTCGGCGATCTCGCTGCGCCACTTCTCGCCGAGCCTCTCGTGGTACTCGGTGTCGATGAGCATCCCCTCCTGCTCGAGCCTGATGAAGTGGCTCACCGCGGGCACCAGGATGTTGTCGTGCACGCCCGAGACGCCGTCCTGGTCCATCTCGCGCCTCAGCTCCTCGTAGAGCAGGAGCGTGTAGTAGGCGTCGGCGCCGTTGTACCGCATGACCCTCTCGGCGTACCCGGGCTCGTCGTCCCACTTCTCCACGGAGAGCGACAGCGGCGCCTTGCGGCCGTCCCCGTCCGTCGCCCTCAGGTCGGCGTCGTACTCCGGCGCCCGGAAGTACCGGGTCGCGAGCTCCTTCAGGCCGTGCGACCCCTGGCGCTCGTCCAGGCAGTACGACGCCAGCATGGTGTCGCCGACCAGCCTCAGGCTGTAGCCGTTGTGCCGCAGCCAGTTCAGGTCGAACTGCGCGTTATGAAACACCATGCCGAGGCCGGCCATGGCGTTGTGCAGCTCCATGAAGCGCATGGTGCACCCGCTCCCGCGGAGGAGCGTGCGATAGTCCAGGACCCACGTCGACGGCCCGTCGTCGGTCCGCCACGAGAACCCTATGGACAGGATCTCGCCATCGCGCGGGCTCAGGCTCGTGGTCTCGATGTCCACCGCGACCGGCTCGTCGGCCGCCAGGCCCCGCAGAGCGCGGCACAGCGCCTCGAACATGCGCGTCGTGCGCACCAGGACGAAGTCGTCGTAGGGCGGGTCCACGACGGGCTCCTCGCCCCCGGCCACGCGCCTCGCGTAGTCTAGGTCATTAGCCAGGTCGCGGAACCCGTCCGGCGCGCGCAGGATGCTCGCAGGGCTCAGGGTCGGGATCACCCCGACGCTGCCGCCCCCGGGCAGGTCCAGCACCCGGTACACCCCGCGCCTCCGGGTGATCCCGGAGCCGCCCCCGAGGAGCGATGTCAGGGCCACGCCACCGGCGGCCACGACGACCGCCGGCCGCACCCACTCGATCTCGGCGACGAGCCGGTCGTGGCACGCCCGGATGTCGTTGGCGCGCGGAGCCCTGCTCCCCGGCGGCCGGCAGCAGCAGGCATACGTGTAGTAGACGTCGCTGGTGTCGACCCCGAGCGCGGTCAGGGTCTCCCGCAGGATCCGGCCATCGCGCCCCGAGAACGGCCTCATCTGGTCTACGTCCTCGCGGTTCGGCGCCTCGCCCACGATCATGATGCTCGGGTGGTCCTCGCGGCCGTGGCCCGGCACAGCGGTGTCCCGGGCCAGGGTGCAAGACTCGCAGTCACACCTTCCAAATGCTATCTCCATGTTCTATCATCTCACATGGATTTGGCCCGTGGCACATATATTTGATGGGTACACCGAGTGCGTCCTCGACGAGCGACGGGATCTCCGTCCAGTGCACCCGCGTGAGCGCCCCGCCCCGGCGCACTACCAGGAGGTCGCCGACCTTCTTGGCCACGTCCATGTGGGTGATCGCGACGCAGTCCACCCCGTTGATCCTGCTGGCCCGGCGGAGCAGGTTGAGGTCGAGCGCCGCGATCCTCCGCGGGCGGCCCGTCGTCGACCCGTACTCGTTCCCGGCCTCGCGGATCACAGAGGCCTCCTCGGGCTCGTACTCCCCGACGAGCTGGCCCGCGCCCACCCGGGTCGAGTAGGGCTTGATGACGCCGATGACCGTGTCGATCCTGCGCGGGTCGAACCCCGCGCCCGAGCACACCCCGCCGACGTTGCACGGCGAGGACGTCACGTTCGGGTACTGGCCGTGGTCCAGGTCGAGCTCGAACCCGTGGGCGCACTCGAACAGGATCCGCCTGTCGCCGGCGTCCAGCCGGCGGAGCGACTCTGGGACGTTGACCAGCATGTCGGGGACCCCCGCGCTGGTCAGGGCGGCCGCGGCCGCCCGCACCTGCCTCTCGGCCTCGCCCTGGTCCACGCCCCGGCCGATCACCAGCTGGCTGGCCGACCAGGACGGGTCGCGGAGGATGTCGATCACGCGGACCCCGGTGCGCTGGTGCTTGTCGGCGTACGTGGGCCCGTTCCCCGACGCCGTCGTCCCGATCGCCGACCGGCCCCGCAGGGCCTCGAGGCCGCGGTCGGCCTCGATGTGCACCGGGAGCGTCACGTGGGCCGCCGGGTCGATGCCCAGCGTGCCCGGCCTCGCGCCCCACGCCCGCACCTCCTCGGCGAGCTTGAACGGGTCGATGACCACCCCGCGGCCTATGAGGTTGAGGACGCCGGCGCGCCGGATCCCCGACGGGATCTGGTGCGTGACGCGCCTGACCCCCTGCTCGTCGACGATCGTGTGCCCGGCGTTGGCGCCGCCGTTGTACCGGACGACGACGTCGGCCTCGGCTGCCAGGGCGTCGACCACCCGGCCCTTGCCCTCGTCGCCCCACTGCAGACCCATGACGAGCAATACCGGCATCTATGTCACCACCTTGGTCTCGAATGTGACAATGGTGTCGTTATGACCGCCGAGGCCAGAGATGACCGACTCTATTTCCTCGCGTATCGGCTTGATGAGGAAGGTGTGCCGGTTGGGCATCGCCCAGACCCTTCTGAATTTCGGCATTGTCACACCCCAGTCCTTACGGCGCGCTTCCACCGCTGGATGTTGGAGACGAGCAGGCCGCGCTGCACCGGGTCGTAGTCCCGCGTGAAATCGAGGTGGTGCCCCGGCAGCCCACGGCTGCTCGGGCCGCGCATGAGCTCATGCCCGCTCTGGGCGTAGATCGCGGCGATCCCCGAGTCGATGCCCCGCACGCGACCGTCCGGCAGCGCGGCCGCCGTGCGGAACGCCTCGGTCGGGTCGTCGCCCCAGCACCCCAGCAGGTGGATGTCGAGGTCGCTGTCCACCAGCCCGGGCACGGAGAGGATGGCCTGCGCCCGGTCCACCCACACCCCGTGCTGGAACTTGGACACCCCTATGGCGCTGATCCCGAGCGCGTCGGCGTGCTCGAGCATGTACTCGGCGCTGCTGACCCACTCGCGGCGCGTCCGGCCCTGCGGGATGGCCATCAGCCGCACCGGGTACGACCCGGCCAGCTCGGCCGCCTGCAGGTGGAGCTCGCGCGTCCTCGCGGAGTCCCATATGACATCGGGGAGTGTCATCTCGGTGACCCCCACGTCGACCGCCAGGTCGAACAGGGTCTCGGCCGGCAGCGGCACCCCGCACTCGGCGGATCCGTTGTCCATCAGGACGTGCTCCCCGGCCGAGGCCTTCTGGGCGAACCAGTCGCGATACGGCCCCGGCCCCATCAGGTGCGCGAGGCACATGTGGTAGTCCGACTCGTCGAGCCCCAGGCAGGAGATCGGGAGGATGGTCGCTATCCTCATAGGCTGCATGTCGGGCACACCCCCTCCTCCGTCAGGACGTTCTCGAGCGAGCCGTCCCGGTACACCGTGATCCCCTTGCACCCGAGATCATACGCCGCCAGGTAGATCCGGAGGATCTCGTCGACCCCGGCACACGCCGGCAGGTTCACCGTCTTGGACACGGACGTGTCCACCATGCTCTGCACCTCGGCCTGCACCGCGACGTGTTCGAGCGGCGGCACCTCGTGCGCGACGACCATGTAGTCCTCGTCGCCGTTCATCAGCGGGTGCACCACGACGTGGCGCCCGGTGGCGTCGGCCCTGGTGTACGTCCGGGCGAAGATCGGCTCGATCCCGCTCGACACCCCCGCGAGGATGCTGGTCGTACCGGTCGGGGCCTGTGTCAGGAGGGTCAGGTTGCGGATGCCGTAGTCCGAGATCTCGCCGCGGACCTCCTCGGGCAGCCCCCTCACGAATGGCATGCTGAGGAACTCCTCGCTGTACCCCGGCGCCGGGCCGAACTCGGCCGCCAGCCGAGCCGACTCGGAGTAGGCCGCGTCGCGGACGATGCCCAGCACACGGCGGATCACCCCGAGGCTGTCGGGCGAGCCGTAGCGCACGCCCATCAGCAGCAGTAGGTCCGCGAGGCCCATCGTGCCGATCCCGATCCGCCTGCAGGTCTCCTGCTCGGCGTGGATGCTGGCGTCGACGGGCATGCTGACGTCGATGACGCGGTCCATGAACCGCGTCGCGATCCGGGTCGTCTCCTCCAGGGCCTCCTCGTCCACGCACCCGAGCGAGTCGTCCCAGAACGCTGCCAGGTTTATGCTCCCCAGGTTGCAGCACCCGTCCTCCGGGAGAGGCTGCTCGCCGCAGGGGTTGGTGCAGATGAGCGGCTTGCGCATATACCGGGTGTTGGACAGGCGGTTCGCCCGGTCGAGGAACACGACCCCAGGGCTGCCGATCGTCCACGCGGACTGCGCGATGTCCCGCCACAGGTCCCTCGCCGGGACCGGGTCGCGCGTGACGACGTCGCCGTCCCACATGCCCAGGTCCCCATTCCACAGGGAGTCGTAGTTAGGGTCGGTGATGTCCGGAAACGCGGTCTCCCAGGACGCGTTGGACCCCAGGGCGCTCATGAACCGGTCGGACAGGGCGATGGAGAAGTTGGCCCTCCGGAACCGCTCGCGGATCCTGGCGAACTCCAGGATGTCCGGGTGCCAGTCGTTTAGCATGAACATCAGCGCCCCGGTCCGCGTGCCGCCCTGCCGTATCTGGTCGGCTATGGCGTCCGCGCCGCGCATCCAGCAGTTGGGGCCGGACGACACGCCGTCCACCCCGCGGACGTAGGAGCCGCTGGGCCGCAGCGTGGACCAGTTGATCCCCACGCCCCCGCCCCGGGCGTTGATCTCCACCATCCTGGCGATCGTGGACATGATCGCGGCGCGGGAGTCGCGCCCCGCGGCCTGCGCCGCGTCGCGCAGGCCGATGACGAAGCAGTTGTACAGCGTCGGCGAGCGCCCGCCGACGCTGTGAGCACCGGACAGGATGCGGCCGCCGGGCACGAACCCGAACCCGCGCATGGCGCTCATGAACCTCGCGGCCTCGTCGGGCGCGGTGGCCACGTGGCTCGCCACCCGGGAGAGCATCTGGTCGACGCTGGACTCGACCACCCTGCCGGCCTCGGACCGGAGGGCGTAGCGATCGAGGAAGATCATCTGGCGCTGGCCGTCCCAGGGCCTGACCTGATACCGGTCGGTCATGGTGAGGCCTCTCCCTCATCCGCCCGGGTGATGTCTGCGATCATCATCGCGAAGTTGGCCACGTCGACGGCCTCGTCGATGATACCCTCGGCCGAGCCGGCCGCGATCGCCTTCACGAGCTCCTCGAACTCGAGGTCCAGGAGCTCGAGGAGCTCGCGGTGGCCCATGCCGCGCCAGCCGCCCTTCCAGTCGTTCGCGCGGAGCTTGGCCTCCATGCGGGTCGAGAACCACTCCACGGGCTCACGGATCGGCCTCGCCGGAGGCACCAGGTACCGGACCGGCAGCCCGAGGGCCTCGGCCGCGCGGATCTCGCGGGCCGTGGACTCCCCGATATACCCCCCGGGATTCACGACGTAGATCATGTCGCTCATCCGGATCTTGCTCAGGTGGAGCGCGTCGAGCCGCGCCTTCTCGTCGTCGCTATACGGGATGCCGTCGGCGTGCATGAACGAGCCCACGGAGAACACGGCGTACCCTGCCTCCTCGAGCTCGCGGATCGCCGTGAGCGTCTCGTCCTTGAACCGGGTCGAGCCGCACACGGTCACGATCTTCGGCCTGCTGCACGGGATCATTTCGAGCCCCCCTCGCGGCGCGCGGTCGCCCAGTGGAACTCGTCCTCCGAGACCGTTACCTCGCTCAGCCCCGGCAGCTCGTCCAGCAGCCGGGCCGCGATGTGCTCGCACGACTGCGAGCCGAGATCGCCGCCGGGGAAGAGCCGCGTCAGGGCGGCCCCGACGGCCTCCCTCATGTCGTGGAGCTCGACGTCGCGGTCGCCGTGGCTCACCGGCATGGTGGCCACGACGCCGAACACGTGATGATGCGGGCTGCGCAGGTACGCCCGGTGCTTGGGCGCGTCGGGCCAGCAGTGGAACCCCGGCATGTCGATCCTGACGGACACCGTGGTGCGGATCATGGGCTCACCCCGATGAGCGACATGAACTCCGCGCGGGTCTTCTCGTCGTCGCGGAACAGCCCGCGCGTGGCGCTTGTGATGGTCCGCGTTCCCGGGCGGTTCACGCCCCTCATGGTCATGCAGGTGTGCTCGGCCACGATGACGACCCCCACACCCTTCGGCGCCAGGTGGCTCATGATCGCGTCCGCGACCTGCGAGGTGATCCGCTCCTGCAGCTGCAGCCGGCGCGAGTAGCACTCCACCAGGCGGGCCACCTTGGACACGCCCAGCAGCCGGCCGTCGGGGATGTACCCCACGTGCGCGTGCCCGATGAAGGGCATCATGTGGTGCTCGCATATCGAGCAGACCGGGATGTTGGCCACGACCACCATGTCGTCGCAGTCGGTCTCGAAGGTCCGCGCGAGGATCGCCTCCGGGTCGAGGTCGTACCCCGACAGCAGCTCGTCGAGCGCCCGCTCGACGCGCGCAGGGGTGTTCTCCAGCACCTCGGCGTTGGTCACGTCGCTCCACTTGCTCAGGATCTCGCTGACCCGGTTGGCTATACTCTTCCTATACGCCACGGGCATCGCCCCACAGGACGCGGTGGAGCTGCGGCAGGAGCCGCGCGCTCGGTGGCAGGTCGCCGCCGTCGCGGGTGAACCAGCTCGCCAGGGTGGCGGGCTCGACCGAGCCTGCCCTGCTCACCGGGTTGTACCCGGCCTGGAGGATGAGCGGCACCGCCGGCAGCCGCCGGCCTATCTCCACGGCGCGGTCGAAGTCCGCGCGGGAGTGGATGACCACCTTGATCTGCACGCTGGTGTACCCCAAAAGGTCGCAGACCAGGTCGGACAGCGCGTCCATCGAGAGGTCGGCCTTTGGCGAGATCGTCACCAGGTCGGCGAGCCTGAGCCACCCCTGGCGGATCGTGCCCTGCGTCTCCACGTGGACCGTCTTTCCCATGCGCGTCAGCAGCGTGACGAGCCTCTCCAGGTCGTACATGGCCGGATTGCCCCCGGTGATCACGACCAGCCGGCACGGGCCGAGGCCGGACACGGTGTTCACGATCTCGTCCTCGCTCATGTGCGTGGCGCCCTCCGTGCCCCAGGCATACTTGGTGTCGCACCAGGAGCACCGGGAGTCGCACCCGGCGAGCCTAACGAACACGGCCCTGCGGCCGATGTGCTCGCCCTCACCCTGGATCGTCGGCCCGAAGATCTCCGAGACCGGTAGCAGCGGCGTCATCCGCGGTACTCCGCATAGGAGGTCGGCGTCTCCCACAGCCTCACCGAGGCCAGCCTGACCCTCTTGCCCCCGCCGAGCGGCAGCGAGTCGATCACGCTCTTGAGCCGGCCGAAGAAGTCAATGACCATGTTCTCCGCCGTCGGCACGTAGTCCAGAACCTCGTTCAGGAGCTTGTGGTCGACCCGGCGGATGATCTCGTCATGGACGCATCTCGAGATGTCCCCGAAGTCGAGGACCATCCCGCCGGTCATGCACGCCGGGTCGCAGGCCAGGGTGACCTGCATTCGGTAGGTGTGCCCGTGGATGGCGGCGCACTTGCCCGGGTGCCCCGGAAGATAGTGGGCCGAGTCGAAGGTGAACTCCTTCGTTACCTCGATGTTACTCATTTCCCCCGCCCCCGGGCCTTGAACGCGTCCAGCTCCTCGCGGGTGACCCGCCACTGGCGCTTGATCTTGAATCCCTTCAGGTCCCCGTCCCGTAGCAGGACGTGGACAGTCGCTGTCGTCACATTGAGCTCCTCGGCCACCTGCTGGGGTGTGAGGGCCTGTGTCTGCCGATACTCTGTCATCATAATCTCCTCACCAGTCGACGGCCCGCGGCGAGCTCCGCTCGCACAGCATCAGCCTGTCCCTGGTTCTTGTCATTCCCACGTAGAATAACCTCAGAATGCGGTCACGGTACGCGTTCGACGCGTACTCGGCGTAGCCGGCCGGCGAGAGGTCCGGGAACAGGACCACGTCGTCAGCCTCTCCGCCCTTCACCGAGTGGATGGTCCCCAGGATCACCCTGGGCGACTCCTCCACGCCGAAGGCCCTGACCACACGGATCGTGTAGGGCCAGTCGCCCGTGGCGCCGGTCATCCTCATGTTCTCGAGGAGCGCGATGTCCTGGCTCATCGCCAGCTCCATCGCCTCCGCGTTGAGGT
>LSQX01066273.1_pt1 | contig 10203 bp, 10 predicted proteins | sample 654561 | NCBI WGS metagenome assembly LSQX01 (sample SAMN04489861, study PRJNA283612) | anaerobic digester metagenome | isolation source: 4 biogas reactors fed with cattle manure at either 37C or 55C with and... | place: Denmark: Kongens Lyngby | collected 2014
AAAGTATTATTATTTTTCAGAAAGGAAAGTTTAATTATCGTTCAATTCCTGACCCTGTCAGAGAACAGTCTAAAGTTGATAAAAAAGAGTTTCAGAGTAATAATTGGCATAAAACAATTTGGGAAATGACAAATGTATTGCCCGGTTCCAAGCTCGAAAAAGGAATCGCGGCATTTCCTGAAGAATTGCCATACAGATTAATAAAACTTTTTTCTTATAAAGACGAAATTGTTTTAGATCCATTCCTTGGAAGTGGAACAACTATGAAAGTAGCTGAGTCATTAGGAAGGAAGTCAATTGGATTTGAAATAATCCGGGATTTGGAAGATGTTATTAAGAAAAAATGTAGTTTTAAGGATGATGAATTAGAAATTGTTGAGCGCAGAAGTGGAAAATACAGATTTGTTACGTTAGAATATATTGAAAGTCGGAAAAATGAAAATTAAAGCAAAAATTACGGGAATAGAATACAAAAGTTTTTTGTTAAGTAAATTGCAAGTATTTGATTTCGATGAAATTGATGTAAATGTATTACCTTCAAGCTGTATAATTAAAGATGGCAACTTTTCTTTTGGTTTATCGAAATGGGTTTCGCCCAAAAGAACTCGCTCATACCCTTATGAAAGAGTTTATAATACACTCGGAAACTCAAAAAAAATTACAGTTATACCAATAATAAAAGATGAAGGAAAAAATGGCGATAGAGACTTTATACAATGGGATACAGTATCATTGATGAGTTTGTTAGATATTTTTGTGATTTTCACTTACTATGAAAATGCGCAAAAGCATAAAAAAAGAGATAATAAAATAACTAAACAGACCTATGATAATTCTCAGGTTAAGCAAAAAATTGAAGAAATTAAAGTTTTTCACAGCTCTGCTTTGCACTGGAATCTAAAAGAAATTGAAGTTTCATTACCGAACTTGATTCAAAAAGTAAAATCAACATATAGGCAGATTGAAAACAGACTTGGAGTTGAATTTCATTCAGAAAAGGGGATAGATAATTTTGCAAGTCAATTTAAAAAAGGCGTAAAAAATTTTATGGATTTTTCGCGGGGTAAAGCAATGGAAGCACAGAGCCGTGAAACACTGACAATTCAGCCTAAGGAAGCGTTATCTACACTGACCAAAGCTTCCATTACAATAGAAAATTATCTAGGTGGGGAGTACTATTTTGTAACCGATGAAATCAAATTTGAAGAAAATCAATTATTCTTAATTGAAGGTAAGCATTCCAGACACGCATACTTGCCAAGTAATGGAGATATTAAAGACGGATTACTTAAAATGATTCTTTATACAAACCTGCAAAGTGTAACAGTAAATAATTTTCCTGTTCATTCAATTCCAGTTTTAAAACTAACATCAACAAAAATTCAAGGTAAAATAGCATCAACTGATAGTGGAAGTGAGATAAAAAACTTTATTTTATCTCAGAAGTTCTCAAAAAAACAGATTGAAACAATCAATAAATTATTTTCAGAAGCAAAAATCAATAATTTTTTGGTTCAAATAGAAAGTGCAGAGTAATGATAAGAAGCCCGTTAAGATATCCCGGTGGAAAAAGCAGAGCGATAAAGACGATTGCACCAATAATCCCCGATTTTAAAGAGTTCAGAGAACCTTTTCTTGGGGGTGGATCAGTTTTTATTTATGTGAAACAAAAGTTTCCTGACAGAAAATTCTGGATTAATGATCTCTATGCCAATTTGTTCTATTTTTGGGAACAAACTCAAGATAATGTTGAACAACTTATAAAGCAAATATATTTCTGGAGAAATGATTTTAAAAATGGAAGAGATTTGCACAGATATCTGATTGAAAATATTGAAAGTTTTGATCCATTAAAAAAGGCAGCTGCTTTTTTTGTTTTTAACCGAATCACTTTTTCCGGAACGAGTGAGAGTGGGGGTTTTTCAAAAGCAGCGTTTGAAAAAAGATTTACCATATCAAGTATTGAAAGAGTTGAATTGCTCTCAACAATTCTCGATAATGTATTAATCACAAATGATGATTATCAAAAGCTAATTGAGAAGGAAGGTGATTCTGTTTTTATTTTCCTTGATCCGCCATATTATTCTGCCACAAAATCTGCACTATATGGTAAAAACGGTAATTTGCATAAAATTTTTGACCATGAAAGATTAGCTCAAACCCTTAAAGAATCCAATCACAAATGGTTAATAACCTATGATGATAGTGAATATATTAGAGAACTATTCTCTTTTGCAAACATAACCGAATGGAGCCTGACTTATGGAATGAGGAATGTGGATAAAGAAAATGGAAATCAAATTGGGAAAGAGCTGTTTATCAGTAATTATGATTTGAATAAAAGCAAAATCAAACAAATGAATTTATTCGATGAATTATTATCTACTTGAAAAAATGCTGATAGTCGGAGTGTTGACAGATAAGCTATGAGTTTGGTTAGAATTTCAAACAATAATTTTAGTGCTTCTATCCAGTTACAATAAAAATATTCTTGAAGCCGGTTGTGATGAAGCCGGGCGCGGCTGCCTTGCGGGACCGGTTGTTGCGGCAGCGGTAATCCTTCTGCCGGATTTTGATTACGGAGCGCTAAACGATTCCAAAAAACTCACCGAAAAGCAACGGAAGGAATTGCGCCCGGTTATCGAGGAAAATGCAATAGCATGGGCTGTTGAGATGGTTTCAAACAGTGAAATTGATAAAATAAATATCCTGAATGCTTCATTTTTAGCAATGAACCGTGCAGCACAAAAACTGAATGTGAAACCCGGTCATTTGCTGATTGACGGGAACCGATTCCGCCCGCAAACCGATATTCCATTCACCTGTTTTGTGAAGGGCGATGCCCGTTTTTATTCCATTGCAGCCGCATCGGTGCTGGCAAAAACCTGGCGGGATGAGTATATGGAAAAAATCCATCAGGAATTTCCGCACTATGACTGGAAAAACAATAAAGGTTATCCCACAAAAAAACATCGCGAGGCCATTGCCAAACATGGAATTACAAAATATCACCGGCTGTCATTTAATTTGATAAACAGGCAAATGGAGTTGCAGTTTTAAGTTTTTTGCTAACTTAACCGCATGAAATTTCTGTTTGCCATATTGTTAATTCTATCAACATTTTTTGTGTCGGGGCAATCTGAAGAAGTCATTTTTCATGGCGCCAACGGAAAATGGAAACCTGCTGTTCTTGATGACAGAAATGTGAGATTTTATCAGCTTTTTCCGATTAATTTTATCTACGGAAAATATGATTTTGACTATTTGGAATTGAAGAGAAGCATGTTATATTGGGAAGTTAATTGAAACAAATCATAAAAAAATGAAAAGAGTAATATCATTGGTTTTTGTTGTTTTTCTGATGTTTTCATGCAATCAGAAAAATGCGGTTGAAATGTCGGATGCCGGATATGGAATGCAGGAAGAAGCGATGCCGCAGGCAATGCTCAGAAGCGCTCCGAATATGCAGCAGAAGGAGATGCCTGTGCAGCAGGAGCAGGATGTTGTCAGCAAAAAGATTATTAAAGACGGAAGAATAGGGGTGAGGGTGACTGAACTTGAGCAGACAAAATCGCGGATAGATTCGTTGCTGAAAATTTACCGCGGATATTACGCCAACGAAAGTTTCAGCAATACCGACTGGGAGTCGTCTTATGTGCTCAGAATCAGAATTCCTGCTGATGATTTTGATAAATTTGTTGCTGAAATCAAGAGCGGGAAGGGAGAAATACTGTATCAGGAAATTGATTCGCGTGATGTTACCGATCAGTTTATCGATCTGGAAACCAGGCTCGAAAATAAGAGAAGCTACCTGAAAAGGTATGCCGATCTGCTTCAGCAGGCAAAAACCATTAAGGAAATTTTAGACATTGAAGAGAGAATCCGGGTGTTGGAAGAAGAGATTGAAAGCACAACGGGGCGACTGAAATATTTGAGCAATCAGGTGGATCTCAGTACCCTGAACTTAACCATCTCCAAACGGCATGATTTCAAATACAGCCCCGAAGAACGGGATAGTTTTTGGGAACGGCTGAAGCAGTCATTGACAAAGGGTTGGTTCGGACTTGTGGATATTGCCCTTTTCATGGTAAAAATCTGGCCCCTGTGGATAGTTTTGGTTCTGGCTTTTTACCTGCGCAAAAAGTACAGAAAAAACAAAAGGCAAAAAGCATAGCTCTATTCAATCCTTTTAACTAATTTTATTCCGACCGGACATTTTAAGCATTTTTTTTGTGCGCAGTGCTTAGTTTTTAGTTGCAGCAAAGCCTGACTGTCAAAAGCAGATTTTGGTTCAACTCCAAGCTTTTTCCATTTTTCAATGATGGAATTGTTTTCCGAGGGCAGTTTTTCCAGAAAGTCCAGCGCACGATCTTTCAGGTGGCGCTGATTCTGGTTTTCTCCGTAAACAAACAGAAAGGGCACCACCACATTGATAATAAGAATATTGATAGCGCTTTCGCCTAACTTTTTCGGATAAATTTTAGCAGATGATTTATTAAAACGGTAGTGTGAATTCCAATATTCCGAAGCTTTCACATTGAACAGGTTTTGTATATCTTCAACTGATTCTGCGTTGAGAATCTTTGAAAACAGTCCGCTTGAGCGGTGAACGAGTGCAGCAAATTGGGAAATGCGGATTTCCGGGAAATTTCCCGGTCGCATCCGCATGTGTTTCCAGAGATGGGGTTCAACAATATTCAGGTTATATTTTTTCTGCAAAAACGCAAACTCATCACGCAAAGCGGTAAAATAGGAATCGCCAAAAAGTTCTTCACTTAAAAGTCCGGATGAGCCAAACAGCATTGCTTCCAACTGATGAAGGCTGTTTTTGTGTTTCCCCAGAATGTTCATCGGAACTGCTTTTGCCAGCAGTTCAAAAGGTACGGCGTTCACTTTAAAACCGAACATTTTTGCCAGCAGCTGATAGAAAGTTTCGTTCCAGTTTTGCCGGTTTTTCTCCAATATTTCCAATACTTCGCCGGTTTTTTCTTCCAGGCGCTCAATCATCAGTCTGTGAAATCCCAACCGGAGCATGGTCGGATTAATCAGGTGAAATTGCTCTTCACAGGCAATCCATGTTTTTGCATCTAACAGTTGTTGGTAATTTCTGGAAAGTTGCTCCGCCCATTTCATCTCCAAAGTGGCAATTTTGGTCCCGTTTTCACGCAAAATCTGCCGGTCAGCCTGCTGCACGACATGCAGGATAACATTCTCATAGGCTTTGTCTTCCGAGTGGTTGTGCTTTTCCCAGTCAGATGCATTGATGTGAATTTCAATATTTCCTGCCCACAGCGTTTCGCCGATTTTTATTTTGGCATTAAAAAAGTCGGGACCTGAATGGAAATTTCTTCTGCCTGTATGAATCACTTCAATGGATTCATCATCAGTAGTTTTTAGTTTTTCTTTGAGAAACAGACGATTTTCCCAGATAAAATAGAGAAACTCTTCAGGCACTGTTTTGGGGATACTCATATTTTTCCTGTTTAGTTCAGGAATAAAGATAGTTATTTTTTTAATTTTTGAAAAATATCCCACAAAACGATTCCGGCGCTGACCGAAACATTAAAGGAGTGTTTTGTGCCAAATTGTGGTATTTCAACGGCTCCATCGCAGAGGTTAATTACCTGTTGCTGTACTCCTTTCACTTCATTTCCGAAGACAAGGGCAAGTTTTCCGTTTTCAGGAGGCTGAAAATCAGGAAGCAAAATGCTTTTGTCCACCTGTTCCACGGCATAAACTGCATATCCGTTTTCCTTCAGCTTTTTCACGGCATCCACGGTTTCCTTAAAATATTGCCATGCAACGGTTTTTTCGGCATCCAATGCCGTTTTGTGAATCTCTTTATTGGGTGGCGTGGCGGTAATTCCACACAGGTATATTTCCTTAATCAGCAGTGCATCAGAAGTGCGAAAAACCGAGCCGGTGTTGTTGCAGCTTCTGATATTGTCAAGCACCACAACCAGCGGATTTTTTTCAACCTTTTCATACTCTTCGGGCGATAGCCGCTCCAATTCATTAATTTTTAGTTTCCGCATTTTTCCTGATTTCTTTTCGTGTCAGTTACGCTTTTTGTCGAATTTATATTGAAGATTTGTAAAATATCAAACAGTTTTTTCAATAATCAACTGGTGCCCTGCGCACCGGCATAGTCATGCAGCGCGCACCGCCACCGCCCCGTGCAAGCTCCGAGCCGGCTATGGTAATCACGCATTTCGGGTAGTTGCCAATATCTGTTTTGCCTTCCGTAACATCTGTTGACCTGAGAATTTCATAGTCGTTTTTGTGCAGCTCTTCCAAAGTGTGAACATTTCTTTCATAGCCGATTATTTTACCCGGTTCAAATGCTAAAAAGTTTGCGCCGCTGTGCCACTGTTCGCGCTCCTGAATCCATAAATCATTTTTCCCGCCGCAGGCAATCGGTTTCAAATGAATACCTAATTTTTTCAACGCTTCGGGAATGTTGGGCTGCTCACTGATTTTCACTTTACCGTTATCAATACGGATGGAAATGGTCCGGTATCCGCTCATTCCCAAAATCATCGGTTCGTAAATCATGCAGGCATCGCTGTTCAGGCAGGTAAAAACCATGTCGAGATGAATAAACGATTCCGGGGCATGAGGCATTTCCTGGACGATGATATGGCGTGGCTTTTTTTCATTCTTTTTAAAATATTCAATCAGAAAATCAATTCCCTGCGCGCTGGTGCGCATACTTGCACCGATTAACAGCACATCTTCCCTGATTACCTGAAAATCACCGCCTTCAAGATTTATTTTTGCATTGCCGGAAAGGTTAAAGTCAGATTTTGAAGGAATTAACGTAGAAGTTTTGAGTTTCGGGTGATGATTAAATATTGCCTTCATCAATAAAGTTTCCCGTTCACGCACGGGATTTGCCATGCGCCCGATAAGGATGTTGTTATTCATTCCCATGGCAGAATCTCTGGTGAAAAAGAGATTGTGCAGCGGACGCAGCGAAAACTTTTCGCTGCTCAGGTAGCTGGTCAGGTTGTTGCGTTCCAAAAGCAAACCTTCAATAAGAATGGTGCTCAGTTGTGCTGTCGGTTTTTCAGCCAGCTGATCTTTAAGCCCGGGCAACTCTTCATATTTACAGATTTCCTGAATTAAATCCTGCTTCACTTCATCTGCTTCAAGCACATCCGTCAGCATTTCCCTGACTTCAAAAACCTGTGTGATTTTTCTCAGCAAACCGGCAAACTGAGCGTATTCTTCAGCGGCTATGGAGAGGTTCAAAATGTCGCTGTACAGCGCTCTTTCAACGGTTTCGGGCGTCATGCTTTCAATCTCCTGTCCGGGAGTGTGGATGAATACGCCTTCGAGCTTGCCAATTTCTGAATTGATACTGATTTTCATTTCTAAATTAGTTTGTATTTCACAGAATAAATAAACTCTTCCCTTTTAAAGATATGAAAAACGAACTCCCATCAAAATTTTCCCATGTCGGTTTTGTTTATAAAATAGTCTGCCCATTTGTGAAAAAATTTATCCGGGAACCGGGTTTATCAGCGGTAAAGATATAAACTTTGCACAAGCAATAATCTAAAAAGGGTATCTTCGTTTTTTTAAAAGGGCAATGTTTTTGTCTTGTAGTCAAAGCAGGACAGAAATGTCATTTCGGGCGGAAGCGCCTGAAATTTGCAAGCATCTTTAATTAATTCAGATGAGAAGGATAATTAAAACGGGAATAGTTTTTTTTGCTTTTGCTTCGGTTTTTATCGGTTCGGCAAAAGCTCAGCAAAGGGATACATCATTTATGATGGGAATCATTAAGGACGGAGACACCATCATTCACAAAAATATTCCTGAAATTGTGGTTATTCCGCAGCACGATTTTAAAAATCCGCGACAGGAGCGAAAATATAACCGCTATATTTTGAGGGTGAAGAAGGTTTTGCCCTATGCGAAACTTGCCGGAGAGCTGCTGAGAAAGTACGAACCTGAGTATCTTGCACTTGACAATGACCGCGACCGGCGCAAAATGATGAAAGGTTTGGAAAAACAGTTGATGAATGAATATAAGGATGATTTGAAACGAATGACTATCAGCGAAGGGCACATTCTGATTAAACTGATTGACCGGGAAACCACTAAAACTTCCTATGCGCTGATAAAGGATTTCCGGGGTGGAGTTCCGGCAGTTTTCTGGCAGGGGATAGCCCGGATTTTCGGCAGCAATCTCAAAACCGAATATGACCCCTACGGGGAAGATCGTCTGCTTGAGGAGATTGTAACTTTGATTGAAATCGGCTACCTGTAATTGCAATTTGGTATATAAACTTAAACAGCAACTGAATTATGTCCGGGATACTTCGCACTTTCATTGGCATAGAAATTAAACCATCCGCCCTTTTTCTCAAAGCATTGGCAAGTTTGAAAGAAGAACTTCAGGAGGAACCGATAAAATGGATTGAAGCAGAAAAACTGCATCTGACGCTGAAATTTATCGGAGACACTTTTCCAAGTCAGCTGGAACAAATTGACAATGAACTAAATAAAATTGCCGGAAGTTTCCCGGCATTCAGCTTTCAGCTTGATGGATTGGAATTTTTCAGGGATAAAGGAACTCCGCAGGTTCTGTTTGTGAAAACTGAAAATGAAGAGCGGGTGAAACAACTTGCTTCCGAAATTGAAAAACAACTGGAGAGCTTAGGCTTTGAGCCTGAAAATCGCCCTTTTAAAGCACATCTCACTCTGGCACGGATAAAATTTCTCAAAAACAGACTCCGATTTTATGAAGCAATAGAAAAATTTCAGCACTCATTCAGCGAGCCTGTCAACGTCAATGAATTTATATTTTATCGTTCAATCCTCAATCCCACAGGCGCTGAATATATCTTTTTGGAAAATTACTTGCTTCAAATGTGACTGATTTATCTGTATATAGAACATTTATAGTAGGTTTTTTATAAAGTGGAGCAAAAAGTCTATACCTCCTATTGAGATAAAAGATATATGATTCTCCGCATGTTTACCCTAAGTGGAGATTCCCGCCCGTTGGACGGCATAATTCCCGCTTCACTGCAAAAAAGAAAAGCCCTGCCGAAACCGGCAGGGCTTTTCAATTATATGTATAAAGTAATATTAACCGAGTTGCGGACCGGCAGCAACAAGCGCCTTTCCTTCGTCATTATCGGTATATTTTACAAAGTTTTTGATGAAGCGACCACCCAGGTCTTCTGCTTTTTCTTTCCAATCCTGAACGTTGGCGTAAGTATCGCGCGGATCAAGAATATTCGGGTCAACGTTTGGCAATGCCACAGGCACTTCAAGGTTGAAAATCGGAATCATTTTCGTTTCGGCTTTTTCAATTGAACCATCTAAAATGGCGTCAATAATTGCGCGGGTATCTTTGATGGAAATACGTTTTCCGGTGCCGTTCCAGCCGGTATTTACCAGATAGGCAACTGCTCCGTGTTCTTCCATTTTTTTCACTAACTCCTCACCGTATTTGGTGGGATGCAATGAAAGGAAAGCCGCTCCAAAACATGCAGAGAAAGTGGGTTGCGGTGCGGTTACGCCACGCTCGGTTCCGGCAAGTTTTGCGGTAAATCCTGAAAGAAAATGGTATTTTGTCTGGTCCGGAGTTAATTTAGAAACCGGGGGCATTACGCCAAATGCATCAGCAGTCAGGAAGATAACCTTGGTGGCATGTCCTGCTTTTGAAACCGGCTTCACGATGTTTTCAATGTGATAAATCGGGTAGGAAACGCGGGTGTTCTGCGTTACGGAACCATCGCTGAAATCAATTTTTCCGTTTTCAGCAACGGTAACGTTTTCAAGCAGTGCATCACGCTTGATTGCATTGTAAATATCAGGTTCTGCTTCCGGGTCGAGATTGATGGTCTTGGCATAGCAGCCGCCTTCAAAGTTGAAAACACCATCATCGTCCCATCCATGCTCGTCATCACCAATGAGTTTGCGTTTCGGATCGGTGGAAAGTGTGGTTTTTCCGGTTCCCGAGAGTCCGAAGAAAATAGCAACATCACCAGCTTCACCAACGTTTGCAGAGCAGTGCATTGATGCCATTCCGTTTAACGGAAGATAGTAGTTCATCATGGCAAACAATCCTTTTTTCATTTCACCGCCATACCATGAACCGCCAATTACCTGCATTTTTTCAGTCAGGTTGAAAACTGTGAATATTTCTGAATTCAGTCCGTGCTCTTTCCATTTCGGATTGGT
>LSQX01081737.1_pt1 | contig 10203 bp, 9 predicted proteins | sample 654561 | NCBI WGS metagenome assembly LSQX01 (sample SAMN04489861, study PRJNA283612) | anaerobic digester metagenome | isolation source: 4 biogas reactors fed with cattle manure at either 37C or 55C with and... | place: Denmark: Kongens Lyngby | collected 2014
CCCACCAGCTATTCGGCGGACAGCAGCAGCGCGTTGCCCTAGCCCGCGCTCTGGTGCTGGAGCTCAGCGTGCTGCCGTTTTACGAGCCGCTGTCCAACCTGGACGGCAAGCTGCCCGTCACCATGTGCACAGAGATCCGTCGGATCCAGCAAACACTTGGCATTACGGCTGTTTATGTTACGCATGACCAATCGGAGGCCATGAGCCTGTCTGACCAGATCATCATTATGTACAAAGGAGAGATCGCCCAGATGGGTACGCCCCGGGAGATCTACTACCAGCCCAGTGACGAGTTTGTAGCGGATTTTATCGGCGAGGCCAACTTCATTAACGGCCGCATCAAAGAAATCAAGGGCGACAACTGCCTGATGGAGATCGCAGGACATACACTAACGCTGCCCAGCCCCAAAAAACACCCTGTCGGCTCCTCCTGCCGCATGGTGGCGCGCCCCGAGGCCGTGCTAATCGGCAAAGAGGGCGTGCTGCCCTGCCGTGTGACCTTGTCCTGCTTCATGGGCGCTTATCACTTTTATCATGTGATGCTTGAAGATACTTTGATCAAAATAACGGATTATTGCCCGGTCAATAAGCATACCTTTCAGGCGGGAGACGAAGCGTGGCTGCATTTTGAGGACAACTGCGTCCATATCCTTTAACGCGCCTGATCGTTCAACCCAAACCGACAATGCAGCCGGCAGAAAACCTGCCGGTTTTTTGAAGCGCCGGGCATAGGACAGTAGCGCGATGAGCGGTATTTTGATATACTTGTATTTGTGAAAGGTTGCGTTAGCCGCCTAAATGATCAAGAATCGGCGGCAGAGCAACATGATGACAGGAGGTTGTATGTCAAAAATTGCAGTATTGACCAGCGGCGGAGACAGCCCCGGTATGAATGCCGCCGTTGTCAGCGTCGCGCGCAGCGCGGCGCTGCTGGATATGCCGCTCATAGGCATCAAGCGCGGCTTCAGCGGCTTGATCGGCAAGTACACAAAGACGGAAGACAACTTCCTTGAAATGTCTATGGACCAGATTTTGGATATCGCGGATTTACCGGGCACGTATCTGCGCACGGCGCGCTGTCCTGAATTTGTACAGCTGGAGTACCAACAAAAAGCCGCGCAAATGCTACGCGACCTGGACGTTGCCGGACTTGTGGTAATCGGTGGGGACGGCTCATTTAGGGGCGCGCAGGCGCTGAGCCAACAAGGCATCCCCTGCATCGGTATTCCCGGTACCATTGATAATGATCTGGGTTACACGGAAATGTCCCTGGGCTTTGACACGGCTGTCAATGTGTGCCTTGAAGCCATACGTGCAGTGCGCGCCACCAGCCGCAGCCATGACAGGCCCCACGTGGTGGAGGTAATGGGACGCAACTGCGGCGATGTCGCGCTGACCGCCGCGCAGTCTACCGGGTGTGAAATCGTGGTAGTCCCGGAAGTGGAAGGCTGGCAGGTCGATGACGTGGCGCGGCGCCTGAACAGCCTGATCGAACGGGGCAATACGCGTGCCACGGTAGTGGTCGCCGAGGGCGCATGGCGCACCATGGCGGAATTTGACGCATACGAATTCCTCCATCCCCTGGGTGCCCGCGCTTATCCTCAGCAGCGCATGGACGCCGTCACCTTCGCGCGCGTCTTGCAGGCTAAGGCGGCGAGCGACGAAACACAGATCCGTGCTACGGTCGTGGGGTATACACAGCGCGGCCACGCGCCTTCGGCGCGCGACGGCGCTTTTGCGTTTGAAGCGGGCACCATGGCGGTGAACCTGTTGAAGCACAATATTTCCAATCAGGTCATCGGCGTGCGCAGCGGGCGCACATTCCACATGCCCATTGATACGGCACTGAAGGCCAAACCGCATTTCAACCGCCGTATGTTCAACATGGTCAACGCGCTGTAACACGACACGATTTAGTTTGACCTTTTTCGTTTTCCGCCAAGTGGGTATACTGTTAAAAATACCGGGCGAGCATTGCGATAGAAAGAAGGAGGGTCAATTATGAACACCCAGGAAACCATTACCAAGGTAGTCAATGCCCTGAAAGGCAATGACGAATTGACGCGGGACTTCAAAAAGAACCCCAAGAAAGTCTTGGAGAACCTGCTGAAAATTGATCTGCCGGACGAGAAGCTGGATGAGATCGTCGAAGGCGTCAAAGCAAAGCTTGACCTGGAGAAACTGGGAGAGGGCGGACTGCTGAAAAAAGCAAAGAAGTTGTTTGGCGGCCGTAAGTAGCCACACAGATGCGGCAAGGCAAAAGCCCTCATTTTTGAGGGCTTTTGCCTTGCCGTTGCGGCTGACCAGTCTGCGAAATTCGTTATGTATCGTGGAAAGAAACACCCCGTGGTATTGCCCATTTACCGTGCGCCCTTATCATACGGAACACCGCTGGCGCGCGGCGCCTGGGACTTTTTGCTGGTGAACGCCAGTACGACCAGCGTAGCGGCAAAGGGAATCATCTTATAGATATCACTAGGTATGCCGAGGTTTTGCAGCAGCGGCACCCCGGAATAAGCGGAAGCGATAGTCTTCATCAGACCAAAGAAGAACGCGGCAAACAAAATGCGCGTGGGTTTCCACTGCCCGAATATGAGCACCGCCAAGGCCAAAAATCCATAACCGGACACGGTGGCATTGAAGTTGGTGGAGGTGGGGATCACGTACACCAGGCCGCCCAGACCGGCCAGCGCGCCGGAAATCAGCACGCCGAAATAGCGCATGTGATACACGTTAATACCTACCGAGTCCGCCGCCTGGGGATGTTCGCCGCAAGCACGCAGGCGCAGGCCGAAGCGTGTTTTATACAGCACCAGCGCCGAAACAGCGTAGATGGCAAAGCCTATATAGGTGGTGATGTAGGCGTTTTGGAACAGCAAGGGACCAAGGACGGGGATATCCCCAATGAGAGGCACCTTTTCAATGCGGAATGTGTTGATGAACTGAATCTGCTGGATTCCGTTGGGCTGAATAGTGCGCGCCAGATAGATGGCTGCCGCCGGCGCAATCATATTCAGCGCGGTACCGGAGATGGTCTGGTCGCTGCGAAGATTGATGGCCGCGTAAGCGTGCAATAGGGAAAACAGCACACCCGACCCCATAGCCACCAGAACAGCCAGCAGCAGCAGTGCTTGGCCACTCATTTTATCCTGCATGACGCTGATAAACAGGATAGAACAGAACGCGCCCGCCACCATAATGCCTTCCAGCGCGATATTTACCACGCCGCTGCGCTCTGAAAACATACCGCCCAGAGCAACGATAAGCAGTGGGATGGAGAAAAACATCATTTGCTGGACAAGAAAATAGACGGTATTCATACCGGCTGCTCCTCCTTCCCCTGCACTTCAGGTTCTGCGTGCTTTTGTTTCTTTCGGATATTGCGCAGCACATCCCGCATAAGCAGAGAAAAGGCACTGAAATAAATGATAAGGCCTATAATGACATCGATAATCTCTTTCATGTACCTGAGGGACTGGAGATAACTGCCGCCTACGGTGATATGTGCGACAAACAACCCCGTAAAAATAATGCCGATAGGATTGCTAAGTCCCAAGAGCGCTACGGCAATACCATTGAATCCCTGCGCAGCAAGCACTTCTTCAACATGCATATGCATGCCGCTGGCCGGCGCCAAATACATGGTCGCTCCGGCGATGCCGCTAAGCGCTCCGGCAATGGCCATCGATGTGATAATCGCCTTCTTTTCGCTGATACCCGCGTAACGGCTGGCATGGCGGTTATGTCCCACCGCTCGAAGTTCAAAACCGAAAATGGTCTTCTCCAGTAGAATGTAGATGACGACCGCCACGCCGACGGCAATGAAAATGCCGGCGTTAACACTCGATACATCCCGGAAATTGCCTTTCATGATAAGGAAGATCTGATCCAGCCCTGCCTTGGGCAGCATGGAACCGGCAGGCACGTTGACCGTTTGATTGCGAAGCATATCATACAGGTGAGAGTTTTTGACGAGGAAATTAACCCCGTACATGGCAATATAGTTGAGCATTATCGAGGTAATGACTTCGTGGACGTTAAGGAAAGCCTTGAAAATACCCACCAGCATGCCCCAGGCCATCCCGGCCAGCATGCCCATCACCAACGGCACGATCCAATGCAGCGCACCGGGCAGGAAGGTCCACGTCACGGCCACATAAATTGAGACGAATCCACCCACCATCAACTGCCCGGCAGCGCCGATATTGAACATACCGGTTTTAAAGGCAAACCCAACGGACAGACCCGTCAAAATAATGGGGGTGGCGTAATAGAGAACCTGACCCACGCCCTTCATATCATTATTCCACCCGCCACGCAAAATGGTGAGAAGGCCTTCCCAAGCCCTGGCGGGATTGCTGATAAGGAGGATAATGACACCTGCTGCAAGACCCGCGACAATCGCAAGTACTGAGGGCGTGGCGCTGAACAGGGATTTTCTTACTTTTTTCATACCGCTTCTCCCCTCTTGGAGCCCGCCATATACAGACCAAGTTCCTGCGGCGTTGCGTCCTTGCTGTCCTTTTCAGCCACGATTTGCCCTTCGTAGATGACCAGGATACGGTCAGCCAACTGGAACACTTCGTCCAGCTCCAAAGAAATCAGCAGTACAGCCTTGCCGGCGTCACGCTCCTTAATGAGCTGCTCGTGGATGTAGAGCATGGCGCCAACGTCCAGACCGCGCGTTGGCTGCACCGCAATTATGACATCGGAGTGTGTATCGATCTCCCTTGCGATGATGGCCTTTTGCTGGTTGCCTCCGGACATGCTGCGCGCCGATGTTTCCGGTCCCTGCGCTGTTCGGATGTCAAAACTGCCAATCAGATCTTCCGCGTGCCGGCGTACCTCACCAAAGTTGATAAACCCGTTTTTATGCAAAGGTTCATGAAAGTAGGTTTTGAGCGCCAGGTTCTGCTGCAGATCAAAATCGAGCACAAGGCCATACTGATGCCTGTCCTCCGGAATGTGCGACAGACCTTTTTCGTTGCGTGCGCGAATGCTGTCGGCGGTCACATCTTCACCGTGAAGCAGGATCTTCCCGCTTTCCAGCGGCATGAGGCCGGTAAGCGCGTACACCAATTCACTCTGCCCGTTGCCGTCGATGCCTGCAATGCAAACGATTTCGCCGTGATGCACATCAAAGGAAACGTTGGATACCGCTTTTTTTGCATGATGACCCGCGATCGTCAGGTTTCTGACGCTAAGGCCGGCTTTCCCCGGCTGTGCAACGACTTTATCAATGGTAAAGTTGATTTTGCGCCCCACCATCATTTCTGCCATTTCTTCTACGCTGGTTTCGGAAACCGCCACCGTGCCAACATATTCACCTTTGCGCAGCACCGTACAGCGGTCGCCAACCTTCTTGATCTCATCCAATTTATGCGTGATGAACAGGATGGACTTGCCTTCCTTGGCAAGGCCGGTCATGATCTGCATCAGTTCATCGATCTCCTGCGGCGTCAGTACGGCGGTAGGTTCGTCAAAAATGAGGATGTCATTCTCGCGGTACAGCATTTTGAGGATCTCAACGCGCTGCTGCATACCCACGGTGATGTCTGAAATGAGCGCATCCGGCGCAATGGACAGCCCGTAGCGGTCGGAAAGATGCATCACCTTTTCGCGTGCTTCATCCATTTTCAGCACGCCATGACGCGTGGTCTCCACACCAAGAACGATGTTTTCCAGCACCGTAAAATTGTGCACCAGCTTGAAGTGCTGGTGCACCATACCAATGCCCAACGCGTTAGCATCGTTGGGATTGCGGATATGCACTTTCTGCCCGTTCTTGCGTATCTCACCGCCTTCGGCCTGATACAGACCAAACAAAATGCTCATCAGGGTCGATTTGCCCGCGCCGTTTTCACCAAGAAGCGCGTGGATCTCGCCCTTTTTCAGCTGCAGTGTAACGTTGTCATTGGCACGGATGCCGGGAAAATCCTTGGTGATGTGGAGCATCTCGATAATGTAATCGCTCATCTCAGACTCTTTTCCTCAAACATAAAACAAACGGGCTGCCCCCGAAGGGGCAGCCCTTACGGATACGATTATTTGATTTCTGTTACAGTGGCAGTGGTCAGCGGGATCTCCACGACGCTTGCAGCGTCGGTATCCTTAAGCAGTTCCACTTCATTGGCCACGAGTTTGGCGAAGATCGCGTCATAGTCTTCCTGCGTAAAGGTCTCAAACTTGGAAGTTGCCATGGGCAGGGATACGCCATCGTTGGAAGCGTCCAGTACGAGAGTCTCGCCGCCGGGAAATTCGCCCGCATAGAACTTGGTCAGGGTTTGTACAACGGAGGGTGCCAAGCCTTTGGTGGCGGACGTAATGACTGTTTCGGATTCGGGGCTCTGGTCGACGTCTACGCCGATGACCTTGCCGCCTGCCGCTTCCGCAGCTGCCATCACGGAATTGCCTACGGCGCCGCCGCAAGCAAAGATGACTTCGACGCCGTCAGCGTACCAGGAGGCCGCGAGGCTCTGCGCTTCGGGGGTCGCGGCGAAACCGCCGGTGTAATGGTAGTTGATCTGAAGGTCCTTCAATCCCAGTTCTTTGGCGGCATGCTCGATGCCCTGCACATAGCCATAGCCAAAGCGAATAACGGCGGGCACAGCCATGCCGCCCATGAAGCCAAACTTGGTATAGCCTTCCTTAACCGCTGCATAGCCGGCAAGGAAACCGGACTGCTCTTCAGCGTAAAGGATACCTACGGCGTTCTTTTCGGTGCGGAACTCGGAATAATCGGCATTGTGCGGCACGCCGTCCAACAGCACGAAGCTGACGTCCGGATACATATCCTGCGCGATGAAGATGGGCTCCTCAAAAAGGAAGCCGGGGGTAACGATGATTTTCGCGCCGGCGTTGACCGCCTGCTCGATCATGTCCAGATAGATTTCGGTCGACTGGGCTGTCGGCTGGAAATAGTGATACGTTTTGTCGTTTGCTTCAGCATATTCTTCGATGCCTTCCCAGGTGCCCTGATTGAATGATTTGTCGTCGATGGTGCCAATATCGGTAACCATGGCGATTTCGAACGTTTCGGACGCCAAGACACCACCTACGGACAGTGCCAGCGTCAGCGCCAGCATGAGAGCGACCAGTTTCTTCATGAAAAAACCTCCCTAAATTAGATATTGAGAAACGATTCCCACAGTTTCTAATTAATTATAACAAATAGGTCAGCGCGTGGCAAGCTAATTATGCACTGCCACTATCCCCGATTGCGGGCACTTTTTGTTTAATTTACTCAGCATTCGGGTACTTTCCATCCCAAACGATGCTGCGATAGTTTTGCATATCCGTGTCGCCTTCGGTAGAAAAACACAGGATAACGGAATCCTTGTTAAGGTGAAGGCGGTTTCTCAGCCACACCAAATCTTCCCGCTGCATGAGCGCAGTCATGAGGCCGGCGGTGACCGCCCCGCTTTCGCCGCTGATTATCCTTGGATCGCCCTTAAGCGGATTGCCCAGCACGCGCATACCGTGCGCCGCGACCCAGTCCGGACAGGAAACGGCAAATTCCGTTGTTTGCGCGAGCACATCCCACGCCACGGGATTAGGACGCCCACAGGCTAAGCCCGCCATAATGGTGTCCATATCCCCTGAAACCGTTTGAATGCTGCCTGCGGCCGCCGTCTGATAGACGCAAGATGCCTTGTTGGGCTCCACGATAACAACAGTGGGTTTCTCTTCGCCGTAATAGTCTGCCATCAACCCGGCAACCGCGCCCGGCATGGAACCCACCCCCGCCTGCAAAAAAACATGCGTGGGGACGACGCCTTCCAGCTGCCCGGCCGCTTCCAAAGCCATGGTCAAATAGCCTTGCATAATCCACGTGGGTACTTCTTCGTACCCTTCAAACGCGGTATCCTGTACCAACACCCAGCCATACTTCTTCGCGTCTGCTGCTGCCTTGTCGACGCACTCGTCGTAGTTCATGGGGAGTATTTCCGCCTTCGCCCCACAGGCACGGATGTTTTCCAGCCTTTCTGCCGCTGTGCCTTTGGGCATATAGATAACGGCCTCATGCCCCATTTGCTGTGCCGTCCACGCCACGCCGCGGCCATGGTTGCCATCGGTGGCGGATACAAACGTTACGGTTCCCAGCTGCTTTGCGGCTTCAGGAGTTGTGAGCCTTTCAAAAGAGAGTTCCTCGTCGGGAATGCCCAGCTTCGCGCCCATCCACTTGCCCATGGCATAGCCGGCGCCCAGCACCTTAAAAGCATTGAGTCCCAAACGGTAGCTTTCGTCCTTGACAAAAAAACCCTTAATTCCCAGATGAACGCCCAAATTATACAGATTGGACAAAGGTGTTGCCGCAAAATTGGGCAAGCTCCGGTGGTAGGAAAGCACCTTTTTGGCGATGCCTACACTGAGGTCTACGCGCACAGGGCTTTTGGCGGACGCCCGATTGATGTCAGCAAAATGGAAACCATCATGCTTTATAATGCCCCTGTCCTCCTGTATACAAATGCTGGTTTGATGTGATCACCGTCTGCATACCCCTGGGCAGCAGGCGGCGAATGGTTTGCGCATCACGCACACGCTCCTTGAAATCGGCCTGGTTGAACACGACAAGGACACTCTCTTTCATCCTGTTCCCAAAAACCGCCGTAACGCGCGGATTTTCCAGGTATCCCACCACAATCAGTTGCGCGGCCATCGCAGGTGTTACAAGGGACGCCGCGGTATACTTGGCTCCCATTTTCGCCCTGATAACCTCCAAAGCGCCCTCGAAGTTGAAGCAAACGTCGCCCAGGGGCTTCCCTATAGCGCTCATCCCGCAGACAATGAGAAGACGGTCCGCGTCCATGGGGATTTTGGGTTCCTGCGCTGTGGGCATCTTGAGCGGTTTATCCAAGGCGTCATCGCCTTCTATCAGCAGCATTTCGGTATAGGTGCGCAAAAAAAGCCAGTCGTCCTCTGTCAGATCCCCGGCGAATTGATTGTCTATGGGGTGCGCAAAAACACAGCGGGATGTCCTTTCCAGCTGCACCAAAAGGTTTTCCGTGTCCGTCGCCATGCCGGGTTCTGCGTATATCCTCGCGGTCGTGGTCAACACGCTGCGCCAGCCCGCCAAAGCGTATAAGTCCATTAAGTCATGCAGTGTCGTTGTTTTTCCGCCCGCCCCTACCGCAGCGATGATCAGCGGTTCCCCGGGCGCACCGCTCGGTGTGGGAAGGATGGACAGCCAGTCTGTTCGCTCCATGGTGCACCCCAAATCATCCGTACTTGCTCCACAGATAGTACCACATTCAACGCGTATTTTCAAGATTTAACCGCACATATGCGGATATGCGTGCGATCGCAATACGCGTTCTTGCGTGCGAAAAACAAAAAGCCGCCAGACGTTTTGCTGACGGCCAATGGCGTTCCCGGCGCGATTCGAACGCGCGGCCTTTCGCTTAGGAGGCGAACGCTCTATCCGGCTGAGCTACGGGAACAGGTGACGAGCCGTATTGTAGCACGGAAAAGGGGTGCGTGCAAGCGCCCGCCGGCTCATCTTTCCTGCCGATCCGCATCTTGTTCGGGCTTTAAAATCGCCCGCGCGTTTTGTTCCAGCATTCTCAGTTCCTTCTCTGCCTTGGCGCGCTTCCGGCGCGCCTGCTGCTGTACGTCAAGCGCGCAGGCGAGCGCTTCCTGCGTGTCTTCACCGGCGGATTTCACCGTATCGGCATCGGCTGTGCCTTTGTGGGTCTCCTCTAATATGGCATCGGTGTTTTCTTTGAGCGTCCTGGTGTTGTTCAGCGCCGCGTCAGCGGTAATTTGGTCAATGTCTTTTTGCATTTTATTTATCCCCCTTGTAGATCAGTGTCATCCCTGTATTATGATACACCTCTCCCGCGCGGGAAAACAGCAGGGGCAATTTTTCCTGTCAAAGTCAGCTGTAATGCCAAATGATTGCGGTTATGGCAGGCAATTGCGCGGGCGGCACAGGTGCGGTATTATGTGTAGAGCAACCGAAAGGAATAAAACATGACGGATAGGATTTACTACGTGGACGCTTATCAAAAGCAGTTTGATGCCACCGCAACAGCGACACGCAAAGACGCGGACGGTGTGTGGATCGCGCTTGACCGGAGCGCTTTTTACCCCACGGGAGGCGGGCAGCCGCACGACACGGGCACGCTGCGCTTTTTGGAGCGTGCGGTGCAGGTAACGGATGTGCTTGCGGATGAAGAAAACACCATTTGGCACCGCGTTACG
>LSQX01309570.1_pt1 | contig 10203 bp, 11 predicted proteins | sample 654561 | NCBI WGS metagenome assembly LSQX01 (sample SAMN04489861, study PRJNA283612) | anaerobic digester metagenome | isolation source: 4 biogas reactors fed with cattle manure at either 37C or 55C with and... | place: Denmark: Kongens Lyngby | collected 2014
ACTCGAATGGCTGCGCCATTCGCCCTGAGACTCGCATGATCGTGTGTTTGGCGGCACTCGCGTGCCGCCAACGGGCAACCCGTCGTAGCCGGGTTGGTACTCTGCTGCGGGCCGATACCGCTGAGAGACCGCGTAAAAAGTGCCATTCCAGTTTCCGCCCAGGTCAGGAAGTCTGATATTGCGAATTGCTGATATTCGGGTCAACCGGTTGACTTGGGTTGATCGTTGTGCTAGAATCCCCGGCGTCACTTGAAGAGGAGGATCGTGTGGTTCGCATTTCCGATATTGCCGAAGACCTCGGGGTCTCGCGCTCGCTGGTGTCCAAAGTCCTCAGCGGAAAGATGGGGCAGAGCACCGTTCGCCTGGAACTGGCCGAGCGCATCCGCGCACGGGCCCGGCAGTTGGGCTATGTGCCGAACTTGTCGGCCAAGTCCCTCTTCACCGGCCGTCAGCACGCGATCGGCGTCTTCATCTCCCGCCATGGCCAGCCGGGCAGCGGCCTCGTCGAGGCGCTCATCGACGGCGTCTCCGCGGAGCTGGCCAAGACCCAGCAGCGGATGATTCTTCAATTCTTCCATGATGAGCCCGACTTCGAGCCCTGTCTCGCCGCCGCCCACCGGAACCTCCTCGACGGCGTCGTCGTGGCCGGGGCCCCGTACTTCGACCTCAAGCCCCACCTCAAGACGATACTGGGTCGAGGTGTGCCCGTCGCCACGATGTTCGACACGCCGGTCAGTCCGGAAATCCCCAACGCGGGCATCGATCAAACCGAGGTCGGCTACGCGGCCACGCGGCACCTGGTCGAGCGAGGCTGCCGGGCTCCGGCATTGGTCTTCATCTCGCGCCCCGAGGTCAACCTTCGCTATGCGGGCTACTGTCGCGCCCTTAAAGAGGCTGGCATTCCGCTGCGCTCCGAACGCCTCTGCCGGCTCCGGACCTACGAGGGGGCGAAGCTTCCGGATCTTGTCCAGGCCTTGATCGCTTCGGGCGAGCCATTCGACGGGATCGTGGCGGAGTCCGACCGACAAAGCGCCATCATCCTGCGCGCGCTGCTCGGCGCCGGCGTCCGCGTGCCTCGGGACGTGAAGCTCATCGGCGTGGACGACGCCCCGGTCTGCGAGTTTTCGCCCGTCCATCTGAGTTCCGTCTCGGGGCAGGACCGTCGTCGCGCCGCGCTGACCGTCCGGCTGCTGCAGGAGGTGATCGAGGGTAAGCCGCCGAGACACGTCCTCACGCCGCCAACCGTCTCCGCCCGCGAATCCACTGCGGCTTCGGACGTCGGGTCCGTTGCCCCATCGGCTTTCTGATCTTCATCAACAACACCCCAACACAGGAGTTCAAAATGAATACACAGCAAGGTTCCCGTTTCAGAATCTCGGCGGCAGCGATCGTCGCGCTACTCGCGCTCGTGGTCGCAGGAGGCGCTTCGGCCGCTTCGGTCAGCACCAACGGCCTGACGCTCGTGGACTTGACCCATCCCGAATCCTACAATACGGCCATGGTCAACATCACCGGCACCACCGCCCTCAAGGGCGTGGGCGCGGCCTTCGACAACGACTTCAAGTCGGACGGAGGGCGCTGGCTCGTCCAGAGCAAGCCATGCTGGGTCGCCTACGAGTTCGAGACGCCCACCGCGGTCAACGCCTATGGGCTCTGGAATTCAAAAATCGACTACACCGTCGCCGCGTGCGCACCGAAGGATTTCCAGCTTCTGGGTTCGAACGACGGCGTCACGTGGACGCCGCTCGATGCGCAGACGGGTGAAACGGGCTGGGTGCTCGCGGAAATGCGCCTCTACCGTTTCGCGAACACCTCGGCGTACAAAATGGTCAAGTTCAACGTCTCCGCAAACAACGGCGACACCTACACGCAGCTTCACGAGCTCGAATTCTACCATATCGTCACGGATGGCGTGCTCGCCATCGAGGGCTCGCCGCTACCCTACGGCACGGCCGTCCCGGCCTACGGCACGCTCGCCGATGCCTGGGGACAGACGATCGCCATGTCCGTGTCCAGTTCGTGGATGGCCGAGGACGAATCCGTCCTCGCGACTTGCTCGGGCTGGATTGCCTATACCAACGCGGGGCTCGCATCCAACTGGATACCCTGCGACCAGGGCGCAGGTTCGTCCGTCTCCTTCGCCTGTCCGGAGGTGCCCACGAAATTCGCGTGGCAGTTCGTCGTGTCCAACCTGATCACCGCCGTGGCGAGCGCGGAAGGATCCATCTCCGGCGCCGGACGCTACAACGCCGCGGAGTCGGCGATCATGACCGCGACGCCTGCGGAGGGGTATGAATTCGTGTGCTGGACCGGTGACGTTCCGTCCGCACAGGCCGACGACAACCCGCTCGAGCTGCCTGCCGACCAGCCGCGCACGATCAGTGCCGTCTACCGTCCCGTCGGCGCGGACGCCGTGCAGTATGTCGCGCCTGACGGCAGCGACGCCGCCAACGGCTATTTCCCGGAAACGGCCAAGAAGACAATCGCCGCCGCAGTCGCGGTTCTCAACAACTACGGAGGGGCCGTCGGCGTCGTGCGTGTCGCGGACGGCATCTACCCCGTCAGCAGCCCGGTCTCCGTCACCAATTCGATCCGGATCATCGGTGAAAGCGGCGATCCGAGCCGCGCCATGGTCTCCAACACCACAGGATCGTCATACGCCGTCCAGGAACGCCGCGTTTTCCTGCTTTCCCATCAGGATGCGATGCTGGCCGGTCTCACGATCGCCAAGGGCGAGGCCTACAACCGGTATGGTGGAAACGTCAACATCTCCACGGTCGGCGGCACCGTCTCGAACTGCGTGATCGTCGCCGGATGGGCCCGCGACAACGGGCAGGCCAGCGGCCTCAGCGCAGACGCCGGGCTGGTCACGCATTGCATCTTCCGCAACAACCCCACGGGCTCCGCCAGCACAAGCTGGGACGGCAATCGCGCCGGCGTCTTGTATGCCGGCGGATCGGCTCGAATTGAAAACTGCCTGATCGAAAAGAGCCTGGAAATTTTAAGGGTCTGTCCCCTAAATTGAGCTTGCGGCGGGGTGGCCGGTGTGGTAGGGCGGTGGAGAAGAAGGGAGGTGCGGTATGAGACTGAGACGGATGCTGGCGGAGGGGGTAGGGTATTACCATGTGATCAGTCGGATCGCGGGGCAGCAGTTCCTGGTGGGCGACCGGGAGAAGGACGTGCTGATGCGGCTGATGTTCAACGCCGCCATGTTTTCGGGCGTTGAAATCCTGACTTTCTCGTTGATGGACAACCATTTCCATATTCTCGTCAAGGTGCCGCGAGCGCGCGAAGTCGACGATGAAGAGCTGGTGGCGAAGATGCGCGTGCTCTACGGCGATCCGAAGACGGATCGGCTGCTTGGCGAATGGGAGGCATGGGAGCGGCGGGGACTTGGGTTCAAGGCGGAGGACGCCAAGGCGGCGCTGCGGCGACGCATGTTCGACCTCTCGCAGTTCTGCAAGACGCTGAAAGAGACGTATTCCATGTCGTACAATCTCCGCCATGCCCATGTCGGGACGATCTGGGGATCGCGTTTCAAGAGCATCCTGCTCTCGCCCGACTATCAGACGCTGATGACGGTCGGCGCCTACATCGACTTGAATCCCGTCCGGGCCGAGATCGTCGAGGAGCCCGGCGCCTACCGCTGGTCCGGATACGGCACGGCGGTTCGCGGCAACGCGCTCTCCCGCAACGGCCTGTGCGCGTTGGTCGCGGCCGCCTATATCAAGCGCGAGGTCGCGTTCGAGACCGCCCGGCAGGCCTACGAGTCGGCCATCGAGGGATTCGTCGAGCAACCTGCGAAAGAAGACTCCGGAGCCCAGGAGACGGGGAATCGGGAGCATCGGAAAGAGCCGAAACCGCACCAGGAATTTGTGCGGGGAAAGGTGGAATCCGAGATCGCCGACGGCGGAAAGCTTACGCTCTTCGAAATGTTGCGGTGCAGGGTGCGGCATTTCAGCCAGGGTCTGGCCATCGGTCCGGCATTGTTTGTAAGAGAGGTCGCCAGGGCTTTGAAATCGTCGAAGGACACCTCGCGACGATGTGAATGCTGCGACGAGGTGGAGCTTTACACGGCCCGCTGGCTGCGCGGGGAGGACAAGGTCAGCGTCCCGAAGGGGAGGGTGAGTTGAGCTTCAGTGATGGGTGTCCTCGATTTTGTCTTGCGCTTTGCGCTCCAGCGCCAGTAGCGCCTGCTTGAGTGCGAGCCCGCCGCGGAAGCCGCCGAGGCCGTCCGCCGCCACGACGCGGTGGCAGGGTGTGAACACCGCCACCGGGTTGCGTCCGCAGGCGGAGGCGACAGCGCGGGCCGCCGTCGGGCGGCCGATGCGCGCGGCGAGTTCGGCGTAGGTGGCGGTCTGGGCGTAGGGGATGGCGTCGATGGCCCGCCACACCGCCCGCTGAAAGGGCGTGCCCGAGGGCGCGAGGGGGACCGTGAAGCGCCTGCGGATCCCCGCGAGGAATTCCTCCAGCTCCCGGAACGCCTGCTCCAGTAGCGGCGTGGCGGCGTCGCGACCCTGCCGCGGCGTCTCGCCGGGGAGCCAGACGCGGACGATGGCGCCGCCGGCCTCGGCCAGCGTGAAGGCGCCCAGCGGGGTCGTTCGGGAGGCGCAGCGCATGGGAACCTCAGAAGAGGGGATCGAGGATGTCGCGCAGCGGCTCGTGGATCGTGCCGTTCGAGCCGAGGTACGCCAGCTTGTGGCCGCCGAATTCGCGCAGGACGGTTCCGGTGCCGCCGGCGCGTCGCAGGATCAAGTCGGCCGCCGCGATGTCCCAGATGTAGATGCCCGGCTCGAAATAGCCGTCGGCCGCGCCGGAGGCCACGAGGCAGATGTCAAGCGCGGCGGCGCCGCAGATGCGCGGGCGCTGGATCTGCGGAGCGAGCGCGTTGAAAAAGCGGAAAGGCCGGCTCTCCGGAGAGGCCGCCTTGTCCGCGCCCATGTGCACGATTGCGAGCGGAAGCGTCGTCGTGGCGGAGACGCGGCAGGGCGCGCCGTTGCGCCGTGCGGGGCCGTCGCAGGAGGCTTGGAAGAGCAGATCCACGTCGGGCGCGCAGACGCAGCCGGCGAGCACGACGCCGTTGCGGCGGACGGCCACCGACGAGCACCAGTAGGGGCTGCCGTGGAAGAAGTTGACCGTGCCGTCGATGGGGTCGATGATCCACTCGTAGGCGTCGGCGGGGGGCGTGGCGTGCGCGACGTCCTCCTCGCCGAGGACGGCGTGGTCTGGAAAGGCCGCGAGGATCGTGCGCGTGATGACCTGCTGGCATTCGACGTCGAGCTTGAGCTTGACGTCGTGCGTGGCGATCAGGTTGGCCTCCTGGTTGCGCGCGCGTTCATGCGAGGCGTGCGCGGAGCCGGCCTGGGCGGCGGCGACGGCGGTGGAGAGGAGGAGGGCGTTTGTGGGCGGTTGCCGTGAATTCATGTCCGATCCCGGTGCTACGAGGCGCTTCAGAGCTTGATGCCGCGGATCTCGTTCACGGGGACGGTGAACAGGACGCCGCGGCCGTTCTCCTCGACTCGAGCCGCCTCGACTATGGCCTCCACCACGGCCGCGCGCTTGTCCTGCGTGACGATGATGATGATGACCTCCTTGGCGGACTCGACTTTCAGGCTGTGAAAAAAGGAGAAGGTCGTTTCGCCCGAGCCGCGGCCGAAGAAGATGGTGGCGCCGCCCGCCCCGGCCTCGACGGCCTTGTGGACGACGTCGTTGGCGCGCCCTCTTTCGACGATGCAGACGATGGCTTCGAGTTCCATGGCGGAGGATTCCTTTCCTAGATTCTGAGCACGCTGGCGAGCATCACGGAGGCCGCCGCGCAGAGGCAGGTCAGGCCGACGAGGCCGAAGCCCACGCGCATTGGGTCGACGCCGGCGACGAAGGCGGCGAGCCCCAGCGCGATGGCCGAGTTGATCGGGATGTTCACCGGGCCCGTCGTGGCCGAGGCGCAATCCCAGGCCAGCCCCACGATGAAATCCTTCGAGACGAGGGAGAGCACGAGCAGGACGACGAGCAGGGGCACGACGAAATAGGACGTCTTCAGATTGTACAGGACTTTGGCGATGCCCAGCGCCATGCCGATGGCGCAGCCGATCGCGGTCGCGTAGATCAGCACCTTCCGGTCGAGGGCGCCGACGGTGATTTCCTCGGCCTGCGCCGCCACGGCCTGGAGCGCCGGCTCCACAAGGGTCGCCGCGAAGCCGATGACCAGGCAGACGAGGAGAATGAGCCCGCGCGAAGGCAGCTTCACGAGCGACTGGCCCACGTCCGTCGCCAGCGGCATCAGGCACATCGCCACGCCCTTCTGGAAGACGAACAGGCCGGCCAGAACGAAGAGCAGCCCCGTCGTGAACTGCCGGACGGAATCGAACGGCGAGCGGAGCACCAGCTTGATCGTGACGAGCGCAAGCACCAGCGGCGCCGTGCTCTTCACCACTTCGAAAAAGTCTTTGGCCAGAATCTTGAACATGGAATCGGGTATCTCGATCGACAACGGAAATGGAAGAAGGCTTTTGATTCTACACGACCCGCCCGGATATGGCAACCTGCGTTTTTGTCAGGGGTGTACCGAGTTTTTTTTGAGTAGCACTCCAAGGGCCAGACCTCAAGCCGCGCAGACGATCTGGCGCCTGCCGCGCAGAACATGCTGCCAGAAGGCCGCATAGCGCCCCGACTTGACGATCGCCCGCAACGGAAGCATCGCATCCAGGCCACTGCCCGACCAGAACATCCCGGAGCGGCAGAAGCGCTCCGCGACCACGTTTTTGCATGCGCCCTCGATCACGCCCGAGCCGATGTACCAGCCCTTCGCCCGGTATTGCGCGTAGCGCATGAACGGCTTGCCTTCCCGGAAGTAATGTAGCGCCTTGCCGCAGACGTTCGTGTCCACGCACCGGCTTTCAGCCTCGCGGATGATCTCCTCGACCTTTCCGGCCAGCAGCCAAGCTCGCCACTTCTTGAACTCGGCGTCGCGCTCCTTGCTCTTCGCGGCGAATCCGCATGCGTCCAGCACCGGACCGAGATGTTCCGTCGCATGGTGGACGTCGATGATGCCGACTGCGAACGGGAACCAGTTGGAGCGGATGTTCAGGATGCCAGCCGCCGCGTCGGAGATGAAAAGCGTTGGCGGCGGCTCGCCGGGGAAGCGCGCCTCGAAGTCGTGCCAGAGTTCCTCGCCGAAAGCGTCGGACGTTTTGGTCGAGAGCCTGTACCGGGTCGAGTTCGCATCGCGTTGCGGCGCCTCTCCCTCTCCGGGGTTCGGCGTGAACGAGAAGATGGCGCCGACCTTCACCTCGCGGGTCTTCGCCACGCCGTCCTCGCCCTTGCCCTTGGCCCCCGCGGCCTCGAGTTCTTTACGCCGCAGCGGCGCGCCCTTGCCGTCGACCTCCACCACGACGCATGCCGGACGCCTCCCTTCCGGGGTCGTCCCGTTGTCGAGGAAGTCCTCGGCCGCCCCTCGCATGGACTCGGCGATGGCGCGGATGCGGTCGGCGCTCATCCGCGTCCCGGAAAGGCTCCCGCAGGTCTCGGAGGCGTCGTCGAAGGGCTCCAGGGCCGCCTGCCTGCAAGCCCGCGCCGCGACTGCGGGCGAGACGCCGCGCATGAGCCCGAGCGCCTCGTCCATCGGGAAGCGGCAGGTCTCCTTTTGCGCGTCATGGTAGCAGTTGCGCTCGATCTGGACTGGGCCGAACAGAAAGTCGACCCTCCGCCTGCGCCTGCCTGCGAAAGTCTCACCTGGGCGTGGCGCATCGCCGGGGATCTGCGCTCGATCCCGATCAAGCAGCGCCTCGACAAGACCGCATCCGGCCTTGTCGAGGGCAGACTCGAGGCACTCCTCCAGTTGCCTCGTGCATCCAAGGCCGTTGCTGGCAATGTCCTCGTCCGCCGCGTCGCAGATGCGCCGCAACTCCCCGCTCAGGCGCGCGATGATTTCGTGCGTTTTTTTTTAGGTGCGCCGCCGGCGAGCACGGTCTGCGTGTCGCGCGCGCTGAGCTCATCGACGAGCGCGTCGAGGCGACGGCCCTCGGCTGTTGCGGCTCTGAACGCGCCGACGAGACGCTCGGGAACGTGGATCGTCTGGTTCCGCCCGTTCTCCCAGTGCTGAAGCTGGTGGTAGATGCGCACGGAGCCGTCGGCCAGCCGACGGGGTTTTTCGGAGAGGGTTCCGCGCACGGCGGCGCCGAGGGAGGCGATGTCCGCGAGAATCACGGCTCTCGCTCGGAGTGGCTGGGCCTCGGGAGTGGATGTTTCCTTCTTGCTTTTCATATTGTCCTTTCACGATTTCGAAACGTGTGAAAACTTGCGCCTTATTGACTAGAAACATAGGTATTATACCATGCCAAAAAACACAATGCAATGGGATTTCTAAAAAAATCAGCCAAAAAAAACTCGGTACACCCTTTTGTCAGGGGCGCACGACATAGCTGTGGGTTCGCAATAAAAGCCTTGACTTTCGCTGATTGTTTGTAGTATCACTACAACAAACAAGGAGGTTCTCATGCAAACCATTCAGCAGATTCGGCAACGTCGCGAAGAAATCCTAAACGAGTTGGCAGGGCTGGAACGTATCCGCCGCGGAAGCGTCACGGAACAGATGGTGCGCCCCATTGGGCGGAATGGCAGGCAATACACCTGCGGCCCCTACACCCTCTTTTCTTTCAAGCGCAACGGGCGCACACAGTCTCGCCGCCTCCCTGCGGCCGAGGCCGAGCGCATCCGCAAGGAGGTGAATGCGGGACACCGCTTCCAGGAACTGACGCATGAGCTGATGGATCTCGGCGAAGCGGCCTGCGGACTCGGCGAGACCCCGAACGCGGAAAAAAAACGCCGAATTTCTAGTCGAGCGCGAGCTTGAGGCGTCCCGCATCGTCGAGCGCATCCGTAAGGAGAAGGCCCCCGACATGGAGGCCTGGGAGCAGACGGTGCTCCAAGCAAGTCTTGGCGCAGGTGCCGCCGATCTCGGAGCCATTCTCTCGGCGCTGGGCGGCGGACGGCGGAAGGAGCCGCTCGTGTGTTCCTGCGGTGCACGCATGCACAGCGCGGGATTGCGCAGCAAGCGCGTGGTCACCGTTCTTGGAGAGATCGCGTTTTCGCGCAGTCTCTTTATTTGCCCCAACTGTGGGAATGCATGCTTCCCCGCGGATCAGGCGCTGGACATGGAGCGCACCGGATTCTCGCCCGGCGTGCGCCGCCTCATGGCAAGGGCGGGCGCAAGCCGCTCCTTCGGACATGCGGAAGAGGATCTTCGCATCTTCGCCCACATCGACGTCGACCGGCGGGACATCGAACGGGTCGCCGAGGCGCTGGGCGCGCAGATCGAAGAGCTGCAGGCCCGAACTCCCGCCGCGCCCCTCGGCGAACTCCCGCCGATCCCGGTGCTCTACGTCGAGTACGACGGCACGGCGGCGCCCATGCGCAAAGGCGAGCTCGCAGGCCACAAGGGCAAGCAGCCGGGAACCGATCCCAAGGGCAGGGAAGTCAAACTCGGATGCGTGTTCACCCAGTCGGGCTGCGACGAGGATGGCTATGCGGTGCGCGACGAGGGTTCAACCACGTATGTCGCCGGCATCGAAAGCAGCAGCTTCTTCGGCGAGCGCATCTACAACGAAGCGCTTCGCCGCGGCATCGAGCAGGCTGCGCGCGTCGTCGTGCTCACAGACGGGGCTGCGTACAACCGCACGATCAAGGACGTGCATTTCCACGGGGCGCTGCACATCGTCGATCTCTACCATGCAGGCGAACACCTGACTGCGCTGATGGATCTGCTCCGCATCGCCCCGTCCGACCGGAAGAAGTGGCTGGACTGGTTGGACGGAGGCCGAATCGATGCGTTGGCGGCTGAGGCGAAGCAGCATCTCCCATCGCGTGGCAAGCGCCGGAAGGAGGCGAAACGGGAAATCAACTTCTTCATGAAGAACGAGAAACGCATGCAGTATGCGGAGTTTCGCAGACAGGGACTCTTCGTCGGCTCGGGCGTCATCGAGGCGGGATGCAGGACGGCCGTCGGAACCCGATGCAAGCAATCGGGCATGTTCTGGTCGGTTCGCGGCGCCCATGCCATCCTGCAACTCAGGTGCTGCATTCTATCGGGCAGGTTCGACGCCGCCTGGGAAGACCTCGCGTGCGACCGGCGGGTTCAGTGCAAGGTTCCCGCCGCCTGACCCACTACCATGTCGTGCGCCCGTCCGCGCCGACCCAAGGCATCGC
>LSQX01059430.1_pt1 | contig 10202 bp, 6 predicted proteins | sample 654561 | NCBI WGS metagenome assembly LSQX01 (sample SAMN04489861, study PRJNA283612) | anaerobic digester metagenome | isolation source: 4 biogas reactors fed with cattle manure at either 37C or 55C with and... | place: Denmark: Kongens Lyngby | collected 2014
TATTCATACCGAGTATTTTAGAGAAAAACTGCTACAGCTAATCGAGCAGTTCCTGGATAAAAAATTTATTGTCGATAGCCGCAAATACAATATGATTTATGACGGTACCATTCGAAAAATGAACAATTACGAGGCATTGGAGCTCATTGGTAAACAAAAAGAAGTCGATGAGAGTATTTCCTATTCGGAAGTCATCGAGGCTGCCGAGATACTATACAAAAAGTTCGGCAAGCCCCTTTTCATCACTTGTGGCGAACGTGGATCACTGGTTATTGATGAAAACGGTGTAGCAAAAATAGAGGGACTACTAATTCTATCTGAGTTGGATGCCGTGGGAGCAGGAGATAGTTATCTAGCAGGTGCGGCCTCTACACTAGCAGCGGGATACGACATGAAAACAGCGGGTATTATCGGTTCATACGTGGCTGGTGTTACCGTACAAAAACTCTTTCAGACTGGAACGGCCTCCTCCGAAGAGATACTCGAAATTGGAACCGATCCTGATCTGGTATACAACGTAGAGCTGGCAGAGGATATTCGTCATGCACGCTACCTGAAGGATTCTGAAATCGAAATCGTCAGTGAATGGTGCGAAGAACTTAATATTACGCATGCTATCTTCGACCACGATGGTACTATCTCCACACTTCGTGAAGGCTGGGAGGAGATTATGGCTCCAATGATGATGAAGGCAATACTGGGAGAGCATTTTATTGATGCTGACGAAACGCTATATAACAAAGTACATGACAGGGTACAGGATTTTATAGATAAAACAACTGGCATACAAACTTTGATTCAGATGCAGGGGTTGGTAGCACTTGTTAAAGAGTTCGGCTTTGTGCCCGAAGAAGAGGTGTTGGACGAGTTTGGTTACAAAGAGATTTACAATAACGAGCTATTGGATATGGTGAAAAAACGAGAGACAAAGCTATCACGAGGTGAGTTGACAATTGAAGACCTTACCTTGAAAAATGGTGCTCTGTTACTCGAAACGCTCTACAATGCAGGGGTTTCGCTGTATCTGGCTAGTGGCACAGATCATGCCGACGTGGTAAATGAAGCACGAATACTGGGCTACGATCACCTGTTTGAAGGAAAAATTTATGGCGCGGTAGGGGACGTTACTAAAGAGGCAAAAAAAATTGTACTGGATACGATCCTTAAAGAGATCGGTAATTCGAAAAACGGGCAGTTGGCACTTTTCGGAGATGGTCCAGTTGAGATTCGTGAAGCGCGTAAGAGGGGCGGTGTAACAATAGGGATCGCAAGTGACGAGGTGAAGCGTCATGGACTCAACGAGAAAAAACGTACGCGACTAATAAAAGCGGGTGCCGATGTTATTGTTCCCGACTTTTCTCAACTTTCCCAATTACTTCACTTACTCAATGTGAGGGGTTGATAAATCTAAGAGTTCTAAACAAAAAAGTGTATGCCTCATACTAAGTTTGACAGAGATAAGCTGGAAATAAAGCGATTGTCCGATCGAAAAAACAAGGTTTATATTGAACGTGACCATATTCCGATAAACCAACCTCCGCAAGTGTTAACCCCTTCCGCAAGGGGAATAGTCGATAAAACCGTCGCTCGAATTAGGAGCTCCCGCGAAAAGGGTCGCCCCGTGATACTCGCTTTTGGGGCTCATACCATAAAAAATGGCATGGGACCCACACTCATTGCATTAATTGCCGAGGGATGGGTTACCCATTTGGCCACTAATGGAGCGGGAATTATACATGACTGGGAATTCGCCTACCAAGGGGAGTCGAGCGAGGACGTTCGGGAAAACGTCCACTTGGGCCAGTTTGGTATTTGGGACGATACTGGCTTCTATATTAATCTTGCACTTGTGGTGGGAGCTTATGAGGGGTTAGGCTATGGCGAATCGGTAGGAAAATTGGTGCATAACGAAGGGGTTGGTATCCCGGATATATCCAAGCTTTATAGTTTTGCACGTGAAAACATGGAAACCGATCATGATAGAGCCGCTGCGGCCATCGACCTCGCAGGGGTTATCAATCGTTTTAATTTGTCGCAAGGGTTTATGACAATAGCTCATCCTTACAAAGAGTACTCGGTACAAGGAAATGCCTACAAACTTTCAGTGCCATTTACTGGTCACCCCATGTTCGGACACGACATCATCTACACCCACCCAATGAATCACGGGGCATCCGTAGGGCGTACAGCCGAAAATGATTTTTTAAGTTACGCCAATAGTGTGAGCAATCTTGAGGATGGTGTATACATGTCGGTAGGGTCCGCCGTGATGTCGCCCATGATTTTCGAAAAATCACTTTCTATGGCCCAAAACATTGAAATACAGCACGGCAGGCATATCGACAATCACTATCTTTTGATAGTAGACCTGGCAGAGGCCGAGTGGGATTGGAACAAAGATGGCGAGCCACCGGCCAACAATCCAGCCTATTACTTGCGTTACTGCAAGACTTTTCATCGAATGGGCGGGGAGATGCACTACCTTACTGCCGATAATCGCGATTTCCTCTTGGCACTGTATCGTGGGTTAAACGAAAGTTAATGTCTTGTGTTCATCTCCATTGTATCAGCGCGCTATTCAGAGCTTCTTCTATTCGCCAGCGTGGCTTGTGAAAATATATCATGCCATGACCTGGTAACATTATATCGGGATCCAGTTTTGCAAAACGACGCAACGACTCGGTGTAAATTTTCTTGTCGAAATCGTATGAGCCGTCCCATCCAAAATCACCGGCCAACAACGTGCCAATAATATCACCGCTGATGACCACCTCTCTTCCTTCATGCATAAATGAGTATGCCGTGCATCCCATCGAGTGTCCGGGATAATGGCCTACTTCGATATCTATTCCAAACAGATTTATAACTTCTCCATGTTCCACGATTTGGTCTACTTTTACTGGATGAAACGTTTTGTGATATAAATATCCTGCACAACGCTCATCTCCAGATGCTACCGATTCCGCAGTCTCTTTAATCGCAATTAGCTTTACTCCCCTCTTTTTTAAGAGGTGCGCCCCACCCGCGTGATCAAAGTGGGAGTGAGTTAGTAAGCAGCAATGAATCTCATCGGGATCTAAATCCCAATACTTCATGTTTGCAAATATCTGCTCTAGCGTATCGCCGCAACCGCAATCAAACATGATCAATCCCTCCTCGGTCTTCAAGATATAGGAATTGCCATCATTCCACAATGCGCCCTGTAGATCGAAGGTCAGGCCGTTGATATCGCCTCCCACCTGAAATAGGTTTTTTAGTACTTGCATTTTTCGATGAATTATGCCACCCGTGAAAAAGCGGCGGTTATTACATGTTTGATAGATTAATCTTTCCAAAACGGGAGAGATTAATTAATCTCTTCCAGTTTCGAGGGAGGTGCAGCAGAAGGCGCCGAACCCCAAACTTTATTGGGTTTTGGCCCCATCACCAACTCGATAGTCGCGCCATTCATTAAATCGTCGTGCGTAAACCACGTGCTATTCAAGGGTTGGCCATTTAATCGGGCGGATTGTATATACTTGTTTACCTTAGAGCAGTTTTCTGCTTTTATTGTGAACGTGTTCCCATTTTCAAGTGTGATAGCAACCTCTTCAAACAGGGGGCTGCCCAACGTGTACACCGGAATACCGGGCGTAACGGGATAAAACCCCATGGAAGAGAAAACCACAAACGCTCCCATGGCTCCACCATCTTCATCACCTGGAATTCCAAAAATATTGTCCTTAAACCACACGTCGAGCAAAAACCGGATCCTTTTCTGCGTTTTCCAAGGTTCACCCGAAAAATTATATAAGTACGGGATATGAAAGCTGGGCTCGTTTCCCATCGAAAACTGCCCCACCAATCCGGTTGCATCTGGAAACATGTCCCAGAACTTGTATTTAGGCCTACCAAGACCCTCGCGAAATAGGTTGTCGAGCGTTTTTGAAAACTCTTCTCGTCCCCCCATGAGATTTATCAATCCATGAATATCGTGAAGAGCGTTCCACTGGTAGGTGTAACCATTGTTCTCATCGTAGTAGTCCCTGCCACCTGGTCCGCCATCGAACTTAGGATCAATATCTATCCAATTCCCTTCAGCATCTTTTGGCATCATAATCTTGGTCTCATATTGGTATAAGTTACGGTAGTTGGCCGCTTCTTGATTGAAGTAGTGGTAATCCTTCTCTTTTCCTAATTCTTTAGCCATTTGTCCCAGTGCCCAGTCGTCGTAGCTATGTGCGAGCGTTACTGCAACACTTTGCCTCTTTTCAAAATCGTGCACTTCCGGCACCGTTTCAGGTTCGCCCGGTTTCAATGCCGGAAAAAACCCGTTCTCTCGATAAAAATCATCCAAAACAGTTTTCGGTCCATTTCGCCAAGGGATCATAGTTCCTTCAAGAGCATTTTTTTTCATCCCTTCGTAAGCTTTCTCAACGTCGTAATCGAGAATGTTTTTTCGCCATGCATCAAGAAAAACAATCGTTGAGTGAAACCCATGCATCGCAGGATTATCTTTATAGAGTAATGGGAACTGCGGCATCCAACCGCTTTGTTCGTACATTTTAACATAGGAATTAAGCATATCGGACTGCTTTTTTGTCTCTATAATCATGCGCAAGGGATGGTGCGTCAGGTAGGAATCCCATACCCAATCGTCCACATAAAAATCACGATCCGACTCGTGAATGTTATGGTCATAAGCACTATAATACCGTCCCCCTTCGCTGATTGTAATCATGCGCTCGTAATAGCGATAGAGCGCAGTGTAGAACGACCGCTTTTGTGCTTCAGTACCACCTTTTACTTGAATCCTGCCTAGCGCCTTCTCCCAAGCGGCTTGTCCACTGTTTTTCAGTCTACTCAAATCCCACCCCGGCATCTCTTCCTCTAAGTTGCGTTTCGCTTGTTCCCCATCAATAAACGAGATGCCATATTTGAATTGCACCTGTTCGTCACTCCCTGTGAAATCAGCCCACAGGAGTGGTTTTGGGCTCTCGCTATCAATACTAAGCAGGGATGCTTGATTGAACTTGCCATACACAAATACCTTCATCCCCTCTATCTCTTCTATCCCTTCAAATGAGTCTTCAGAACGAATTTCCCACTTCCCCTGATTCACAATATTAAACTTGAGTCGTTTATTACCATCAACCGGAAACTCGAAAGTGAATACCCCCGATTTAGCGGCGGGAACAAACTGAACTGTTATATCTTCATCGATCAGGTAGGTAGAATAGAAATATGGTTTCGTAATTTCTAGATCATGATCGTAAGTCTGCTTGCTTTGCCATGTTCCATTCAAAGGGTCACCCATACCAGGGAGCACACCAAATAACGCGGGTTGCCGGTGCGACGAAATAGTAAGTGGAAAGTAACCGATCTGATCATCCAAGTAATCGTTTCTTTGTGGGTGCATCCTAATCATCTGGTTAGGTAATTGAGCGGTGGGGCGCGTAGGTTGCAAAAGATGTCCTACGTTTCCGATGGTGGGATCCACGAAATCCACAAGCGAAGAGCTTTCTTTTTGCGTCTCACAACTCTTCATAAACAAGATAAACAAGATAAATATGAATGAGTTACTCTTTGTCATGATTGCAACAATATAGGTTTAACTTTTTATATGGTAATGATCACCCCTTGTGTTAGATATTTTTAAATCAACGTCTTTTTACGTATAACGAAATCCAGAGTACGTAGAGCATGCATAGGCCTATGACAAACATGCTTGCTAAAGGTGTGACAACAGTGCTTACAAAACCGACGATTGGGGGGATAAACGCACCTCCTGAAATAGCCATGACCAGCAGTCCCGATATCTCATTGGAACGGTTAGGCATTTTTTCCAGTGCAAGTGTAAAAATCACAGGAAACATATTGCCAGCACCCAGTCCAATTAGAAAAATGAATAGCAAAGCAACAATATACCCGGGAGAAATTAATACCCCCACGATGCCGGCCAACGCGATAAAAGATATAAGCAATAGAAAAGGACGAGGCTTGATCCAGTTCAACAAGATTGCACCGATAAGACGGGCAACCATTTCGCCCGCAAAGAAGATGCTGATACCGATTGCCGCTCTTTCCAATGTGACACCGAACTTCACCATCAAGATGTTGGCGATGTTGGTGTTGATAGCTACCTCAGCACCCACTATCAAAAAAATAGAAAGTGTCATGAGGAAGATGAAACGATTTTTCAGCAAACTAAAACAAGACTTAAAAGTAGCAGGTTCACGCTCCGGTTTCGACTCTTGTATGGGAGTACTCCCTAGCCAAATAGCAACTACGATTGATGTGACACCATACACGGCAAAAATCAGTTTCCAGTCGCCAAACCTAGTTGCCAGAAAAGTAGTAATCAAAGGCCCAGCGAAGGATATAATTGCTTTAATGAACTGCCCCGTGCTTAATAAACTAGATAATTTTTCGGGTGGTGAAACATCTTGCAACAATGGATTAGCAGATACCTGAATCAACGTGTTCCCAACTCCAAGCATTAAAAATGCCACAAACATCATCGGAAATGAATAATGTATGAAAGGGAGCACCATCCCGAAAGCCTGTATCCAAATACCGATATTAAGCATCTTTCGCTTACCCAATTTATCCTGTAGAATTCCGGCTGGGACTGAAAGCACGAAAAACCACAGTAGAACCATCATGGGGAGGAACTGAACTGCAAAATTAGTCAAATCGAAATCCTGCTTTATATAACCGGTTGCAACCCCAATGATGTCAACGAATCCCATAACTATAAAAGAGAGTAATACGGGAAGCAGTTTGTGTGTTTTTGTTTTATTAGTAACCATCGACATTAATCTAAATCTTAATACTCATAGCATACAAAACTAATTCAATTAATTGAGTTGCTCTTATTGAAAATTGGAATATTTTGATTGAATTTTGACAAGAATAGCTTGTATCGTCCTTGTATCACTCGCAGTTCCCTTATGGTTGCCTTATGGTTCCCTTATAGTTGCCTTATGGTTGCTTTATGTTTTAATAAGGAAAGCATAAGTAAACTATATGGAAAATATATGGAAAATTAGAGTCAGATTCAATGAATGAAAACCACCCAACAGAAGGGCTGGTAAAACTAACAAGCGTGGCTAATACATGATTAAAAAATTAAGCTAAATGGATACAGACCCTTCTTTTTTGCTATAAAAGTAATTGTAAGAATATCGTTGTCGATTGCCACAGAATGTTGCACATTATTACATTTTATCTTTTGTAATGAATAATTATTTGGCATACGAACGCGCATCTTTAAAGGGAAAGTATCTATAAGTTCAATTCTACCAGTTAATGTTTTAATATCATTTTTCCACTCAAATTCTTTCAACTCCAAAGCAGTTTGAGAGACATGACGATCGCTACTAATCCATTGCGGAAATGGTTTGACTTTATGAATCGCTAACAATCTCACACTATGAGGAGGAACATTCATTGAGAAATTGCCTTTGAATTCACCTAAGTACTTTTCGGTCCAAAATTCAAATAATATATATTGCATTTCTGAATCGATACCAAGTTCTTTGGTAGTAAAGGGAATTTCTTTTACATCATCTTCCCAGTTAAATAGGGATACAACATTGTAATGCCCTAGCATATCATTGCAAACAGTTAAGTTCCAGATAGGCAACATAGAAAAATATGGATACAAACTACCGGGAAGTACATCAACAACTGGCAATGTTTGTTGTAACATCTTCATCTTATCGGCTGATAAGTTAGCAAGTTTATCACCAAAGAAAGTCAATTGGCCTGGTAGGGCAACAATAGTAGTAGTAACCCTTGCCTCTTCTGTTGATAGGTCGGCCACCAATAACGTATCTGGGTCGTTTACCATAACAATATTGTGAGTAAACATCTGATTTACTGTGCAACGTGCTTGATTTAAAACATTATTCCATTTAACCGGTTCGTTAGGGTGTACTATGTCTGCTCCTATACGTGAAGCATCTGCGTACTTTGCCTCTGGTCCTGAAGTATGACCCTGGCATGCTAAGAAAATACGATCATTACCCATTCCCTCACGAAAGGCTTGTATACAAAGCTCGAACGGATTGGGACAAGAAGTATCGTGAAAGCACTCTTTTATTTCGGGCCTTTCGTATAAATGAGCACAATATCCATGATTTCTTCCAGACATTCCATCTATTTTAAAGAACTCATATCCCCATTCATGAGATGCCTTACTAAATATACTTTTTAAGTGTTCACGCGCTTCCTTTACAGTTGGGTCTAAAGTATATCTACCATTCCACGAAGAGATAGGATTACCCTTCTTATCATGTAAAAACCAATGTTTATGTTCTTCATAGAAAACATTATTTCCAGTTCCAAAAGGTGCCATCCATATCCCTGGTTTAAATCCTAGCTTTCGAATATCGTCTGCTAATTGCTTCATACCCTTAGGAAATTGCTTCTCATTAACTTCGAGATTCATATTAAAAAAATCACTTACAGGTAATTGATCTGAATTACCTTGCCAGGATTCAATTGACCAAATTTCGCAACCAAAGGGTTGTAGATGTCTGCGTCCAATTTTTGCTTCATCAAGATTATCTTGGGCCGTTGCTTTATCGAAGTACGTGTTCCATGACATCCATCCCGTGGGAGCTATCGGACAGCGTTCGCGATTTACTGGTTGATAATAAGGAACATATCGGTTTTTGAAATAATTATTTACTAAATTAATTGCAAATATTGCTTCTGTTGATTTATGTATGGTACCCCTAATAAAAAACGAATACTCACCTGAACTCAAATTCTTGAGATTCACATTAGATGCACTCAGTTGAAGTACTGCATCATTTTGTGGTGAAAACAGTGAATCGTTCAATAATGAATTTGCTTTTCCATAATTCAAGGGTAAAACTCTTTCATCTGTCGATGCCTTTGTAATACACATGAAACTATCGGGTAAATAATTTATTATTCCTTCAAATATCAACTCCCCCTCATATGCTTGAGCAGTTCTATGATAAACCAGTAGTTGAACTTGTTTTAAATCTGTATTAAGAACTAAATATCCTTGTACATTTCCATTAGGATCTATTAAAGCATATCGATTTAAAACACCATCTCGAGAAATAGAAATTTCCCACTCCTTCTCTCCCGAGCTAAACCTTAGCTGTCCATTTATTTCAACCAGATCATTTGTTAATGTCAACTCATTTGTTTCGTTATTAAAAGAAACATCCCATTCTTTGGTCAAAAAATCAGGTTCTAATAATTTGACAGATTCTATGTCTTTAGAAATTGAAGTGTTATTATTTGCATCCAAGATAGTAATACCATTCACAGATGCGAGGGATATGGAAGCAAGAGCGGTTTTTTTTAGAAAATCTCTACGGTTTTCATTCATGGCTTTGATACTAGTGTTCATTAATACTCTGGTTTTGTATTTCTGTTAAAATGATAAAGATAAAAAATAAAAGTAATAAAAGACTATGAGAATCAAAAATGCCCCATATGAAAACATACAGGGCATTTTTGTTATTAAAGAATATCTTTATTAGAATCTATACCCTACAGATAGGTATGCATTCTGATTTTTGATATCATTATTATCTGAATCTGCAATATTAACCAAGCCCATATCCCAACCTAAGTCGAGTAGAAGTGGACCAAACTCAGCACCAACACCTAGGCCTAGACCGGCATCAAATCTCTTTAAAAAGCCATCATCTCCAAAAACATCGCCTTCGGTTTCTGCACTTATATCACCTACAGAGCCACTAAGTTTTGATTTGCCACCTACTCCGTATGCGGCATACGGACCTGCATGCAAAACTACACGTGTTCCGGGAGAAACATCAATTTTATAAGCATAATGAACAGGTAGTTGTAGGTACATAGGATTTACAGTTACGTCTCCTGAAGCCTCACCAATGGAAGAGCTATATTGTGCACCTTTGGTTGTGAAGTATAATCCTGTTTGAATAGCTGAATTGTATGCAAAATCATAATCGGCAGCTAATCCAATATGGAATCCTATTTTTACGTTATTATCATCGAGCTCATCTCCGTAAAAGTTAGACATATTTACTCCACCTTTAACACCTAAATTCATTTGTGCACTTACCACTGTTACCATTGCAAGCATAGCAACAACTAGCATAAATCTCATTTTTTTCATAATTAATCTTTTTAGTTAAGTTTGTTATCAGTTCTGAAGAGGTTTTATCTTCAAAACGTATATAAAACGCTTG
>LSQX01240160.1_pt1 | contig 10202 bp, 9 predicted proteins | sample 654561 | NCBI WGS metagenome assembly LSQX01 (sample SAMN04489861, study PRJNA283612) | anaerobic digester metagenome | isolation source: 4 biogas reactors fed with cattle manure at either 37C or 55C with and... | place: Denmark: Kongens Lyngby | collected 2014
GCATATATTTTCCCTTATTTAATAACAGAAAACAATGAAGCCTGACATCTCCATAATAATTTGAATTAAAAAAATTTAAACAGATGAAAAGAAATAACCAGTTAAATTTTTTTGCAACAACCGGAGTTATTATCGCTGTTTTATTAGCTCACCATCCCAAATTTTGTCCCGCACAGCAGTCACATGACAGCAGTCCGCCCAATGTGATTTTTATTTTAAGCGATGACCACAGGTATGACTTTATGGGATTCACAGGTGAATTGCCATGGCTTAAAACTCCCGGTATGGACCGTCTGGCGAAAGAAGGAGCCTGGTTTCCGAATGCCTTTGTAACTACTTCACTATGTTCACCCAGCCGGGCTTCAATATTGACAGGCCAGTACAGCCATACCCACGAAGTTGTGGATAACTCATCATCTGTACCCGACAAACTGGTTTTTTTTCCCCAATACCTTCAGGAAAGTGGTTATCAAACTTCCTTTTTCGGAAAGTGGCACATGGGAAGTGCTTCTGATGACCCGCGTCCGGGATTTGATCACTGGGAAAGCTTCAGGGGCCAGGGGGTCTACTATAATCCTTTGCTCAATATTAATGGTGAACATGTCAGATATACAGACTCAACATATACCACCCGCCTGCTTACAGATCATGCCATCGAATGGTTAAGATCACGCGACAGGAACAAACCTTTCTTTCTCTACCTCTCACACAAGGCTGCCCATGGCCTGTATGAGCCGGCACCGGAACACCTTGGAATATATGAAAATGTGGATCTGGAACTTCCGGTATCATTTTATACATCCGCCCAACCGGTAAAAGGGAAAAGTAAACCTTATGGTTACAGGAAATACTTTGGAAAAGATAAAGATTCCATCACTGATCCGGCAAAAGGGGAGGAGTATTACGGAAAAGGAAGGGTGCCCGACTGGCAGAAGATGCAAAGAGAAAGCTGGCACGGGGTTGATTATATGTATCATGCACAACATGTTAATCTTGAAACATTGATAAAAAGATATTGTGAACTGCTTTTGTCGCTCGATGAAAGCATCAGTGACATACTTCAATTTCTGGATAAAGAAGGATTGACGGATTCGACCGTGGTAATTTATATGGGTGACAACGGACATCTGTTCGGAGAGCACGGGCTTATAGACAAGAGGCATTTTTATGAAGAATCGGTAAAAATTCCATTCCTGATAAGATGTCCTGAAATGATTAACAAGGGCACTGTCATTGAGCAGATGATACAAAATATCGATATTGCACCTACTATACTTGATTTCGCAGGCATAGAGAAACCTTCCCAAATGCAAGGACTGTCGTTTGTTCCCCTTCTGAGGGGTGAGGACGAAGGCTGGAGGGACAGAATTTTCTATGAGTACTACTGGGAGAATAATTATCCCCAGACACCTACCATGCACGGAGTGCGCACTGACAGATTTAAATTCATCAGATATCACGGAATATGGGATACCAATGAACTGTACGACCTGCAAGAGGATCCGTACGAGATGAACAACCTGATTGCCAGTCCGGAACATCAAAAACTTATCAGTGAACTTTCCGGTCAGATCTACGACTGGCTGGAGAGCACCGGGGGTATGCATATCCCCTTGAAGAGAACAGGGAAAAAGGGTGGAGACCATAGAAATCAGGGATTATATTAAATTTTTTGTTTATGATTTGTTTAATCGATCTTAAAAATCCACATCTTTTGGGTATGGTCATGTTCTTGAGGGGCTCTGCCCGAAAGGCCTGTGAGGTTGAAAAAATTTGTGATGCGAAGCAAAAACCGGGATTAAAGCCACCTCTTTCGGTGGTGGATAATCCGATTTTAGCAAATTTTTTAATTTTGAAAAGGCAGAGTGTGGCAGCTGCAATTCTTTTTTTAGCAATACTGTTTTTGCATTCGTGTAATATTAATGATAACAGGATCCATATTGCCGGGAATGAATCAAATGACCTGGTCAAGGTTTTAAAAGGAAAGGAAAATATTCAGTTAAAATTATATAGTGATCCGCTTGAAGCTGCCGGTAAGGCCCGGAGAAAAGAGGCGCTGCTGGTGCTGGCTGACAATTATCCGGTCAGTAAAGTCATACTGAGTGATGATTTTTATAAACTGGTAAAGGAAAAGGAGTTGAGGGCATATATTGAATTTCCTGACCGTCTGCCGGAAGCAGAAACCGGAAAAACAGAAAAGGCTGATGCCGAACGTGCAGTTGTCAACTCCCGGTTTTTTAATGGCCGGCCTGACAGCCTGGGAATATTGAGTATCAACGGACTTCATTACCTGGAGATTCCTCCGGGAACTGGTAAGACACATATTGTGGCAGCTAAAGTTGCAGGTTTTGACTCTGCAATATACGGCCTGCCTGAAAAGAGTATGCCTCTTTTGATTGAAATGGAGGATTATCCTCTTCTGATTTCTGCAACTAACCTCAGCAGTTTTGTCACAGGAAGGTATGCCCCTAAAGAGGAGTGGGCAGCTATCTGGATGCATATACTTGAGTTTGTAATGCCAGGACTACAGGTTGAAAATCTCGACTGGCAGCCTGTTGTCAGGCCTTTTCTGGCTGCAGAGGAAGTATTCCCCGAAAAATTTCAGCTGCAGGCTCTCCAAAGAGGTATTGAGTGGTACAAAAATGCCAGGATGCTCATTCCTACATCCTGGGAGGATACACTCAGCAGTTTGGTGGAGTCGGGAATACAACGGATAAAATATTCCCCTGAAATACCTCCTGGCGATGGCTCAAATGGTGTGTTTGAGTGCATATTCTCGGAGATTGATGAGAACGGGAGTCAGCCCATAGGAATTATGAAGAGAGGTGATTGCATAAGTGAAACATCAATGGCCTTTGCTGCTGCAGGGAAAGTATTTGACAATAGTGAATACCTTGAAATTTCCAAAAACCTGCTGGATTACTATCTGCTGAATTCTTATGCACTGAAAAAGGAGTACGGGGACCCTGGTCACGGGGCTTACGGACTAATACCATGGGGGATCAGTAATCATGCCTGGTATCGTGCCAGCTACGGTGATGATAATGCCCGGTTTATACTTGCTGCAATAACGGCAGCTGCCCTTACCGGCTCAGACCACTGGGATGAGATACTTATGAGGTCGCTCGTTGCCCTGCTCCGGACTACAGGGAAAAATGGCTTCAGGGGAAGCAGGATCAATCTGGAGGATTTTCAGAAAAACGGATGGAGGTTCTATTATAACCGGGAAATAATTAATCCGGCTCCTCACTTCGAGTGTTACCTGTGGGCCTGCTTTTTATGGGCTTATGACAAGACAGGAGATCCCCTGTTCTTAGAACGTGCTAAAAGGGGAATTAATATTATGATGGAGCTTTATCCGGATGGGTGGCGGTGGACAAACGGACTGGCACAGGAGAGGGCCCGGATGATCCTTCCCCTGGCATGGCTTGTCAGGACAGAAGATACTCCCGGAAACAGGGAAATGTTAATGACTGTGGTGAACGATTTTCTGAAACTGCAGGATCAGACAGGAGCAATCCGGGAAGAGCTGGGTGATATTAAGATGGGTAAATACCCGCCTCCTCAGTCAAACGAGGCATACGGAACAAATGAAGCTTCCCTGATCGCTCAAAACGGCGATCCGGTGAGTGACCTGCTATATACTACCAATTTTGCTTTCCTGGGATTGCATGAAGCTGCCTTTGCGACTGATGATGAAGGGATAAAAGGAGCTGCTGATAAGCTGGCTGAATTTTTATGCCGTATACAGGTTTCTTCCAAAGGGCATCCCGAACTTGACGGAGGATGGATGAGGGCTTTTGACTTCAGGAGATTCGAGCACTGGGGGTCAAATGCAGATCACGGATGGGGCGCATGGTCAATTGAAACAGGCTGGACACAGGGCTGGATAACAGCAATACTCTCCCTTCGAGAAATGGATACATCAATCTGGGAGCTGACCGAAAATACTGAGATATCCCGGTATCACGACAAACTGAAGAAAATGTTAATTCCTGACTAATAAATGACTATAATAAATTTATGAACCTAAAAAACAGCATCTCCCCTGAACGGGGCAGTTTTATCCTCCTCTTGTCAATTTGCTTCGTTGCCTCACTGGGAGGAGTACTTTTCGGATTCGACACTGCAGTGATCTCAGGAACATTCGGAATGGTTGAGTCACAATTCGGACTTACAAAGTTACAAGTGGGATGGTTCGGCAGCTCGGCCCTGACAGGAGCGATTGCAGGGGCTTTTATGGCAGGTGCATTAAGTGACAGGTATGGACGAAAGCCTGTGCTGAAATTAGCAGCACTGCTGTTTTTTGTTTCTGCTCTGCTATCTGCTATACCCCCCGATTTCAGGTTTTTGGTAATGGCAAGGCTTATTGGTGGCTTAGGCGTGGGTATGGCATCTGTGCTGTCACCTATGTATATCTCTGAATTTGCCCCGGCAGGAATAAGGGGCAGGCTTGTTGCCCTCTACCAGTTGTCAATTGTAATAGGGATCCTCCTGGCATATTTTTCCAACTGGCTCTTACTGAAGTATTCCAATTCAGTATCAGCTATTTTTACAACCGGCATTCTAAATAAAGTATTTTCTGCAGAAGTGTGGAGAGGAATGTTTGCCGCAGAGATGATACCCGGCGGACTGTTTCTTGTATTGCTCTTCCTTGTGCCTGAGAGTCCCCGTTGGCTTATAGATAAGGGGTATACAGAAAAAGGAGCCTTCCTGCTCCGGAGGATTAACGGTAATGCAGATGAAGAAGTTTTAGCGGTCAGCAAACTTCATAGTGAGAAGAGGACAGGCTTGTCGGAATTGTTAAAACCAGGCCTAAGGAAAGCCCTGATCGTGGGTGTGGGGTTGTCTGTTTTCGGACAGTTCACAGGTGTAAATATTGTAATATATTATGGTCCGACAATACTCGAAGACGCCGGATATGCTCTTGGCAGTGCTGTTCAGTTTCAGGTGCTGATAGGTATCATAAACCTTATTTTTACAGTCGTGGCCCTGTTGAAGATTGACAGCTGGGGACGAAGACCGCTGCTGATAGGTGGGATGGTGGCTGTATGTATCTCACTTTTAGGAATAGGTACCCTTTTCCTCACCGGTACGGCAAGCGGCATATGGACAGTAGCTCTGTTGTGTATCTATATCGGCAGTCTGGCGATCTCCATTAATGCCGTCATATGGGTGCTTACAGGGGAGATATATCCTACTCATATAAGAGGCAGGGCAATGTCGGTGGCTACCTTTGCAAACTGGTCGACCAACTTTGCCGCAGCATTTCTGTTTCCATGGTATGTTTCTATTGTGGGAATGGGAACGGGCTTTTTTACATTTGCGGGATTCTGCCTGATCGGGACCATTTTTTTCTGGAAGATGGTACCTGAAACAAAAGGGAAAAGTCTCGAAGAGATAGAAAAGATGTGGGTGAAAGTAAGCGATGAATAGCTCTTATCACATAAAATATAATAAGTGAAGAATAGTCCTTATACTTAGAATTCAATAAGCGATGAATAGCCCTTATACTTAAAATATTGTAAGCGAAGAATAACTCTTATACTTAAAATTCAATAAGTGATGAATAGCCCTTATGCTTAAAATTCAATTTGATTGGTATGTGATTCTTACTTTTTTATTGTAATTTTATTTTCTAATTTGAATTATAAATATCATGCTATGAGCAAAAAAGATTTTTCCAGAAGAAAATTCATTTCTGTTGTCTCCGCAGGATCAGTAGGCATGGCTGCTGCTGCCTCTGTCCCTGCCTTTGGAAGTTTTTCAAAGAGCAACAGTAATGCAGGGAAGCTTGCCCTTTTGGGCGGTGATCCGGTAAGAAGAAACAAGAGCTGGCCTGACTGGCCTTACGTGGACGAAAAGGTGGTTGAGTCTATCGAGAAAACAACCCGCAGCGGGATATGGTGTCGCATACAGTCAGCAACCGGCACTGTTCCTACATTTGAAAAGGCTTATGCCGAACTTATGGAGGCTAAATATTGTGTAGCTGTGGGATCAGGAACACAAGCTCTCCATACTGCTGTGGAAGCACTGGGTATTGGTCCCGGTGATGAGGTTATCACCTCTCCCTATACCGATCCCGGAACCATTGCTGCTATCCTGTCAGCCCGCGCCCTTCCTGTTCTGGCAGATCTTGACCCTGATTCTTATCAGCTTGATCCTGCCGATGTGGAAAAGAGGATCAATGAGAATACAAAAGCTATAATGCCTGTACACATGATGGGCCAGCCTGCCGATCTCGACAAGTTTATGGCAATGGCGAAAAGACATAACCTTTATGTTATTGAAGATGCATGTCAGGCACACCTGGCACGACACAGAGGTAAGATCCTCGGTAACATAGGCAACCTGGGATGCTTTAGCTTCCAGACAAGTAAGACTATTTCATGTGGCGAAGGAGGTGCAATTATTGGTGATGACGAGGAGTTGATGGATATATGCTACACAGTCCAGAACCACGGTACTTCCCGCAAAGGCCGCACAGAAAGGATTGGTCCCAAATATCGTATGAATGAATTTGAGGCAGCAATTTTACTTGGCCAGCTGGAGGGAGCAAAGGAGCGCTTCGAAAGACGTAATGCAAATGCTAATTATCTGTCAGAGAAGCTGAAAGGATTTCCTGGTATTGTACCGCAAAAGCTATATGACGGAACAGAGAGCGGATCTTTTTACCTCTATCCGATGACTTATAATAAAGAGTATTTTAACGATCTTGACAGAAATACCTTTTTGAAAGTGATCGCTGCCGAAGGTGTCGGACTGAGCGGTTATATCAAGAATGGCCTCCATAAAGAGCCCTGGGTTGATACTATCATCAGCCAGAAGATGTATCAAAAGATGTACTCGCCTGCAAGGCTCCGTCAGTTTAAAGAAGGAATGGATTTGCCTATGTGTGACCAGGTTTGTGAAGATATGCTGATGCTTTGGGCATCAGGACCGCTGCTGGGTACAAAAGAGGATATGGATGATGTCATCAATGCGATCATGAAAATCTATGAGAATCGTGATCAGCTGAAATCCTTGAAATCCTGAATTCTTTTTGCATTCATGAATTTATATCCGGTATCCTGCATCTGTTTTTGCCGGGGAAAGGGAATGTACTGTTTGAAGGGTGGTAAAAAAAACCTGTAATTATATAATTTTTTTCACTGCTGTCCGGTTTAATAAATATTCATAATTCAAAAGACTGTAATGTACTGGATATCAAATTACATATACTATAAAAATTTGATGTTTTTTGAATTTCATTTTCAAAATAAAAAATCAATACATGACCATTATGTTTTGCAAATCAATACATTATACGAATATATGGTTTTTTAACCGGACAGCAGTGAATTTTTTTATAATAAACTTATCATTTGGAGTGTGGTTATGTTTTTGCGGGGCTATGCTCAAAAGTCCTGTGCAGTTGAAAAAATTTGCGATGCGTAGCAAAAACCGGGATTAAAATAACCTGCTTTGGTTTTGGATAATCCGGTTTCAGTAAATTTTTTACTTAATATATGTTCATATATAAACATTATGATATTTATAATAAAAAATTTTTTTATCAAAATAGTTGCCCTGCTTTTTACTGTTTCACTTTTTTGTCTTCACTCAGCCGGCGCCACTTCTTATGGAAGGGAAGAGGGGCAACAGATATATTTGTCAGTATTTGATGTGGATGCAACTCCCCCCGCCGGAAGCCAGTTAACTTACCAGGAGATGAAAAATTCATGGGATCTGGGGCTGCGGGCACGGGGAGTGGTTATCTCCGGTGCTGGTAAGCCGGTTGTTTTGCTGGCGGTCGACTGGATAGGAATTTCAAATGAGAGTCAGGACCGGTTTAAGCAAGCTCTTGCAGAAGCAGCGGGTACCTCACCCGGCCGGGTGGCTGTGCATACCCTTCATCAGCATGACGCTCCGATATGTGACTTTACGGCAGAGAAATTATTAGAAAATGCAGGTGTTGACCCGGGATGTTTCAACGGCTCTTTTGCCCGCAAGATGCTTGTGAAACTGCAGGATGCGGTAAAAAGCTCGATTGAAAATGCCCGTCCCGTTTCACATGTAGCTTATGGAGAAGCTCCTGTTTGTGAAGTCGCTTCCAACCGCAGGATCCTGAATGATGAGGGGAAGGTTGAGGCATCGAGAAGTTCATCCTGTAGAGACCCTCTTCTGAGGGCCCTGCCTGAAGGGGTGATCGACCCGATGGTGTCGGTGGTAAGTTTTTGGGACAATGAAGAGCCACTGGCTGTTCTGAGCTTTTACGCAACCCATCCGCAGAGTTACTACCTGACACAAATTGCCAATCCTGACTTTCCGGGGATAGCACGATTTTACAGGCAGCTGGAGGTGCCGGATGCCCTGCATATTCATTTCAACGGCGCCGGAGGAAATATAGCAGCAGGCAAATATAATGACGGTTCGAAGGAGATGCGGCAGATCCTTGCCGGACGGCTGGCTGATGGCATGAAACGAGCCTGGGATCGGAGCAGAAAAAGTGTTGTCACTGCTGAAATGATTAATTGGGAGACTGAGCCCATATCTCTTCCTGCTACTGATAATATTGAAGAGATTGAACAGAAAATTACAGATAAAAACCTTGCTTTCAACTATCTGCCTAATAATATGGGTAAGCTGGGATGGTATAAAAGGAATAAAGAAGGAAAAACAATCGACCTCGGATGCCTCAGCATAGGGGATGTCAGATTGCTCTTCATGCCCGGTGAGCTTTTTGTGGAGTATCAGCTGGCTGCAAAGTCAATGAGGCCCGGCCTGTTTGTGGCGATGGCTGCTTATGGTGACTACGGGCCATTTTACATAGGTACTGAAGAGGCTTATGATGAGGGTGGTTACGAAATAGTTACCAGTCCGGTGACTGGTGGGTCTGAGGCTGTTCTCATGGAAGGATTGAAAAAGCTTTTACATGTTGATTAATAAAATCACTGACTGGAAATTTACCGGATCAGAACTATAACCTGATGATTAATCAAGTACTAACTGATAGAATATGAAACTAATACTGTATAAAAAAAGATTTTTTCTAACTGCATTACTTCTCTTTTCAGGGATTGGTGTCTTCTCTCAGCCTGAAACCAGTCCGGTTAAATTCTTTTCATCTTCAGATAAGAAAGAGATAGTGATTGAGAATATGTCTGACTGGGAAAAGCAGCGGCTTAAAATACTCCGGGGCATGGAAGATGCGATGGGCAAATTGCCTGAATGGCCGGTTTTACGGGAGACGGACATGCAGATTACGGAGGAGTCGGCTGAGAAGCACTACACCAGATATACAATTACAATAAAAGCTTATGAAAAGGAGAGAGTTCCGGCATATCTGTATATCCCGCACAAGAAGGTTAAAGATGACAAGTTTCCGGCTATAATTGCCCTTCATCCCACAGGTGCACTGGGGAAGAAAATTGTTGACGGCGAAGGACTTGCCAACAGGGGGTATGCCAAAGAGCTTGCTGAGAGGGGTTATGTTGTTATCGCACCCGATTACCCGAGTTTTGGAGACCTGGAAAATTTTAATTTTGAGGCAGACAGGTATGAGTCAGGTACAATGGCTGCAATTTTTTATCATATGCGTTGTATTGATTACCTGAATGAACGTGATGATGTTGATCCTGACAGGATTGGTGTCATTGGCCACTCGCTGGGCGGACATAATGCTATGTTCCTGGCTGCTTTCGACAACCGCATAAAGGTGATAGTGTCGAGTTGCGGCTGGACTCAGTTTGAGTATTATGATATTGGTAAATCTGCGATAGAAAGATATGGAGGCAGGCTTGGGCCGTGGGCACAGGACAGGTATATGCCGCTGATAAGGGATAAATACAATCTGGATGGTGAAAAGATACCTTTTAATTTTCATGAGATCATCGCGCTGTTTGCCCCCCGGGCTTTCTTCTCCAACTCACCTCTGAATGACAGTAATTTTGATGTCAGAGGTGTGGTAAAAGGCATAGCTGAGGCTCAAAAGATATATAATTTTTTCGGAGTGCCGGACCAGCTGAGAGTGCGGTACCCAGAGGCTGAACATGACTTCCCTCCGGAAGTGAGAATGGAGGCATACAGATTTATTGATGAAGTGCTGAAACATTGGATACCGTCGGTTGAAACCGACGGCAAGGGATAAGGCCAGTTGTAGCAGTCTGCAGTTAGGGATAAGGCCAGATGTAGCAGTCTGCAGGTTCAGAACCTTATCCATT
>LSQX01403752.1_pt1 | contig 10202 bp, 7 predicted proteins | sample 654561 | NCBI WGS metagenome assembly LSQX01 (sample SAMN04489861, study PRJNA283612) | anaerobic digester metagenome | isolation source: 4 biogas reactors fed with cattle manure at either 37C or 55C with and... | place: Denmark: Kongens Lyngby | collected 2014
TATGAGCCATCGGATAGCTGTGATGTACTTGGGACAGGCGGTGGAATCAGCAGACACCGATATACTCTACGACAATCCTTTGCACCCTTATACACAGGCGCTCCTTTCTGCAATTCCCTCTGTTGATGCGTCTCGCAGAGCAAGCAGGATTCTTCTTGAAGGGACAGTGCCGACACCTATTGATCCTCCGAAAGGATGTCGCTTCCATCCAAGATGCAGGCACCGTATGCCTATCTGTGAGCAAGAGGAGCCAAACCTTGTGCCGGTGCAAACGCCTATGCAAACCGGAGTAGCACAGAGAAACGCCAAGAGAATGGGTGACGAAGTAGTAAACATAGTCGTAGACGAAGTAGTAAGCAAAGTAGTACGTCGTACAGAAAGAACCAACATGCATGGGAGGAATAAGGAACACTTAGTTCGTTGCCACCTGCATACGGGCTAAGCAGCAACCGTCAGAGTGTGGATGGATATGTTGAGTCACAACGTATGGACTTAGTCATGAAGTGGAGGTTATGTCGTAAATGCTAACTTAATCTTGCTTTACCCCGTTTCGAAGCTACACCAAGTGTTTACGACTGCTCGTCGGGTACTCATGGAGTACTCCCAAGGTATTTGTCATATGCCCACCCATGTGTTCACCGGTTATTCATATGCATTCACGAACATAGATCCAAGCAAATCTCATGACCCCGCCACAGAGCATAAGCGACGAAACCCGCCCCTGTCGCCAAGGCTAATCCGGTTTTCGCAATACCTGTCACAGGATCTATGCTCTCTGAAACCAAGCCTCCGTCCATAGGCGCAGTAGTCAGGAGCCTTAATGCTTCCTTCACAGCCCGGGTATCACATACCCCGCAAGCCTCATACTCGGCTACTTCAGCTAGAATTGTGTTTGCTGCAGCCATAGGCCAAGGATGCGGTGAATGCGCAGACCCCGGTCCGCCGAACTCGCCGTCGAAGAAATACCGGTTGTGCTGAGAACGGATCCAACGCTGCGTGTTCCTGAGGATTTTGGAAGTCTCCTCGTCATGAGGAAACCCATAGTGCCGGATCAGTTCCAGGCTGCCCGGGGGGTTGTCGTAGGTTTCGTAATTTACACGGCTGATGAGTTCCTTGCCGTAATCACGGTGTCCACGCGTAAGGCTATGAGAGGTAGGATGATTGCAGGCAGGGTCTTCGCAGGCAGACCCATCGCAAGCAGAATCGCGACTAGTAGCGTTATCGCCGGCAGGAATATCGCCGGTGGAGCTATTACAGGTAAAGCCACCGGAACTCCTGAGCTCATCTCTTTTTATGGATTTCAGGTCTACAGCCCAGGCATACATCGGTCCGAGAGGACCGTCCACCACACAATAACGACGTATAGCTTCTTCCAATGCTTTAGCGTCCCTTAGCAACTCATCCGCCACATGCGCATAATCACCGCCAAGACTCTTGAACACAGACGACGCTATCATCCAGGCTTTCCAAAGCAGGACATTGGAATAGGTCAAGAAAGGAAACTCCACAGGATCGTCAGACGGGTCCAAGAAAGTCCTGCACAGGACCGGCTTTCCGGAATTATCCCGGAGGAGCCATTTCTCTATCGCAGCCAAAGTCCTTTCAATACCCTCGGGCATACCAGGCTCGTTAAGGACTGTACAGTCTCCTGTAGCTTCCAAGTAAGTCCCCAGCCCGATGATATGAGCAGCAGCCTCATCCAGCTCAAACCCGGGATAAAGCGCTGTCCCGTCCATGTAGAGGGCGTGGTCCCCGACGTTCCGCGTACCTATTCGCGTCGAGTAGAGAAGTACGTCCCTTGCCCTCCCTGCATCAGTCAATACCAGGGCAGGCATGGACCATAGAAGTACATCCCGCGCCCAAAACGCTGCGCTCACATAGTACCTGGGACTTCTTGAAGTTACGGCGACTGAAGACTCAGAGTCCAAGGTCTTGCCTGTTGCGAAGAAGTAGTTAAAGAGCAGGTTCCTGTTGATTACACTCTCCACATTACCGAGGAGTTCGTCGTTGCCTGCGATTTCGTGGGGATTCTCAAGCCTGCATCCATTGGAGCATTTGTCCTGATTCTTGCTGCTGCTTATGCATCTCGCCTGAGGCAGAAAAGAGCGCCGGCGCATCCTGAGCCACGCATAGGTCCTTTCCTCGAGTTCTTTCCAACCCACTCGTTTCAGATGGACACCGGTAGTGCGAGCTCCGTCAGCTTCTCTATTGAACGCCACGTAGTAAGCGCAAGTCACCTTGTCGCCGGGAGCAAGCTCCCTGTCCTGCGAAACCCTTATCCTGCAAGGATCGTCTGCTGACTCCTCTATGTATATGCTGTCAAAGTCCAAAGATGAGTTAAGAGAAAAACCGAATAGCGGTAAAGGCCCCATAGCCTCAGCGACTACGCTTTGAGTCCACCTGTCATACCTGCATGAGCGCGTGCAAGGTATGGGACGGGATGTGAATACCCGAAATATGCTGGAACCCCATGTGCATACGAGGCCTATCTTTGCCCGGGTTTTCGTTGTTCCCGATTCGTCTTGTCTGTCGGGCTCTATAATACGGCTTATGGCTAGGATATCACGTCCGTCTGTACCATCTACTCCCGTTATGCCGCTATTTTCGGCGGTATCGCTCTTTCCGGTCATACCGTTTGCTCCGGCCATACTCCTATTCACAGTAGTGCAGGTTACTTCGGCTGTATGATCCAATCCGGCTGTCCTTTGTGCCGTTGTGTCTACATCCGAATGAAACCCGAGCCTTTCCAACTCAAGGGTGTAGCAGAAACCCTTCTCGTCAGGCGGTGCCACAATACGCAAACCAAGCCTGATAGGGCCACCCGAGACGTCAGGCAAATCCCAAGTGAAACTCGGCACCCAGTCCCATTTCAGCTCTACCTTAGGACACACTCCTCTAAGGTCTACTTGCATCCCATCCCACTCCAGAAGAGGCCTAATAAAGGAGACTTGCCGACCCTCGCGTCCGGTGGGATCAGACGTTGTGACAGTCTCAGGCGTTGTGGTAGTCTCAGATGTTGGGATAACCTCAGACGTCACGGCAGGCTCAGGCGCAGTTCCTCTCACTCCAAACAGCGACGCATGAGCCTGGTGCAAGAAGGTTACACTCATCACCCTCCCACACTCATCAATCTCAGGTAAGGATATGTAATCATTCCCGGTAACGATAACCGGCCTATGGTCTTTGACAGGCTCCGGAACGGTCTTGATGCGCTTTGCCACAGTCTCATTTGCCATAGCCTCAACCTCGCCCCTTGAAAAGCAGTTTCTCCATTGCCACCCACCTGCCCTGAAGATCGCGGGTTATGCCTATTTCGCTGAAGCCCTCAGTTCTATACAATTCATAGGCTGCCGTGTTTTCAGGTCTGACTTCGAGCCTCACAACCTGAACACCTTCATCAGCCAAACACTGCAAGGCACGTCGCAGCAGGTCCCGGCCAAGCCCTTGTCCCCTCGCTCCTTTGTGAACAGCAATGGACATAAGCCTCCCGAAGCCTGTCCCTTTGGGAAGCGCAAGAGAAGACGCAGCCATAACCATCCCGTTTGCCGCGAGCTTCAACACCTCTGTGAAGCGTATGGCAATCTTGCCTGTAAATAGAGCCCTTGCAGCACCAAGCGCATGCCCGTGTCGGATAACTGCCTTGTGGAGTCGAGCGTCATCCAAAGCTACTATAGAATAGCCACAGAGATTGCCCAGGGAATCCTTGGCTACAAAGAATTTGCAGCCTGCATCCAACAAGATACCAAAACCCAAAGCAATGATTGGCAAAATTCTATCACCTGCATCTCTCCGAAAGAAGAACTCCACACTCTCGGGGAAAGCTTCCAGATAGATCTTGGCTATGCTCTGGATGTTTTCTTCATTACCGCTAATGATATTCATGTTACTCAGGAATTTCGACTACCGGGAACTCCTCGCCGAACTCTTCTTCGAGGAGCTCTCCCAGGGGAACAATCTCAAGGCCTTTCTGTCTCAACCCCTCAATGACCAGAGGCAAGGCACGAACTGTGGCGGAACGGTCTCCACCTTCATTTCTGACCAGGGCCCCGCTATCATGGAACAGGATTATGTCTCCACCTTTCGCTTGAGACACCGCCCTTCTCACTATCGCTTGGGTGCTTGTGCCGTACCGCCAGTCACGAGTAGATATAGTCCAAAGGACTATCTTCTGTCCTAGGACGTGTGAGAGTCTACGGAATCTTGCATCGTACACTCCTCTGGGAGGCCGGATATACTTCGGATATTCGCCGGTTGTTTGCGCTATCACCCTGGTAGCCTTGATAACCTCTTCATAGAGAGCCTTATTTGACGCAGTCGGCACAGTGATATGCCCGTACGTATGATTGCCGATTCCGTGACCTTCTTCAGCTATTCTGCGAGCAATATCCGGGTATCGTTCCGCGTGAATCCCTACTAGAAAGAATGTGGCAGGCACATCGTATTCTTTAAGAATATCAAGAACAAGAGGGGTGAACTCCTGGCTCGGCCCGTCGTCAAATGTAAGCGCTACCTGACGAGTCTTAGGATTGCCGGTGCGGTATATATCCGGCTGATAGTCCAGTCCGTTATACACGTAAAAGTGCACCGCCAAGAAAATTGTCACCGTTGTCAAAAGGGTCGAAATAACGGCCATGAGGACGCGATCTCTACTAGACACCGGCACCCAGTCAAACAGCCTGGACGCAACACTCCCTGCAAATCGGCGAATACAGATATAGATGACACTTGCGCTTATCAACAGCATAACAAGGCGTATCAAGTAGCTTACTTCAAGCAAATCGCTCATCCCCAGCTTCAATAACATTGCTTCGATTCTACCATCTAAGCAACCTAACGGGAAGATGTAACAAGTGTCAAGAGATTTCTCATCTTATTATCATATGTGGGATGATCGTAAAGGGAAGCTGTATCATTTTGCGCCTACTGCATCAACGAGTCTTGATCGTGCAGCGAAGCAGTTTGCCTCCGTGTTCGCTAAGTCTATCTCTGCATCACAGAGAGCTGCAATCGCAAGAGTGACATCCTGGTGAGTGGCAGCACCTGCCTTGTATTGGGTTTCACGGACACTCCGAGTGGCAGCGGCTTTCTCCAATGCGGACTTTGCCAGATCAAGATAAGCCTCTGCCTCAAGCAACGCATGGTACGCACCGGTAACCTCCATGACTATTGCCTCTTTGGTTGCCGAAAGGTTGTACCGAGCTGTAACTACCGCGTTCTCAGCAGTCTTCACGCTAAGCTCAGCTGCATAGTCCTTTGGCAGGACTTTTGATAGATCAACACCAATACTCCATGACCCGTCATCAGAGAGACTTCCCCTGAATGATACCTGGGGAAGCAGGCCGGAACGGGCCTTATCCAGCTCAATTTCAGCATTGACCAAGTTGTCCTCGAGCAAGGCCGGTTCTTGCCGGTGACGAAGCGCAAGACTGATGTACTCGTCCAATGGTGATAGAGGCTTTTTCACATACTCGCCCACCGGCTCCAAGGCAAGCGGCCCACTAAGGTCTCGTCCAATGAGTCGATTGAGAGACATCTTTGACAGTTCTAAGGCATGGCTTGCAGCGTCGACTGCTATCTCAGCAGATTTCACACCTTGCTCTGCGTCAATAAGATCCAGATCTCCTGCGTTTCCCTGGGCGTGCCTGGCTTCTACAATAGCAAAGTGCTGTTTCATTCTGTCAAGGTTCATCCTGGCAGCCTCCAGCTTGCCTATATCCCGGATCACACCATGATACGCTGTCTCAAGGCTTGTTCTTGCTTTGGCTATTGCCCTATTCAGTTCAAACTCGGCGTTTCTTACTGCAGTCTTTGCTAACCTCACCTGATCCTTGTAAGAACCTCCTCCTGTCCCTGTTGCCCCGGCCAACCCCATGCTCCCTGTGGAAACCGAGCTTTTCCCTAGGATAGGCAAGGAAATGTTAATTCGCCAGCCATTGTCCCAGACAGGATCCTGGGAATCGACCTTCGAATATGAACCCTCCATATTGAATGAAACATTCCCATCCCCAATAGGGAGAGTGGTACCAAGTCCTATGCCGGAAGAGACGAGCTTGCGTCCGGTATCCCCGGTTATCGATGGACGAGGCGGAGTCCAACTTGCTTGCACAGGAGATGCACCTAGAGTAAACAAAGGAAAACGCAAAGACTCTGCAGCAACAAGCCGGAGATTGGCTACCTCAAGAGCGTTTCTTGCAGACACAACACCCGGGTCGCAAGCCAAGGCCAGGCGCAAAGCCTCATCGAAAGTTATGGTGTTCGCATCTGATGCAAATACCTGCAAGGGATGAAATGCTTTTGATGGATGGCATGACTGCAATGGATGAAATGCCTGCGTTGGAGGGAACAACGATATGAGTAAGGACGTAAACACCACTAGGAGAATCCGCCTCTTGATTTTGAAATGCCTATCAATAGTGTCGCTAGTGTCGCTATGTACCGGCTTCACAGCCTTGAATATCCGCGTCATTGGAATCCTCCTACTTTGCCTCATCTGTTGTCTCGGCCACCGGATAGTCCACATAGTTCTTGTAGCGCAGCCAGGCCATCTCATAATTCATGACAGCCTGAAGCTCCGCAAGCTTGGCCTCGGTCAGATTAACCTGCGCGCCTAAGAGGGTATTGGCTATCTCCATGCCATACTCATATCGGAGCTTCATGATTTTGTAGTTCTCCTCGGCTTGGACAGCCACAGCCTGCGCGACTTCCATTCCTCTCTCGGCATTTTGGACCGCAAGATAAAGACGACGCGCTTCTATTTGCACACCTTGCTTCGCCTGGTCAAATTGGAGCCGGATTTTCTCCAGAGTATTGCGGTAAAGCCTCTTGGCTAACTCAGGCGTATAGTCATTATCTGAAAACTCGACTTCAAGCTCTGCAATTTCCAAGGCATCTCTTATCTCCACAATCTCAGGACGGTTCGCAAGGACTCTTGCCAGATCCTTATCGAAATCGATTTCTTCCCTGTCTTCCGCAATTGACTCGGGAGCGCCAAGGGCTACGACTCTCGTATCAAGGCTAAGGCCTAACATCTGCTTAAAAGCAAGGGCAGCGAGCTCCAAATCCCCCTCAGCGGACAGGGTCTCAGAACTTGCCCGCTGAACCTGTATCTCAGCTGAGATTACCTCAACTTTACTTGCAAGCCCCGCATCATACTTGAGTGTCACGATTCTTAACGCATCTTTTGCCTGTTCTTCTGCCTTCTTCCTGATATCCCAACGCATTTGGGCTGATAGCAGTGAATAGTATGCGCTATCCACGTCAAGCATGAGAGCCTGTTCCTTTGCCACAAGAGCTCTGGCCGTATTCTTCCTGGCGTTTTCCGCCTTTTTCACTGCTACCACCGAAGGTCTCATCAGTGCGTCAGCTTGTGACATCTCAAATTGTATCTCGGCAGCATTGAAATCCAGTTTTGCCATGGAATATGAGGCATTTCCGGAAAGGGCAAGCCTCCGTGCATCATCAAGGCTCAGCGCCGGCTCGTCCTCGCCGGCACAAACAGGCGAGGCTCGAAAACTCCCTGCTACACATACTAATATGACAATCAGCAATAGCACTGTCCTCTTTACCACGCTATGTGTATTTCCGCACAACTCTCGTCCCCTCCAAGTCTATTACATACAGCCTAAGCTGCGGTCAATTATGCTCTTCTCTCAAGTCTTTCCCTTTGCACAATCCTCAGGCAGTATTCTCGCAGTCTGTCCGCTCTGTTTTCGTAGTGCTTCCTCAATTGCTCCGCTATCTTCTATTGTTCTCGTTAGCAGCCTATCTTCCTGCTAATCGCACCTCGTCCCGATCTTTATAGTCCATATAACCGGAGATGATTACTGTATCACCCTCAGAAAGGCCGCCTCTCACCAAGACATGTTGGGCGCTTGCAAGTTGGAGGCTGACATCTCGTTTGTAAGCCATGTCGCCTTCTACGACAAAGACAAACCCATCGGCGTGCGCCAGATACGGGCCACGGGGAAGAGTTAATACATCATCTAAGCGTCCTATCTCTATCCTGACCCGCGCGGACATCCCGGAATGCAACCGAGTCTGCCCAGAATCGTCCTGCTCAAACTCGCGGTCAGCCCGCTCAAACCTGATCATGGCAGAAACTACCTGTTCTACGCCCTGAGCTGCACCTTGGGATGTTCGCCTTTCGGTTCGTGGAGCTATACTCTCCACTTCGCCCTGATACGCGCTCCCCCAGATTTCAACTGTGGCACGCTGCCCTACTCGAACCTTGCCTATTTCATTCTCGGGGACGTCAATTCTCACCTTGAGTGAGTCCATATCAGTTACCTCAAAAAGGTCAGTCCCGACCGACACTGCTGAACCCGACATAACTAGACACTGAGTCACCCCGCCTTGAGCGGGGGCGCGAATTGCCAGTTTCTCCTTATCCTTGGTCAGCAAATTTACATGAGCATCGCAGTCTTTCAGCTCACGCTCAGCGCGAGCAAGCTCGGTTTCAAGGCCTGACTCCTTGGCTCTGGCCCTAGCCTCAAATACTCTCAAAGCTCCTTCCGCTTCCTCGAGCTTCAGGCAGGCTTCTTCATATTCATGAAGAGACGCGGCTCCGTTTTCATAGAGAGTTCTCATCCTCCTTGCTGCCTCAGACAGCGCCAGGATCTTATTCTTAAAACTCGTATCCTCCAGCAAGTTCTGCTCCTTGCAGGCTGCGAGTTCGCGTCTGAAATCTTCAACCCGGTTTTCGGATTCGGCAAGGTTTTCTTCTGCTTTTTCTATCTCTTGCCGCAGGAACCTCTCGTCCATTTTTCCGAGGAGCTGCCCTTTTGTGACGGCTTGGCCTTCATTCACGTTAACTTCAGCTACTATCCCGCTTTCTATGGCTTTCACGAAGACACTTGTATCAGGGTACAGCGTGCCTGCCACACTTAGCTCTTCAATGACATTAGTCCTCTTTACCGCCTCTACCACATATTCAGACACAATAGGCACACTGACTCGCCGTATGAGCTTTCTCGCTTGCACATATCCAATCCAGATGACCATGACAATGCCTACGGAGGCAGCAACCTTAACCCACATAGGCCTTAGCTTACGTTTCACAAGAACATCAGTTGCTATGCCGTCTGCACGAAATCCTGTCCCGCCGCCGGGTGAAGGTATCCCCGAAGTATGTTCACGGTTAGGTGTGTCCATATAGAGCTCCCCCTCACCTAGTCCGAGTCCTGGCGCACGTCTGTTTCGTTGTTGATCAACCCGTCTTGCAGGTATATGATCCTGTCAGCCATTGAAGCAGCCCTATGATCATGGGTTACCATTACTATGGATTTCCGGAAATCTCGTGATAACGCCTTCAACATTCTCAAGATCTCCCCGCCTGCTATTGAGTCCAAGCTGCCGGTAGGCTCATCTGCAAGGATACATTCAGGATCTCCCACAAGGGATCTGGCAATCGCGACTCTCTGCTTTTGCCCGCCGGAGAGCTGAGGGGGCCTATGATTCATCCTGCCCTCCAACCCCATAGCCTGGAGCGCCTCTTGGGCCAGCTTTGTTCTTACGCTAGGGTGCTCGCCTCTATACATGAGCGGCAGTTCCACGTTTTCCATGGCCGAGAGTTCGGGGATAAGATTAAACGTCTGAAAAATGAACCCGAATCTTCGGTTCCGAAGCCTTGCCTGCTCTGTCCTGGAAAGGCTTTGGACCTTAACATTATCCAGGAGGTACTCACCTTTTGTAGGGATATCAAGGCACCCGATTATGTTAAGCAGGGTAGTCTTCCCTGAACCCGACGGTCCCATAATAGCCAGGAATTCCCCCTTCTCAACAACGAGATCAACCCCGCCAAGAGCAGTGGTGCGGACTTCCTCTGTCTCGTATACCTTGGTCACGCCTTCCAGCCTAATCATATTCACCCACTCCTTTACAGCGTCCGTTCAAGAGCTTTCACTGGGCTTTTGAGCCCCGCCTGAATTGCCGGGTAGCACCCTGCGATAATGCCCAGGGTAATTGATAGTCCGGTTGCCTTAAGGTAGGCGCCGATCCCTGCTGCTCTGGGAAGGTCCATGGGCGATATCAGGCCGAAGATGGCTGCAGCCAATACAATGCCTCCGATCCCTCCTACGAGGGATAAAGCCACAACTTCCAGCATGAACTGTCCTATGATTTCACTGGGAGCTGCGCCCAGAGATGACCTAATACCTATCTCTTTCATGCGTTCCCGCACTGCGATGAACATGATCCCGGACAAT
>LSQX01128541.1_pt1 | contig 10201 bp, 9 predicted proteins | sample 654561 | NCBI WGS metagenome assembly LSQX01 (sample SAMN04489861, study PRJNA283612) | anaerobic digester metagenome | isolation source: 4 biogas reactors fed with cattle manure at either 37C or 55C with and... | place: Denmark: Kongens Lyngby | collected 2014
GCGGGTGCGCGAGTGGGTCGGCAAAGCCGCGGAGTTGGCCCGGCAGCTTGGCTGTTCGCTGCTGAAGGTCCCCTCACCGGCTGCGGAGTATGACACTGAGGCCACCACCGAGCGCCTGCGGATTGCCTCCGGCGCCGCGGGCGAGGGCCTCACGGTGGTCTTTGAGAATATGCCTGAAAGCGCATGGGATTCCGGGCAGGATTGCGCCAGGCCGCTGCTCGCGCTCTGCGAGGCGCACGACGTCGGATTCGCCTTCAACCCCGCGCACTTCGCCAACGTCGGCGAGCGGCCGTTCCTCGGCACCTACCGGGCGACGAAGCTCAAGCGGTTCACGCTCGTGATCTATGTCACGGACGGCTGCTTCCCCGGACGGCCGAAGTGCACTCTGCCGCTTGAGGGCAACGCGGAGGTCAAGGAGGTCATCTCGATCTTCCGCGCCCGCAGCTTCGACGGCTTCGTGACGCTGAAGATGGGCGACCGCCGCGGCACCGAGGAGTTCCAGCGCCAGGCGGCAGCGTTCCGGCGGCTGCTGCAGACGAGTTGAGCCGCGCGTCCCGCAAACCGAACACAGACTGTGCGACGGACACTCCTGTCCGTCGAATTGTCCCTGATTTGAGAAGGCAGGCGGACCGATTGAGCATCAACGACTTCGACGTTCTTCTCACCGGCGGCACGATCATTGACGGCAGCGGCAGGCCCGGCTTCATGGGCGACGTCGGGATCACGGCCGGCCTGATAGCGGCCGTCGGCAACCTTGAGCGCACCGAGGCGGCGGAGAACATCGACTGCAACCGCCTCACGATCATCCCCGGCATCGTGGACTGCCATGCGCATTCGGACCTGACGCTGCTTGCCGACCCGCGAGGGCAGTCGAAGATACGGATGGGCGTCACCACCGAACTCAACGGCCAGTGCGGGCTCGGCGTCTTTCCGGTCAAGCCTGCCGATCGCGATGAACTGCGCAGCGCCGTCTCGTTCATTACCGCGGATGTCCAGTGGACGTGGGAGAGCGCCGATGACTACCTCAAGGTGCTCGACCGCGCGCGGCCCGCGTACTCCGCCGCCACGATGGTCGGCCACGGCTCGCTGCGCTCCTACGTGATGGGCTTCGAGGGCCGCGCGCCATCTGATGAGGAGCTCGCTCGGATGCAGGACGCGCTCCGCGAGTGCCTCGACGCCGGCTGCTTCGGCCTCAGCTTCGGCTTCGAGTACGCGCCCGGTTTCTTCGCCGACGACCGCGAGGTGCTCGCGCTGCTGGAGGTCGTCGCCGAGCGCGAGAGGCTTGTGTCGGTGCATACGCGCTCGCAGCGCGAGGAGTTCACCGACGCGATCCGCGAGATCGCGGCGCTGTCGCTGCAGGCGCAGGAGAACACCGGCGGCACTTTGCGGCTGCAGATAGACCACCTCAAGCGTTCCGGCCAGCGCTCGTGGGGCACGATGGACGAGCCGCTGGGGCTGATCGAGGACCTGCGCGAAGGCGGCCTCGACATCGCGTATGACATCTATCCGTACATCGCGGGCAGCAAGCACCTCGCCGGTTCACTGCCACGCTGGGTGCATGCTGGCGGCTCAGCCGCGATGCTCGAACGAATCGCCCAGCCTGAGACCCGCGAACGCCTGCGCACTGAGCTTGCCGAGTTTGAGGCGGGCCAGCGCGACAGCAACCCCTTCGAGCTTGACTTCGACCGCATCCTCATCACCGACGTCGGCTCCGAGGCCAACGCGGCTGCGATCGGCAAGCGCCTTGATGAACTCGCTGCCGAGCGCGGCGAGGACCCGGTGGATGCGTATCTCAACCTGCTGATCGAGGAGAAGGCGCATGTCAGCGCGGTCTTCTTCTCCATGAGCGAGGAGGACATGCGGGCGGGCCTCGTGCATCCGCTGGGCGCGATAGCCACCGACGGTCTCGCCTTCGCACCATCGGGTCCGGCGCATCTTGGCAACCCGCACCCGCGCTCCTACGGCACCTATCCGCGGCTCTTCGGGCATTACGTGCGCGAGGAGGGCCTGATGCCGCTGGAGGAGGCGGTCCGCAAGTGTACCTCATGGCCCGCAGAGCGGATGGGCCTGACCGATCGGGGGCGTATTGCGCACGGGCTGCGCGCCGACCTGATGGTCTTCGACCACCGGCGGATCTCCGAGCGAGCGACGTGGGACAACCCGCACCAGTTCCCGCGCGGGATCGAGTTCGTCCTCGTCGGTGGCAAGGTGGCGGTGGAGCAGGGGCGGCAGAATGCGGAGCGCTACGGCGGCGCGCTGCGGGCGTAGATGGGCGCCACGCGCTTCGCTTGACAGCCCGGCGGGGGGTGCGTACACTGCCGGACACACTCATCAGTTTGCAGCCGCCGTTGGAGGGCCGGATGAATAGCCGTATCTGCGTCTCCGCGCCGGGCAGGATCTGCCTCTTCGGCGAGCACCAGGACTTCCTTGGGCTCTCCGTGATTGCCTGCGCGATCAACCTCGACATTCGCATCAGTGGCACCCCGCGCGGCGACAGCATCTTCGCCATCAATATGCCGGATCTCGACCAGCGCGACGAGTTCGATGCCGCGACCGACGTGAAGTATCACGGTCGCCGCGATTACATCCGCGCTGCCACCAACGTAGTCCGCCGCCACGGCATCAGCTTCGAGCGCGGCTACGACTGCGAGATACGCGGCTCCATCCCGATCAACGCCGGCGCCTCAAGCTCCTCGGCTCTCACCGTCGCCTGGGTCAGTTTCGCCTGGGCAACGCAGACCGGGCGGCTGCCGGATACTCCCGAGGAGATCGCCCGCCTCGCGCATCTCGCGGAGGTCGTCGAGTTCGGTGAACCGGGCGGGATGATGGATCACTACACCTCGGCCGTCGGCGGGTTGCTTTACATCGACTGCCGCGAGCCCATCACCGTGGACCGCCTCCCCGCGCAGCTTGACGGCTTCGTCCTCGGCGATTCGCTGCAGCCCAAGGACACTACCGGAGTGCTTGGAGCAAGCCGCAAGGCCGTGGAGGCCGGACTGACGGTCCTGCGCAGGCGAATCCGGGACTTCGACTTTCGCACGACCGATCTCTCGGAGGTCGAGACATTCCTCGGCGAGATGAACGATGAGTCGCAGCGCAGGATCGTGGCGAACTTTCACAACCGCGAGATCTGCCGCGAGGCGCGGGAGTTGCTGGGCAGGCCGGACCCCTCACGCGAACGTATCGGCGCACTGCTCTATGCGCATCACGAGCAACTGCGCGACGGGATCGGTGTGTCCACGCCGAAGATAGACAGGATGCTTGATGCCGCGATGGAGGCGGGGGCGCTCGGCGGCAAAGTGAACGGCTCCGGCGGGGGTGGCACGATGTTCGCCTACGCGCCCGGTCACGAACATGAGGTCAAAGAGGCACTTGATGCCGCAGGCGGACGCGGGTTGGTCGTCAGCCCCCGCAGCGGCGCGACATTGATGGCCGAGGATCGCGGATAGAAGCGGAGGAGGACTCACGGTGAGCGCGCTGTCAGGCGAAATGAGCAGGCCGCTGAAGATAACGATCGCGGGTGTGCGGGGAGTGGTTGGGCAGACTCTTACCCCCGACCTGCTGGTGAACTTCAGCCAGGCATTCGGCACCTACGCCGGACCGGGGCGGGTGCTGGTGAGCAGGGATACCCGCTCGTCCGGGCGGATGGTGGCGCCATGCGTCTTCTCCGGGCTCACGGCGACCGGCTGCGAAGTGGTGGACCTTGGTGTCTGCCCCACGGCGGCGCTGCAGCTTGCGGTCGGGCGCTCTGATGCCGTCGGCGGAGTGGCTATCACCGCCGGCCACAACCCCGCGCAGTGGAATGCGCTCAAGTTCTGCCGCGATGATGGCATCTACCTCAACGCCAGGCAGGCCGAAGAGTTGCTCAACATCTACCATCAGAAGGAATTCACCAAGGCCGCATGGGATAAGCTGCCACCGGTGGGGACGGACCGGGCCGCGGGCGAGCGGCACCTGGAGGCAATCCGCGCGGAGGTTGACGTGGATGCCATCGGCGCCGCGGGCCTGAAGATCGCGGTAGACTGCGCCAACGGAGCCTGCGCGAGCTTCACTCCCGACTTCCTGCGCAGCCTCGGCTGCGAGGTGGTGGCGATCAACGACGACCCGGAGCTACCCTTCCCGCACGATCCGCTGCCGACACCATCGAACCTGAGCCAGCTTCGGGCCCTGGTGGCCGCCGCGGGCGCAGATGCGGGCTTCGCCCATGACGCCGATGGCGACAGGCTGGGACTCGTCACCGAGAGCGGCGAGGCGCCCGGTGACGAGTACACGCTCTGCCTCGCCACCGAGATGGTGCTCGGACGCGGTGATAAGGGCCCGGTGGTGACGAATCTCTCGACCACCATGGCGGTGGATGAGATCGCGCGTAAGCACGGACGCGACGTGATACGCACCGGCGTCGGGCAGGTCTTCATCGCGGAGGCGGCGGTCAACTACGAGGCCGCCATCGCCGGTGAGGGCTCCGGTGGCGTCGTCTTCCCACGCATCAACTACGCGCATGATTCCATCGCTACGCTCGCTCACATCCTCGGCCTGTTGGCCGAGCGAGAGGTGCCCATGTCGGCGCTGGTGGCGGAGGTGCCGAAGTACACGATCGTCAAGCGGGAGATCGCCTGTCCGCCGCAGCGCGCCTACAGCGTGCTGGAGGACCTGCGGCAGGACCTTGAGGTGTCGTGGGCCGAAGAGATCAACCTCGACGACGGGATCAAGCTCTCAGCCAGCGACCGGTGGGTGCATATCCGTGTGTCGATGACGGAGCCGAAGATCCGCGTGATCACCGAGGCACGGGCACAGGGCCTCGCGATGGACCTCGCCGACAAATATGTCCGCCGGGTGGAGCGGCTGCTGTAGTGCCAGGCATCTCAATCAGACACGAACGAACGTGCAAGACCGCGGTTGGAGGGTCATGATGGCTGGAATGCAGAGCCTGAAGATCGGTGTATCGGGTGTGCGTGGGATCGTCGGGCAATCGCTCACACCCCAGCTTGTTGTCGGCTTCGCCGAGGCATTCGGCACCTACCTCGATGGGGGGCTGGTGGTCATCGGCCGCGATCCGAGGCCGTCGGGAGAGATGGTGCTCAACGCGCTCACCGGCGGGCTGCTGTCCACCGGCTGCTCGGTCATAGACGTCGGCATCTGCCCCACGCCGACGATGCAGCACGCCGTGGTTGATCTCGGCGCCGACGGCGGGATAGCGATCACCGCGAGCCACCACCCCGCCGCGTGGAACGCGCTCAAGTTCTGCCGTGAGGACGGCGTCTTCCTCAATCAGTACCAGGCTGAGGAGCTACTCAACGTCTATCACCAGGGTGCCTTCGTATTGCGTCCCTACGATGCACTGGGGCGCGTGGGCGTTGATGAGGGCGCAGTCAACCGGCACCTGTCGAAGGTGCTCAGTTCCGTAGACCGCGAGGCCATCGCGGCGATGGCGCCGAAGGTGGTCATTGACAGCGTCAACGGGGCCGGAGCGGACTTCGCCGAGGGCCTGCTGCAGAAGATGGGTTGCGAGGTGATCGCGATCAATGACGTGCCCAACGGTCGCTTCCCGCGCGAGCCGGAGCCGCTCCCGGAGAACCTGGGGCAACTGTGCGATGCTGTGCGCGAGCACGGCGCGGACATCGGCTTCGCCCAGGATGCCGACGGCGACCGTCTCGCGATCGTCTCCGCGGAGGGCGAGGCCATCGGGGAGGAGTTCACGCTGGCCTTCGCCGCCGATGCGATGGCCGCGCGCGATGCCGAGGGGCCGCTGGTCACCAACCTCTCCACCAGCCGGCTGATCGAGGAGGTCGCCGAGCGCCACGGCCGCACGCTCCTGCGCACGAAGGTCGGCGAGGTGAACGTGGTCGAGCGGATGATCGCCACCGGCGCAGTCGGCGGTGGCGAGGGCAACGGCGGGGTCATTGACCCGAAGCTGCACTACTGCCGGGACAATCTCGCCGCCATGGCGCTGATCCTGCAGGCGATGGCGCAGCGCGACATGACTGTTGAGCAGTGGCGGCGGCAGTTCCGCACGTCCGCGATAGTCAAGGACCGACTCGACTGCCCGGCCGGGAAGACGCAGCGCGTGATCCTCGCACTGCGGCGGCACTACGAGGGCCGGGAGATAGACCTGACCGAGGGCGTGAAGGTGTTCTTCGATGGCGGGGCATGGATGCACGCGCGCCCGAGCAACACCGAACCGATCCTGCGCGTGATCGCCGAGGCCGATGACCGTGAGACCGCGCGCAGGCTGTGCGATGAGGCGCTGCAGGTCGCCGCAGAGGCCGGCTGCTGACTTACCGCAGGGGCCGCCACATGAGCGTGGCGGCCCCGAAAGACGTCGCTGGTTGGGTGCTGACTTAGACGATCTCCAGCCGCACGTCATGGCACTCGGCCATCGTCATCTTGACCGGGCAAGTCTCGGCGACTTTGAGGAACGCGGCCTTGCGGCGCTCATCGAAGTCCCCCTCCACCGAGGCCTTGATGTCAAGATACGGGCACATCGGGTCGCCGGGCGACCAGTCAGTCTCGGCCCAGACCTTGATCTCGCCGGCATCCAGCTCGTGCTCTGTGCAGAACTTGCGCAGCATGGCAGCAATGCACATGCAGATGGAACTGACGAACAGCTCCACCGGGTTCATCGTTCGGTCCCCGACGGGCTTGTCGGCTCCGAAGATGATGCTCAGTTCCATCCCGCTGCTCGACTTTGCCTCGTAGTTCAACCCCTGATTCGAGACATTGATCTCCATGTCATGGCCTCCCGACATGTGGCTGGTGGTGTGCGCGCCGCGAACGTTCGCTACAAACTAATTCCGCAGGCCAGGGCGCTCTTCCTGCACGATTCAAGCTTCTTTGCACTCCGCCTCTGCGCATGATATACTCCGGCAGAGACAGCAATGCGTATACTCGGAATCGACACAGGGCTCGCTGAGACCGGCTACGGCATCATCGATGTCGAAGCCGGCGCCTGCCGCATCGTCGAGGGCGGCGTCATCACTACCGCCTCTGATGAGCCCCTCACCATCCGGCTCTGCCGCATTCATGAGGCTCTCTGTCAGATCCTCGACGAATTCCCGGTGGATCAGGTCGTCGTCGAGGACCTCTACGCCGAGTACCCTCACCCGCGGACGGCGATCATGATGGGGCATGCCCGGGGCGTAGTGATCCTCGCCGCAGCGCAGCGGTCAATCATCGTGGAGAGCTACCCCGCGTCCCTGGTGAAGAAGTCGCTCACCGGGAACGGCCGCGCGTCCAAGGAACAGGTGCGACAGATGGTAGTGCGAGCTTTGAAGCTCACCGACCCGCCCTCGCCCGATCACGTCTCGGATGCGCTTGCCCTTGCGATCTGCCACGCCGCGCCGGTGCGAGTGAGCCCGGTCGCCGGGAAGAGCCGCTCACGGGCCATGCCGGCCGCCGTGGCCGAGGCGATGGAGCGCGCGCGCGGTGAGCGGCGATGATTCGCTTCGTGCGCGGAGAGCTTGTGTCCATCGCCGACGACCACGCCATCATTGACGTGGGCGGCGTCGGCTACGAGGTCACCATCTCCCCGCCGCTGGCGGCTTCGCTACGCGAGCGCGGCACCGGCTCAACCGTCAGGGTCTTCACCTATCACTGCGAGCGAGGCGGGGCGGCAGGCTCGGGCATCCCGATGCTGGTGGGCTTCGGCAGCGAACTCGAGCGTGACTTCTTCGTTGAACTGCTCAGCGTCCCGCAGCTTGGTCCTGTCGGGGCATGCAAGGCGATGGCGGTGCCGGTCGGCACGATCGCGAAGGCGATCTCGCTGGGTGATGAGACCGCGCTCAAGCGCCTGCCGGGGGTGGGCAAGCAGCGCGCGCGCGACATGATCAGCAAGCTGCAGGAGAAAATGACGCCCTACCTCGCAGCGGGCGAGGAGATGGCTGAGCGCCCCGCGGCAGATGAGCTTACCTCCGCCGCTCTGGCGATCCTGACGCAGCTTGGGATGTCGCAGGCGGAGGCGCTGCATCGCATCAGTGCGGTGCGCGAGGCGGAGCCGGAGATAGATGAAGCCGATGCGCTGGTGCGCGCAGTCTTCCGCAGGAAGTAAGGGGACCCGACATGGCCGATGAATCCGCGCGCCGGCGACTGGTCGGCGCAGATGCCGAGGGGGATGACACCGCCTCGATGGTGGCTCTGCGCCCACAGACGCTGGCCGAGTATGACGTCGGCCAGCGACGGCTGATTGACGGCCTCCGCGTCTCCATCACCGCGGCTCGCCAGCGTGGCGATGTGCTCGATCACGTGCTGCTTGATGGCCCCCCGGGCCTCGGGAAGACCACGCTCGCGCATATCATCGCCAACGAGATGGGCGGCGAGTTTCAGATGCACTCGGGGCCGGCGCTGGAGCGGGCCTCCGACCTCGTCGGCATCCTCACCAACCTCGACCGCGGCGACATCATGTTCATTGACGAGATCCACCGCCTGCCGCGAGTGGTGGAGGAGTATCTCTACTCGGCGATGGAGGACTTCCGCATCGACTTCGTCGTGGACAGCGGCCCCTACGCGAAGACCATCCCGCTGGAGCTTGCGCCCTTCACGCTGGTGGGCGCGACCACTCGCGCGGGGCTGCTCACCCCGCCGCTGCGCAACCGCTTCGGCATCTTCCACCACCTCGACTTTTACACGCCCGAGCAGCTTGAGAAGATCGTGCAGCGCTCGGCGCTGATCCTCGGCGTGGAGCTTCAGCCTGAGGGGGCGCGGCAGATCGCCTGCCGCTCGCGAGGCACCGCGCGCGTCGTCAACCGCCTGCTGCGGCGGGTGCGCGACTACGCGCAGATCATGGGCGACGGGCGGATCACGGGCGAGATGGCCTGCGAGGCGCTGGAGGCGCTGGGCGTGGATGAGCAGGGCCTCGACGATCTCGACCGCAAGTACCTTCGGGCGCTGATCGACTACTACGGCGGTGGCCCGGCGGGGGCGAACGCTCTCGCGGCCACGCTCAACGAAGAGACCGACACGCTTGAGGACGTCGTGGAGCCCTACCTGCTGAAGATCGGCTTCGTGATTCGCACGCCGCGGGGCCGAATGGCCACCGTCCGCTCCTACGAACACCTGGGCATTGCGGGCAAGCCGCCCGAGCCACAGGGTCCGCAGGCGAACCTGCCGCTGCAGTAGCCGGCCACTCTACGGCCACTGCAGGAGCGGTGGCCCATGCAACTCATACGGAGGACCATCGTGACTTTCACCATCCTCGGAACCGCCGCTGCTGAGGGCTGGCCCGCACTGTGGTGCCCCTGCGACGCCTGCGCAAAAGCCCGCAAACTCGGCGGCAAAGACATCCGCCGCCGCAGCGCCTATCAGCTTGATGAGCGGATTCACATCGACTTCGGCCCCGACTCCTACGCGCAAATGCTCGAGTTCGGTCTGAGCTACCATCGCCTCGAGCACCTGCTCATCACGCACTCGCATGCCGACCACCTCTTCCCGACTGAGCTGCAGTACCGCTCCCGCGGCTTTGTGCCCGATGGGGTCGGGACAGAGCTGACCATCCACGGGAACGCGCACGTTGAGCGGCGCATTCGCGACGAGGTGGACCTCGCGAAATGCGAGGCGCGCTTCGTGCCCGTGACGCTCTTCGAGCCGATCGATCTCGGCGAGGGCGTGATCGCCACCCCGCTGCTCGCCGATCATGCGGGCGACGATGAGATGGCGGTGAACTACCTCCTCGAACGCGAAGGGCGCGCGCTGCTGCAGGGCAATGACAGCGGCTGGTGGCCGGACGAGACGTGGGAGTTCCTCGCGACGAAGACGCTCGACATTGCTCTGATCGAGTGTACCTACGGCCCCAGGGACGCGAGGCGGCATCATCTCGGCGTCAACCAGGTGGTGGAGGTGCGTGACGAGCTACTCAAGCTCGGCACCATCAACTCGGAAACGCGAGTAATCGCCACGCACTTCTCACACAACGGCGGCTGGCTCTACGCGCAGCTTGAGGACTTCCTGCGGCCACACGGCATTGAAGTGGCCTGGGACGGCATGCAACTTGAGCTGTGAGGGCACCGTCTGAGGCTTTACAAGCGTCGGCACTCCGCATCAGTCGGTCAGGAGGTGCGGCATGAGACCCCTCATGCTTCTGCTACTTATCCTGCTCACCACCACGATCCTCCCGGCGGAGGACGCCACGCTGTTGCATGCCTGCGATGCGCTTGAGGGCGCCTCCATCAGCACGGGCGGCAACTGGCCCGACACCCAACTGGTGGTGAGC
>LSQX01281030.1_pt1 | contig 10201 bp, 6 predicted proteins | sample 654561 | NCBI WGS metagenome assembly LSQX01 (sample SAMN04489861, study PRJNA283612) | anaerobic digester metagenome | isolation source: 4 biogas reactors fed with cattle manure at either 37C or 55C with and... | place: Denmark: Kongens Lyngby | collected 2014
TCCCTTGCTATTGACAGTGGTGTGCTTCTGGGAAAAGTAAAAATCTTCGGCATATCCCCCGGCCCCACATTCGTTCTCTTCACCGGTCTCCTTATCGGACACCTTGGCTTCACGGTCAACAGGGAGGTTTCGGATTTTATCCGGGAGTTCGGACTTATCCTTTTTATTTATTCTATCGGAATACAGGTCGGTCCCGGTTTTTTCTCCTCCTTCAGAAAGGGTGGCATGCAGCTGAACCTGATGGCAGCAGGTGTGGTATTTTTGGGAGTGGCTGTAACCATCTCACTGTATTATTTGCTTGGTGAAAGGATACCGATGCCGATGCTGGTGGGTATAATGTCGGGAGCAATAACTAACACACCCGGGCTCGGTGCAGCACAGGAAGCCCTCCTCCAGGCATATGACGCCGGACAGATTGCCGAAATACCCCGGATTGCCCTTGGATATGCGGCAGCCTATCCCCTGGGTGTGATCGGAATAATCATGTCAATAATACTGATAAGAGTACTTTTTCGTGTCAATCTTGAAAATGAGAAAAGAAAACTGGAAGCAGAAAAAGAATCATCCTATGACAAACTCGAAATATTCACTCTCAGACTGACCAACAAGGCTGTCAGCGGCAGGGAGCTGCATGATATAAATAAACTTATCGGACGGAATTTCGTCGTCTCCCGCCTCAAGCGTGATAATATATTTTCCGTGCCAAAAACCAATACCGTACTGCTTGAAGGAGATATAGTGCTGGTTGTTGCGGGCATTGCAGACGTTGAACCGATAACGGCATTCCTGGGAGAGGCGGCTGAAACCGACTGGAAAGTTTCCGAACCGGCCCTGGAATCCCGGCGTATTATATTAAGCCGGAGTGAAATTAATGGCAAAACACTGGGATCACTCAGACTGCGAACCATATACGGTGTAAATGTTACCCGGGTCAACCGTTCAGGCGTTGACCTGCTTGGCTCTGCCGAACTGGTCCTTCAGGTCGGGGATGCCGTAACCGTTGTCGGCGAAATCGAAGCACTCGAAAAAGTGGAACAATTCCTGGGAAATACCCTGAAACGGCTGAATGAACCTCATATTTATACCATTTTTATCGGTATATTTTTTGGAATTATTTTTGGCAGTATTCCCTTTTATATTCCGGGAATTCCCATGCCGGTCAAACTGGGCCTGGCAGGCGGTCCCCTCATCGTATCAATCCTTATCGGCCGCTTCGGATATAAATTCCGGCTGGTGACCTATACCACGCAGAGTGCAAACCTCATGCTGAGAGAAATAGGTATTACATTATTTCTTGCCAGCGTGGGAATTGCTTCGGGAGAACAATTTGCAGAAACAGTATTTTCAATTGACGGCCTTATATGGGTTGGAGCAGGCTTTCTGATAACAACCCTCCCGCTGATCATAATGGGAACCATAGGCATAAAATTTCTCAGGCTCAATTATTTCTCACTGGCAGGACTCATGGCAGGCAGCACAACAGATCCTCCTGCACTGGCATACGCCGGTTCACTGGCCGGCAATGACGAACCTGCAATAAGCTATTCAACAGTTTATCCCTTAACCATGTTCCTCCGTGTTTTCATGGCCCAGATCATTATACTCCTGTTTTTATAAAACTGAATATGGCTGCCGCATCATCAAATTTCAAAAGTCTGAAGCCAATTTCTCCCTCATGCAGTAAGAAGATATACAATTCTGAAGCAGAAGCGGAAGAAATGATCCGGTATATCAGGGAAACCCGTTTTACAAGGAACCTGCGGGCCTACAGGTGTCAGGTATGCGGATGCTGGCATATCACAAGCAGATCAGAATGACCTGGCCGGGGCCGCTGCCGCGGCCAGCCCGGAGACACTTGCCTGCATGCTGACGCGGCACTTGGCTGCACACTGACGCGGCACTTGGCTGCATACTGTCCCGCTACTCACTTGTAAGCTGACTCAGCAATAGCCTGATATTTTTTCATGATAAGCACCCTCCTGGGTTTCAGGGTCTGGGAAAGCATACCGTTTTCCACTGACCAGTCATCAGTGACATAAAAACTCTTCTTGATAATTTCAAAATCAGAAAGTGTCTTATTCACACCGGCCACTTCCCTGTTAAGCATTTCAATAACCTTCTTATTGCTTATCATTTTATCGTCATCATTATCACTGTGTATGTCATTCTTCCTGCACCATTCACGGACATTCTTCATATCCGGGATGATAATGGCAGAGGCATACTTCTGGTTTTCCCCGAAAACCAGACAGTTATCGATGAAAGAAGACTCCCGGAGCCTGTTCTCTATCATCTGTGGTGCTATATATTTGCCGGATGAAAGTTTAAAGATCTCTTTTTTACGGTCAGTGATCATCAGGTATTTTTCGTCTTTCAAATAGCCTATGTCTCCCGTATGCAGCCAGCCTTCCCCGTCAATAATCTCCCGGGTAGCCTTCTCATCCTTGTAATAGCCCTTCATCACATGAGGTCCCTTTACAAGTATTTCACCATCAGAGGCAATTTTAAGCTCCGTGCCGTCAAGAGCTGTCCCGTTGGTGCCAAGCTCATTATCAGCCGGTGAATTAACGGTGATCACCGGAGAAGTTTCAGTCATACCGTAACCCTGGTAGAGATAAAGTCTGGCAGCTGTAAACAAACGAATTATGTTTGGGCGTATTGCAGCTCCTCCCGATACCACCCACATTTCATGACCACCCAGATTGTCACGCCATTTCCTGTAAACAAGCCGGTCAGCCAGTTTATGCCTTAAACGGTAAATAAAGCTTTTCTTCCTGTTATCGTAGCTGTTTGCAAAATTCCATGCCCACCGGTAAATAATTCTTTTAAACCCTTTCAGCTTCTTCCCGGCATCCTCCAGCCTGGAATACATCATCTCAAGCACCCTTGGCACAGCGCAAAAACCATCACTGTGACAGCTTGCCAGATCCCTGGCAATGGTTGACAGGCTCTCGGCATAATAAGTACTGATGCCAAGCTGCTGAAATTCATAATTCATGGTCCTTTCATAAGCGTGGCAGAGAGGAAGAAAGCTAAGCATCCTGTGCTGAGAGCCGGCAGTCTGCCGGATGGCATGGCCGTTGGCATTGAAGGTAAGGTTACGGTGACTCAGCATAACCCCTTTCGGCTCACCGGTCGTTCCGGAAGTGTAAATAATGGTTGCCACATCATCAGGCGAAATATCCTCCTTATTCCTTTCTATAAGGGAATCATTCTTCATCCGGTTCTCCTTACCGAGAGCAACCAGGTCGTCAAAACTGAATCCGGGACCGGGATCGGAGCCGGAGCTGAATCCGGAGCCTGAACCGGAGGCAGGACCGAAGCTTAATCCTGAACCTGAACCGGGGCTGTCAATTATCATCATCTCAGCCTGATGATCCATCCTGGCAACAATAGGAAGCAGTCTGTTATACAGTGACATGTTTCCTGCAACAACAAGCTTTGCATCACTGTGATTAAAAACATGAAGAAATTCACTTTCGCTCAGGGTGGAATACACGGGAACAAAAATCAGCCGCGACAAGGTACAGCCCATATCCAGAAAATTCCACTCCGGACGATTGTTACAGATCACAATAATTTTTTCTCCGGCCTGGTATCCCCTGGCCAAAAACCCGCTGGCAACGTTCCACGATGCTTCAATATATTCATCCACACTTACTTTAACCCACTGACCACCGGAATATTTTGCAAAAATATCGTCCTTGGGAAATTTTTTTTTGAGAATATCAAGATAATCGAAGGTGCGTGTCGGTGTCATAATATGTTTTATTCAAAATGTAAAAATAAATATATTCCTGACAGTTTAGAATTTCACAGGCTGCTGTTCTGATCCGGCAAAATTCAGTATTACCGCTTTCCTGCATCCGGCCTGTTACCTTGCTGTTATTTTTTCAGGCCTGATAAAAGGGATCACCGGCGAATATGCAATACAGTTTTCGCAAATGGATTTTCCTGCATGAACCGGAATATTATAGCGGAATAAACACAGACGGTTACCGCAGACTTAATTGAAGATCCTTGTTCCGAAAATAAATTTCCCCTCCCACCAGGCGTCATCCAGGGATGTAATGGTTACGCCTCTGGAGGAGGATGTGTGAATAAAGGAATTATTCCCCGTACAAATGCCGGAATGTGTAATAAAACGCGGGGTATTGTAGGAACGGATAAAAAATACAAGGTCACCTTGTTTTAGTTTCTCTTTGTCAGTTATCAGCTTCCCGTATCGGGCCTGTTCTTCGGAATTATGGGGAAGGCTGATACCATTTCCGGCAAATACTGCAACAAGCAGACCGGAACAATCCATGCATTTCATACTCTTCCCTCCCATGCAGTGCGGTACTCCAAGATATTTACGGGCAGTCCTGACTATCCCGGCAGGACTCGCCCCGCGTGTGTCCAGATCCTTTTCAATGCCGGAATCAAGAAAAGCCTGCAGCTTGCGCCTGTCTGCCGGACTTTCAATATTGCTGAAGGAGGGTCCGGGATAGATCCTTCTGGAACAATGGCTGACAAGCAGCTGGACAATAAAAACAAGTATAATTACCGTTATTACTTTATGCCGCGAAGATGAATTCATCAGAACAGATCTGGTATTAAACGAAGTAAATATGGGAATTATTTTCAAAGGTATTTTATATGACAGGGAAAAAAGAATTACCACATAATTAATTTGATATATTTATTATGCTTAATATCACAATCAGGACAGTATTAAAATTAAAATAATTCCAAAAATCAGACGAAAATGAAAAGACTTTATTCCCTGAGCCTTATGATTATTTTTCTGTCATTATGCTCCTTTTCACAGATGATTGACAATGAGGATCTTGTCATAAGTCACGGTCCCTACCTGCAGAACCTGGATGAGTCCGGTGTCACAATAATATGGACCACCAGCAAACCGGCAGTTCCGGGAGTCAGCCTTACCTGTCCTGACGGTAAGACACGCTTTATACGCAACAGTCATGACGGTATTATTGACGGAGGCGGACTGTTGCATAAGGTAAGAGTGGAAGGACTTGAAGCCGGAACGACCTATCAGTACAGCATTAATTCTGTTCAGATTCTTAAATACCAGGCCTACAGGATTTACTATGGTGATACAATTAATCAGAAGCCTGTAAGTTTCACCACACTCAACCCAAAGGCAGAAAAGATAAATTTTACAGTTATAAATGACGTCCATGAATATTCGGGAAAACTGGCTTCATACATAAGGAACGGAAATCCATCGGCACAGGATTTCTTTATTTTTAACGGCGATATGGTCAACTATGTGCAGTCCCCTGATCAGCTTTTTACAGGATTCATTGACACTGCCGTAGCATATTTCGCCGGAAACAGGGCATTTTTCTATGCGCGTGGCAACCATGAGGCCAGGGGCTGTGCAGGAAGGGAATTCAAAAATTATTTCGACTTCAGAGACAACAGATTTTATTACAGTTTTGATCATGGTCCCGTCCGTTTTGTTTTCCTCGACTGCGGTGAGGACAAGCCTGATGACAACCGCTATTACTATGGTCTTGCAGATTATGACTCCTACCGTCTTGAACAACTGGAATGGCTTAAGAAGGAAGTGAAAAGTGATGCATTCAGAAAGGCAGAATACAGGATTGTCATTGTACACATGCCAATACTGAACGAAAGCTCACGGGAACACGGCATGAAGTTCCTGTCCGATAATTTTGAGCCGGTACTGAAGACAGCAAAGATCAATCTCATGCTCTCGGGCCATACACACAGAAATTCCTTCCATGCCAAAGGTGAGGCAGGTCAGGCATATCCCGTACTCGTCAATTCCCACAATTCATTCGTGGAGGTTTATGTGGACAAGGAAAAAATCAGGACAGTTGTCAGGGATGTAAACGGGGAGCAGATAGCGGAATATGAGTTCAGGTAACAAGGAGAATATCTGCAGACAGATGAAAAAAAAACGGAAAATAATAGTGATCTCTTTTCTGATTCCTGTCCTGCTCGCGCTTCTTTTTTTCATTCTGATAATCATACATGCCACCCGTGACCTGCAGACAACAGAGGAGCTCCGGAATTTCAAAAATGCAGAAGCCTCCAGGGTATTGTCTTCCGGCGGACAATTGCTGGGGAAATTCTACACTGAGAACCGTACAAATGTTAGCTGGGAACAGCTTCCTGATCACCTGGTAAATGCCCTTATTGCCACCGAAGACGTACGCTTCTTTGATCATGAAGGTGTCGATTCCCGGAGCCTGGCCAGGGTGCTCTTTAAAACCCTGCTGCTGAACAGGTCAGGATCCGGAGGGGGAAGCACAATAACCCAGCAGCTGGCAAAAAACATGTTCGGAAGGAAAGGCAGCGGAAATTTTTCAATTCTTGTCAGCAAGTACAGGGAAGTAATTCTTGCCGGAAGACTTGAAAAAACCTTTACAAAAAAGGAGATAATAACACTCTACCTGAATACTGTTTCCTTCGGGGGAAATATTTTTGGCATAGATGCTGCAGCAGGAAGATATTTCAATAAAATAACCGAAACACTCAGGGTTGAGGAATCCGCAGTGCTGGTTGGTATGCTCAAGGCCACTACCCGTTACAATCCCGCCCTTAAGCCTGAAAATGCATTGACCAGGAGAAATGTTGTACTGAGACAGATGGAGAAATACAACTATCTTGACCCTGCTGCCGCCGATTCACTTACATCACTGCCGGTAAGACTTGATTACAGAAAAGCCGGATCCGGGGGAAGGGCTGATTATTTTCTTGTCAGGGTAAAAAAAGAGCTTGATGAAATACTGGACAATACAGCTGTTTTATCGGGCAGGAGATGGTGCCCGGAAAAAGACGGCCTGACCATCACAACATCTCTGGATGATGATCTTCAGAATTTTGCAGGACAGTCCTTTGCCCGGCATCTTTCAGAAATGCAAAAACACCTGAGGGATCAATACAATAGCCCTGCCGGCAGGGCAGAACTCAGTGAGTTAAGCGAAAACATACTTCATGAGAAGGGTCTTGGCCACAGGGCTGACAAAATTACCAGTCAGCTGATTTTCGACTGGAAAGGATCATATCCCGATTCAATCTCAGTGAGGGACAGTATCAGACTGGCTCTCACCACACTTCATGCAGGTCTGCTGGCAATGGATCCGCAGACGGGAGCAATAATGGCATGGCTTGGAGGAATAGACTTTATCACCCAGCCATTTGATCAGGTTACGGCCAGAAGGCAGCTTGGCTCGGTTTTCAAACCAATACTTTATGCTCTTGCCTTTGAGGAAGGCATGCATCCCTGTCAGTATCTCGACAATGATTCCCTTGTGCTCACAGACTACCAGGACTGGAGTCCGGAAAATTTTGACCGCACATATGGCGGGAAATACTCACTTGCCGGAGCCCTGTCCAGATCCATGAACATTCCCGCTTTCAACCTTTTCCGGGAACTGGAATTCGAAAAACTCGACTCCCTGTGGAGAGAAATGGGATTTTCCTTCCCCCTGAAAAATACTCCGGCACTTGCACTCGGGACGGCTGAAGGCAGCCTGGAAGAAATTGCCGTGGCCTATTCTGTATTTGCCAACGGAGGATTTAAAGTAAGACCATGGTCAATAACATCCGTAACTGCGCCGGATGGAAATATTATTTATCTCAGGAACAGGGAGAAAATATTTCCCAGGGTCCTGACCGAAAGGACCTGTCATCTGATAAACGCCATTTTACAAAAGGCCGTCACGGAAGGAACCGGAACATCCATGCATACGGTATATGGCGTAAGCTCCGCCTTTGCAGGAAAAACCGGAACATCCCAGAACTATGCCGATGCATGGTTTGCAGCTTATAATCCCGGAATAACGATGGTGGCCAGAACAGGTGCCTCGTTGCCGTCCATACATTTCAACAGCAGCCACTACGGGACAGGCAGTGCGCAGGCACTGCCGCTTGTGGCCCTGACTCTCAAAAAGACGGAATCCCGGTCCGAAACAGCCGCCCGCTTCATTGAACCATTTCCTCCCCTGCCTCCCGGACTGCAGGGAGCTCTCGGCTGTCCCGATTTTATAGAAGATAAAAGTCCGTACAGGCTGATAGATATATTCAGAAAACAAATAATTGACAGATTCCATGATACTGAAAGAAAAAAAAGAATCTTCCGGGGAAGATTATTCAGAAGATACAAGCGGTAACCTTCGGGAAGACAGATCGTAAATATGCCTATTCAGGGATATTATAGCTCTTTTTTGTTTCACAATGTGCAAGGAATTCCTGTTCAAAAAGATCCCTGTTGCCTATTATAGTATAAAACTGCTTCAGATACTTCAGAACATGTCTTTTACTGTCAAAAGATAAATGTTTTTGCTTTTTTATTACAGTCCTGAATTCAGGTTTCAGTTCCCTGTAAAAATCGAATACTTCCCTGAACTCATCTTCCGTATAGCACAGACCTCTGAATATTCTGCGGCTGTCAGATACACTCTGCGTTTCTTCCGGTAAATATGTGTAGGAAGCATTGACAAAACCCGAAAAGTCAAAATCATATGGAACGGCATAGGGATTCTGCTCTCCGTCAGCTGTCTGCATGATAATAATATTATGACGCGATGTTATAAACCAGTCTTTGTTACCTATCATATACTGAAACACTGAGAGTTTCATATAATTATCCCTGTCAAGTGTAAACGGTGTAAGAAAATAATCCTTGTATACCAGATCGTTCCTTTTGGCCGCATGCTTTTTATTTTCCAGGAAAAAACTATAGCGTTCAAAAATATAACTGTCTTCAGCAGTATCATAATACACTATTTTAACCAGCCTCACCTTCAGGCTCAGATCGGTTACGCGGTTATAAAGCCTGTAAACCAGGTATTCATCTATAAGATCTTCATCATTCTGACAGGGAGTAACAAGCTTAAGCTTGCCCTGTCCCCTGAATATCGTATTTACCACATCACTTTTACGGAAACTGATCGAAAGAGGAGGGAAAATACAATTTTCAGGATCTTTACGAAAGTGTCCCCTCACAGATACAGCAACAGGCAGCATCACATCAGAACCGTCTTTATTAAAATATATCAGCTTACCTTCGTGAAGCTGAGCCGTTCCGTTACGGTCGTTTTCAATTTCCGTGAAATCAGCCCGCAGCTCCATCCGTATCAGCTCTTCCGACCTGAAAAGAGAATCCGTCTCACCGGCAAATGTCAGTGAGAGAAAAGATGAAAACAACAGGACATAAAGTGATGTTTTTAACATATTGAAAACTGTATTAATCAGATGTATGCTTTCTCAGAATTTATCATTAAACTTGTAAAATCCTGACTGTAACCAATCATTTATCCCGTCGTAAAATGAAACAGTTGAAAAACATACTTTGTTCAAAAATAAAGACAAGCACAGGGTGTTTCCCGCTTCTTCTCTCTCTGGCAACTGTGTTTTTCAGTCCCGTCACAGCCTCAGGGATGAATTGTGCTGAAAATGACACAGTTATCATCAATGATGGTCCCTATATATATTTTGATTCTGACGCTCTCAAAGTCAAATGGATAGAAAACAATCATCTGGTTGAAGAAAATCTCACAATCTTCAATTTTGATAAAATCAAAAACAGATTCAATCTGTTAAACAATTTTAATGATCTTTTTAATGCCTTTCTGATCCCCCCCGTATTCAGACAGAATTACAGGAATGTCGACAGCATAGCCCTGATAAGTGACGTTCACGGGCAATATGATATATATACCAGGCTGCTGAAGAAAAATGGTATTATTGATGAGGATATGTGCTGGAAATTCGGCAAAGGCCACCTGGTGGTTCTTGGGGATGTTTTTGACAGGGGCGGTAAGGTAACGGAAATATTCTGGCACCTTTTCGGACTGGAAAAGCAAGCCCGGAAAAGCGGAGGAAGGGTTCATCTGTTGCTTGGCAATCATGAAGTGATGATCCTTAGCCAGGCAACATCCTATATTCACAATAAATATGAAAAAGTTGAAAATATTACAGGAACAGATTATTATAACCTGTACTCCGCAAACTCGGTTCTGGGCAGCTGGCTTCGCAGCAAACCGGTTATCGCATCCATCAATGACATTATCTTTGTTCATGGCGGATTATCTGTGGATGTAGTAAAACGGAAGATGAAAATCACAAAGATCAACCGTTTGTATCATGAAAAAATCATTGGGAAGGACTATTCCTTTATTGAACAAAACCAGGACCTCCTGCTTCTCACTGATGAAAA
>LSQX01357829.1_pt1 | contig 10201 bp, 10 predicted proteins | sample 654561 | NCBI WGS metagenome assembly LSQX01 (sample SAMN04489861, study PRJNA283612) | anaerobic digester metagenome | isolation source: 4 biogas reactors fed with cattle manure at either 37C or 55C with and... | place: Denmark: Kongens Lyngby | collected 2014
AAGTGTTCATTTCTACTTGACGCCTACAAATCATTGGCAATACAAATCACACAAGGCACTGACCAATCAATTTTATCCGCTACTTTCGTCCCTAATTTTTCTATAGTTAGAAGCTTAAATTCGGCTTTATGATCCATAAGCCAGTCGAGATAAAATAATCCTTGGTTGATAACGTTCTCGTTTTGACTTCGTTTATATTCAAAAATCACAGGACAAAGGTTTTCGTCGATGCCTAAACTATCTATTCTACCATTAGGAAAACTAAACTCTGATTGTAGAAAGGTGACACCAAAGAAAGTTTGCATGTTATTTTCAATTAAGGTTTGTAGTTCTTTTTCTAGTTCAAAAGAGCTGTGTGTTAACTGAGTCACCGTGCCACCGAGTGAAAACAGATTGATGTCTCCCATTTCAAATCTCCCTCTTTTTACAATTAAGTGAAATCAAACTTGGTTATTGTATATTTCTATTAGTAATGAAATAAAACCTTCATAAAACGAAGGTTTTAAGAGTTTTGGGTTTTGTTTTGCTATTGGTGTCTGTAAAGAGTGTTCACAAACATCTATCGAAGCATACATTACATTGTGTATCGAATTGTTGACTACCTTGGTTAAATTAATATTTGCCATTTTATTCCGTATGAAAGCCCAGCTTATGAATGGTATAATTTACATTGATAAAGAGGCAATACACGTTCAGTTTTTTGTCAGTAATGTAGGTCATAAATAAAAACGATAGCGAGGGAGGACTACTATGAACAATAAAGACAACAACAAAAAAACATCCATATTTATACCAATAACATGGATGATCACTACCTCTATCTGGACAGTTACCGCTTTTATGAACCTTAACAAGGTAGGAGTTTCATTTTGGCTGGTTATTCTTCAAGGTGTAGCGGCGTTGACTTCCTTTATTGCGGCTATTGCTAATTATGTTCGGTATAAGGAAAGTTGAGATAGAGTGAACTCAAGGTAGGATGAGTAAAAATTTTATAACGATAAAAAGCTTCGATTACGGAGCTTTTTTAATTATCTAATTACGGGATAGCTGTTTTTGATATTTACAATTAATGAGAAGTTAAAGAATTATGTTGTTATCTCAAGAAAAAAATGCTATAATTAAATATATTTTATTGGAGGCGGTTGTAATGGCTTTCAGCTATAATAAGTTGTGGAAATTATTAATTGATAAAGAAATGAAAAAGAAAGATCTGCAAGTTTTATCTGGAGTTAGTTCAGCTACTATCACTAAACTTGGTAGAAATGAAAATGTAAATATGGATATACTAGATAAGATTTGTAATGCTCTAAAATGTGATATATGCGATATCTTAGAGTTTATACCAGATGAAGACTGAATGAGGAGGAATTTGATATGATACGGCAAGTACTAATTGAAAATGAAAATAAAACTCTGAATTCGAAAGAAATAGAAATTTTAAAAGAGCATTTTCCTGCTTGTTTTAATAAGGATGGATCTTTTGATATTGAGAGATTTAAGAGTTTCATAAAAAAAGAGATCGATATTGCTGACGAAGGTTATGAATTAAAGTTTTTAGGGAAGGATTATGCGAGGCTCCTAGCTTCTCTAGAAACAACTACAGTATTAGTTCCCAATGAAGAGCATAATAGCAAAGAAGAAAATAAAAACAGTGAAAACATCTATATTAGCGGGGATAATTTAGATGGCCTTAAGCATTTATTAAAATCTTATTCTGGAAAAATAAAGTGTATTTATATAGACCCACCTTACAATACAGGCACTGATGATTTTGTTTATGAAGATAGTTTTGATTTTACTTCTGAAAGTCTAGCAGAAAGGCTGAGTATTAGTGAAGAGAAAGCAGTTAGAATCCTTGAATTAACGAGGCGAGGCTCAGCATCACATTCAGCATGGCTTATGTTTATGTATCCTAGATTATTGTTGGCTGAAGATTTACTTACAGATGATGGTGTTATTTTTATATCTATTGATGATAATGAGGCTTTCAATCTTAAATTGACATTAGATGATATTTTTGGTGAGGATAAATTTGTTGGTCAAATTACTATAGTTTCAAATCCTAGGGGTAGAGACTATGGTGGTATTGCTCGTATGCACGAATATATTCTTTCGTACAAAAAAACTGACAATACAAAACTAAACTTAATTGAAGACGATTCTAGTCAGTTCAAAATGTTCGATGAAAAAGGTGGATTTGAGTTGAGAGAATTAAGAAATAGAAACGTTAAATTCAACAAAGAAAACAGGCCAAATCTGTTTTATCCGTTTTATATTAAACCAAATTCAGAAGATGAAAATGGTCTTTATACAATTTCGTAAGAGAAAAAGCCTGAATATATTGAGTTGTATCCGCTTCCTTCACAAGGTATAAATGTAGTATGGAGGTGGGGGAAAGAGAGGGCTCAAAGATATATGAATCAAGAGATAAAAGCTAAAGCCAAACGTGATGGTGGCTTTATGATAGTAGAAAAATATAGAGAATCACGGGTTATGGCTCGTTCGGTTTGGTGGGATAAGGATACAAATACCGAAAAAGGTACTTTACTTGTAAAAGAGTTGTTTGAAGGAAAAGTATTTGACTATCCAAAACCAGTTGAAATGATAATGCGATTATGTGAAATGGGAACGAATTTTGATACGCAAGATATAATTCTCGATTTTTTTTCAGGTTCTGCAACAACTGCGCATGCAGTTATGAATCTCAATTCCAAAGATAATGGAAATAGGAAACATATTATGATTCAATTACCTGAAGAAGTGAAAGAAAATAGTGAAGCTGAGAAAGCTGGCTACAAAACTATAGATCAAATTGGCATGGATAGAATTATTAAAGCTGCAAATAAAATTAGAGAAGAAAATCCTGACACCGAAATCGATTTGGGCTTTAAGCATTATATTCTACAAGAGCCATCGACTCAAACATTGGATAAAATTGAAAAGTTTAATCCAGATGAAAATAAACTCCTTGCTGACGACACTCTTTTAAAAGAATTTGGGAAAACAACGATATTAAGAACATGGTTAGTCAATGATGGATATGGTCTTACTGATGAAGCAGAAGAACTAGATTTAGCAGGTTATAAAGCCTATTTTATGAAAAACCATTTATATCTCATAGACACAGCAATTCCTAATGAAGCAATTGAGTGTCTTGTAGTGTTGTACGAAACTAAGGGCGAATTTAATCCGGAAAATGTAGTGCTTTTTGGTTATAGTTTTACATGGACAGAATTGGAGCAAATTAAGACAAATCTAAAAAGACTAAAAGGAACAGAGAAGAACTTGAATATCAACTTCGATATTCGCTATTGATGAGGAGGATAAAATGGAACTTATTTTACAAAGGGATTTGCCTCATCAACAAAAAGCAATTGAGAAAGTCAATCAAGTTTTTAGTGGAGTTCAACTAAGAGACACCAGATTTTTTTACAAAAATCCTACTATTAACTTGTCAGATGAGCGATTAAAGCAGAATATTGGTGAAATACAAAAACAATTACCCAGTGAGTATAGGAGCAATTCTCCAATAGAAGGCGTTTTAAATCTTGATATTAAAATGGAAACAGGTACAGGAAAAACATATGTCTATACTAAAACTATATACGAACTTCATAAAAATTATGGTTTTAATAAATTCATAATTGTTGTACCGTCACTCGCTATAAAAGCTGGGACAGGACATTTTTTGAAGGATGAATATGCGAAGAAACATTTTACTGACATATGTGGCTATGGAACAGAAATTGAAGTGGGAATATTAGAATCACAAAGCAGAAAAAAAGGAAAATTTTATTTTCCTAGTGTTGTAAGTGATTTTGTGAAAGGATCATCGCACAACTCAAAAAAAATCTATGTTCTTCTTGTAAATATGCAATTGTTAACTAATAATCGAAGAAGAAACGGCAGAGATACGGGGATGTTATGGCGCGATGATTATGATAATGGAGCAGAAGGTTATTTTCGGCCATTTGACGCATTAAAAGCGACTAATCCCATTGTTATGATTGATGAACCTCATAGGTTTTCAAGAAATCAGAAGGCATTTGAGGTAATTTTGGAAGAGTTAAAACCTCAAGTCATTATTCGATATGGGGCAACTTTTCCTGAGACTACTAAAGGTCGGGGAAGAAATAGAGTAACACTAAAAGACTATCAAAACCTTCTTTATGATCTTAATGCTTGTGAATCTTTTAATCAAAATCTGATAAAAGGAGTAGCTAAAGAGCACTTTGAGCCTATTTCAAACAAACAAGAAAAAGTTAAAATAACCAGAATAGATAATCGTAACAAAAGAGCAAATTTTCAATATAAAAAGCGAGATGAAACACCAAGAACTTATACTATACAACAAGGTGAATCTTTATCTGTTATTAGTGAAGCATTTGAAGGTATTTTTTTAGATGCTGTGTACGCTTCTAGATTAGAATTTTCAAATGGAATTGAAAAAAACCAGGGTGAAGAGCTTGACGTAGATATATATATGACATCCTATCAGGAGCAAATGATGAGACTTGCTCTTGAGAGGCATTTTGAAACAGAAAAAGTAAACTTCTGTGAAAGGAAATTCAAAATAAAAACCTTAGCTTTATTTTTTATAGATGATATAGCATCATATCGCAAAACGGATAATGGTAAGGAACCCTATCTTTTGAATACTTTTGAAAAGTTATTAAAAGAAAAGCTGGAGAAGGAAATTTCCAAACTGAATAAATATGAGGCTGAATATAAGAAATATTTAGAAGAAAGCCTAGCTGATATTTCCAATTGTCATGCTGGATACTTCTCTCGAGATAATAGCGATTCAGATGAAGACATAGCTAAGGAAGTTGATGAAATTTTAAATGGTAAAAAACAACTTTTGTCCTTTAAAAATCCGGATGAGTCTATTAACACAAGGCGATTCTTGTTCTCCAAATGGACTTTGAAGGAAGGCTGGGATAATCCTAATATTTTTACTATTGCTAAATTACGTTCTAGTGGCACAGAAATAAGCAAATTACAAGAAGTTGGCAGAGGGCTTCGACTTCCAGTTGATGAACATGGAAATAGAATTTCGAATGAACAATTCCAATTGAATTATATAGTGGATTTTACAGAGGCTGATTTTGCTCAAAAATTAATCGATCAAATTAATGGAGAATGGCCACAAGCTACGCGAATAACTGAAGAGAAACTGGAAGAAGTAGCAAAAAAACGCGGTATATCAACTGATGAGTTATTTGATGAAATTTATTCTAAAGGATACGTAGATAGAAGAATGAATATAAAATCCGATAAAAGAAGCGAATTCTTTGCGGAATATCCTGAGTTTGCTATTGGTTTAGAGAGTGGAAAAGTCAAAGATAGAAACAAGGAAAAAGCAAGGCCTGTAAAAATCAGAAAAGCTGCTTATAATGAAATAAAAGAGTTATGGGAAAAAATAAACCAGCGGTATTTATTGTTTTATGACAAGGACTTAGATGAAAATATTGAGGATGTAGTTGTATCAATTTTAAAAGATAAGAACATCTTTACAGATGTCGTTATGACAAGTTCTAGAGAAATCTTGCATAGTGATGGACGTAAAGTGGAAGTTCTTTCTGATACCGGTATTCAGTTTTCCGTTTCTAGGCCAATTCCTTACAATGAATTCTTGAAAAGGATAATGCAGGGAACAAATATTCCTATTTCAACTCTACATCTTGCGCTTTCTAAATCTTCGAAGGAAAATGAAATGATAAAATCGGAATACTTTAATGAAAATACTGCCAGTAATATTATCCAAAAATTTCGCGAATGGAAAACCGAGAATTTACAAGGGAGATTTCATTACAAAAGGAGTTCTACTCCTGTAGGTACTACTGCACTTTCGTATAGAGATGGAAGTCCTAGAAAAGAAATTGCACAAGGAAGAATTGGCACAAGGCTCGTTGCAGGTACCCCTAGTGACAAATACTTGTATGATTCGTTTGCATTTGATTCTCCGTTAGAGAAGAAAAATATATTGTCCGATATAGAAGAAGTAGTAGTATATGGAAAAATACCTCGCTCCAGTATAGCAATACCTACTATTGATGGGGGAACATTTAGCCCAGACTTTATGTATATTGTTAAAAAGTCAACGGGTGAAAAAGAACTAAACATTGTAGTGGAAACAAAGAGTGTTGAAGATAAAACCAGCATTAGGGGAAGTGAAAAAATCAAATTGGAGTGTGCAAAAGTATTTTTTGATATTTTATCTAAAGATGGTTATAAAGTTCATTTTAGAGATCAGCTTAATAATAGGCAGATGGTCCAAATTATAAATGAAGTTTTAGGTGAGGAAATTAATTAGAGGGAAGTTTGTAGTATATTTAGCAAGAGATGAGTTTTATGTATAGCCAGGTGCAAATAGAACAAAAATATAATAGCGAAAGAGATTACAAAGCCACTTTATTTTTCAATAATAAATAGCTATAATTTAAATTGCATTGTCGGAGGACCACTATGAACAATAAAGACAGCAACAAAAAAACTTCCATATTTATACCAATAACATGGATGATCACTACCTCTATCTGGACAGTTACCGCTTTTATGAGCTTTAGTAAAGTAGGGGTTTCTTTTTGGCTGGTTATTCTTCAAGGTGTAGCTGCCTTGACTTCCTTTGCTGCGGCTATTGCTAATTATATTCGGTATAAGCGAAGCTGACTATTTAAAGGCACTGTCTCTTGGCATGAAAAGAAATGAAGTTGATTAGAGCAATGGAGGGCCACTATGAACAATAAAGACAGCAACAAAAAAACATCCATATTTTCATCGATAATATGGATGATTCCTACATTCCTCTGGTCATTTACGGCTTATAGAAACTATAACAAAGTTGGAGTTGCCTTTTGGCTGGTCTTTTTACAGGTCCTAGCTGCCTTGGCTTCCTTTGCTAGAGCTATTTATGATTTTATTAGGTATAAGCAAAGCTGAAAGGTTCCGCATAAGATACAGAATAATTAACAAGTGGTGAGCTTTATGTATAGCCGGTTGCCAAGAGGCCAAAATTACAGAGCTCGCCTTCTTTTGTATTCATAATTAATTTAAGCTAAGCTATTTTAAAAGCGGGTCACTTAAGCAGGTACAGTGACTCGCTTTTTCTTTTTTCATTTTTAAAACAGGGTATAGAGGATATAGTTTATGCAGGTAGAAGAATAATTTTAAAGAGACTATTATTTAAAAAACATGAATGCTAAAAAGCTCAGCTCATAAGGAAGAGGTGTTAAAGTGCTTAAGGTCATAGAAATACAAAATTTGAAAAAGAACTTCGGAAGGGTTGAAGCATTAAAAGATGTGAGTTTTGATGTCAATGCCGGAGAGGTAGTAGGCTTTATTGGGCCAAATGGGGCCGGTAAATCTACCACCATCAGGGTCTTGTTAGGTTTAATCAAAAAGAGTGCCGGCAGTGTTAAAGTATTTGGCCTGGATGCCTGGGCAGATAGCTATGAAATTCATAAAAGAGTATCTTATGTGCCCGGCGAGGTAGCCTTATGGGGAAATTTGAGCGGTGGAGAGATTATAGATGTTTTCATCAAGCTCCATGGTTCCGGCGATCAAAAGAAGAGAGACTATCTGGTTGAACGCTTTGAATTGAACCCGAGTAAAAAGGCCAAGACATATTCGAAGGGTAACCGCCAAAAGGTGGCTTTGATAGCCGCCTTGTCGGTTGAGGCAGATCTTTATGTTTTTGATGAGCCGACTGCTGGCTTAGACCCCTTGATGGAGCAAATTTTCCAAGAAGAGGTAGAAAAGATTAAGGGCAAGGGTAAATCTATAATTTTGTCTTCTCATATTCTGTCTGAGGTAGAAAAATTAGCCGATCAGATAGTAATTATCAGGCAGGGGCAAATTGTCGAGTCGGGCAGCTTAGAAGAGCTGAGGCACCTGACCAGGCAGACCATTACCTTAGAGGCAGAGGGCGATTTGGCTCAAATAGAGGGTTTGGCTGGGGTGCACGATTTTGTTAGGAGAGACAATACAGCGGTGTTTTCTGTTGACCAGATTCATCTTAACAATATTCTTTTGGAAGCAAGCAAGCTGGGGGTTAAGAGGTTTGAGTCGACTCCGCCAACCCTAGAAGATTTATTCATGCGTCATTATAAAGAACAAATCTGAAAAGAGGGAGTGAAATGAAGGAGAAATTTGGCCGTTGGAGCCTATTGTTAGCTCTCTATTTAAAAAGAGACTGGAAGAAAATTTTAATCTGGGTTTTAGGGCTTGGTTTGTTTGCTGCTGGGCTTGTTCCGGCTTTTGTAGAAGTTGCCAAAGACGGAGGAGCTGCTGGCATGTTTGAAGCTTTGAATAATCCGGCTATGGTTGCTTTGATCGGGCCAAATCCGGTAGAAAGTGCCGCTGAATATACGCTAGGAATCATGTATTCCCACGAAATGCTGCTTTTTTCAGGGCTGATTGCCATGGTCATATCCATCTTGCATGTGGTCAATCACAGCCGCAAGGAAGAGGATTTAGGGCTGACAGAGCTGATTAGGTCCTTTCAGATAGGGCGGCAGGCAGATTCCCTCGCCTTGATAGTTGAAGTGGTTTTGATCAATATGGCATTGCTGGTTTTAATCGCTGGGGTCATGCTTAGCTTCGGCCTTGAGTCTATAAATGTGGAAGGAGCTTTGTTGTTTGCAAGTTCGATAGGTTTAGCCGGAGTAATGGGCGGGGCAATTGCTTTAGTTATAGCCCAAGTTATGCCAATATCCTCGGCTGCAACAGGAACTTCCCTGGGGCTTATGGGTTTATTATATATTTTGCGAGGTTTGACCGATATTTCTAACGTAAAACTTTCTATGTTCAACCCTTTAGGTTGGCTTTATTTAAGCTTTCCTTTTAATGAAAACAATTGGCTGCCTGTTATTTTTGGCTTAATCTTTACAGGAATTCTGCTGGCGCTTGCCTTTGTTTTGGAAAGCAATAGGGATCTGGGGGCAGGGTATTTACCGGAAAGAGAGGGCAGAGCCAACGCTAGAAAATCTCTTTTGTCTATTCCCGGCTTGTTTATCCATCGCAACAAAGGGATGATTGCGGCTTGGCTGGTCAGCTTCTTTGTTTTAGGTGCTGCCTATGGTGCAGTCTTTGGAGAGTTGGATAGTTTCATTGAAAGCAATGAGTTCATGAAGATGATGTTTGTTCAGAGCGGTATTAGCATAGAGCAGTCTTTTATCAGCTCGATTATGTTGGTTATGGTCAGTCTGGTTTGCATTTTGCCGGTTGCCATAGTCAACAGGCTCTTTTCTGAAGAGAAGAATCGATACTTAAGCCAAATTAGCGGCACTAAAGTCAGGCGAAGTGAGCTTTACTGGGCTAATATTGTTTTAGCTGGAGCCAGTGCCATTGTAGGAGTGTTGTTAATTGCATTAGGAACCGGTTGGGCTGCCAAGATAGCGGTCAAAGATAAGATTATGCTGTCTGACTTTTTTATCATTGGGCTTAATTTGCTGCCGGTAGCACTTTTGACTTTAGGGTTATCAGCTTTGTTTCTTGGCTTTCTGCCCAAGCTTGGCAACTTAGTTTACGTTTATATTGCTTCATCCTTCTTTGTTAATTATTTCGGAAGGATGCTCAATTTGCCCAAATGGATCAGCAAAACAGCCCCTCAAAATTGGCTACCCAACCTGCCCGCAGAACAATTCAACCTTAAAATTTACATATTCCTAATCGCCCTCAGCTTGCTTTTAACAGTCATCGGCTATCTTGGCTACAAAAACCGCGACCTCCTCGAAGGCTCCTAAATGCAAATCGGGGACAGTCCCCGTTTTGCATAACTTCTACTTTCTGCTATATAAGCTTTGCAACTCCGGGACAGGTACAATGTTGCATCTCTTCTATAGAAATTACCGCTTTTAGACCGGTAAGGCGAGCCAATACATTGGGACAGACCCACATTCTCACTGAAGCAAGAATGATGGTTCAGTCCCCAAGTTCCGTCTCGCCCAGGCATTTTGCTGAGGTGCTTAGCAACTCCGGGACAGTCTATAAGGAACTTAGGCACAAGGTGCCGGTTCTGGGTTTGTGCCAAAGGCACCAAGCTGGAGCATATATAGTCAGTTCAAATATGATGCAAATCGCATGAAGTTGAAAGAAAATTGGTGAAAAAAATAAAACTGAATAAGAACCAAAAATGCAGAAGCTGATGTTTGTTTGCTCCATGCAAATCGGGGACTGTCCCCGTTTTGCATCCGAATAT
>LSQX01192668.1_pt1 | contig 10200 bp, 9 predicted proteins | sample 654561 | NCBI WGS metagenome assembly LSQX01 (sample SAMN04489861, study PRJNA283612) | anaerobic digester metagenome | isolation source: 4 biogas reactors fed with cattle manure at either 37C or 55C with and... | place: Denmark: Kongens Lyngby | collected 2014
CTTTTAATTGTTCTCTCAACCGGATTCACTTGGAATGAATTCTTGAATATTATCTTGAATATTGAATACTATTTTGAATAATATGTGCTTGAAGCAACAAGCGCATATTAATCTCTTTTTCCACATGCCTTTAGAAAAAAGCTTAAGTAAAATAATAGGCAGGTAAATATTAAAAAGAAATTATAAAATTACAAATAAAGTTATAAATAGAGTTATAAATAGAGTTATAGTTCAGTGTAAATTTCCCTTAGCATAAGCGCGTCCTGTTCCAGAACAGGGCTTTCAAGTATAACCCTCCCTCTGACTTTGAATTCTTTTAAGGCTATCATAAGTTCTGGGTAATTGAAGTCCGATTCTTTCAGGTTTAAATGTCTTTTTTCCCCGTTCGTGCCATATTCTACTCCTGAGACGTGCATGTGCATATTTAAAAGCCCTTCCTTTCCAAGGCTTTCTTCGACTCTGGAGAGGATTTCAGTAAACTCAGAGTAAGAGTTTTCCTTTCCTTCCCTTGCATGAAGATGGCAAAAATCAAGGCAGGGCATAACTCCTTCAACTTCTTCACTTAGAGCAAGAACTTCTTCAAGTGTTCCAAACTGCGTGCGCTTGCCCATGGTTTCAGGGCGCAGGACTGCAGGGATTCCTTCATCATGAAGCTGCCCGGTAAGCTCTTTCAGGGCTTTTGATATGCTTTCATAGGTATCCTGTTTATGGCTTTTCTGATAAAAACCAGCATGCAGTACAATTGATTCAGCTCCGCAGAGGCTGCCTATTCTTGCGGCCTGATAAATCCTTTCCAGGCTTGCTTTTAATTTTTCTTCTTCATAAGAATTCAGGTTGATATAATATGGAGCATGGACGCTCAGGGCTACTTCTTCTTTCTTTGCGGTTTCCAGGACGTTTTTTGCCCCTTTTTCACTCATGCGCACTCCCTGAACAAACTCAAGCTCCATACAATCAAGGCCAAGTTCCCTGATCCGTTTGATTCCTAAAATACTGCTTGTGCCTTTTGTGCTTCTGGGAATTCCTCCGGTTCCGAAAAGCAGTTGCTTTGAGGACATTTTCAAACGTCCTCTCAAAAAATTCCCACGAAATTCTTTAGTTGCTCTGCCCTCTTAGAAGAGAGTTTTTCGGCAACTACTGCAATCAGCTCTTCAAGGTCTTCATCCAGGGATTGGACATCCTCCTTTCCTTCCAGCGCAAGTCCCACAAGGTAATCAAGTTCCTCTGGGCTCAGCCTCTCCAACCTTTTCCTGAAGTCCTCAGATGACTCGGCAAATTTGTGTGAGACCGGGCGCAGAATAAAGGGATACTGGTGCCCTGCTTCCCTGGAAGTTAATCTTCCTCCAGCTTCAGGAGCAAGCTTATTAAAAATTTCAATATCCTTCCGTGTAAATTCTCTGGGCATACTATCACTTTATAGTTTTTTCCTGATTTATAACTGCTTAATTTATAACAGTGCTGTGCTAGATCGGAAATATTTACTGCTCAACCTTGTTTTTTAGTCTGCCGTGTCTGTCAATCTCTCCTTTTGCAATTCGCGTTGAGGAAATCGGAATTCCATCCACAGCCATTACGTATTCAACGTATACGATTTCCAAGGGTTTTTTTCCTTTTTCTTCCCTGATCCTGTTGATTTTAAGGGCAACCGGATAAGTCTCAGGAGAGACGATTATAAAGTCAAAATCCTCTTGGAGAGTAGGGCCACAGGGATCATTAAGCCTCATAATCTCGTATCTTTCAGCTGGAAAACCCATTTTTTTAATGTGTTGCTGCAGCAGAGCCCTCCTTTTGTTATAATTGTCGATGTTATGGCTTTTACTCAGCATTTCATCCGAGGTAAGCCCTATGTGGACTTTTCCATCCTCAGCTATTTCAAATGCTTTTTCAATCAGTTTGGCGTGACCGTCATGAAAGTACTGAAACGTACCGCCGACTGCGACCTTTGGCATGATGGGTGATAATCTGCCAAGTAAAAAGAAGTTTTGGTTTTTCTCCGATTTTTTGGGAATTTCATCTCTTTTCTATATTTTTACTCAATATTTTCTTATTTCTCACTCAATTTTTTCCTGTTTTTTATTCTCATTTTTATTCTATTCTTTAATATAAAGTCAGAAAAAAACCTTCTAGTTTCAATCTCCTATTTGCCATATTTTGCGGCAATATAACTGCATTTTAGGGGCACTTTAGAATACTTTCACTCCACCTCCTCTAATTATATATACCTTCAAAACCATTGTGGAGCAACTGTTATGCACCTTATACAAACATGTGCATCTAGGAGAATTTGTAATGAGCGAAATTTCACTCGAAGATCTGCCCGGAGTTGGCCCTGCAACTGCAGAAAAACTCAAAGAAGCCGGATTTAACACCATTGAAGCAGTGGCTGTAGCCTCTCCTTCTGAACTTGCAACTACAGCCGAAATTGGGGAATCAACTGCTGCAAAGATCATCAATGGCGCAAGGCAAGCTGCTGATATTGGAGGTTTCGAAACCGGAGACATTGTGCTTGAAAGGCGAAAAAATGTAGGCAAGCTGACTACCGGTTGTACAGAATTTGACGAAATGATGGGTGGGGGCATAGAAACCCAGGCTATTACCGAGCTCTACGGAGAATTTGGTTCCGGAAAAACACAGGTGGCTCACCAGCTCGCAGTAAACGTCCAGATGGACAGGGAACACGGAGGTCTCGGCGGGTCTGTCATTATTATCGACACTGAAAATACCTTCAGGCCGGAAAGGATCACCCAGATGGTAGAAGGGCTTTCCGAGAAGTACGGAATGGAACTCAATCCTGAAGAATTCCTGCAGAACATCCATGTAGCGAGAGCTTACAATTCCAATCACCAGATACTTCTTGTTGACTCTGCAACCGATCTAGCAAACGAACTCAAAGAAATGGGCAAACCCGTTCGCCTCTTAATCGTTGACTCTCTTATGGCTCACTTCAGGGCTGAATATGTCGGAAGAGGAACCCTTGCAGACAGGCAGCAGAAGCTCAACAAACATATGCACGGCCTTCTCCGCTTCGGAGACCTGTTCAACGCCTGTGTTGTTGTTACAAACCAGGTTATGGCAAAGCCCGATGCCTTCTTTGGAGACCCCACAAGGCCAATCGGAGGGCACATAGTAGGGCACACTGCAACCTTCAGGCTCTACCTGCGGAAATCCAAAGGAGATAAAAGAATTATCCGGCTTGTGGACTCTCCCAACCTACCCGAAGGAGAAGCTGTTGTCGCAGTCACTACTGCTGGAATTATGGATCAGTGAAAACTATCTGGACAGTAAAATAATTGAAAAGTAAAATATACTTCATTAAATTCTAAAACCTGGAATTTTTGTTCCTGAATTAGGGCAATATACCGAGGTAATATCAATCAAAGTTGCGTTGGAGCACCCCTTTGTAAGCCGCGGGGATTTTTTGCTCCAGCAATACCTTCATAACAAATCTATTTATTCAGAATCAAAGAGTCCTATAAAGTGACATACCTCTTATTCTTCCTAGTCTGATTCACTTTTTGTCATCCTGTTTTCCCAGATTTTCAACACAACCGGTCTTCATTGTTTTTGTATGGATTGAAAATAATATCCCAGTTAAACATAGTGCAAGTTAAACATAGTGCAGCTTATCCAGATTCAATACTTAATCGAAAATTCATACTTCTCCAATCTTATATCCCCTGCCTGAACTACGTAGTAGGTTTTATAAAGAAAAACAAGCAAAAAATGAAGTGCTCTCCAGATTTATCTGTATAATTCACAGATAAGGAATATTATAATAACAGAGTGAAGTTAACTATATTTCGGGAGCTTATTTTTTGAAATTTTCCTTACAACACATCCACATTCCTGGATAAATTTCGAAGTTTTAAAGCACGTGAGTATAGGGGTATTAATAGCAGGTATGAAAAAGTATGGAAACAAAACTCGATCCAGAAAATATAACTGGACTTTCTGAAGAAGAGGCGTCTGAAATTCTTAAAAATGAGGGCTATAATGAGTTGCCTTCCCAAAAGAAACAGAGCCTTTTTTCCATCTTACTAAATGTCCTTAAAGAACCTATGTTGCTTCTTCTTTTAGGTGCGGGTTTGATTTATCTGTTCCTTGGAGAAGTAAAAGATGCTCTGATACTGCTTATGTTCGTTTTTGTGGTTGTAGGTATAACATTTAACCAGGAGAGAAAGACCGAAAGAGCATTAGAAGCTTTAAAAAATCTCTCAAGCCCAAGGGCTCTTGTGATAAGAGATGGGGAACAGAAAAGAATTCCAGGGCGGGAAGTTGTTAAAGGCGACATTCTGATTTTAAGAGAAGGAGACCGTGTTCCTGCAGATGGAGTTGTACTGTTATGTACAAATCTTCTGGTAGACGAATCTTTGCTTACAGGCGAATCACTGGCAGTTCGAAAATGCGAATCAAGCAGTTTAACCCAGTCCCTGCAGCCCGGACAGCCAGGAGGAGATGACCTGCCGTTTGTATATTCCGGGACACTGGTAATTCAGGGTCAGGGGATAGCCCGCATAAGCTCAACAGGAATACACACCGAGATGGGAAAGATAGGAAAGGCTCTGGGGACGATTGCCGAAGAGGATTCTTTACTCAAGAAAGAAACTGCCCTGATTGTAAAGAATTTTGCTATTTTCGGAGGAATACTCTGCATCCTTGTAGTGGTAGTCTACGGATTAACCAGAGGAGATTGGCTGCACGGCTTGCTGGCAGGCCTGAGTTTGAGTATGGCCCTCCTCCCTGAAGAGTTCTCAGTAGTTTTACTTGTATTCCTTAGCATGGGTGCCTGGCGTTTGTCCAGGAGGAATGTTCTGGTACGGCGCATGCCTGCTATTGAGACCCTTGGCTCTTCGACAGTGCTCTGTGTGGATAAAACAGGGACTTTGACATTGAATAAGATGATCTTAAGCTCTCTGTATGCAGGAAATGGGTACTGTGAGATTGATCATAACAAGTGCCTGCTTGACAAGAAATTTCATGAGCTGCTTGAATTCGGCTATCTGGCAAGCCAGCAGGACCCCTTTGACCCGCTTGAGAAAGAGATCAAAATAAACACTGAAAAATTCCTTCCAGAACATGAGGATATACACCGTGAATGGAAACTTGTCCGGGAGTATCCTCTTTCTAAAAACTTACTTTCACTCTCAAACGTATGGAAATCTCACGACTCCCGTAAATATGTTATTGCTGCAAAAGGAGCTCCCGAAGCTATTATAGATTTATGCCACCTCAGTGAAGCAGAGAAAGAGAAATTGCTGTTTCATGTTCAGGAAATGGCAAACACGGGCTTAAGGCTTTTAGGTGTGGCTAAAGCAAGTTATCAGGATGACACTTTACCTGAAAAACAGCATGATTTTGAATTTGAATTTATAGGACTGCTTGGTTTTGTCGACCCTGTACGACCATCGGTTGCCCAATCAGTAAAGGAATGCTATACAGCCGGTATAAGAGTTATTATGATTACAGGGGATTATCCCGGTACAGCCCAGCATATCGCAAGGCAGATAGGCTTAAAAGATCCGGATAAGTACATCACCGGCCCTGAGCTCGCGAGCATGGATCAAACCGAGCTTGCAGAGAAAATCAAAACAACAAATATTTTCGCCAGGGTTGTGCCTGAACAAAAACTGGCAATTGTAAACGCTTTAAAATTAAACGGCGAGGTTGTCGCGATGACAGGGGATGGGGTTAATGATGCACCTGCCCTGAAATCCGCTCACATTGGGATTGCAATGGGGGAAAGGGGCACAGACGTGGCCCGCGAGTCTGCAGCAATTGTCCTTTTAAATGACGATTTCTTTTCCATAGTTGCAGCCGTCAGGTTGGGCAGAAGGATTTTCGATAACCTCAAGAAAGCAATAGGTTACATATTCTCAGTCCACATGCCTATTGCAGGGCTAGCCCTGTTTCCGATATTGTTTGGTTTGCCTCTTGTCCTTTTGCCTGCCCATATAGCATTCCTTGAGCTGATAATTGACCCTGCCTGTTCAACAGTTTTTGAGGCTGAACCTGAAGAGAAAAACATCATGAGCAGACCACCTCGAGCATTGCAGGAAAGAATGTTTGGAAGAAAAAGTCTAGCCCTTAGTCTGTTGCAGGGCACAAGCATGCTCGCAGGAGTAATTGTTGTTTTCCTATACGCATTATATATGGGTAAAGGGGAAGTCGAAGCACGCACACTTACATTTGCTACGCTGGTAATTTCCAATCTTACTTTAATTGTGGCAAATCTTTCCTGGTCACAGAGCATAATCAAAACTTTGTGTTCGGAAAACAAAGCCTTGAGGTATGTGCTCGTAGGAGCGATATCAGGCCTTCTTCTGGTTCTGTATTTACCGGCTTTAAGAAACCTGTTCCGTTTCTCACTGCTGCACGGTGATGACTTGCTGATTGTGTTTATTGTAGGAACTCTAAGTATTGTGTGGCTCAGATTACTCAAAAGCAGAATAAGAGATAATATCTGACAGAGATGTAGTATCTGACAAAAAAACAGGATAATAACCCAATACAAGTTCAGGGTAATAATCCAACGCAATCCTGAAACCAAATCTGGATAAGTAAAATTGATGGATGGGGAAATATTTTATCTATCCATTTCCAATCATTTGTGATGAAATTCAAAGCCATTGTTGCTGATATTGACGGGACAATTACCTGCGAGAAAAGGGAACTTCATCTGGGGGCCGTCAAAAAGATCCGTACTCTTAAACTTCCTTTCGTGCTTGCCACAGGAAATATTCTCTGTTATGCGAGAACGACGTCAAGGCTAATTGGCCTAGATGGAGCTGTAATCGCAGAAAACGGAGGAGCTATTACTGTTCGCTTCGATTTGCGAGGTACTTTTGAGGAAAACCTGGAAGAATGCGAGAAAGCCTATTCTTTTCTTTCCGAGCATTTCAAACTCACCAAACTTGACCCTTTATATCGAAAAACCGAAATTGCCCTCAGGAGAGACTTTGATCTTGAAAAAGCCAGAGCTCTTCTCAAAACCCAAAATTTGGACGTAGAAATAATTGACACCAAATATGCTATCCATATTAAAAGCCCAAAAATCAACAAAGGTGTCGGTCTCCATAAACTTGCAGGTATGATGGGGCTAAAACCCAAAGATTTTGTAGCCATAGGAGATTCCGTAAATGACGTGGAAATGTTTGAAGTCTCAGGTTTCGGGATTGCTGTCGCAAACGGGGACGAGATAATAAAGAAAACTGCGGATTATGTGACAAAAGCTTCCTTTGGGGACGGAGCTATTGAAGCCCTTGAATTTCTTGAGGAAAATGGTTGGATTTAAAAACTATTTCCCCCATATCTCTTTTTGAGATAAATATGGCCCGCAAAAACCTCTTCACAATTTCGCAGCTACAATTGAAACCAGATTAAAATAATTTCCACCCTCAGCTTCCATCATTCCAATATCCCTGCGAGCATAGTCATTGTCACATGAAAGCCAGTCCTGCCAGGCTTCTTCCAAACATTTTAACTCTTTGCACTCCTGAATACTTACTGAAACACAGTTTTTCCAGAGATTATACCACCAATCAAATGAGTGTAGAGTTAAAGTCATATCATCGCACCAGTATGGTTGTAATTCTGCCGGAACCCCATCTGTAAATTCCTTTTTCAGCCCAGGGACTGCTACTGCGATTTGTCCTCCTTTCTTTACAAGTGGAGCAAAATGCTTTTCCAAATAATCCTCTTCAATCCCGAAATAGTGATAGGCATCTATACATACAGCAAGGTCAAAAAACTCGTCAGCAAATGGCAAATCATGAGCTTCTGCATGTATTGGAATTATCTTATCTTCCAGTCCCATTGATTTGATTCTTTCATAATTCTCGGTTGCACTGATCCAGAGATCAGTTGCAAAAACCGTAACATCATATTCTTTTGCCAGGAAGATTGAAGTTAAACCTCTCCCGCAGCCTAGATCAAGTACTCGCATGCCTTTCTCAAGTTTTAATGACTCAGCCACTTCCTCAATGATTTTCATTGAGTTTGGCCCCATCATATTTTCTTTAACAAAATCAGTATCATATTTGAGGCTCCTTTTAAGTATCAGCTTGATCACCTTTCATTTATTCATCTATTTCTCATTATTGTATACAGTCTGACTTTATAATACTGTCATAGATAACATGAAAAACTTCCATCAATGTAGTAAAAAATCGACAGTGGTGATCTTAATAACAAAAAACTCCATAGAATAATAATGTCATTATTTTTTACTTATTTTTGAAAATATTCTGTCTGTGATATTCTAAATACTTGATATGATCCTCTTCTATTTTCCTTATTCTGAGTTCAGAGTTAATACCAAGTTTAATTTTGTCATTTTCTTTGAGTGAACTGCTGATGATTATTTTTCCTTCATTATCAAAACTAATGTAACCATAATCAAAAGCACTATCCAAATTTGGAATAAGTAATAGCCCATTATATACATCAAGGCGTTCTATATTATTTGAAGAACGCCATGGCTTGATGTGAGAAGCTTTTAATGTCTTAACTAATTCGCATCCTGTAATAGCACATTTTTCTCCCCAATATTTTTTTAAATTATCACGGAATATTCCCTGGCCAATACGACTCTGTACTATTGCTTCACGTACTGTCTCAGTTAATTCTTTGTGAGCTATTTTAAACTCCTCAATATCTTGAATAGCGTTTGAGTCTGAAAAAATATTATCTTCGGTCGTATTCCCATAATTTGGGCTAGGAACACTTTGTCCAAGTTCATTATTTAAATAATCCAACAATTCTGGAGCATGTTTTGACTGGCTTTTAAGGTTTAACCATTCGTATTTGTTTGCAACTTTTCGTATATACTCAAAATGGAAGTCACGTATTATAGGCCAGATTTCTAAGTCCCGACTCGAAGGAAAATAATATCCATTCATTGATGGAACTGCTTTATACTAAGACCATTCTCCATCATCCCACTGCCATAATTCACTTTTGTCTAATGAATTTCGTTTATCCTTCTCCCCATCTAATAATTGTTTATCAAGAGCCAACCAAATTCCGTTTTTGTGAATGGTAAAAACAATGAGACTACCAACTAAAAGACGAATACCATCACTACGGTAATGTACACCCCATTTATTATTACCATATGAATTGGCTTTATTGAGTGCTTGCAAGAACAAAGACAAACAAATCACTCTATGTTTTTCATCGGGCAAAAGTGATATTACTGTATCTTTAACTTTATCAATATCAGGGTGAGTCATAATAATTCCTTTACAGTTATAACTCCTGCTTTAACTTTAGTTTCGGATGTAAATATTCACATTTAATTCTCTAAGGAATCTGTCTTTCTAAAGACAAGAGAAATTGTGTGTTCCAAAGCATAATTAGAGAGGAAAAGCTATATAACTTTGCAAAAAACCCATTTAAGAGAGGCGAGAAGGATAATTCACCACGAGCTGCAACTCTGCCGAATACAATTGGATGATAGAAACAGGGCTGCTCTGCGCTAAAAGAAAGAGATAACAAAAATAGAAATCGGGTCGAAGGAAAGGAATTTCTTTTTGGAATCACTTTCCTTCCAGATTAATTTACGCTTTTGCTTTCATCTTGTCGATTATTATGTAGTCTTTTATTGCACTAACGGAATCGAAAGGAATCAGGATAAAATTATCCTCCTTCCTGTATCTCGTTGTGTCAAAATTGGGATTAGGGGTAACCATCATGTCAATAATGTTTCCTCCCCTGATCTCAACTACGATATTGCTCAGTACTCCTATCTCGGTTCCGTCGGTAGCCATTACCTGTTTATTAAAGAGGTTTCTTGCAAATTCCTTTGACATTTTTTATCGTATCTCCGTAGCAGCGTGTTATGAGGGTCTGGGTAAAGCTTGCTTTTTCACTTTAAACATTTTATTCCATTTGAAACCAGGTTCTTTAAAACTTTTTCCTTTTAAAAGTTGTTCATTTAAAGTATTACTCTTTCAAACCATTACCTGTACCCGATATAACCAGCTGGCTCCGTGAGTTTCTGGCCACCTTTGAACTGTGCCTCGATCTTCTCATAGAACTGAGCAATGTTCTCTGTAATGGTGGGCTTCACCTTCTTGAGAGCTTCTCTAAAGTGCCGCATTTCCACGTATTCCGTGTCAAAATTTTCTCTGAGAGCAATCATTGCGGCTTCCCTGCACACAGACTCTATATCGGCACCCACGCTGTCTCTTATACACATCT
>LSQX01084505.1_pt1 | contig 10199 bp, 5 predicted proteins | sample 654561 | NCBI WGS metagenome assembly LSQX01 (sample SAMN04489861, study PRJNA283612) | anaerobic digester metagenome | isolation source: 4 biogas reactors fed with cattle manure at either 37C or 55C with and... | place: Denmark: Kongens Lyngby | collected 2014
GCAGTATTAGTAGATTCTCTCAAACCCAGTATTGAGCGCACAGATGATGATAAACCTGATCGTCGATATTGGTGGATGCAGCTACATCGATTGATTACTGCAAAAGCAAAAATATCAAGTTATCGCCAAAAAGAACTGATAGAAGCTTTGGAGCGTCTTGCTGAGGGGGATTTTATTGTGAAGTGGCATGCCTCAGTTTTTGCTTTTTGGATAGATGAAGAGGGAGACGAATTGAAAGTATCAGGATACTGGAACAACGAGTTAACTGAAAGCGGCAAAGTGAATGTGGTCACAATTGCAAAAAACTGCATCAAGAATTTGGCTCTGAATAAGGATGGTTATTCAATAGATCTTTCAAATATGAGCGGCGACAGCCTTGAAACTGAGAATATTATGCGGGATATTGAGGACGTTGATATTATTCCCGACAGGAAGGATGAAATGGATTTAGATCTCATGGAAAGTGTGGACTGGTGGGAGGAAGATGGTAATGAACCAGATGATGATACTCCATGGAGTGAAGATCTTCTCACAGAAGAGCCTGTGCATGAATCAATACAGCAGAGTATTGAAGAAGCTACCTCCGATGATAATGCGGAAGAGGATGAGAATGAGAATGAGGAAGATGTTGCCAAGCTACAATCAATCAGAGTTTTATTAGGGAAAACTGCGGGCGGACAAGAAGTATATTGGGAATTTGGTCATAAGGATACTGCAAATCGACACATGGTGATATTTGGGACATCAGGTATGGGGAAAACCTATGCAATTCAATGTATATTAGCTGAGCTTGCAAGACAAGATCAAAATAGCTTGATAATTGACTATACCGATGGTTTTCTTCCAAAAAATATTGAGCCAGAGATAAAATCTATTATTCCTATTGAATCACAGACTTTCATCTATGAGCATCCTCTGCCAATAAATCCTTTTAAAGCGATGGTTAGCATACAAGAGGAAAAGGAGTTAAGGGAGACTGCAATAACTATAGCAAAGCGTATCTCTTCAATCTTTAAGAATGTATACGATTTAGGCTCACAGCAGCTTTCCCTTGTAATCGAAGTAATACAATCCGGAATCGAGACTCATGGAGATAAGTTCAATTTAGACTTGATGTTGGAATTGTTATCAGAATATTTAGATGATTCGCTATTTTCTCGTAACACTGTTACAACGACTATGACAAAACTTAAACCTTTTATAACTAGTCGCCCATTTATTGCCGATGCAAATGAAATCGGATGGAAAGCATTATATTCTGATGGTAACAACAGATGTCCTGTATTCCAATTTCATATGGTGGATAAACAATCATCAAGAGCTATTATTGAGTTTGTATTATGGGATTTGTATAATTATGTGAGTACTCATGGAGATAAGGATAAACCCAAAGTTGTAGTTTTGGATGAGATTCAGAATCTTGATTTAGGTGAAGACGCACCAGTTGGCAAGTATTTTACAGAAGGCAGAAAGCAGGGTTTAGCACTAATTGCTGCTACGCAGACTGTTAAAGGAGTTGGAGGGGTTTCTGATGCAAGAGTGAGCAGACTCTTCCAAGCTCGAATCAAACTATTTTTTAAGCCAACTGAAAATGAAATGAGGGAGCATGCTCAATTGCTTAATAACGCAATACCTGATATTTCTGTTAAGGAATGGGTGACCCGACTTTCAAGTTTAAGTAAAGGAGAATGCTGGGTATTAGGGCAACATCTTAATGAGCGGCATGGGAAGCTTGAGCTAAGAGCTCAAAAGGTGCGCATTTCTTCTCTCGAAGAAAGAGGTTTTTATGCAGAATAAAACTAAGCATAATAGATTGCCACGCAACTTCCATAGTTCATTTAAGGCTGAGCGACAGTATATAAATGCACTTCTTAAATTTGTTGCAGAAGGAAGTATCGGCGATATTCACATGATCTCAAGAAGAACCGGGATTCCTACAGGGGAATCAACCGGGAAAGTGTTGCCAACAATAGACTATTGTTCGGCGATGGGTCTTATTGAGGCTAAAAGAGATAAAGAAGGGGTTATTAAGGCAGATTTAACTGATTTTGGCAGAGTTGTTTTAAAAGAAGATCCATACCTGCTGACCGAGATAAGTCAGTGGGTTTGTCATTTAAATCTGTGTAATATCTATAGCGGAGCCGATGTCTGGCATAATGTATTTTGGGCTGAATATCATAGTATTGGAGATCGATTTAGCCGAGAAGATTTAGAGGAAATGCTACAACATAAATATGGGAAATCGAATCGCAGCTTAATCGGGCCCATGATAACAATGTACCAAGATCATTCGTCCTTTAAAACATGTGGTGCCTTAACAACAAACAATAATCTATTGGAACGGAAACATGCACCCATTGAGAACGAAATGATTAGAATGTATGGTGCTTGGATGATTGATGGGATAGAGCGCTACTTTCCCAATGAAAATCAAATATCGACATCCGATCTCGATAAACATATTGGCTGGCTTTCGATTACCGGGTGGCATGGCAAGGAAATGGTAGAAGTTTTGGATATGATGGAAATAAAGGGTATTTTTAAAGTAGATAGACATATGATGCCATGGATAATAAGTCCGCTTATTGGCTCGACGGCGGCATATCATTCGGCGTTTGATGATTTGATATAAATAATGGAGGATAAAAACATGCTATTGAAGGATATTATACAGTTTAGAGGAGACAAGCTTTTCAACGGGGCTGTAAATATTGAATGGATATTAAAAGATCACGAAAAAGCTCACTTGGCAGCAGAATCATTTGTATTTCATGGTCCGGCATATCATGGAGTATCTCAGGATGATGTTGATTTTTCGCACGGACATAAGCTGATTGATACTGCGGCTTTTACAAGGGCAATAATAAAAAGAGCTTATGGCTTTGAAGACATGCCTTTTACTCTGGCGATTGCTGGCTATGGAACAGGGAAATCTCATTTAGGGCTTACAATTGCAGAGCTCTTAAACGATAATGGAAAGTTCTCATACCCATTGTTGCAAAATATTTCCTCTGCCGATAGCGATATAGCCGAAGAGATAGAAAAAATCGTGAAAACAAGCGATAAACCTTGTCTGGCAATATCTCTTAATGGCTTAGATGAATTTGACTTTTACCATGGGTTGTTTACTCAAATCACCCAGATATTAACTCGTGATGGACATGATGTTAGACTTTTGGAAAATTTGCTTGCAAGGTTTGTAAATGCCGTGGGCATTATACAGGATTCTAACTCTAAAATCCAAGAAGAATTATGTGAATTTTGCGATGTTGAGAACATTGAAGATGTGATAGATTCTTTAAATCAACATAGTGAGCACATGTATTCCGAGGTGAGCAATTATTTTGAGCAAAAAAGGGGTAGGAAGATATGGGCATACCAAGGGGAAACTATTACAGAATTGATTGAGAAGACGGTAGAGCATTATTGTGGCGAAGGGAATCCTTATCAATCTATTGTTATACTTTTTGATGAGTTTGGAAAGTATATGGAGTTTGCAACAACCAAAAGTCATTTTGCCGGAAGTGGAGTCTTGCAGCACCTCTTTGAAGCTATTCAAAATAGCTCACCTTATGCATGCTTTGTAGGCTTTATTCAATTCGAACTTAATGCCTATATGCAAAGAATGGCGAATGAGCATAAAAACGAGATGCAACGGTATGTGACGAGATACCAAAGTGCTGATCAGTTATATCTATCGACAAATCTTGAAACCTTGATTGCGCATTTAATAGAGAAAAAATCGCCGGAATACTTGAATGAGATGTTTGACAAGGCAACATCTCGCATAGAGTCTTCTTTGGAACAAGAGAACATCAATCGGTGGTTTCAAAGCTCAAAAAATATGCAAGTATGGAACAATAAAGAAATGTTTCATAATATCATCAGAAAAGGAGCTTGGCCACTTTCTTCCTATAGCGTGTGGTTGCTATATTACCTTTCTGCTGTGGGAAACAATTTGCAGGAAAGGTCTGCTTTTGCTCTCTTGATCGATGTTTTTAAACATTATGAAAAAGTGGATATAAGCAAAAATAAAAGTTGGCAAATTGCTGCGGTTGATATGATGAATGCTCCTTTCATACATGAGCTTATCAGCTCTGAAGAAACAACAGGTCACAGCACAATCATGCAATCATATCAGCTTTTAATTTCAAAATATGGGAATAGATATACCGATAATCAAATCAGGATTCTTAAAGCTATTGTTTTGGCCTCAAAATTAGGAGTTAGGGCATCTGATAAGGATGATGCGATAGATGCTCTTGGCGCCCTCTCTAAGCTCGATCACGATGTAGTATATGAAGAGATGCAGGCTCTTTTGGAGGAATATAACGCAATAGAATGGGACGATGCTTATAAGAGTTTTGATTTGCTTGGCGATTCTCTTCCAAGAAGCCAGTTTATTGCTCATATTCGAAGAAGTTCGTCAGGATACGATGAAAAAATGCGTTCCCAGCTTTTTGTGGCTTCCATTGAAAAGCACTGTCGATATATTAAAGACATTGAAAGTGAATTTGGTGAAGAGAATAAAATCATCAGTCTTGAATGGAAGTTCAAGGCATGCACGGCAAGAATAGATACAATTGAACGACAAATACAAGATGAGGTTAAGCGTTGTCTGAGTGTGGATAGTGTTAAAGATCCGCGAGGGACAGTTTTCTATCTATATCTGGGCAAATCTGAAGATATTGAAGGGTGTTCAAGAGATGTGTCTCAATACTTGCAAACAGCTGCGACATCTCATCATGTTAAGGCTGTACCGATACTTGTCATGGTCCTGTATGATAAAAACGGAGAGCTCGGGCAAGCTCTTGCTGAAATCTCTATTTTGGAGTCTTTATCCGATGGAGATAAAGCAAAATATGGAAATCTTGTCGAGTCTCATTTTGTAAAGTTAGAGCGTTCTATCAATGATTTGGCCAACAACATGATCTTACAAAGAAACTATATCACCTCTAAAAACATCAAAACAGAGGGCCTAAGGCTGAAAAATGCTGTGTCAGAGATATTTAAACAGATTTTTACTCGTCCAATCCCTTTCCCATTTGACGGCTTCAACAACTACACCGGCAATGCTTTTGAAACCTGCTCGAACTTAATCCGCCAATTGTTGCATTTTACGTTGGATTACGAAAGAGTTATGTCAATGGCGCCTAAGGATAAAAACAGAGCTACTGAAGTCTTGAAAGAAGAGTGGGGCATATTTATGCCAAGCGGCAATGTTAACAGACGACCGGAGAACTCCATATTGAGAAAATTGACTGTTGATTGGGATGATGCAATCAAAAATCATCCTCTGTCATTAAAAGAAATGTATGATACATTGGTATCTCCTCCTTATGGGGCAAATAGAGATTCAGCCGGTTTGGTGATGGCAGTTTTCATTTCGGCAAGAGAAAAAACATTGAGCATAATGAAAGATGGACAGGAGATGTCTATAAAAGATTGGGCTAACGATGATAATCTGTTTAAAAACAAGCATTTTAATCCAGATATTTTAGAAAATGTTAATCTTGTTGAATTGGGTGAGGACTCTTCTGAATGGGAGTCTATGTTGGATGAGTGGGAGACTGCGACAAGCCATTATGATAAGATAGAATGCATGCAACGAGCAGACGCTCTTAAACAAAAACTTCGAATACCCAGCGATCTGCTTTATCGAGAAGAGAGTATTCGGGATAGGGCTGTTTTGGCTGAAGCTGCAATCGATAGGATGAGAGAGGATAAGTTCCGAGCAAGTTCCAAAGTAAGAGAAAGCATTAAAACAGGCAACATAATAATCTTGTCGGAAGGATGCGTCAAACTTAAGAATATGATTGATTCTTTGGAAGAGGAAAAGCACCTATGGGACAATGAGACGATTGATGATTTGAGACAAATATATACCCAGGGACGTCAAGAAATCTCAAGCAGGTTTACAGACTGGCTATTAAGTATTGCTCCGCAATCAGAAAGCCCTGAGCATGTCGGAGAGTTTAAAGCTACAATGCTTGAAAAAGTGCAAAAGAATTTGGATTATATTGGTTTGGATAATCAGGCTTTAAGCATGGAAAAGAGAGTTAGATCTTTGATCAAAAATGTCGAAGATAATGCCGAATCAAGGAGACTTCAACAAACAGTTCAAAATTGGATCAGCTCTAATTTGAACATTATTGATGGGGGGAGAGTTAAAGATCTTAGGGCTGCAAAAGAAGTTGCTGCGGAGCATATGAGAAAACTTCGTGGAATGTATAAGAGGCTTGAACAAATTGAGATATTAGATGTCAGGCGTTCATTGGATGAGTTTGCCAAGTCATTAGACGATGCAGAGAAAATGATTGTTAAGCGGGCTAATCAACTTTGGAAATCAAGTGTTACAGATCTTGAATCAATAGAATTGTTGTTAGAAGAGATTAATTCTTTAATACGCGCATATGATGGCATAGACGATGATTTGGAAGATTTCAACATAATTCGCAATGCATTACGGGCTTATAAACGTGCTTTTAATCGTTTGGATGATGAATCACTTTCGTGGGATTTGTTTGAGAAGCTCTCAAAAGATATAGAGAATGAAATCATTAGTGAACTTGATGAAGAGGAGCTCCCATGGGATGTTGAAGATGTTATGCAAAACATTTGTAAGGTGATCTCGAATAATCGAAAGCAACAAAGCAGAGAATGGACAGAGACAATTCTTGTGCTTGAACAAGAAGTCCCTCAAATGGATGTCTCTGTGGCAAGTCCTTTGCAGAATAAGCTTGAAGCACCGCCCTACTATGTCACAGAGTCTGATATGAAAAAGATCAAGAAGATTAAGACGGCACTTGAAAAAAGACTAAATGAAATCAAAATTGATTGGTTAGTTGAGAAGTTCATGGAACTGTCTGCGAAAGAGAGAAAGAAGTTTTTGGATTTAATCCATTGAATCTTGAAATCAATCACAGCGGGATGTTAAGGTGATTATTATGACATCTCATTATTTGTTGTTGACAGATATATTAAACATATATAATGAGTAATCAGTTCAATGGTGTTTAGAAAGCCAATGCCCCGTTAGATGAAAAATCGAGCATTATAAAAAATGCTGACACGCAAGGAGACAAGATGCTGAAAAAATTAAGAATTCAAAATTTCAAGGGATGGAAAGACACGGGAGATATTAGCCTGGCTCCTTTGACATTGTTTTTTGGGACAAATAGCTCTGGAAAATCAAGCATTGGTCAATTCTTGATGATGCTGAAGCAAACTGTAGAATCGCCAGACAGGAAATCGCCTTTATATATTGGTACTAAAAACGCTGCGGTTAATCTCGGCTCATACTTCGATATACTGTATAATCGAGATAAAAGTAAGGTGCTAAAATTTTGCTACGAATGGGACTTGAATAAGACTCTAACAATAACTGATAAAGACGAAAATAAGAGTTTTATTGTTGAAACTATACTCTTTGACTCAGAATTAAAACTTACATCAAAACAGCCAAGCACTCTTTATGTCGAAAAGATGCTTTACCAGCTTTTTGTCTCAAATGTTGATGAATCTGAGACTGATTCTATTACATTAAGCATGAAACGAATATCCGAAGAAAACGATCATTACAGAACAACCTCGGACGGCTATAGGCTTAAAAAAAATGTAGGAAGAGCATGGTCTCCTGGTCATCCCATAAAATATTACGGCTTTCCAGATGAGGTGGTTGGATATCATAGAAATGCTGCATTTGTTCGCGACATTACTTTTGAAAATGAAAAGCTGTTTCGACAAGTGTATTACCTTGGGCCATTAAGGATGTCTGCAGAAAGAACATATCCTTGGACAGGGACATCTCCGGATAGTGTTGGTTATAGTGGAGAGAACACTATATCTGCAATTTTGGCTGCTAAGGATAGGAAACTGAACTTTGGTAAGGGAAAGAAAAGATATTCTTTTCAGGAAATCATAGCGATTAAGCTTAAGGAAATGGGGCTTATTAAAGAGTTCAAGTTGGAACAGGTTGTTGGATCAAGACATGAATACAAGCTTAAGATCAAAACAAAAGGGTCAAAAAGTTATGTGGATCTTCCAGATGTAGGTTTTGGATTATCACAGGTTCTCCCCGTGATAACTCAACTATTTTATGCGCCAGCAAACTCGATAATAATTATGGAGCAACCCGAAATACACTTGCATCCAAGTGCACAATCAATCCTCGCAGATGTGATGATTGATGCTTTGAATTCAACAGAGAATGGAAAGGAAAGAAATATTCAACTGATTATAGAGACACATTCAGAACACTTTCTTAGAAGACTGCAGCGTCGAATCGCAGAGAATAGCAGTGAAAGTAAAGTAATCGATAAATCTGCAGTAGAGGCCTATTTCTGTGATTTTGGAAAGGATGGCGCTAAAATGACAGCTTTAGAAGTAGATGAGTATGGCTCCATCATTAACTGGCCGGAAAACTTCTTCGGCGATGAAATGGAAGACATTGTGGCTCAATCAAAAGCCGCAATTCTAAAGCGCAGACAGGATTTAATGTAGGTGTTCTAAATGAAATTACCAGATAAATTCATTGTTGATACCAATATTCCCTTAACGGCTAACAAGATATTGAACTTTCAAGATAAAGATGCTGATTTGCTCAATTGCATTATGATGTGTGTTGAACTTATTGAATCTATTGTAAAAACAAAAAAAGGCTTAGTGATGGATGATAACGGTGAGATTTTTAGCGAATACAGAAACAAATTAAGTCTCAAAGGTCAACCGGGAATAGGCGATAGGTTTCTTAGGTGGGTGCATGACAATAGGTATTCTTTTCCTAATGAAGATCGGGTAAATATTACTCCGCTTGGTGACACATATGAGGAATTTCCTGATCATCCGGGTCTTAATTCTTTTGATATAGAAGATAGGAAATTTGTTGCAACCGCAAATGCGCATCCTGCAGATCCTAAACCAACTATTTATCAAGGCACTGACAGTAAATGGTGGGGCTGGAAGGATGCTTTATTAGATGTTGGTATCTTTGTTCAATTTCCTTGTGAAGAATATGTTAAGGCTAAATATATCAAGAAATTCCCAAGCGCTTAAATGATTAAGTTTCCCAGCACTCCCCATCTTGCATGTCTTGGTTCTTCATCTGTCAGGGATGACAAGGTGCTTACAGAACAAGAAAAATCCGACTTCTTATTATATGAAGTCATCCTCGAAGAGAAGATAGACGGTGCAAATTTAGGTATTTCTTTTGATGACGAGGGTAATATTGTATTGCAAAATAGGGGTAATATCATCTCTGAGCCATATTTAGGGCAGTGGAAAGATATTGAGAGATGGTTAGAAGCTCGTCTTGATGATCTCTTTGATGCTCTCGGCACTAATAAGATACTGTTTGGAGAGTGGTGCTATGCTATCCATTCAATCGAGTATAAGAGCTTACCGGACTGGTTTATTGCCTTTGATGTATATGATAAAAAAGAGAACCGTTTTCTTTCAGTTAAGCGGAGGAATGAGATAGTCGAAAAGGCGGGCTTGAATGCGATCAGGCAGATTGCGCGCGGTGTTTTTAGCTTGGATGAGATTGTCGCTTTCATGGGTAAGTCTGCTTATGGAGAGGGATTGGTTGAAGGGATATATCTGAGGATTGATGAGGGGGATTGGCTGAAGCAGAGAGCAAAGATAGTGCGGACGGAGTTTACTCAGGCGATTGAGACGCATTGGAGTAAGATGCCACTGAGATTGAATGGGTTGAGGGTTTAGTTGTTGGGGCTTGATAGCTCACTGCGCTCACATTGTTTGGGTGTGCTGCGCACTTTTTTAACGCACCAAAAGGGTGAGGAAGATGACGCTCGTTGGAACAGGATGTTTCAACACCGGCCTTGTCGTGTTGCCCTCCTGAGAGATGAAAGTGCTTTGTAAATAGTGAGTTAGAGCCGGCTAAAGCCAGCGATACGGCCGACTGAAGAGGCTGTGCAGAAAGCCAACCCAGGTCAGGTGATGAAAACCATTTGACTGGTCAAAGGAATCAGCGAGTTAGTCATTTCATGGTTATTTTGCCAAAATCTTGCCTTAAGAGGCTTAAAAACAGCCCAAAAATGGTCAAATAAAAATGAAAAAAGAAAATTGGCCAAAAATAAAGACAATTCCCCTATTTTCCCAGGGAAAGTGCCTTTTGAGATCATTGTGAATAATCTCTTAAAGTTATATGCCATAGCTGTCAAGGGAAGTTTAATTTGTAC
>LSQX01197740.1_pt1 | contig 10199 bp, 8 predicted proteins | sample 654561 | NCBI WGS metagenome assembly LSQX01 (sample SAMN04489861, study PRJNA283612) | anaerobic digester metagenome | isolation source: 4 biogas reactors fed with cattle manure at either 37C or 55C with and... | place: Denmark: Kongens Lyngby | collected 2014
TTTCTCTTTATGAAGAGAGTATGCCTGTTGACATAGTTACGGTATCAGATGTCCTGACCCGAAGAGGAACCCTTGAAAAGGTCGGAGATATGGATTATATTGCTCATCTGGCAAATTCAGTTGTCACTACAACAAATGTGGCTCACTATGTTTCAATTATTGAGGATAAGGCTTTATTGAGAAGCCTTATTGAAAATTCCGGCAAAATAATGGATATGGGCTATGAAGGTGCTCTGGAAGGCTTGGAGGTTCTTAATCAAGCAGAGAAATCGGTTTTTGATTTGTCCCAGGGTTTAAACCGGACAGGTCTTGAAGCCATTAATTCATTATTGGACAAAACCTTTTCCCAGCTTGAAGAGCTCTGTATGAACAAGAGTGATTTAACCGGTGTTCCCAGTGGATTTATTGATTTGGACAGAAAAACTTCAGGCTTTCAAAATTCCGACCTTATATTAGTTGCCGCCCGCCCTGCAATGGGTAAAACTTCGTTTGTTTTAAATGTGGCAGTAAATGCTGCACTGCGTAATTTTCCGGTTGCGATATTTAGTTTGGAAATGTCCAGAACCCAGCTGGTTAATAGGATTTTGGCATTAGAGTCTATGGTTGAGCTTGAAAAAATGAGGACCGGAAGGCTGGAAACAGATGATTGGAAAAAGATTGGTTATACGCTTGGGCCTTTAGCTAAATCGCCCATATACATAGATGATAACGCCAGTACAAATACTATGGAAATGATGTCGAAGCTCAGGAAACTGAAGCTGGAAAAAGGTTTGGGCCTTGTAGTAATTGACTATTTGCAGCTTATGGAGGGAAGGAAAAAGAATGATAACCGTCAGCAGGAAATCTCCGAAATCTCCCGTTCTCTGAAAATCATGGCCAAGGAACTCGATGTGCCTATTATTGCTTTATCACAATTAGCAGGGCCCCTGAGCAGCGAACTGACCATCGTCCGATACTAAGCGATATGAGAGAGTCGGGTGCCATTGAACAGGACGCCGATATGGTAATGTTCTTATACCGTGATGATTATTACAACGACGAAACCGAGAAGCGAAATATTGTTGAAGTTATCATATCCAAGCACAGAAATGGCTCAACCGGAACGGTGGAATTGGCTTGGATGCCCGAATTTACTAAATTCGGTAATCGTTTGTATGATGAGCAAACCCAAAAATCAGCCAGGTAAGGACAATGGATAATAAGAGTTTTGTTGAACAGGTAAAAAATAATATTCTACAGCACAATCTGCTTGATACGGGCAATAAAATTATTGTAGGTGTATCAGGGGGAGCGGATTCTGTCTGCCTTCTGAAGGTTCTTATAGAATTAAAAAATGAGTTTGACTTAACCATCTATGTAATTCATGTCAATCACGGGCTTAGAGGGCACGAGGCTGATTGTGACCAATCCTATGTAACAGAGTTATGTAAAAAGTGGGATATACCCATAAAGGTCTGTTTTGTCGATATAAAGGCACTAAGCAAGAAACTTGGAATTTCCGAGGAGGAAGCAGGCCGAGAGGCAAGGTATAAATTTTTTGCCAAGGCTTTGAAAGACACCTGTTCCGACTATATTGCCGTGGCCCATAATAGGGACGACCAAGCTGAGACTGTTATGCTTAATATTTTAAGAGGAGCCGGAATGGATGGCTTGTGTGGCATGTCAATGAAGCAGGGAAAAATAATTCGTCCTCTTTTGAATATTTCACGAAGTAAAATTTTAAAATATCTTGAAGATAACAAAATTGATTACCGTACCGACAGCAGTAATATGTCTTCGGAATATACCAGAAATCGTTTAAGAAATGAATTGTTCCCGGAAATTAAAAAGCTGTTTGAAGTTAATCCGGTTAATCAATTTTATAGGCTTTCGACTCTGATTAGAGAGGATAATAATTTTATCAATCAGGAGTCAAAGAGGGCTTATGATGCTGTTATTTTATCTGAATCGGTCGATTTGGAGCTTTCAGCAGTCGGTTTAAGATCTTTACCAAATGCTATTGCAAAGAGGATAATCAGGTTGGCATGGGAAAGAATAAACAACAGTCGTAAAAACCTTGAGGCGGTACATGTTGACCAAATAATTACCTTGTGCCAAAATAATCATACAGGAAAAAAAGTAAAACTTAAAAACGAAATAGAAGTTATTCTTTCATATGATAGATTAATTTTTAAAAAAGCGGGTAAAAAATATGATAAGCCATATTCATATTTTATCAACATGGAAGGTTTTACCAAAGTGAATGAACTTAATGCTATTTTGGAAGCTAAAGTACTCAAGGGGAATGTTCTATCACAAATAGGGGATTTTGAACAAACTAATGAACGATCCCTAGTCCAGTTTTTTAACCTAGATAAGCTGAGTGAAGAGACAGTTGTAAGAAGTCGTTTAGAAGGTGATAGAATAAGACCATACAGATCCAAAGGAGAAAAAAAGCTAAAAGATTTTTTTATTGACCGAAAGATTCCCAGAGATAAAAGGGATATCACTCCATTGGTAGCCCAAGGCAATAAAATAATATGGGTAGTGGGGATGAGGACGTCAGAAGACTATCGGGCACGAAAGAATACTAATAATGTATTAATGCTTTCATGGAGTTATTTATCAAACGGAGGAGAAGAAAATGCCTAAAATAAGCGTACTGGTACCAAGAGAAGAACTAAAAGCTAAGACCGAAGAGATTGCTAAAAGGATTTCTAAGGATTATGAGGGGAAAGACCTTTTGCTTGTCGGAGTCTTAAAGGGAGGATTCATGTTCCTGTCTGACCTTTGTAGAGCTATAAGTATCGATGTCAACATCGATTTTATTTCGGTAAGTAGCTATGGAAATTCGACGGTATCATCAGGAGTAGTGAGAATTCTTAAAGACATCGATTATGATATTACCGGAAAGCATATATTATTAGTTGAAGATCTTATAGATTCAGGGTTAACGCTTACATATCTCAAAGATTTGTTTGCGGCAAAACATTGCGCCAGCGTTAAGATATGTACTATTTTGGATAAGCCATTTAGAAGAAAGGTTTCCTTGGATGTAGATTACCAGGGCATCATAATACCCGATAAATTTGTGATTGGATATGGTCTTGACTACGCCGAGAAATATCGTAACTTACCTGATGTATGTGTGATAGAAGAATTATAATCGTCATCAATTTGTTTTTATTGTTTTTTTGTATTTGGTATGATACCATAATATGAGTTTAAAATGAGGCTAATGTCTATTATTTTATTATAAAGTGGTTGTAGGAGGTTGAATCTATTTGAAAAAAGTTAGGGGCTTTAGCTTTTACGTTATTATATTTGTGATTACGGCCCTGGTCATAATGTTATATAGCAATATCAGTAATCCTACTGTTATGAAATATTCAGATTTTCGCAGGGAACTAAATAATGGGAATGTAAAGAATGTAACGGTGCAAACTCTTCAGGCTGAAATTGTTCTGGAAAGTGCTTCAGGGAATTTTTCACCCGATTACAGGTATTCAATTAGCTACCTTTCACAGGAATCATTTATGGAGCTTTTAGATAAAGCTTTTGATGAGGGTAAGCTACAAAATTATGATGTGGAGAAGAAATCAAGTCCGCCGTGGTGGTTGGAAATGCTTCCTATGTTTGCCATGGTTATTTTGTTTGTCTTCTTCTGGGTTTTCTTTGTCCAACAATCACAGGGCGGAGGAAACCGTGTTATGTCTTTCGGCAAGAGTAAGGCTAGAATGGCAAGTGACGATACCAAGCTTAAGGTGAGGTTTAGTGATGTTGCCGGTGCCGACGAAGAAAAAGAAGAGCTGGAAGAGATAGTAGAGTTTTTAAAAGAGCCAAAGAAGTATGTTGCGCTGGGAGCTCGTATACCAAAGGGTGTCCTATTAGTGGGACCTCCCGGAACGGGTAAAACTCTTCTGGCAAAAGCCGTCGCAGGGGAAGCCGGAACTCCGTTCTTTTCTATAAGCGGATCCGATTTCGTAGAAATGTTTGTAGGTGTTGGCGCATCCCGTGTTCGTGATTTATTCGAACAAGCAAAGAAGAATGCTCCCTGTATAATATTTATCGATGAAATTGACGCTGTTGGTAGACATAGAGGTGCCGGTCTTGGCGGAGGCCATGACGAGCGTGAGCAGACCTTAAATCAGTTATTGGTTGAAATGGACGGTTTTGGTGTTAACGAGGGAGTTATTATTCTCGCAGCCACTAACCGACCTGATATATTGGACCCTGCTTTAATGCGTCCCGGACGTTTTGACAGACAGGTAGTGGTTAGCTATCCCGATATAAGAGGACGCGAAGCAATTTTAAAGGTCCATTCAAAGAACAAGCCATTTAATGAAGATGTCGATTTAAAGGATATTGCCAAGACGACACCCGGATTTACCGGAGCCGACTTGGAGAATCTTCTCAATGAAGCAGCCCTTCTTGCAGCCCGCAAGAACCTTAGCAACATTACCATGGCTGAAATAAAAGAAGCAAATTATAAGGTAATGATGGGTCCTGAGAAGAAGAGCAGAGTAATTAATGAAAAAGAAAAGAAGCTTACAGCATATCACGAAGCCGGTCATGCAATTGCTGTCAGAGTAGTGTCGACAACTGTTAAGGTTGATCGTGTAACCATTATTCCTTCAGGACGTGCCGGAGGCTTTACCTCATTCAAACCCGACGAGGATCGTCAGTATACCACAAAGGCTCAGCTAATTGAGCAAATTGTTGTCAGCCTGGGTGGCAGAGCTGCAGAAGAGTTGATGCTGGGTGAAATCAGCACAGGAGCGTCGAGTGACTTAAAGAATGCTAATGGTATTGCAAGAAATATGATTACCAAATATGGTATGAGTGATGACCTTTCCAATCTTGTATTCGGCGATGATAATGATGAGGTCTTCATTGGAAAGAGCTATGGGCATACCCGTAACTACAGTGAGGAAATATCAGCCAAGATAGATATCGAGGTTAAGAGAATTATCGATGAATCATATAACAAGGCAAAGGAAGTTCTTACAGAAAACAAACAGCAGCTTGAAGACGTAACTGCAGGGCTTTTGGAAAAAGAACGTTTGGAAGCCGAAGAATTTGAAGAAATATTCAAAAACGGATACAATCCACCGGCAGTTGAGGCATAAAAACTAATAACAGACGCCTATTGGGTAAAAACTCAATAGGCGTTTTTTGCTACAAGGAATGTTTGTTACACGTGGCTATATATGATAAAATATGAGAAAAATCATGGGTAAACCTAGTAAGAGGCAGTGCTGTAATGAATGATATTAAGGTGATGGGATGCTTAAAGCCTACTTATAATAAAAGTTTAATACTTTCAAGGCTCGGCTATGACAAACATCGTACAGCAATTTCTAATGAAAGCCTGCGCGGTATTGGTAGACTCATTACCTATGCAGAAAACACCTTAAGTATTATGGCGACATACCGTATTATTGATATATCCTATATAGATTCTCCACGAGTTGTTCTTGAGGATGGTACCATTCTTTCCGGCAAAAAGCTTTCCGAGCTACTTAAAAATAGCTGTCAGGCTTTGGTAATGGGTGCTACAGGCGGAGCAAAGATAATGGAGCTTATTGAACAACTCCAGGTAGAGGGGAAAATGAGTGATGCTGTTGTAATTGACGCAGCAGCATCTGAAATTACCGACTCGGCTTTAGACTTTGTTATGAGTATTGTGGGGCAATACTTAAAACCAAGGGGCAAGTTTTTAACTAAAATGCGGTTCAGCCCCGGTTACGGCGACTTTGAAATTACTCAACAAAAGGATTTTTACCGACTATTAGAAGCACAAAATTTAGGAATTAAACTGAACGAAGCCTGTTTGCTTATACCGGAAAAGTCTGTTTTTGCAATAGCCGGTATTTGTGGTGAGAAAGAATAGAGGTAGATAATCCATGACTAAAAAGGAATTCAAAAAGCTATTTAATAATAGATTGATTTTGTTGGACGGGGGAATGGGAACCCTGTTACAAAAGGCAGGTATGCCAAATGGTGTATGCCCTGAAAAATGGGCCGCTTTGAACAGTGACTTTATAAGAGAAACACAAAGAAGATATATTGAAGCGGGATCGGATATTATTTATACATTCACATTTGGTGCAAACCCCATAAAGCTTTCAGAGTATGGGATTTCGGACGAAACCTATGCCTTAAACAAAGCTCTTGCTGAAATTGCCCGGGAAGCAGCCGGTAAAGAAGCACTTGTGGCAGGGGATATTTCGTCCTGTGGTAGCTTATTATACCCGTTTGGGAGTGTTATGCTTGATGAAGCGGTGGAAGGCTTTAAAAAGCAGGTAGAGGGTCTCGTAGATGGCGGTGTGGATTTATTTGTAATAGAGACTATGATGGATTTGCAGGAAGCTCGGGCGGCTGTTATTGCAATAAAGGAAAGCTGTGATTTACCTTTCATGGTTACACTTACCTTTGAAGGCAAACGTACCTTGATGGGTAGTGACCCTTTAAGCGCATTAGTTACATTACAAGCATTAGGTGCCGATGCCGTGGGATGCAATTGCTCAAGTGGCCCCGCCGAAATGGTTGATATTATTAAGCAGATGAAGCCCTACGCAAAGGTTCCGCTTATAGCAAAGCCAAATGCGGGAAAACCGAGATTGGAAGACGGTGTAACAATATTTGACATGGATGCCGAGGGCTTTGCCGCCTACACCGAAGAGCTGGTTGAAGCAGGCGTAAATGGGATGGGAGGTTGTTGCGGAACTACTCCTGATTACATCAAAAGAGTAGGGGGAATTTTATCAGGATTGAAGCCTGTAGAATCGAAGCGTGAGCCATACAGCCTTGCGTGCTCAAACAGGAAAACTGTCGAGATTCACCATTCCTTGCCCTTTACGGTTATTGGTGAAAGATTAAATCCAACTGGGAAAAAGGTTTTAAAGGAAGCACTTTTAAGAGGCGATATGGACTTGGTTTCTGAGATTGCCAGGGCACAGACCGATGCCGGGGCAATGCTATTAGATGTTAATGCCGGGGTTCCCGGAATAGACGAAAAAGAAACCCTGAAGGATATGGTTAATGCTGTTTGTAATGCAGTATCGGCTCCTGTTCTTATTGATACTTCCAGCCCTGAAGCCCTTGAAACAGCATTACGAGTATATCCGGGAAGAGCTGTTGTTAACTCGATCTCAGGGGAAAGTGAAAAAATTGAGGCACTGCTACCTCTTGCCAAGAAATACGGGGCAATGTTTGTTCTGCTTCCGGTTGACGACAACGGTGTACCCGAAACCGCCGAAGAGAGAATTGTCATAATTAAAAGAGTGTATGCTAAAGCAAGGGAAATGGGATTTTGCAAAGAGGATATCCTTGTTGACGGGCTTGTTATGACTATTGCATCTAATCCGTCCGGAGCCCTTGAGACATTGAAGGTTATATCATGGTGTAAAAACAAGTATAGGATTAATACCACAATGGGGCTTTCGAACGTTTCATTCGGCCTTCCTTCAAGAGAGAATATTAACACTGCTTTTTTGACAATGGCTGTTGCAAACGGCTTGAGCACCGCTATCTTAAATCCAAACAATCAACAGATGATGCAAGGTGTAAAAGCTTCCGATGCACTTGTGGCCCGGGATAAAAATGCTATTGCCTATACCGAGCATTATTCGGGGCAAAGTCAGGATCAAATCAAATCGGGAAAATCAGAAGAAATGAAAGAATCTGGTTTAAAGACCCTTTATGATGCTATAATAAACGGTGATAGGACAACGGCAGGGGAAATGGCGCGTGAGGCTTTGATAAACGGCAAATCACCTAAGGAAATAATAGATCAAGAGATGATTCCCGCAATACAAAAGGTGGGAGAACGGTATGAACAAAAACAGTATTTTCTTCCCCAGCTTATAAGAGGAGCGGAAGCAATGGAAAAGGCTATGACAGTCCTTGCTCCGGAGCTTGAGAAACACAAAAATGAAGGAATTGAAAGTAAAGGTAGCATCGTTATAGCTACCGTTAAGGGTGATGTCCATGATATAGGGAAAAACATATTAGCCATGCTGTTAAAAAATTATGGGTTTGATGTTATAGATTTAGGAAAGGATGTTGAATCAAGTCGTATAATTGATTCAGCGAAGACAAATAATGCTGATATTATAGCGCTTTCTGCCCTAATGACTACTACAATGAACCAAATGCCGCAAGTTATGTCTAATATGAAGAGTGAAAAGCTTAATTGCCATATGATGGTCGGGGGCGCGGTTGTTGACCGGAGTTTTGCACAAAGCTTCGGCGCAAACTATACCAGTGACGCATACAAAGCAGTAAAGCTTGCTACCGACTTAATAGAACAGAACAAAAATGGGGGTTAACTTATGGATAGTTTTTTAAAACTTGGTTTTTTTTCAATGGCTGACAAGATAACCGATGCACTTAGCAGTTCATTCCCTTACATTGTGACCGGTGCTGTTATAGTGGCTATCTGGATTTACTTTTTATTTTTGGTGCCTAGGAAACAAAAGCGATATGACAAAGCATCCGACTATATTCAGGATGTTCTGAACTTTGGCGTAATGCTAGGTAGCGGTTTAGCAAAAATTCTATATATAGCCTTTTCAATCGTCCTTGTTATTGTAGGGATTGTAGCCATGTTCGTCACTAACTTTTTTGTTGGGCTTTTGGGCACTCTCATTCTCGAAATCATTCTAAGAGTTTTATTTGAGATATTCATGGTTGTTTTCTCTATTCAGGAAAATGTCATAGCTATCAGAGAAAGAATGGAAAAGCGTGACGAAGACTATTATTACGAGGATGAATAAAAAGTTTACCGCAAAATATTAAGACGCAACAGGAGATGACATAATTGCTTAAGTCAAAAGCGCTACAACGCAATATAATGGCGGTAGCTATTGTTTTGTTATGGTTTTCAAATTATATTTATGTACCGTTTCTCAGTACATACGCCGCATCAGTTGGAGCCTCTTTGCCCATGGTAGGATTAATTATTGGCTCTTACGGATTGATTCAGATGCTGTTACGTATACCCATCGGTGTTTTATCAGATACAATCAAAAATCGACGACTATTTCTTTTTTTAGCGATGGTTTCATCGCTTATAAGTGGGACAGGCTTTTTCTTTCTTTCATCACCTGTACTATTACTATTATTTAGAGCATTAGCGGGACTAGCCGTGTCCAATTGGGCAATTTATATAACTACATTTTCTGTTCTTGGAGATAGCCAAAGAAATTCGAAGGCCATTGGGACCGTTAATTCACTCAGTGCAACAGGGAATATAAGCGCTTTTATTTTGGGAGGGTTTGTTGCACAGTATATTAATGTGAAGTCGACTTTTTTGGTCTCAATCTTATCCAGCTCATTAGGGCTTATATTACTATTATTTGTGGAAGAAACATATGAACAGAAAGAAGATAAGAAAAAGAATTTGATACATGACTTTATTATAGTTTTTAAAGATTCAAAGCTTTTATTCTACTCAGGAATCGCAATATTGTTTCAAATCATTTCATCGTCTTCACTAATCGCTTTTGTGCCTACGCTTTTTAGTGAAGCCGGAGCTAGTGAACTTCAAAAAAGCTTAGGCACGACACTTGCTTCAATTCCGGGAATTTTTGCAGGTCCCCTAGCAGTAGGATTATTTAGCAAAAAAGTGGGTTCAAACTTAACCAATATTCTCAGCTTTATTATCTTATCGGTGCCGATGTTCTTTTTTGCATACGTACAAGATATAACTATTCTGCTGGCATTACAGTTTATAGCCGGTTTCGGGAAAGGTATGCTTATGGCATTGCTTATGTCACGGTCAACCAGCCACCTACCTGACGAAGCCAGATCGACGGCATTGAGTATATATCAGGCGATATATAGCATTGGTATGTTTATAGGGCCTGCAATGACAGGCGCCATTAGTAGCATGTTTTCTTTACAAGTTGCATTTGTTTGCTTAGGATTAATAGGAATTGTCGCAATTATCGCACTATTAATATACAATCCTTCAGAAAAACATGTTTTTTGTAGTACGAATTAAAACTTAATTAATTTTGGAATTCCAGTACTGTTATGTTGCATCTAAGGACTAGACAAAGGTCCCGGCTTATGCTAAAATAGATTTCGCTGCATGTATGTTATGCATGCGGGTGTAGTTCAATGGCAGAACATCAGCTTCCCAAGCTGATTGCGAGGGTTCGATTCCCTTCACCCGCTCCAGCAAATTTAAAATGCCCTCATAGCTCAGTAGG
>LSQX01044068.1_pt1 | contig 10198 bp, 10 predicted proteins | sample 654561 | NCBI WGS metagenome assembly LSQX01 (sample SAMN04489861, study PRJNA283612) | anaerobic digester metagenome | isolation source: 4 biogas reactors fed with cattle manure at either 37C or 55C with and... | place: Denmark: Kongens Lyngby | collected 2014
CTCGACGATTCTCTATTTCTCCATTGACAAATATCTCAAATTCATTAATACGATGTTTAACTTCACCACCACTATTAACAAATCCTTGAAGCTTTAAAAATTGACCTAAAGTAATATGTTTTTCTTTGTTTGTCATTGGTTTCTCCTGGTTCTTCAACAGCATTATTATACACTATTTGCTATGAATAATCTACTTTATGAAATAATGAAAATAGCACTATTTAAAGGACTTTATTAAATTAGAAGAAACAATAAAAAAGTCTAGAACATCATAGAATATGAAATTTCTAGACTAAATAATTTAGTTAATCATATGACCTAACAGGAAGAACTAAGTGTAAGATAGACTCATCGAGTGGGTCTTTTAAAACAAATGGTCTCATTTCACCTTCAAATCGGATATTCACATCTGAACTGGATAAGCTTCTTAATGCATCACTAACATAGCGTGCTGAGAACGAGATTTTTAATGGATCTCCTTTTTGGTTGTTAACTCGTAATGGTTCTTTGAATGAACCAATTTCTTGAGATGCATTGGACAACGTTACGGTATTATTGTCTATAGACAATTTAACTGTCGAAATACCTGATTCTTGTTTGTAAGTTGATGCTCGATCGAGTGCACTTAATAATTCACGAGTACTCATAGTAAACTCAGACATGAAGTTTGTTGGAATTAAACGTTTCGTTTCTGGAAATGAACCATCTAACAATCGTGATTGAATTAAACTATCATCAAAAATAAACTGAATCTTTTTCTCGTTTAAAGCAATTTTCACTGCTTTTTCAGATTCTAAAAGCTTTGTTAACTCATTCAGTACTTTTCTTGGAATTGTGATATTGAATGAGTCGTCTACTCCTTCTAGATGAACTTTTTTATGAGCCAAACGATAAGAATCAGTAGCAATGACAACTAGCTCTTGATGATCACTGTGATAATTAAAATTAACACCTGTTAAAACAGGACGTGTTTCTTTATCTGATGTCGCAATAATAGTTTGAGAAACAATTTTAATAAACTCATCAGCTCTCATTTCAAACGAAAGTTCAGGTTCACTAAAATCGATAAGAGGGTATTGATTTGCTCTTAACCCATTGATTTGAAAATCGGACTTCGAATCATATATTTTAACTAAAGATCCGTCCACTAATTCAACACGAACAATATCTGTTTCCAGTTTTCGTACAATATCAACTAAATACTTGGCATCAATCACAATTGATCCAGTACTATTGATAACTAGTTTGTTTTGTTCATCCGTTACATCTATTGTATGCTCTATTGAAAAATCATTATCACTGGCTGTTAAAATAACAGATTCATTACTAACATTGATTTTAATCCCTGAAAGTTGAGGCAATGGAGAATTTATTGCGATAGCTCTCGAAACATTACTTAGTGCTTTGTAGAATACATTTCTTGAAATTTGAAAAATCATGCGACAGCTCCTTTTATTGTTTATTCTTCTAAAGATTATTACTATTAGGGTTGTGGAAACTGTGGATAAGTGTCAAAAACCCTTTATAAACTGCTTATATCTTACCACAATGACTGTGGATTTAATAGTTGATTAATTGGTAAGTAGTGCTTTTTCAATTTCTGAATAAGCCTGTAAAAAGATAGGATCCGCTTTAATTTTCTTATCGACAGTTTCCACAGAATTAATAACGGTTGAGTGATCTCTTTTACCAAATTCTTCACCAATTTTGACAAAGGGTAAATCAAGATGTTTACGACTCAAATGGATTGCGATATGTCGAGCATTAGCGATTTGTTTCGTTCTCACTTTTGATACTAGTTGTGTCTTTGTAATTCCGTAATAATCACACACAACTCTTTTTATTTTAGAAATAGTCAACTCTTGAGTTTCTTTGATTGACGAATGACCTTTAAAAGCGTTGATTGCGGTTTGTAACGTAATCTTATTATCGTTTTCAAAGTTTATACCAAAAAATAACAACCGGGTTAATGCACCTTCTAATTGACGAATGTCTTTTGAAAAGTTTGTTGCTAAATAATCAATCACTTCATTTTCTATTAATTCACTATCATACGATTGACTCTGAATTTTTTGTTTCAAAATTGCTCGAGAAGTATCAAAAGCAGGGGAGCTAACACTAACAGAAAGTCCCATCCCAAAACGTGAAACTAAGCGATCTTCTAAACCACTAATTTCTGTTGGATTTCGATCAGACGTAATGATGATTTGCTTGTTTTTTTGATAAAGTGTATTAAATATTTGAAAAAACACTTCTTGTGATTTTTCTTTTCCTCCTGCTAAAAATTGAATGTCATCAATCAAAAGAACATCCAATTCTGATAATTCACTTTTGAAACTTGAAATCGTTTTATTCAGTATCGACTTAGATACTTTATCGACAAAATCAGAACACTGAATATATAAGATTTTCATATTTGGATGATTGTCTAGACAGTAATTACCAACGGCATGTAATAAATGTGTTTTACCGAGTCCTGAATTACCAAAGATAAACAAAGGCGTATAGAGTTGTCCAGGACTAAAAGCACAAGCAAGTGCAGCAGATTGACTTTGTTTATTACTTGGACCTACAACAAAATTTTCAAATGTATAATTTGAAATAATATTGTCATTCGATTGACTCATGTTAACTTGATTGGTTATGTTTTTTAATGTTTCGTTTGGTAAAACAGCTTCTAAATTAGTAATCGACTCATTGACTTGTTTTAAACAGTCTATAATAAAATTTTTCTCTTGATTAATGATAATTTGATTTACAGTAAAAGGTACTTGAATAATGGCAATATTGTCATCTAAGCTAATTAACTTCGTATCATTTTCATAAAAATTCTTAAAAACTGAATCGTCAAAATGTTGACTCTCCTTAATTATTGACAGTGTTTTATTCCAAACTTCATCTAAGAATATTTGAACAGTTGTCACAATAATCTCTCCTTCACTATAGTAATGATAACAAATATAAGCGTGTTTTCCATATGTAAATAAAACGAAAAAAAGTTATCAACAATTCAACAAGAAGAAAAGCAACTGATTAGTGATTTTTTGAGTTATCCACATCTTTAAATTGTGGATAACTTGTGGATAGAAAGGTTGTGGATAACTTAACGTGGATATCTGTGGATAACCGGATAGTATTTTCTTATTGTAAACAGGTTATCAACAACAAATATACTACTAAATAGTGGGTATTTGTGACTTAAACACAGTTTCAACATCTGTGGATAAAGGACAACTTTGGTTTGTGGTTATCTTGTGGATAATAAATGTTTATAACCTTATTAATTTTATTGAATTGTTCACAACTGAATTAAACACTAAAAAAGCGACAAAAGCCGCTCTTTTAGAAAAAGGTGAAAGGATAAAAGAATTCACTTTAATAGTAAGTTGAATTTCAAGTATCAACCATAGTATACAACAAATTTAAGTTTGATTGGTACATTAATATGTACATTTAAAAATATTTTTGGATCGATTAAATTTGATGTATGAATAAATTGAAGACTTGATCATTACTAATTAGAGTAGAATAATTAAAGATAGTAAAAAGACCGCAGAGTAATGTGGTTACTTGTTATAAGGAATTAATCATAAGTTATTGTTGTCGATTTGGTGAATAAACTTGACTATTAACTTTATTTTAGGATATAATCAACTAGCAATTGCTCAATTATTGGAGAGAACGGAGGTGGTTCTGTAATGAAAAGAACTTATCAACCGAGCAAAAGAAAACATCAAAAAACTCATGGATTTAGAGCCCGTATGAAAACTGTTGGTGGCCGCAGAGTGTTGGCCAGACGTCGTGCAAAAGGCAGAAAAGTTTTGTCAGCATAATGAGTCACCGAGTGGTGGCTTTTTTATTATGAAAAAAGATAGAAGGATTAAAAAAGGGTACGAATTTCAAGAAATAATTGGTAAAAAACAATACGCGGTAAATAAGGCTTTTGTGATCTATTATCGTAAAAAACAGCAAGAAAATGCGCGTGTTGGCATTTCTGTTTCAAAAAAAATGGGGAATGCTGTCACGAGAAATAAAATTAAACGCCAAATTCGCATGATGTTTCAAGATATGCTAACATTATCTTTGCAAAATGATATGATATGTATTGTTCGCAACGGCTATCTTAAAAACACATTTGCTGAAAATAAAGCAATGTTAGAGAAATTAATACTCAAGGTTAATAATTAAGAATGATGCAAATCATTAAGGAGATAAAATGTTTAAATCTTTACGAAACAAAAGCCGACTTAAATTATTAGCAAGTGCAAGCTTACTATTATTTATTTCTGGTTGTGCAAAAAACATGGATGCAGACGGTAACATTCTGCCAGAGAGAATCATAGGTTACACAACGAAATTTTCAGATATTTGGTCAAACGAAAGCTGGTTTTCAGCTATTTTTGTTTTTCCACTCGCCAAGTTATTAAATGCTTTGCAACCTTATATAGGAGTGGCACTCGCCATTGTGGTGTTAACCATTTTGGTGCATCTGGTAACCTTTAGTTTAACGGTTAAATCAACGGTTGCGACACAGAAAATACAGATTATTCAACCTGAATTAGATAAAATTCAAAAAAAGTACGAAGGCAAAAAAGACGAACAGTCACGGATGCGCATGGCGCAAGAAATGCAAGCGCTGTATTCAAAGCACAACATCAACCCCTTTGGAACGATCTTGACGTCATTTATTCAATTACCAGTGATTATTGCGATGTGGCAGGCAGTCCAACGCTCGGAAGCTGTTATTAACGGTACATTATTAGGTGAAAGTTTAAAAGTTTCACCCCTTAATGGAATCATGAGCGGTAAAATTTTATACATTGTCATTTTTGTGGTGATGGGTTTGTTGCAATTCTTATCCATGCAACTACCATCTATGCTGGCAAAAAGAAAAGCCAAACAATTGCCTAAGCATGCACAAAGCAGTGCTCCTGCAGGCGGCAGTCAAAAATCCATGATGTATGGTATGTGGGTCTTTATTATGTTCATTTCAATTTCATGGCCAACTGCAATGTCACTTTATTGGTTAGTGAGTGCCGGCGTACGTGTAGCGCAAACCCTCTTTATCAACTGGAAGTATATTGATTAGTAAAAAGGAGATGGTATTATGAAAAGATACTCAGCAAAAAACTTAGAAGAACTGCTGCAAGAAGCAGCGACAGACAAAGGGGTATCAGTAGACCAGTTAACATATTATGTTGTTGAAGAAAAACAAGGGTTTCTAGGATTTGGTTCCGAAGTGACCGCGGAAGTTTATTCTCAACAAGATGTGCTTAATTTTCTTAAAGAATACGTTGAAACGTTTTTACATCACTACGATGAAAAAGCAAAAGCAACAGTTTCAAGAGAGAGAGAAGCAATTCAAGTTGCAATCGATGCAACAAACAATGCAATCTTAATTGGTAAAGGCGGACAAACCCTGCAAGCGATTAACACAGTCGTTAAAGGTGCAGTTAACTCGAAGTTTAAACATCGCTTTTATGTGATGGTAGACATCAACAATTATAAAAAAGAACGTTACGAAAAAGTACGTCAAATGGCAAGACGGATCGCAAAGAATGTCCAGCGGACAAAAATTGCAGCCGTGTTGGATTCCATGCCAAACGATGAACGCAAAGTCGTCCATCAAACCCTTTCAAAAATGCAAAACATTAAAACCGAAAGTGAAGGGGATGGCAGAAATCGCAGATTAAGAATTTATTATGATCAAAGCACCGAATAACTTTCCGAAAGGGAAGTTTTTCATTGCTTTATTTATTGTATAATAAGATGAGAAGGATAGTATATGAAAGTTATTGTAGGCCTCGGCAATCCAGGTAAAAAATATGAAACGACCCGCCACAACGTGGGGTTTTTAGTCATTGATGAAATCGCAAAAGAACTGAATGTCATCATGTATCAAAAGAAATTCAATGCTCATTATGCGCTATGCGAGTACAAGCAACAAAAAGTACTGCTGATTAAACCCCAAACCTACATGAACTTATCAGGAGAAGCGGTCCAAGCCTTTGTGAATTACTATAAAGTCAACATTGAGGATGTGTTAGTCATCAACGATGATGTGGATTTACCCGTCGGTGCCGTTCGCATTCGCCCTTTTGGTGGCGACGGTGGCCAAAAAGGCTTGCGTAGTATCATACAAAGCCTCAACAACAACCAATTTCCGCGCATGCGACTCGGAATTGGTAAAAATGAATTAATAGAAACAGCGGCTTATGTTTTAGGAAAGTTTCCAGCCACGGATGTTCCTAAAATAACTGAAGCAATCAAGATTGCAAAAGCAGCCGCACTTATGTTTGTTTCAACAAACATCGAAACAACCATGAACACATACAACAACAAACCCAATGAAAACAATTCTTAAATTAATAAGCAAACATCAAGCAATTCAAGCGTTTATTGACCATAAACCTTATTTTGCGAATTTATCATTAGAAAACGAAGCGCTGCTGATTGCAGCTTCATTTCGAAAACAAAAAAGAAACATAACCGTTGTCAAAGCCAACGGCTTTTTAGCAAGACAACTGTATGATTACTTAGTGCAACTTATCAACTCAGAAGATAAGGTGCAACTTTACTTACAAGAAGATTCACTTCGTGTTGAAGAAATTGCATCATCTTTGCTATTTCAAAGTGAAAAGATTAGAACACTCACGCAAACCCTTGATGCAAAGCCCAAAATATACATCACCCATGTCGGAGCAATCATTAAGAAAATCGCCCCACAGTCGTATGTCACAAGCCGTGTGCTTCACATCAAAGAAGGGGAACGATTCAATTATCATGCGTTTATTAAACAATGTTTCGAGCTGGGTTATAGTAAAACAATTCGTGTGGATCAGCCGATGTTCTTTTCATATCGCGGCAGCATCATTGATGTGTACGATGTTAATTATCAATACCCAATCCGCGTTGAGTTTTTCGATGATGAAATTGAAAGCATTCGCTTTTTTGATGTACACACACAACGCACAATCAAGACCATTTCCAAAATCACAATTTATCCGACAACGGATATGTTGTGGAGTGAAACCGAGAAAGACCAACTCTTAATTAATCTTGATCAAACATTGGCAGCAATCCAAAACAAAGAAGACATGCATCTTTTGGAAGTGTTGACTTTTGATCGTGAAGACATTGAAAATGACCATTACCACCCACGTTTATATCCGTATTATGCCATGTTGGACCAACGTGCAAGTTTTTTACATTACTTAAAGCAAAACCAAGTGATCGTGTCCTTAATTGAACAAGTCGAAACAGCAAATGAAAAAAATGTGGTGGAAAACGTAGACTATCTCATCGAACGGTTCAATGAAGAACATGTGATCGACTACAATCACCTCTATTTTGATTTTAAAGATCTCATGCATGAGTTCAATGCTTTAACAATTCCACAATTTGAACAAACAAATCACATCGGACTTCCTATTTATCCGTTGGATCTTGGAAGTGGCTCACTTTTAGAAAAATTATCGTACTTAAAACGTCAAAAAGACAAAACAGTTGTGATGGCAATCTCAGCGGTACACATGGCGGCACTCTTGGAAGCGCTGGTCCAAAAACAAATGCCGTATGTTATGGCGAGCGAGAATATTACACCAAACACCATCAACATCATCAACCAAGACCTTGGTTTTGGATTTGATTATCCAGAAGCGAAGTTGCTTGTGGTCTCGGAAGTTGAATTGTTTCAAATCAAACCCAAATCAAGAAAAATTGACAAACGTTATCAAGAGGCAGAAGTTCTCACCTCATTTGAAGAACTTAAAAAAGGGGACTACATTGTCCATAAAGAACATGGGATTGGAAAGTACCTTGGTATTATTAATAAAGAAATAGGCGGCATTAAAAGTGATTATTTGCATGTTCAATACCGTGATGCCGCAAAATTATACATTCCCTTGGAACAATTTCAAATCGTACGAAAGTTTGTCTCCATGGAAGGCATCGTACCCCGCCTAAACAAACTTGGAACCTCAGAATGGCAGAAAACCAAGGCACGTGTCAGTGAAAGTGTGCTTGAAATTGCGGAAACCCTGCTCGATTTATACAGTGAACGGGAAAAGAACATTGGGTTTGCTTACGCTAAAGACAATCCCGATCAATTGCAGTTTGAGTCTGAATTTGAACATGATTTAACAAAAGATCAGGCAACGGCTATTATCGACATCAAAAAAGATATGGAAAGCACAAAACCCATGGACCGTCTGCTTTGCGGTGATGTTGGTTTTGGGAAAACGGAAGTGGCAATGATTGCTGCCTTTAAGGCAGTCAATAACAACAAGCAAGTTGCATTTTTATGCCCCACGACCGTTTTATCCTTTCAACACATTAAAACATTTAAAGAACGCTTTAAAAATCATGCCATCAACATTGAAGTGATGAATCGCTTTGTGCTTGGCAGCAAACAAAACGCAATCATCCGTGATTTAAAAGACCACAAGATCGATATTTTGATTGGCACGCATCGGATTTTATCTGCGGATGTGGAGTTCAAGGATTTAGGTTTGTTGATTATTGATGAAGAACAACGTTTTGGGGTTGAACATAAAGAAAAAATTAAACAGCTTAAAAAACAAGTGGATGTACTCTCACTAAGTGCGACACCCATCCCCCGAACCCTACAAATGTCACTTGTCGGTTTACGTTCTCTGTCGCAACTCAACACACCACCCAAGAATCGCATGCCGATTCAAACTTACGTTGTGAAGAAAAACGATTTACTGATTAAAGAAATCATTGAGCGTGAACTTTCACGCAAAGGGCAAGTCTTTTATTTGTTTAACCAAATTGATCGCATCTACGAAGTTGCGAATCAAATCCAAAGGGCGATTCCTTATGGAAATGTTGGTGTTGCTCATGGGCAAATGGATCGTAATGAAATTGAGGATGTCATGATTCGCTTCATCAACAATGAATATCAAATCTTAGTGTGCACTACCATCATTGAAACTGGAATTGACATCCCCAATGCCAACACGATGATTGTCGATCAAGCACAAAACTTTGGTTTGTCACAACTTTATCAAATTCGAGGACGTGTGGGGCGCTCTGATAAAATCGCCTACACGTATTTGATGTATCCTGATAACAAACAACTCAGTGAGGTCGCTACCAAACGTCTGCAATCAATCAAGGAATTTACACAATTAGGAAGTGGTTATAAAATTGCGATGCGCGATTTGACGATTCGGGGAGCTGGGGACATGCTTGGTGCAAAGCAATCAGGTTTTATTAATACAGTCGGTATGGACATGTACATTGAACTATTAAAAGAAGCGATTGCGACCAAACGCAAGCAGCCTGTTAAAAAAGTAATTGAAACACAACCGCTTAACATTCAAGTCGAAGCGTACATACCTAAGGCTTTCACAGATGAAGATGTGTCCAAATTATCCATGTATCAAACGATTCAAAAGATAAAATCACTCAACAGTATCGTTCAGTATGAAAAAGAAATCGTCGATAACTACGGGAAATTACCAGCATCCGTGGCAATGCTGTTTGAGAAAAAACGTCTGGAAATTTTATTGCGCGAAAAACGCATAGCGGAATTCAAGGAAACCATACGTAACGTTGAATGTGTGTTTACACAGCAATACAGTGAAACGGTTGATGGCATACGGTTTTTTGAAATCATCAACTCGATTTCTAAAGACATCAAATTAAAATACACGCATCAAAAAATAAGCATTGTCATCAAAAAAGAAGAAGGCTGGGTGCAATTACTGAATCGTGTGTTATTGGAAACAAAGAAGGAGGGCCAACGTGCGCATTGATAAATACTTGAAGCTTGCGCGGCTCGTTAAACGACGCTCAGTAGCGAAGTTGTTAGCCGATCATGGCAAAATTATCGTGAATGATAAAATCGCAAAACCATCGACTGCCATTGCTGTTGGTGATATTATAAAGATAACCTTTGGCGAAAAAGAGTTGCAAGTTAAAGTGCAAGCCATCTTAAAAAATCCTAAAAAAGATGATGCCTTTATGATGTATGAAATCATCGACTAACTTGCATTTATAGCGGTAGCTAGTATAATAAAAAAGCGATAAGAAGGTGACTTATGAGTAAAAAATCAAGACGTTTGCGACAACCTGTGATCAGTATGTTTATTGGGGTGTTGCTTGTGGTTGCGATATACTTTATCTATCATATAGCGATGGAAGTGATTGCAACGTTTGAATTGAAAAAACA
>LSQX01372346.1_pt1 | contig 10198 bp, 9 predicted proteins | sample 654561 | NCBI WGS metagenome assembly LSQX01 (sample SAMN04489861, study PRJNA283612) | anaerobic digester metagenome | isolation source: 4 biogas reactors fed with cattle manure at either 37C or 55C with and... | place: Denmark: Kongens Lyngby | collected 2014
GATTACTTTGCAGAAGCCCTGAGAGAACTCAGAAAACATAACTACACAGACGTGATCGACAGGTATTTTTCAATGGGATCGCACCTCAATGCCCGTGATGTGAAAGCGGTTCGCAAGACAGTCTCCGGCCTCGTCAAACTCATATATCCCCATGGCGAGTTCTCCAAAGAAGAGCTGGCAAAACTACTCGATATTGCTATGGAAGGCCGGAGAAGGGTCAAAGAGCAGTTGAAAAAGATGGGACCCTTCGAATACCATCAGACTTCTTTCTCCTATATCGACAACGATACACGTGAAGAGTATTACGTCGGGGTGCCTGAAGAGGGCGGAAGAAACCTGATATCCACCGATCCACTGGCCCCCGGTTCGGTTTACACAGCATCTGTTGGTGAGGGAGGTCGAGTCGGCCTCTACCGAATCGAGGTTAGCCTTTCTGCAGGCACTGGAAAACTCAAAATGGCTGGAGGCATACAGGGGAACACGAAAGAATCGATCCAGCGGGCTTTTGCATACCTCCAGGGTCATAAAGTGGAGATGGGTATTGCCAGTGCCTTTGATACCTCTGATATCCATGTAGAGGCCGTTGATCTTCTCTCTAATCGCATCGCGACGGATGCGGGAATTGCTTTTATCATATCCGTGTATTCTGCAATCAAGAAGCGCCAGACATTACCGGGTTTACTCATCCTTGGCGATCTGAGCATCCAGGGTAACATCAAACCTCTACCCAGCCTCTCGGAGGTATTGCAGTTAGCAATGGACAATGGCGCCCGAAAAGCGCTTATTCCTATCGAGAACAAACGAAACTTCCTCGACGTTTCAGCAGACATTATAGAGCGTGTAGACCCGGTGTTTTACAGCGATCCAATGACCGCCGCTATGAAAGGATTGGGTTTGACATAACTTTTCACTCTGGATCCATTGCTCCAAAAATGGACTGGTGTAAATAGGCGCCTATAATTTTTTATGCCTTCATGAACTCAAAATCTTAAAAATACGATGGCACGGTACATTAGCTGCCTATCTTCTGTGCAATAAAAGACATAATGTCTTCTTTGTTCTTTTTCCCCAGTCGGCAAACGCCCTTTCTCGCGTAAAATTCGATATCTTTGATTTTGGCACTCAAGTCTATGAACTCATTGCCGGCAACCATTATCACAGTTGTATCTTTGGGGATTTTTTCAAACCACCCGATTGAATCTAAGTATGAGATGTAATGTTTCTGCAGGCATACTATCAGGATTGACTTATCAACACACAAATTGAGGATTTTGCTACTAAATCCCGAAATCTCATCCAGATACTGTAGTTTCTCTCTCGAATCAAGAGGGTAGAGATATGGGATGATATCCTCATCTTGATCGATTAACCCGTATCTCCCGGAGATAATACACAACTCAACATCACAAATTAGACGTAGTTCATCTGCAAAATCGCGGATTTCTGAAAAAGTTCCGGCATACATGTGTCTGGCAGGTCGGATATAATCTTTTAATACTGCCCGGTACTCTATTTCGTTATTTAAGTCGTTACCAGGCATCTGTAAACCACTCGCTGCCAGAAGGGCATTTATTTCAGCATGGTCTTGAAGATTGATACCTGTGCCTAACTTTGGCCTCCATTTATTTCGTGAAGGTAAGACTGTTCTTGAATCTTCGGTGACAATGAGGATATTGCTGAGCATGTCTATTCCCATGAATCGGCCTTAACAGTTTAGCCGGACAAATTTTATTTTGATTTTGATTGTGATAGATGTAACCTCTTAATGCAGCACTCCAGGTATGTATCTGGTGCGATTTTGAGAGAGTCTTTGAATCCGCCTCTTATTCATCCCATGAATATTTACGGGGAATTCAGTAAACCCGGTTTCTGATCAATTGTCAGGTTGTTTGATCCCTACGATCCAGACGCCCCTCCAAAGATGATGAAGTATGTCCCATGGTGGGCGGCACCAGACGGAGAGAGTACTTGATAGGCCATATTCAGAGTGAATCTACCTCAAGGACAATATCAGCGATTCCGCTGACAATCCGAATATATCAGGATAGTTGTCGGCGATTCTGTACTTGATGGGTACTTGATCCCGGCCCTGAGGCCAGTGAGCATGGCCCTGGAAACCTGATCCCCATTTACCTATACCTGACCACGAAAATGCTAAGATCCTCGATCAAAAGCAGATCGGGGGATTACCCTGCCGAAACAAAACCCTCATACTCCGGATGAACCCCCGGCGACACCATCCTCATGTATGTCCGGGGGAGTTGGAGGGCAACCTCTCCCCCATGAGGCAACTATTAGGAAATTCCTAATAGTTCAAACCGGGAGGGATCACAACGTCTCACGGACTCCCGGCTCATCCTCCGGCGGGGGTGGAACCGATGTCTGAGATCACCGGCGTCACCTTCCCTGTGCCAAAACACCTTATGCCCCGGTTCTCCCGGGGCGGTAAAAGCCACCGTCTTCAAAGAACTTCGGAGCGGCATGAAACTCGCCTTTTACCAGTCCCATGAGGACATCGGCTACGCCCGGGGGGCGGGAACGGTGGCAGGGGGTCCGGGCCGGAGAGGGTGAGACGAAAAAACACCCCTGGATGGCGCTCGAACTCGCACACCTTCTTAGGAGGGTCACCCGTCCGCTCATCCCCAATCTCACCCGGGGCTCAGGCAACAGCCGCCACACACTCGTAAAGGTCAGCGGAGAGCATACTGATGAGAGGCTCCACTACCCATGTGTCTCTGGTAGAACCCGGGTATACGGCAGCCACCAATGGCTACACCTCGTCTTTGAGGGTGGGCATCTCGTATACGTCCTGGACTGCCATAGTCACATGGGGAGTGGGGGTTACAGCGGAAATACCGTCCTGGAAGAGCACCTCAGTCTCTTTCGAGTCCCACGGTCTCCTATCTAAGACAATAGCATCATAGAGATCGATCGGAATGGCAGAGAACTCATCGTCGTCACCCGGCTCCTCGGCTGCCTCGTCGTCATCAGATCCTATGTAGTCGTCGACTCACTACTCATCGTCGCCAATTCCTATGGGAATAGTTTCATCTTTAGCCGTAACAGGTTCTCCGCGTTATAGTGCCCCAAAGGCCTAAATGAATAATGTTAGAGGATGAAAGGGAGAATGGAGATATGTATGCCCTTCTTATACCGCGACACGTCAAGGTAGTACCCCCCGTCGCGCGAGCTGACTTCTACCCGCTCAATCTCCGCCGCCAAAACGATCCGATGGTGCAACACCCCGGGGCAACCGCATCCTCTCGGTGAAACGCTCGGTACAGGCCGACGATCTCCTCGGTAAGCGCCTTTTCTCCCCGTACCCACGGTAAAATCTGAAACGTCACCACAGAACGCACCCTCTTTGCCTCCACCATTCTGCTCCAGGAGGATCTGTTCTCAGTTCCTTTCTGGAGGGAGGCGGGACTCCGGCCCGACAGGTCCACTGGCCCCGCCGATTCACCTACGCTAAAAAATCGGCTTCCCTCATCATGACAATCTCTCTATAGCGACCTCAGTAGAAGCGCCCCCGCTTCTTCAGGATGAACATGCCGGATGAAGCGTTCTTCCTGAACGGGTACAGACCGCTATCTACCGGCGCCTTCACCCGTGGTGCAGGAGTAAAAAGACGCTCAAAGCCTCCAGGGACGAGGTTTTCTGTATCAGCCCGCCCGGTTGTCCCGGTCGGGGAAGAAGGGAGCAACAGTGCTGCAGATCTGCAAGCATAGCAAGAAGAACAATCGGATCCCGGTCATCTGAGGATACACCGCCGGACCAGAAACCCGGGAAGGCGAAGGGAAACCACCGGCGGCACGTCAGACACGGATGTGGCCATGTCAGTGAAGCCCGGACTCTTCATCAAGAGCAAGAAGCAGGCGCAAGAGACCCGCCGATCCGATCCACAAGACTGCTTAAAAAAAAGAGGTTTTAACATGTTAGTTCACAAGTTTGAAAACAATTACACGGTATCGCCGTTAAACAAACCTGATCTCAGATCCCTGCTGATCGATAGCCTCAGGGAGACCCTCCCGATCTACAGCCCGACATACGAAGAGACGGCCATGGGTGCATACGTCCGCGAGCGCCTCCTCGCTGGCGGCTGGGACGTCACCTCCGACCGCATGGGCAACATCATGGCCATACGGGGAGAATGTCCGGCCGCCGGGTATACCCTACTGAACTGTCATATGGATACCTGCCAATCTGAAGATGACCGGGAGATCGGGGAACATCTTCGCTACGATGAGGATCGCGGTATCTTTCTCGCTGAGAGCCCTGACGGCGACCGCTACCAGATGGGAGCAGACGACAAGGCCGGGATCAGCACCATACTGGCGCTGGCCGGTGGAACAGACCTGCCCTTCAAGATCCTCGCAACCGTCCGGGAGGAGGAGGGGCAGCAGGGCATCCAGGAAGTGCCGCCCGATTTCTACGCAGACTGTGCCTTCGGCCTGACCCTGGACCGCAGGGGCCGAGGGGACATCATTCCCACCTATCACGGCCGAACCTGCGCACCCGACCACATCGTCACCAACCTCATCTCACTGGGAGAGGAGGAAGGTATGGGTTACTGGAAGACATGTGGCGGCTCAATTGCTGACACCTACTACATTGCAGAGCACATTCCGGCTCTCAACATCTCGACGGGCTACTACAACCCGCACACCTGCCTGGACTACATCCGGGTCGATGAGACCTGCGGAGCGCTGCGGCTTGCCCGCGCATGCATCGAGCACCCGGAGCGCCTGCTTCGCCGGTCGGCACCATCCGACTGAACCCGGGCTGGTCTCTGCGGAGTCTGGCGGCCCTCAATCCATCCCGGGATGGGGGACGGTCTCCGCCGGCATGAGGTCAAGCGGCATGCCATTCAGCCGGAACACTCGAAACAGCACCTCATTCGTAGACTTCCTGCGTGAGAGACGTCCTTTCCTGATCAAAAACCACATCGCTTTTTAATGCGGGCATGGTTACTCTATTTGATGGGACCAAAAGAACCAAAAGGGAGAGGAAAGGGAGAGAAAAAAGGCAAAACAAAACGGGAGATCCTCCTCTACATTTATGATCACGAGGGTGGTGTGGAGATAGATGAGATCTACGACTTCTGCCAGAGAAAACTCAACATAACCGACCATCACGGAATAAAGAGCAATCATCTCAACCAGCTCGAAGAGAAGGGATACATACTCTCTGAACCTGGATCCGACAATACTCTGCTCTGGAAACCTAACGTAAACGAGAGCATTATCCATGAGATCTGGAAGGACTACCGGATGATCTGGGGTGGAACCCCTTTGATCAGCGACATCTGTGCATTTACATCTACGACCGCCATGCGATCGTTCATCCAGAAGACCGTCGTCCCGGACTTCAAGGTCGCTCCGGTATCCCGCCTGACGCACTGGAATCGCATGTACTCCCGTCTCCCTTCCAGGAAGCACCTGGGCGATGGGGGTGAACAGGAAAGACGGCTATGGAGAGAATTCGATAACATCGTTCTCTGGGCGCATCAGGTGAACCCATGTCTCATAAGCCACTATTTCGATCGGCAGAGAGACTTGATTCTTTTCACGACATTCACTCTTGCCGACTTCTTTGGTTCTCACGACATCACCAGGATCTGGGAAGAGAAGAAGATGTATGGGCTGACGCATCATCTAAACACGCTGACCCGGCGTGAGCCGTTTCCTCCCCGACCCGGGAATCACAGGGGGATATCGCAGGAACTGATTATGCTTCTCACGATATACCTGTCATTTATCTCAAACGAAGCGAGATTCGGAGAGGGATATTATGTACCATACTCGCACGATTCAAATCATGCCCCGGAACAGTTCAGATTGCTTGAACAGCTCATAGAGAGTTGTCTGGAGCCCTTTGATCCCGATTCCACCAGGAACATTGTCGGCAACATCCACAACATCGGTGTGGTCCTGAGCACGTTGAAGTCCTTCATGGATTCCGCGAAAAAACCGTATGACCCGCGAATTTTCCTGATGAATGTGTAGGGTATCTCTTCCAGCACCCGACCTTTTTCGCGGTATCAGGCGGTCGTCCCGGACGCACCCGTATGGGATGTCCAGGATCACCCTTTTTGGTTCTGATTTAGTAGAGATCCCACTATGGAATCATTATCGGGATCCTATGGTGTTTAAATGATTTAATTTCAAAAAATATTTGTCTGATCAAACGAATTGAACATTACGGAGTTATTTTGGTGATTTTGTATGAGTCTTGCTGATGTACATTACCTGAGGGATCAAAAAAAATACCGGGAGATGGCGGAGCAGTTGCTCGCGATCATGGAGCCGCTTATACGGTTTCACACCCCATCGACGAAGGAGGGGGAGATTACGGAGCATATACTGCAATTTGTCAACGAAAAATGCCGTGACTGGATTGCATTCACGGATAAGGATGGTATCGATGCGATTGGGAACGTTCTCGTCGTCCCCAAGAAATACGTGGACACGTCAAACAAGTTCTCCTCTACAAAAAAACTGCCAATCCTCATGGCACACATGGACACAAACTACAAAAACTGTGATCTGCCTGAGGAGGAGCTTCGTGAGCGGTTGTCCGCCTATAGCCTTACAGATACGGCCAATGGCAATACCGACGGAATCATGAAAGGAGATCCCGATCTCATACTTGGGTTTGATGACAAAGCTGGTATTGCGCTCATACTCTATCTGATACGCAATTGCCAAGACCCGGACTTCAAAGTTCTTTTTACCGTTCAGGAGGAGATGACTGAATGCGGTGACTTAAAGGTTGGCGGGCGTGATGGAGGCGGCGGGATCCAGTATGCGCTAAACACGTATCCCGAGTATTTCGACACATCACTGTGGACGATAATGGTGGATCGGGCGGAGGATGCGCGTTTTCTTAACACAAATGAATACAAGCAATCTCCTCGATTGACCAAAGAAGGTATCAGAGAGGGGCCATCAGACATCATTAGCTGGTACCTTGATCAAGACACATGTTCTTCGGCATTTAAAAAGAAAACTGAAGAGATTTCAGACCATCTTGGAACTCCCATGGTCTCCCGAAAGAGTGGTGCCAAAGCGGATACTTATAACATCCGCAAAGCTCTCCCATCACATTCATCAATAAATCTGGCCTGCGGTGGGTATGGTGAACACTACCCCGGTGACTACCTCTGCATATACCAGACACTCCGAACATTAAGGGTCGTTGAGGAGTGTATCCGGCAGCAGGATGAACTGTACCGGGCATCACAGGTGCAGTGAAAAATTATCTCCGCAAATTGCCCGGGTGCAGGAGCGCAACCACACGGACCTTCCATGCGCATGGTCTGGCTGGCGCTGCATACGATACGCGCTACCTGCCTCCCGGAAGGAACCCTGTGCCCACGGAGCACACCTCATGTCGGAAATCAGGACGATTTACCATACACATCGTACATCAGTCGGCCCATATCCGTCAACGAGACCTTCTTCTCCCTCTTGCCCTCCTCTTTTACCGTCTGGATAAAACCTTTCTTCTCAAGGATCTTGACGTGATGGCTTAACCCGCTACGTTTGAGAGTTGGGGCTTCAGGGATCTTTTCTAGCCTCTTGAGAATCTCATCCTGTGATTCAACCCCGTCCTGAATAGCGGCGAGGATCGAGAGGCGGGCCTTAAGGGGCTTGCAAACTGGAATCAGGGGGATTTTCACTGGCAATTCTGAGTTCTCCTGTTTTGCAGCAACGCCGGTGAATATGATGGTTGATCCGGTGAGGGAGGCGGTTATATACCCCGGAACGATAAGCAGGGGATCGTTATCGCAGACATTTATCAATACCGTGTTGCCCGCGCGCTGCTGTTCCATCACCACATCAGTGATGCGCTTTGCGACATCCATAAAGTTCGTTTCAGTGATCCATTCTACGTGAAGATCAAGTCCGATTCCAAAAACAATCTGCATTTCATCGATGAAAGAATCTCTCTCCTCCTCAGGTGCCTCAAGCGCGAGAAGGATGGCCGACTGCATGTGGTACGCGTATGAAGCGCGGATTGAGGCCTCAAATGACTGTCGGGCGCCAGGATTAATCAAAAAGAGGTGAACATTCCGGCTGGTGTACATACTAATTGTTATTCCCTATGTAATATATATTATTCGCAGTGGCGGTAATTTTCCATTTGTTTTAGTTTACTTCAGATAGTTCGTTGTTACATCCAATAATACGATATTTTATTAAACTGGAAGTCGTATCCTATAGTGGCGATGGCGCTCCGAACAGAGCTCCATCCGGAGAGATGAACTATGGAGGGAAATTGGACCATCGATGAGTGGTTCTCGAACATCAGGTTCGGGCAACCACGCAGCTATGGTGGGATGGACGTCTATCCCGTCTACAATGAGAAAGCAAGGGGAGTGGAATACCTGACCATGGGGGAGGCACTGAAACGCGACCTCCTCACAGTCACCGAAGTGAGTGAATCGGGATCAGTCCCGGAACTGAAGGTCGTAAGCAGGGCGGAGCAACCGGTCCTCATCATAGCCGGTGAACAGTTAATCGGATCGAAACAGGATCGGGTGAGTACCACCACCATCCTTGTGCCGCCGAAAGAATCGCTTAGAATCCCCGTAAATTGCACGGAGGCAGGACGCTGGTCTTACACCTCCCGGGAATTTACTGAACCGAATTTCGTCATGTCAGCGAAACTCCGCGAGAAGAAATCCGATTACGTCGCCCAATCCCTCAAAAACGGCCGGGGATTCCTGGGGGACCAGTCGGCTGTCTGGCGCGATATCGAGGAGGTGAACAAGAAGGCAGGTGCTCAATCTCCGTCGGATGCCATGAAGGCCGGATTTGACGCAAAACGGAGCGATATCGATGAGTACACTGCCGCTTTCAGAAAAATGCGTGGGCAGAAAGGGGTTCTCGTCGCGATCGGGGGCGAGGTGGTCGGATTGGAGGTATTCTCGACCGAGCATGCCTGCCGTAAGTTCTACCCCAAGATCATCCGTAGCTATGCTCTGGACGCCATCCTCTCTGCAGAGCACGGAAGGGCCAAATCAAACCGTACGGCGCCGCAGGATTTCCTGGCGAGGGCGAGGTTCTGTAACCGCGATATATACCCCTCAGTTGGCCTGGGCAGGGACGTACGGCTAAGCGGCGGTGGATTAACCGGCTCGGCTCTTGAATATCAGGGAGAATTGGTGTACCTGGCGCTCTTTGCCGGACACCGCCCAGATCACAGGAGGAGGGAGGCTGCATGGTGAGAGAAGATCTCTTCTCCCTCCTCGCCGACGTCGTCCGCTTCCATAGCCCATCGGGCATGGAGTTGCCCCTCGCCCGACACATAGCCACAACGTACCTATCAGACTGGGACTGCACCGTTGATGCGATGGGCAATGTGCTTGCACAACCAGAAACCAGTGATGGACCACTGGGCCTGGTAAACGCTCATCTTGATACCCACCCGCGTCACACAACCCCGGGGGATGCAGAGATCCTGGCCAGACCGGATACAATAAGCCTATCGAATGGGGATGATTGGGTCCATCGTCCCTCAAAACCAGTTCAAATTGGTTTCGATTGCAAAATTGGAGTCGCTCTTGCCCTTTCCCTCACCAGACGACCCGGTCTCGACTACAAGATTGCGTTAACCACGCAGGAAGAGATCGGCAGAAAAGGTGTCCAATACGCAATCAAGAACTCCCCTGAGTTTTTCAAAGACACATCCTTCGTGCTGACTCTTGATCGCCACTCTTCCGAGGGAGCTGATATCATTTATTCATACAAAGGCCGCAGGATGGCTTCCGACATGTTTCTCACGTGGATTGAGGAGATCTCCCGGCAGGTTGGAAGCCCGATGTTCAGGCGTGCCGGGAGTTCGCACAGATGCTCGGATTCCTACGACGTCTCGTGGGCAACGAGCGCACCTGTAGTCAATCTGTCGGTCGGCATCTACGACGAGCACAGCCAGATGGACCGTCTCAACCTAAAAGAAGCCGAAGGAACGCTCCGTGTCGTGGAGCGCTGTCTTCGAGATGGATGGAACCCCGGCATCGAGTCCGGGGTAGTGACGGAAAAGGTTGGTGGTGGTGAAGAGTGACTCGCCACGGAGGAACTACCGCTACGGAGATGTGGGACATGCTGGAGGAGGATGTATCTGCAAGCCTCCTCTACGAGATGTACAGGGTGGGGTTCATCACTGACTACGATGATAAAGAGACCCTCAGGGC
>LSQX01392517.1_pt1 | contig 10198 bp, 19 predicted proteins | sample 654561 | NCBI WGS metagenome assembly LSQX01 (sample SAMN04489861, study PRJNA283612) | anaerobic digester metagenome | isolation source: 4 biogas reactors fed with cattle manure at either 37C or 55C with and... | place: Denmark: Kongens Lyngby | collected 2014
AGAACTCACAAACGTTTAATTGATATCGTTGATCCCACCCCCGCGACGGTCGATACCCTAACTAGGCTTGACCTACCCAGTGGTGTGGACATTGAGATCAAGTTATAGGAGTAATTGGTTATGAAATCAATACTTGGACGCAAGGTTGGTATGACCCAAGTGTTCACAACTGCCGGGGAGGTTATTCCCGTTACCGTTGTGGAGGTCTTGCCAAATGTGGTCTTACAAGTGAAGACCAAAGAAAAAGATGGTTATGAAGCCATCAAAGTCGGCTATGAGAATAAAAGAGCCGCGCTAGTCAATAAGCCAGATGCTGGTCAATTCTTAAAAGCTCAAAGCCCAACCAAACAATTTGTTAGGGAATTAAAGGGCGATGAAATGATGAAGTATGAAGTCGGCAGTGAAGTCAAAGTAGATTTATTTAAAGCCGGTGAAGTAGTTGATGTCATTGGAAAGACCAAAGGTAAAGGTTTTACTGGTGTTGTTAAGGCTTATGGTTTCCGTAAGGGGCCCAGTGCTCATGGTTCCGGCTATCATCGTGGTGTAGGTTCTTTAGCGACCAGTGGTCGTTGGAACAACAGAATTCACCCAGGGCGTAAAATGCCAGGACATTTTGGTTTCACCACCAAGACTGTTCAAAATTTAGTTGTCATTTCAGTTGATGTTGAAAACAACGCCATGTTAATCAAAGGACCAATTCCTGGAGCCAATCGCTCCTTAGTCCTGATTCAAAGTGCGGTTAAAGCACAAAAGAAACCCCAACCGGAGCGCATTCTAGTTAAGTATGAAAAAGAACCCGCGCCGGTTTTAGAAGAAGTAAGTCCTGCTGTTGAGGAAGTTAATGTCCCAGAAGAAGTAGTGACTGTCGAAGGCAAATAGTAGCAAGAAAGGAGAAATCAAATTATGCCAAGAGTAAATGTATTGGATCAAAATGGCGAGAAAGTAAGTACCCTTAATCTTGCGAAAGAGGTCTTCGCTATTGAGCCCAATGAACAAGCGATGTTTGATGCCGTTCAAGTCGCTTTAAGCAATCGTCGTCAAGACACGGCCAAAACCAAGACACGGGCAGAAGTCCGTGGTGGTGGTAGGAAACCCTGGCGACAAAAAGGAACTGGTCGAGCAAGACATGGTTCCACGCGTTCTCCCCAATGGCGCCATGGTGGTGTTGCCTTTGGGCCAACTGGAGAACAAGATCATTCAATTAAGATGAACAAAAAAGAGCGCGTTTTAGCACTGAAGTCCATCTTATCTGCGAAATTAGCTATGAAAGAGTTAACTGTTGTTGATAAGTTCGAATTCGCTGAGCCTAAAACCAAGGCTATGGAAGCTTCTTTAAAGGCCCTTGGGCTAGAAGGCAAGAAAACACTCATAGTTATGAGTGCGGATTCAATGAATGATGAAGCCTTATTATCAGTCCTCAACTTACCTAAAGTTGGACTGCTCTATTTCTTTGAAATTAATGTTTATGATGTGATGAATGCCGAACATTTAGTTCTAACTAAAGAGGCGGCAAAAATTCTTGGGGAGGTGCTAGGCAATGGCGCGGAAGGCAAGTAAGAGTGCGGAAGTTCGTAAATTCCCACTTCCGACCGAACATGATTATGCGGTTTTAAAAACTCCGCTAGTCACGGAAAAAAGTATGAAACTGATGCAAGATGGTCAAAGAATAGTCCTAAAAGTCGCCGTTGGCGCAACAGCACCAGAAATTAAAAAGGCTTTTGAATCGATCTTTAATCGCAAGGTTAAAAGAATCAATACGGCTAATGTCCGTAGCAAACCTAAAAAGATGGGAAAATTTGAAGGTACAGTTCCCGCTTATAAGAAAGCAATTATTATCTTAGCGGAAGGCGAGAGTCTTGATCTCTTCGCGGAAGAGAAGTAGGTGAGAAAATATGGCAATTAAAAAATATAAACCAACCTCTCCTGGTCGCCGCAACATGACTATCCTCGATAATCGGGAACTCAGTAAAAAGCAACCAGAAAAGAGATTGACTGTCGGTCTTAAGAAAACCGGTGGTCGTAACAACATGGGGCTCATCACCTGTCGACATATCGGTGGTGGAGCCAAAAGAAAGTATCGTTTAATTGATTTTAAACGCAACAAAGATAACATCCCCGCTCGGGTTCAGGCCTTAGAGTATGATCCTAACCGGACTTGTAACATTGCCCTTCTGGCTTATGCTGATGGGGAAAAGCGTTACATTCTCGCGCCAAAGGATTTGAAAGTTGGCGATCAGGTCATCTCGGGTGAACAGGCGGATATTATCGTTGGTAACTGTTTACCACTAGCCAATATTCCTGAAGGTACCTTTATTCACAATATTGAATTAAAACCAGGAGCTGGTGGTCAGCTCGTGCGTAGCGCGGGCACCAGCGCCCAGCTGCTCGCGAAAGAAGAAAAATACATTACTGTGCGTTTGGCTTCGGGCGAAGTTCGTAAAATCCTAGCCACTTGTCGGGCAACGATTGGTCAAGTTGGTAATGAGGACCATGGCCTTGTTAAGCTAGGCAAAGCTGGCAAAAGTCGGCATCTAGGGATACGGCCAACCGTTCGTGGTTCGGTTATGAACCCTGTCGATCACCCACATGGTGGTGGTGAAGGTAAATCACCAATCGGTCGTGACGCACCAAGAACACCTTGGGGCAAACGGGCCCTTGGTGTTAAGACAAGAAATAAAAAGAAGGCCTCTAGTCGTTTGATAATTAGACGCCGGAATGTTAAGTAGAAAAGGAGGAAAATAAGAAATGGCACGCAGTGTAAAAAAAGGACCCTTCGTTGATGCTCATCTAATGAAGAAGGTTGAAGCTTTAAACAAAGCTCATAAAAAAGAAGTTATTAAGACTTGGTCCCGCCGGTCAACTATCTTCCCCCAATTCGTCGAACATACCTTCGCCGTCTATAACGGAAGAGAGCATATTCCAGTTTATGTTACTGAGGATATGATCGGACATAAATTAGGGGAGTTTTCTCCCACGAGGACCTACCGTGGTCACACCGGGCACACCGCTGAAGATAAGGCAGCGAAAGCCAGATAGGAGGAGGGCATATGGCAAGTGAAGCAAAAGCCGTCGCGCGTACCGTGAGGATGACGCCACGCAAAGCCCGCCTCGTTCTCGATTTAGTTCGCGGGAAGACTATCAAAGAGGCGCAAGCGATTTTAGTAAATACCAATAAAGCCGCCGCATCTGTTGTTCTAAAGGTTATCAATTCTGCCGCTGCGAATGCGAGCAACAACTTTAACATGAATCCCGATAACTTGTATGTTAAAGAAATATATGCGGATGATGGAATTCGCATGAAGCGTTATATGCCAAGAGCTAAAGGTAGCGCTAGTAGCATAATCAAAAGAACATGTCACATTACCGCCGTGGTGGCGGAGAAAGAATAAGGAGGGAGATACTATGGGTCAAAAAGTTAATCCAGTTGGACTGCGCGTTGGCGTGAACCGTGATTGGGATTCCTTATGGTATGCCGATAAAGAGTACTCCAAGTTCTTACAAGAAGATATTAAGATGCGGGAATTACTGGAGAAAGAGTTAAATGATGCTGGCCTTTCTCGGACTGAAATTAGAAGAATCAAAGATAACATTGAAGTCATCGTTTGGGTGGCTAAACCTGGTGTTGTCTTAGGTCAAGACGGTAAACATGTTGAAGAAATAGTTAAGAAATTAACAAAACTTTGTAATGGCGCCAAGGTTAAAATCAGCGTTCAAGAAGTTAAAAACGTCGATCTAGATGCGACTTTAGTTGCTAGATCTATCGCCTTACAACTTGAACAAAGAGCTTCCTTTAGAACCGCTCAAAAGAAAGCGATACAAAGAGTTATGCGGGCGGGGGCTAAGGGAGTTAGAACGATTGTTTCTGGTCGTTTAGGTGGCGCGGAAATCGCGCGTAGTGAGGGCTACTCCGATGGTGTTGTTCCTCTTCACACCCTAAGCGCAGATATTGATTTTGCTATCGCCGAAGCGGCCACACAGTATGGCCGTTTAGGTGTCAAAGTTTGGATTTGTCGGGGCGAGATTCTCAAGAAGAAAAAAGCTCATGACTTTAATGCGAAAGGAGAGTAGTTATTTATGTTAATGCCTAAGAGAACTAAATACAGAAGACCCCATCGCATAAGTTATGAGGGCAAGGCTAAGGCAGGGACGACTGTTAATTTTGGGGAGTTTGGTTTACAAGCCATTGAAGGCGGCTACGTAACCAATAACCAAATTGAAGCCGCCCGTATCGCTTTATCCCGTTATACTAGAAGAGCGGGTCAAATTTGGATTCGCATCTTCCCCCATTTATCAAAGACCAAAAAACCTTTAGAGGTTAGAATGGGTTCTGGTAAAGGTGCCCCAGATTCTTGGGTCGCTGTAGTTAAAGCTGGAAGAATTATGTTTGAAATTGGTGGCGTGTCTGAAGAACAATGCCGTGAGGCCTTGCGTTTGGCATCTCACAAGTTACCAGTCAAGACAAGAGTTGTCACTAAGGAGGGTGAGTAATCATGAAAAGCTCAGAAATTAGAGAAATGAAAACCCCAGATCTCAAAAAGAAAGTTTTAGATTTAAGAGAAGAATTATTTATGTTGAAGTTCCAACAAGCCACTGGTAAGACTGAGGGTGTTGAGAAATGTCGCTCAATTCGTAAAGATATCGCCCGCATTCTAACAATCTTAAAAGAAAGGGCCACGGCTGAGGCTAAATAGGAGGTTTTGAACAATGGAAGAAAGAAAAAGTCGTCGGACACTAAGTGGTGTCGTAGTTTCTGACAAAATGGCCAAAACCATTACCGTTTTAGTCGAAACAGCTAAGAAACATTCTTTGTATGGTAAAAGAGTTATCAGTACCAAGAAATACAAAGCTCATGATGAGCAAGAAAGCGCTAGAGTTGGCGACAAGGTAGAAATTATGGAATGCCGTCCGCTCTCAGCGACCAAGCATTTCCGTTTGGTTAGAATTTTAGAAAGAGCCGAACAGGTTGAATAAGGAGGATGTAGCTATGATTCAAAAAGAAACAAATTTAGTCGTTGCTGACAACTCCGGAGCTCGGAGCGTCCGGGTTTTTAACCTTCACGGTGGATCTTTTCGTCGCTCCGCATCGGTTGGTGATATTGTCACTGGTTCGGTTAAGGATGCCATCCCTAATAGTGCGGTGAAAAAGGGCGAAATTGTGCGGGGCGTTATCGTTCGTACAAAAAAAGAAATTACCAGAGCAGATGGCGCAAGAATTCGCTTTGATGATAACGCAATTGTTTTGATTAAAGAAGATGGAACCCCAAGAGGTACACGGGTTTTTGGACCCGTTGCTCGGGAGTTAAGAGATAAGGGCGAGGGCTTTATGAAAATTGTGTCCTTAGCACCCGAAGTCCTATAAGGAGGCGATCGCAGATGAAAATTAGAAAAGGCGATACCGTAAAAATTATAGCGGGTGGCAACTCAAAAAAGAATCAAGACAAGGGTAAGGTTGGCGAAGTTCTCGACGTTAATCTTAAAAAGAATACTGTCGTTGTTCAAGGAGTCAATATTGTGGTTAAACACCATAAACCCACGCAGCAACATCCAGAAGGCAACATTGAAACTAAGGAAGCGCCCATTGATGCTTCTAATGTCGCTTATTACGACAACAAAGAGAAAAAGATTGTAAAAATCGGCTACAAATTCGTAGAAGGCAAAAAAGTTCGAGTTGATAAAAAGACCGGCATTCCTTTAGAAAAGAAGGTTGCTAAAAAGGTCGCTAAAGCCGAAAAGAAGAAAGTCGACAAAAAGAAAACTAGTAGTAAAAAGACTAGCAAGGTTAAGGAGGGTTAAACTATGAGTCGTTTATTAGATAAATATCGCAACGAAGTTGTACCTGCCCTTAACAAAAAATATAAGTATAAGTCGGTAATGCAGACTCCGCGTTTAGTCAAAATTGTGGTTAACGTTGGAGTCGGTGATGCGACAGGTAATGCCAAGTTACTTGAAGATTCGGTTAGAGAATTAACGCAGATTACCGGTCAAAAACCCGTAATTACCAAAGCCAAGAAATCCATTGCCACTTTTAAATTAAGAACAGGCATGCAAATTGGCTGTAAAGTTACTCTAAGGGGCGAGAGAATGTATGAATTTTTAGATAAACTCATCAACATTGCCTTGCCACGAGTTCGGGACTTCAGAGGTGTTTCTAAAACCGCCTTTGATGGTCGGGGCAACTACACCTTAGGAGTTAAAGAGCAATTGATCTTCCCCGAGATTAACTATGAAGATGTTAACCGCGTGCGGGGAATGGATATTGTTATTGTTACCAGCGCTAAGCAAGATGAGCAGGCTCGTGAGATGTTAGCTCTCATGGGTATGCCGTTTGCTCGCTAGAAGGAGGAGCGATTTATGGCAAAATTATCACAAAGAGTTCGTCATGCACGGCCCAAAAAGTATGCCGTTAGAGAGTATAGCCGCTGTGAACGCTGCGGTCGCCCTCGTGCTGTATTAAGTAAATTCAAGCTGTGTCGGATTTGTGTCCGTGAATTGGCCTATAAAGGTCAAATTCCTGGCATGAAGAAGTCCAGTTGGTAGAAAGGTTTAGAAGGAGGAAATAAACATGGGAATGACAGATCCAATTGCTGATATGCTGACGAGAATTCGTAATGCCAATCAGATGAGAAACGCCACTGTTATTATGCCTCACTCCAAAGTCAAGGAAGAAATTGCCCGGATTTTGAAAGAGGAAGGCTATATTGAAGATTACTTTGCTTCAGGTGACGTTAAAAAAGAACTAACATTGACTTTAAGATATGTTGGTAATGATCGCGTTATTACTGGTTTAAAGAGAATTTCTAAACCAGGTTTACGCGTTTATGTTAGAGCAAAACAAATGCCTAGAGTTTTGAACGGCTTAGGTATTGCTCTTATTTCTACCGCTAATGGAATGCTTACCGATAAGGAAGCTAGAAAGAATAATGTGGGCGGCGAAGTCGTCGCTTACATCTGGTAGGGGAGGGGTTTTATGTCACGTATAGGTAAAAAACCCATCGTCTTACCGGAAGATGTAACGGTGGAGTTAGAAGGTCAAACAATCACTGTTAAAGGGAAAAATGGGAGCCTAAATTACACTTATCCCCAATTGATTAAAGTTGCACTTGAGGGTAATGAAATTTTAGTTAGCCGGCCTGATGATGAAAAAATATCACGGCAGTTACACGGTACAGTTCGCTCTCTTATCCAAAACATGGTTGTTGGTTGTCACCAAGGCTTTAAGAAAGTTTTGGTCTTAAAGGGTACGGGCTTTAGATCGGCAATCGAAGGAAAAGATGTAGTTTTGAATGTCGGTTACTCTCATCCCATTCGTGTAGAGATAATCCCTGGTTGCAAGGTAGAATGCAGCGGTCCTAACAACACCATTATTACCGTTACTGGGATTGATAAACAAGCGGTAGGTCAACTGGCAGCCCAAATTCGCGGCGCTAGAAAACCCGAACCTTACTTAGGCAAAGGCGTTTCTTATCAGGATGAACGCATCCGGCGTAAGGAAGGCAAGAAAGCCGGTAAGAAGTAGAACTTAGGAAAGGAGAAAAAAGATGATTAAATTTGTTTCAAAAAATGTTGCGCGTCAAAAACGCCATCAACGGATTCGTCATAAAGTAAGTGGTACTGCCGAATGTCCTCGCCTAAGTGTTTACCGTTCGAATTCGCACATTCATGCCCAAATTATTGATGATAGCAAGGGTCTTACTTTAGCGGCGGCCTCTTCTGTCCAATTAAAATTAGCCAAAGGCGGAAGTATAGAGGCGGCTACTCAGGTTGGTAGTGAATTAGCTAAAGTGGCCAAGAAAAAAGGCATCAGCCAAGTGGTCTTTGATCGCAGTGGCTATCTTTATCACGGACGTGTTAAAGCCTTAGCGGAAGCTGCCCGGGCTGGCGGCTTGGTCTTTTAGGAGGTTGAAGTATGGAAAACGAAGAGAAAGTTATTGTTAGTGAAGAAAAAGTTAGCGAAGCAACGAAAACTCAAGAAAAACCTCGTGAAGGGCAAGGACACGCTCGTCCAGAACGTAGAGGACCTCGGCGTGAAGGCCGTGGGCGCGGAAGAAGAGGGGATCGAGACAAGCAATTTAAAGAGCAAGTTATTGAGATCAATCGCGTCTCTAAAACTGTTAAAGGTGGCCGGAGAATCCGTTTCAATGCTTTAGTGGCGGTTGGTGATGGGAAAGGACAAGTCGGTTTTGGTACCGGCAAGGCCAATGAAGTTCCCGATGCCATTAAAAAGGCTTTAGAAGTTGCAAGAAAGAGTGTCTTTAGAGTACCGGTTGTTAAGGGTGATACCATCCCTCATGAAATCACCACTAGATATGGAGCCTGCAAGGTCTTCTTAAAACCAGCTAAGGTTGGTACTGGGGTTATTGCTGGTGGTCCAGTAAGAGCCGTGGTTGAATTGGCAGGTATTCGCAACATCTATTCTAAAGTTTATGGCTCACGTACCGCCATCAATATGGTGCGGGCAGTCTGCGCCGGTCTTAAAGACTTAAAAACTGTTGGGAAAATTGCTGCTCTACGGGGCAAGGCACCCAAGGATATTAAATATTAGGAGGTAAAGTATTATGAAGTTACATACACTTACCTATCAAGAAGGTTCCCGCAAGAAAGCGACTCGTCGGGGTCGGGGCATTGGCTCAGGGCTTGGCAAGACGTCTGGTGCGGGACAAAAGGGACAAAAGTCGCGTAGTGGGGGTGGCGTTCGCCCTGGTTTTGAAGGTGGTCAAAACCCCATTTATCGTCGGGTTTCTAAAAGAGGTTTTACCAATGCTGCTAAAAAGCTTTACGCGATTGTCAATGTCGAAAAATTAAATGCTTTTGAGGATGGAGCAACCGTCTGTCCCACATGCATGAAAGAAAAGGGGTTAGTTAAAAAAGAATACGACGGTGTCAAGATTCTTGGTAACGGCAAACTTACGAAAAAACTAACAGTGAAAGCTCATGTTTTTTCCAAGACTGCACAAGCTGCTATTGAAAGTGCCGGCGGAACAATTGAGGTGATTTAGGTGTTTAAAAAGATTGCTACAATCGTTAAAAACCGCGAAGTCTTCAATAGAATTATCTTCACTTTAGTGATTCTGTTTGTCTTCAAGATTGGCTCATCTATTACCATTCCTCGTGTTGATGCCAGCAGTATCAATTATGGGGCAACAGGTGGGATCTTTGAACTACTTAATATGTTTGGTGGTGGAGCCTTATCATCTTTCTCGATCTTTGCCTTAGGTGTTTCACCTTATATTACGGCGAGCATTGTTGTTAACTTGCTTTCCAAGGGTGTTCTTCCCAAGTTAGAAGAACTTTCTAAATCAGGCGAACAGGGCAAAAGGAAAATTGATAATGTCACCCGCATGCTGACCTTGGTGTTAGCTGGTGTTCAAGCTTATGGCATCATTCTTACGATGCAGAATAACTATGGTCTAAAATCTATTTCGGGAGCAGCCTTTACGGTGCCAGATTACATTTATTTAATCATTGTCATTGTAGCAGGCACCTTCCTACTGATGTGGATGGCCGATCAAATTACTGTTAAAGGGGTGGGAAACGGCTTATCGATGATTATCTTTGCTGGTATCATCATGCAACTACCTTTCCAGATCTCCACCGCTTATCGCAGTTTTGTCACTGTTGGTGGTTCTGGCAATGCCATTTTCAATGGAATTATCAATTTTGCCATCTATTGTCTATGTTATATTGGACTAATCATCTTTGTTATCTTTATGGAGAAGTCAGTGCGCAAAATTCCCATGCAGTATGCGGGAAGTAGCGCTCGGGCGCGGACCAAGGATGTTTCCTTCCTACCGATTAAAGTTAACTCGGCAGGAGTTATTCCGGTTATCTTTGCTTCTTCAATTTTAACAGCGCCACCCATTATTATGAGTTTCCTTGGCTACAAATCATCGCACTGGCTCTACAAGTTCTTCTCAATTGGAGCTGTGGCCAATGATGGTGTACCTTGGGGAACGATCTTCTACATTATTCTCATCTTCATCTTTGCCTACTTCTATACGATGCTGCAGATGGATCCGGAACAGATGGCGGAAAACTTCCAAAAATCTGGGGCTTATATTCCAGGTGTGCGTCCAGGCAAAGAAACCGAGAAGTATTTAAAAAAGATTATTTACCGCGTAACCTTAATTGGTGCCATCTTCTTAGTTTTACTAGCGGGGGTACCGATGTTCCTGACAATGGTGCTAGGACTGTCTAGTGT
>LSQX01051484.1_pt1 | contig 10196 bp, 8 predicted proteins | sample 654561 | NCBI WGS metagenome assembly LSQX01 (sample SAMN04489861, study PRJNA283612) | anaerobic digester metagenome | isolation source: 4 biogas reactors fed with cattle manure at either 37C or 55C with and... | place: Denmark: Kongens Lyngby | collected 2014
CGGATTATATACCGGAGTGGTGTATCTGATGACTGTCGCGTTGCTCGTACTGCCCTACCTTGTACTACCGGTCGATGGATATATGGGCGCTCTGGCAATCATGCTCGGAACCGTGGTATTGATTATTTTAGGCTTTACCTATTATATCTCGGTTGCAAAGGATCTGCCTTTTTTCAAGCGCTTTTTCGAAATGGCCGGCATCAGTCTGGCCGTTGCAGCACTATCGTTCGTTATCGGAATTGCGGTCAAGCATTTTTTAGGTATTGAAATCTAACGCAACGGAGAACGTATGAAATATTACACGATTGATACATCTGGTACCAGATTTTCACGAATCGCCTACGGTACTACCTACATCGGTACCGTTATCGATACGCATACCTCGTTACGCCTACTAGAGCGGTTTGTAGAACTCGGCGGGACGACCATAGACACGGCACGAGTCTACGGACAAAACGCAACTGGACAATTATCGGTCAGTGAACAGCTCATTGGAGAATTTCTGCGTTCGAGCGGTATGCGCAACCAGCTTGCTATCGTAACCAAGGGGGCACATCCCGATATCCCTACCAAACGCGGACGACTGACACGCAATGATTTACAGCAAGATCTAAAGCAGAGTCTCGACGCACTCGGCTGTTCCCATATCGATCTGTACTTTCTCCACCGAGACGATCCGACGATACCAGTCGAAGAGGTCGTAGACATGGTCGATGATGTCTGCGACCCGCGGCTTGTGACCTCCGTCGGCGTCTCGAATTGGAGCATACCGAGAATTGAACGAGCTCGGGCATATGCCGAGGCGAACGGGAAACGACCTTTTATCGCTTCCGAAATACAATGGAGCCTTGCTTCTTGCACGCCCGAATCCTACGGTGATACGACTGTCGTGTGTGCGGATAATCAGATCGTCAACTGGCACGAGAGTCAGCAATTCCCATTATTTGCATTCTCAAGTCAGGCAAAGGGCTTGTTCTCAAAATCCATTGCTCACGGCCGGCAGGCTTTAAATAAAAAAATACGCAATCGCTTTCTGACTCCTGAAAACTGGCAGCGGGTAGAGCGTGCGGGACTATTAGCACAACAATTGGGTACGACCGTCGCATCGGTCGTACTATCGTACATTACTTCAAGTTCGTTTCCATCGATTGCGATCATCGGTAGTTCAACTATTGAACAGCTTGAAGATTCATTGGAGAATTGCGACTTAGTTCTGTCCGAGGAACAAAGATCGTTTCTTTTATCGGGAATGTAAATGAGGGATGCAGGGGGGACTTTATCATGCAGCATGAAGTAACCGAAGTACAAGATTTGTTGGGTCGAAACGGAAAAATCATCGAACAGGGATGGGCACGCCGCCCTGTCTGGAAGTATTCGCGAAATGCAATTCGTGCTCCCAAATTGGCAATAAAGGAATGGGACTATTATGCCATTGTCTCACATGAGCACGATCTATACGTAACTGCTACGTTCAGCGACTTGGGTTATGCCGGATTATTCGCCTTGGCCTTCATCGACCTCAAACAAAAGACAGCGACGCAAGTTGATGCAATCAAACTCCTGCCTTTAGGGAAATTAGGGCTGCAAAGCGATTCGAATGACCATAGCATATCCTGGATGAACGAACGTTTGCGCCTAGCTTTCAGCAGACAAGGACAGAAGCGTAGAATTCTTGCGGCGTCTCCTCAGATGAAATTGCCCGACGGCTCATCCGGATTAGACATCGATGTCACGCTCACACAGCCCGAAAGCTTTGAGAGCATGAATATCGCGACAAGCTGGGAACAAAACCGAAAGGCGTTTTATCTTAATGAAAAGGTCAACTGCATGAATGCCGAAGGGACGATACGAGTAGGTAATCGGACAATTCAGTTGCAGAACGGCGAAGCTTTCGGAACGCTTGACTGGGGTCGCGGTCGATGGACCTACAAAAACCGCTGGTACTGGTCTTCTCTTTCGACCTCTATCGAAGGCATACCGTTTGGATTCAACATCGGTTATGGTTTTTCAGACCGCAGCGTCGCCAGCGAAAACGTCTTGTTCTACGACTCAATCGTCCACAAGCTCGATCAGGTAACATTTGAAATTCCACAGGATGATTATATGAAACCATGGAAATTCACCAGCAGCGACGGAAGGTTCGAGATGGACTTCAAGCCTCTGGTAGACAGGTCGAGCCGGATGAACCTGCTGCTGGTAAAATCCGTGCAACATCAGGTATTCGGGACTTTTAGCGGCAAGGCAATCCTGGACGATGGCAAAGTCATCACACTCGACGAGGTCTACGGCTTTGCCGAGGATGTCTATAACCGCTACTGAGACTTTTCAAAAACCACATCCTTTTCTTCAGCCATCTGCTGAATTCTTGACAGCCGGTTCTCGATAGCCTTCGCAGAGCATCGGAACTTTTTGGCAAGATGGCTCATGTTTGTGCCCCTGCACCATTCGAACAGCAGCTCGACATCGTCGATGTCCTTGCGCTGAAGGTGCCATGATCGAGTAAAGTAGGTTTCGCTAAATGTTCTTCCACACGTCTGACAGCGATATCTCCTGATTGGTTTTGTCGGATCACTCGGACACGCATACCATCCGTGTGGGCGGTACCACACGGTTTTCCCTGCAACATTCGGATTATGATTCGGGCAATGAGGATTCGGGCATATGCCATAATGTTGATGATTCATGATCCCTCCTCTACAATCAATTCCCCGTAAAGTCGAATCGCTTCAAAATTCAACAAGACTAGAGCGTTACTATTGCAACATCCCGCACTATCGTATAGAGTACCGACGGTACCGAAACGCTTAGCAATTTGCAGTTGCGGTTACAAATAGGAGACTCATGCAACAATTGGAAAAATTTGCGGCGCTCGGGTTATCGCAACGAACGCTTGATGCTTTGATTGAAAAGGGGTTTGAAGAACCCACCGCGATTCAACGGGAATGTATTCCGCTTTTACTTAAGGAACAGACTGATGTAGTCGGTCAGGCTCAGACCGGAACAGGCAAGACAGCTGCTTTTGGTCTGCCGATACTCGAGATTGTAGATTCCAGTGTCAGACAGGTCCAGGCACTCATCCTTTCGCCGACAAGAGAACTTGCGTTACAAGTCTCTGAAGAAATCGATTCGTTACAGGGAGATCGTAATATCAGCATCCTTCCCGTTTATGGCGGAGCTTCGATGGAAACCCAATTGCGCCGTCTGCGCAGCGGTGTTCAAGTCGTAGTCGGAACACCTGGAAGAGTTATCGACCATATCAACCGCAAAACACTCGATCTATCATCGGTCAAGTTTGTCGTTCTCGACGAAGCCGACGAGATGCTCAATATGGGATTTATCGAAGAAGTAGAAGAGATACTTCAAAATACGCCATCTGAAAAACGAATGCTACTTTTTTCTGCTACCATGCCGAAACCGATTCTTTCGCTCGCCGAAACCTTTATGAAGGATTACCGCCTGGTCAAGGTCGAGGAAGCTCAGCGTGTTCCGTCACAGACCGACCAGCTGTTTTATGAAATTCGGGAAAGCGATAAGACCGAAGCACTCTGCCGCATCATCGATTACGCTCCCGATTTTTACGGTCTCGTGTTCTGTAGAACAAAGATGCAAAGCGATGAAGTCGGCCGCCAGCTTATCGAGCGCGGCTACAATGCAGAGGTAATCCACGGAGATCTGGCACAGAAGCAACGGGAGCTCATCCTCCATAAGCTGCGGGAAAAACGCATTACGATTGTGGTTGCTACCGACGTAGCCGCCCGAGGAATCGATGTACAGGACCTTACCCATGTGGTTAACTATAATATCCCGCAGAATCCCGACACGTATATCCACCGTATCGGTCGTACCGGCCGAGCCGGCAAGATGGGTACTGCGGTAACATTTGTCACTCCGTCCGAAATGCGTCGATTCACCTACATCCGCAGGATGGTAAAAAGCGAAATCCGTCAGGAAAAAATCGTCAGTGCAAAACAGGTTGTCGAGGCAAAAAGACTACGTCTTACCGATTCCATCATCCGCGTAGTGGAGCAGCAGGAAGAGCACGAGGATTTCATTCCGGTGGCCAGGCAGATATTGGACCAGCGCAATGCAGTCAATGTCGTTGCTGCAGTACTGGCACATACATACGGCAGTTCCCTTGACGTCGGCCAGTATAGTCCGATAGAGGCTTTTGAACCGGAAAAACCACATTCCCGAAAGGAACGTTCTTCTTCACGATCAAGAAACGACGAACGTTACGACCGGTACGAAGAGCAGCAAAATTATGATCGAAGACGCCATAGTGACTTCGATTCCGATTCGGTCAGACTGTTTATTGCAAAAGGGCGCAATGCCGGGATGACAAAACGGATGTTGGTCGATTACATCATGGATCGGGCCAGAGTCGGCAACCGAGAAGTAAACGATGTCGAAGTCCATGAAGACTTTTCATTCGTAACCGCTCCTGCATATGCTGCAAAATTGATTTTACAGGCGTTCAGCGAAGTTTCCAGCGAAGGCAAACCGATGGTAACCAAAGCCCGTCCCGATAATCCGAGCGGCAAGTATCTGACCGGTTACCGAACGAGCCGACGATCGAGAGAAGATGAACCTGCAAGGCGCCCGTATGAAGAAGATCGCTACCGCGGCGAACGCGGCCGAGACGAATACAAGCGTCCCGGAGCACCAAAGCCTTCCTTCGCCCGCAGTACATCGAAAGGAAATTCAAAGAGACGCTCTGGCAAAAAAGGTCGGTAATCAGTCTTTTTCGAACACTGTACGGGCCAGCTTTAGCGCCGAAGCAATCGTTTTATCCATGTCGTAATAGGCATATTCGGCAAGTCTTCCGCCAAGTAGCAGGTTTTCATGCTGCTTGGCGATCTGGACGTATTTCTGATGAAGAACGACATTTGCTTCGTCTCCAATCGGGTAATACGGTTCTTCCGTCTCTTCGTACGAACACGGGTATTCATAGCTGATCCACGTGACATCCTGAGTACCGAATTCAAAGTGCTTATGCTCGATGATTCTCGTATAGGGGGTTTCGCGGTCGGTATAATTCATCACCGCCACTCCTTGGAAATTATCTGTCTGTAGCCTGCGGTTCTCCAACCGTATGCTGCGGTACTGCAGTTTTCCCAGCGAGTAGTCGAACAAGGCATCCAGTGCACCCGTATAGAGTACCTTCGAAGCTTTTTTATTCCAGAAATCACGGTTGTGGTGGTAGTCTGAACCAAGCTCTACATCGGCTTTTTCGAGCAATGCATCGATGATCTGATTATAACCCCCGAGGGGAATCCCCTGATACGGATCGTTGAAGTAGTTGTTGTCGTACGTATAGCGTACCGGAAGCCGCTTGATGATCGATGGGGGCAACTCGGTACACGGTCTTCCCCATTGCTTTTCCGTATAGCCTTTAATCAGCTTTTCATACACATCGTGCCCGACTAGTCGTATCGCCTGCTGTTCGAGATTCTTCGGGACTTCAGTTCCCGAAGCCTGTTGCTGCTGTTGTATGATTCTACGCGCTTCTGAAGGAGTGGAAACATTCCACATCCTGCTAAACGTATTCATGTTGAAAGGAAGATTATAGATTTCGCCTTTGTAGTTCGCAATAGGCGAATTTACGTAATGGTTGAACCGGGCAAAACGGTTCACATAGTCCCAGAGCTCTGCATCTTTGGTATGGAAAATGTGAGCCCCGTAGAGGTGGATATTGATACCGTCCCATGTTTCGCCCCTGATATTCCCGCCGACCGCATTGCGTCGATCGATTACGAGACAAGTTTTTTTGGCACATGCAGCCTCATAGGCGAATACCGATCCGAACAAACCCGCACCAACAATCAAAAAATCATACTTTGCCATAATCGTTTCCTTATCGATGCCAATGAAGTGATTCCTTGGTTTTTTAGAGATTATAGCATATCATGGACGAAGCAGAACACGTACATCCGTTGGTGAGGAGTCAACTATGGAACAACAAAATGATAAACGCATGCTTACTGTCGGAGAATTTTGCGAATCGTTTCCTCCGTTGATGGACGGAGTGGGAAATGTCATTAAAAACTATACGGAACAATTACGAGAAAGAGGGCATGCGGCGTATGCGGTAACTGCCGGAACAAAAGAAGGCTTGGCGTATGATATCGAACACGGTATCAAGTACACGCTGCGATGCAACATGTACCCGCTTCCGGGAATCAAGCCGTATGGACTGGTAGTAAAGAATCCTCGTTTTAAGCATGAACTATCACACATACCTTTCGACCTCGTACATGCCCACTCGCCGTTTTTTCATGGGAAGATGGCGACGAATATCGCTAAGAAAAGAAACATCCCTCTTGTGTCCACATTTCATACCCAATTTAAGGCCGATATCCTCGGAGTCGTAAAATCGGAAAGGATTGCTTCGGCAATTACCTCTCTCATTTTAAAGCATTACGAAGCAGCAGACCAAGTGTGGACTCCAAGCGAATGGAGTAAAAAACGTCTGTATGAGTACGGAGGGAACTATAGAGTAATCGTCGTCGAAAACGGCTGCGATATGGAACTCCCCTCGCCTTCAACCTTAGCCAGTTATCATGAAAGCGGTCGACGCCTGGCGAGCGCGACAGAAAACACTCCGATTCTTATCTATGTCGGTCAGCACAAAGACGAAAAAAACTTACAGTTGACGCTTGATTCGCTACGCATCCTAGCAGAACGAAAGGTGGATTATAAGATGATATTTGTCGGTACCGGAGCCGATAAAGATCGGTATGAAGCGTATGTGAAGCAGCATAATTTACAAAATTCCATCGTGTTTTTAGGACGAATTACCGATAGAGAACAAATCAAGGCGTTATACTCGGTCTCTTCGCTGTTTCTTTTCCCTTCCAAGTACGATACTTCGGCTTTAGTGATGCGCGAGGCAGCTGCGTTCAATCTACCCTTACTCTATGTGCAGGGTTCTTGTACTTCAGAATCGATTTCGCACGGCGTAAACGGTTTTATCGCAGAAGACAATCCTCAAGCCTATTCTGGGATGATCGAGTGGGTTTTAACGCACAAGGAAGCTCAACAAGCGGCAGGAAACGGTTGCAGAACCTCACTGTATCGGCATTGGAGAGATGCGGTAGACGAAGTAGAACAACGCTATCGGGAACTGGTTGATCGACATTCGAGGTAGCTATTGAGAAACTTTTTCGGAAAAAAGCGGGCTTCTGAAAATCCATTGGATGATAAGTGAAATAGCTGCAAACGCGGTATAGATTACAAACATCCCGCTAAAGCCTAATGATTCGACCAACACTCCGCCCAGCGCAGAGCCGATTACTGCAGGCAATCCGACCCCGAGCGAAGTATAAAGCGCCATGCCCATTGCCCGTCTGTTCTTCGCGACATGCGTTCCGATAAACATGACTGCCGCCGGATGAAAAATCCCAAATGTAAGCGAATGGAGCGTTTGTGCCAATACGGCACCGAACATTGTCGGAACAAACGCGTACAAAAGCAATCTCACTATCAAACCCAATGCACTTAACGCTATCAGTGTCATCGGCTTTACTTTTCGACCTAGCAAATATCCAGAAAGCAGCATGAACAACAATTCGCAGACGGCACCTATCGAATTGAGCACACCCACAAGATCGGCGCGCTCTAGGACATCCTTCACATACAGCGAATTGAAGCTGTTGATGCTCGACATGGCCAAGCGGTTGAATGCGATTACAATGATGGCGACAGTCAGTGTTTTGGTAAATACCGGAGCATCTCCTTTCGATTTTCCAAATGGCCATAATGAAGGAGAACGATCCGCTTCCGTAATGTTGCGATCCTTCGGAACCAAGAAGATGGCGACAAGGTATAGAGCCCCTCCGGCTACGATCCACATGAGAATAGAACGGTTGTCGCTCGTATCGAGCCAGCCGGTCGCCTTGTGCAGAAGGCTGAATATAATAAAGCCTGCCGTGAGCAGGGAGCGGATATAGGTGTAGCGCGATGCATTCGCGCCTAGGCGCTTTATCGTCATCGCATCCTGTACCGGATACACCGACCTCCAGAAAAATGATGAAAGCGAAAGAAATATCGCTATCATGACCGGATGCGACGACAACGCCACGGGAATTGTCGCTAACACCATCACGATCGTAATTGCGATGGAGACTTCGCGAGGTTTCCCCGTTCTATCAGACAGAGATCCGATGACAAACGGACCGACGATGCCGACCGATTCATACAGACTTAAAAATAATCCGATGACCGAAGGAGAAAAACCATGATTCGACAACATGACCTGCACGTACGGCAAAATCACTGCTGTCAGGGACCCGACAAACAAATAGGAGAACATCAATGGAATCATGGAAGGAGTGTATGCCCGCTCGATAGGGAAATCAATCCTAATTTTAATCAAATTGTATTTTTAAAACCAATTCTTATGTCACATGGAAGAGATCCTTTCTCATTACATCTTGAGAATTAAACCAAAAAAGTACTCATGTATCCTGAAAAAAGTGGTCTTACATCAATACCGTAAGATCCATACTTATCATACGAGAATGAATTTCATTTCCCAATAAGTAATGTAGATACTTTAGGAAAAGAAACTGGAGAAAAATAAGTTACCTACTTTTCATCTTATGACATATGGGCTATAATCAAGCCGATGACAAGACAAAAATGTACCATAGTCGCCCTATTGCTCATCATTTTTGCTTCTTCGTTTTTGTGGGCGTACGATTATACGAACGACTACAGCATTACCTACTCGCCGAACGACGATTATTTGAGTGCCGAATGGGACATCTGGTGGAACCAAACTATCTATCAGGTGGCAAATATCCAAGTGCAATATATCGGCCCGTCACCCGCACCTAATCGCGAACTGGTATTCGAGATAAGTCAGCTAAGCCTGCCTCACCCGACTGATCCGACACATTTTTACCTCACCGAAATCCCACAGGGAACCGGCGATGTCACAAACCATTTTCAACTCGAATTCTCTGCAATCATCGATAAAAAGAATCAGATTTTTAACGAGACCGGTGATGCGTTCCCATCAGCTATTCGCTGGAACGTCTCTCTTAATCTGAAGTTTCAGGTAATCAATCCTCGCGGGCCGGGATTAGACGAGCAGTATTACGGTTCATACTACGGTCGCTATCGGCTGAACATCTATGTGAAAGAATATACTACGGGCAATCAATATATCTTAGTGCCTCTCTCTACGCTGGATATGAACATGATTGCCTACTATGTGGAAAGCAATTACGGAGACGATCCTGGCGGCGGGGACGATTTTTTCTCCACACTCGTGCTCGAACGCTTTGAGGTTGCCGACAACGTGCCGATGCCGACCGGCGGCCAGACGCTTTCGGTACCGGTAGGATCGGTGATTTTCATGTCGAACGATACTGATCCGAGCCACACATTTTCTTATCGTGTAAAACCGGATGTAGGATTAGAGTATACGTTTAAGGAAGCTACCCAATCCGCAACAGATATCCCTTACAAGGTATTCGTTACGAACAAGACGACTCCGAGTTCACTTGAATTCACCGTACCCATACCACCGGAATCATTTCAGAACGCCTATTGGCAGGATCAGATAGAGATTAATGCGCATATTACTAATCCTCATCCGTACGGAATCCCGTACCCTGCGGGAAATTATTCTTCCACGATTCGCATCGAGTTGGTTACCAATTTTTAAGAAATTCCCATGGTTCTAGTAAATATCCGATCGTGCTCGAGAAGCGACTCTACCGTCGAAAACCCGAGCACTTCAAGCATATCCCTTACCGCCTGACTTTCCATCGGTGTTTGGCTAGAGGCTTCATCTGCGTAGCGATCCAGTTCCAGCCGCCCGTCTTCAGTCGAAACAATCGCACGCGGACCGCCCACACAACCTCCCGAACAGCCCATGCCTTCGATGAAATTGGCAGGGATATCGTGCTGTTTCAAACGTTCGAGCAGTGCACGACATGCAGCGATACCCGAAACATGATGGGAATCGACGTGAATCGATCGTTCGGGTCTGAGCCAATCGAGGGTCGTATGGACGGCTTCGCTTACTCCTTTGCTACGACCATAGATTCTACCAGAGCGCGAACAATGGTCGCGTTCATCGTCGGGACATTCAGAAACTACTATCCCAGCAGCTTCTAGGATGTCACGCAGTTCATGAAACGTAAGCACGTAATCGATAGCATCAGCGATATCCGCTTCTTTTGCCT
>LSQX01283554.1_pt1 | contig 10196 bp, 7 predicted proteins | sample 654561 | NCBI WGS metagenome assembly LSQX01 (sample SAMN04489861, study PRJNA283612) | anaerobic digester metagenome | isolation source: 4 biogas reactors fed with cattle manure at either 37C or 55C with and... | place: Denmark: Kongens Lyngby | collected 2014
ATGTATGGTTGCAATAATTTTTGCACATACTGCATTGTCCCCTACACCAGGGGCAGGGAAAGGAGCCGTACACCAGCTGATGTTCTAGGTGAGCTGGAACAGCTGGCAGCTGATGGTTACCAGGAAGTGATGCTCCTGGGCCAGAATGTCAACTCTTATGGACTGGACCAGATGCAGGAAGATGCGCCATTAAAAGATGAATTCAGCCAGTGTGGTGATTTTGCTGATCTTTTAGCTGCAGCGGCAAAACTGGGTTTTTACAGGATCCGGTTCATGACCTCACATCCCAAGGATATCTCAGACAAGCTGTTGCATGTTATGGCAGAAAATCCGGTTATTGAACCACACCTGCACCTGCCGGTGCAAAGTGGAAGCAACAGGATCTTGCGGCGCATGAACAGAAAATACACCAGGGAACAATACCTGACAATCGTGGCAAAAGCCAGGTCCCTGATGCCGGATATAGCAATAACCACTGATATAATTGTCGGTTTTCCCGGGGAAACGGAAGCTGACTTTGCGGACACCCTGGACCTGATGGAACGGGTTCGCTTTGACAGCGCCTTTACATTCCAGTATTCCAAACGCAGCGGCACCCCGGCAGAAAAACTGGCTGAGCAGGTGGAAGCACCTGTGATGCGCGAGCGTTTTGACCGTTTGATCAGCTTGCAATACAAGCATTCATTAGCTTCAAACCAGAAATCCCTGGGTCAGGTGGTTGAAGTGCTGGTTGAGGGGCCATCCCTGAAGCAAAAGGAAATCTACAGCGGCAGGACCGGCCAGAGCCAGCTGGTTAACTTTGCGATCCCGGACCCGGGCCTGTTGCCCGGGCATGTCCTGGATAAGGATGGTAATATCAATCCAGCCGGGCTGGAGGGAAGTATAGTAAAAGTCTTAATCAAGGAGGCCAAGACATTCTCATTGAACGGGATTATGGAGGCCTGGCATGAGCCTTGACACCAAAAATCTTGATCCAGAAAAGCTGACACCCATGATGCAGCAGTATCTGGCCCAAAAGGAGCAATGGCCGGATTCTATTTTATTTTTCCGTCTGGGTGATTTTTATGAGCTCTTTTTTGAAGATGCCCTCACAGCTGCCCGCGAACTGGAGCTTACCCTGACTGGACGTGAATGCGGCCTGCCGGAAAAGGCACCTATGTGTGGCGTGCCCCACCATGCAGCAGATAACTATATCAATCGCCTGATCAACAGGGGTTACAAGGTGGCCATTTGCGACCAGGTGGAAGACCCTGCCCAGGCCAAGGGCATAGTGCGGCGTGAAGTTGTCCGGGTTATCACACCAGGTACCATCACAGATGCATCCATCCTGGATGAGAAAAGGAATAATTATATCCTGGCGGTCTACAAGTTGAACCTATGTTACGGCCTGGCAGCCTGCGACCTGACAACTGGTTCTTTTACTGCCACTGCCCTGATCACAGGCGCCACTGCGGCTAAGTTGCAGGATGAGATTGCCCGTTATGCGCCGTCTGAAATCCTCCATAATACTGATTTTCAGCAAGATTCTGTATTTGATGTCATAAAAAACAGCAACAACATAATGTTGACATTACGTCCTGATGAAGACTTTTCTCTGGCAAATGTAGATAAACTACTGCCGCCTTTTTCAGGCCAACAGCCTTTATGGAGCCAGGCTGCGGTAGCAATCCTGGTTTATCTGGAAAAAACCCAGCGGGTCAAGCCGGACCATCTCAAGCAGATTGAGCCTTACAGCCTGGACCTTTTCATGAATCTGGATCCGGTGGCCAGACGTAATCTGGAGATTACGGAGTCCTTGAGGGAGAAAAAAAGACATGGCAGCCTGATCTGGGCAGTGGACAGGACAGTCACAGCTGCTGGCAGCCGCCTTTTGCGCCGCTATCTGGAGCAACCCCTGCTTAATTGCGCTGATATTAACCAGCGCCAGGCAGCTATAGCTGACTTGAAAGAGCAGTTCATGCGCCGTCAGGAGTTGCGTGAATGTCTGGATGGCCTTTATGATCTGGAAAGGCTCAGCAGCAGGTTGGCCCTGGGCCAGGCCAATGCGCGTGACCTTGTGTCTTTGCGCCTGACCTTGGCCAGGTTGCCGGCCGTTAAAGAACACCTGAGCGGATTAGAGGACGGCTGGCTGGTCAAGCTGCACAACCAGGTGGATGATCTGCCCCAGCTTCGTCAATTGCTGGAAAAAGCCATTCTGGATGAACCGGCAGCTGTCTTGAAAGAAGGTAATCTGATCCGGCCCGGCTATCATGAGGAAGTTGACCGCTTAAAGCAGGCATCAACCGAGGGTAAGCAGTGGATCATTGATCTGGAAAAAAGAGAAAGAGAAAAAACAGGCATCAAGAGCCTCAAGGTCAGTTATAACAATGTCTTCGGTTATTACATCGATGTGACCAAAGCAAACCTGGGCCTGGTTCCGGAGCATTATCAGCGCAAGCAGACATTGGCCAACAGTGAGCGTTACATAACAGAAGAACTTAAGGAAATGGAAGACACCATTGTTGGTGCCGAGCAAAAGCTGCTTGCACTGGAATATGATGTCTTCTGCCAGGTGCGGGAGATTGCTGCAGGCCAGATTACCAGCCTGCAGCTGACTGCAGAGGCCCTGGCCACGGTGGATGTACTGGCCGGCCTGGCTGAACTGGCAGACCGGGAGAACTATTGCCGGCCAATTGTTGACCTGTCTGACCGGCTTTATATTAAAAAGGGCCGTCATCCTGTTGTGGAAAAAGTTATGCCTGCTGGCAGCTTTGTGCCCAATGATATAGCCATGGATATGAGTGACAACCGCCTGATGCTGTTGACTGGGCCGAATATGGCCGGCAAATCAACCTACATGCGCCAGGCTGCCCTGATTGTTCTATTAGCCCAAACTGGCAGTTTTGTCCCGGCTGACCAGGCCCATATCGGGCTGGTGGACCGGATCTTCACCAGAATAGGGGCCAGTGATGACCTGGCTGGGGGCCAGTCAACCTTTATGGTTGAGATGAATGAGGTGGCCCATATCCTGGAGCACGCCAGTGACAGGTCTCTTTTAATTCTGGATGAGATCGGCCGTGGAACAAGTACTTATGACGGCCTCAGCATAGCCTGGTCTGTGATTGAGTATGTTGTGGAAAAGGAAAACCTGGGTTGCCGCACCTTGTTTGCCACCCATTATCATGAGTTGACCGATCTGGCTGGCCGGATCTCTGGCACCTTTAACAATCATGTCGCAGTCAGTGAAGAGGACGGAGAGGTTGTTTTCCTGCACCAGATCAGGCCCGGCAGCTGTGATGACAGTTATGGTATTGAAGTGGCCCGTCTGGCAGGGGTGCCAGATGATGTGGTTGTGCGGGCCAGGGAAATCCTGTCCCAGCTTGAGGCTGAAAACGGCCTCAGCCAGCAGGCCCGGATCAAGCGCAGTGCCAGGCCCATGGACGGCCAGATTGACCTGTTCAGTGCCAGCCAGGCCTTGAAAAAAACAGATGAGATTATTGAGGAGCTGGGCGGGCTGGACATCACCCAGTTGACCCCGCTGGATGCTCTTAATGTACTTTCCCGGCTGCAGAAAAAAGCTGGACGAAAGAAAAGGAGCGACCTATGAGCAAGATCCGCATGTTGGACCAGCAGACAGCTAACAGTATCGCTGCCGGAGAGGTTGTTGAAAGACCTGCTTCCGTAGTTAAGGAACTGCTGGAAAACTCACTGGATGCTGCAGCTTCAGTCATCTCTTTGGAAATCAACCGGGGGGGCGTCGGTTTGATCAGGCTGGTCGATAATGGCAGCGGTATGGACGAAGAAGATGCCCTGCTGGCCTTTTCCCGGCATGCCACAAGCAAGCTGCAACAGATCACTGACCTCGATGAACTGGTCACCTACGGATTTCGTGGTGAGGCCCTGGCCAGTATTGCTGCGGTGGCCAAGGTCACTTTGGAGACCCGCCAGGCGACCAGCAGCCAGGGTACCCGGCTGGTTATAGAAGGCGGCCAATTACTGGAACAGCAAAAGTCAGGTTCCCCGGCTGGCACCACGATCACTGTGGAGAATCTTTTTTACAATGTCCCGGCAAGATACAAATTCCTCCGCAAAGATGCCACTGAGGCTGGCCATATCGCCCAGATCTGTGAAAGAATCGCCCTGGCCCGGCCGGATGTTTCTTTTCGCCTGTTCAATAACGGCCAGGAGATCTTACACACTCCGGGCAACAATGACCTGCTCAGTGCGGTTTATGCTGTCTTTGGCGCAAAAACAGCCAAAGCCTGTCTGCCCCTGGCTAATGAAGAGGGAGCTCTCGCTGTCAGCGGCTATGTCGCAGACCCGGCCACAAACAGGGCCAGCCGCGACCAGCAGTTCTTTTATGTCAATGGTAGGCCGGTCCGCTCCAGGGTTATGACAGCCGCTCTTGATGAAGCTTATAAGACTAAACTGATGAAAGGCCGTCAGGCGGTTGCTGTGCTCTTTTTGCATCTGCCGACCCAGCTTGTCGACATCAATGTCCATCCCCAGAAGTTGGAAGTGCGTTTTTGGAATGACAGTGAAGTATTCCGCCTTGTTTATCATGCGGTTAAGTCCGCCCTGGGTGATGGGGGATCAATCCTTGCCCAAACCGGGCCCGGTCCAGGGCAAAAAGAGCAAGCAGACAAGAGCCTGCCCTGGACGGATGGGGAAGAGAAAAAGGGGCAGGAGCCGATGCCGGAAGAAGCGGCAGCCCTGCCACCAGTCTACCAGCAGCCAGAGCTGCTTTTTAAAGAGGACCTGCCACCTGTTGCGCAAAGACCAGTCGTCCAGGAAGGGGAGCCGGACCCAAAAGAAGCTGTCAAGGCGACCCGGCTGACTGATGCCAGGCTGGTTGGAACCTTATTTGCCACCTATATCCTGCTTGAGCTGGACCAGTCCCTGCTTTTGCTGGACCAACATGCAGCTCACGAGAAGATCATCTTTGAACGTTTAGTTGCCCGGCACAGGCGCCATCTGGCTGAAGGGGAGTTGCTGGTCCAGGATCTGCTTGTACCTGCAGTGGTTGACCTGGGCCGGCGGGAGATGCAGACTGTTACTGCTGAAGAGGCCCAGCTGGCCCGGCTTGGCTTTGTCCTAACACCAATGGGGGCAAATTCAGTGGCCATCCGCAGTATTCCTGATACAGGTGAGCGGCGCCTGGATCCAGAGCCAGCCCTGCGCCAGGCACTTGCAGCCTTGCAGCAGGACATACTCCAGGCTGATGACGCTATTGAGGAATTTTTCTACCAGATGGCCTGCAAGGCCGCGGTCAAGGCGAACGACCTGCTGGACGAAAGCCAGATCAGGCAGCTGCTGCTTGATCTGGCAAGGCTTGATGACCCCTATCACTGCCCACACGGCAGGCCAGTGATCATCAGCATGACAAAATATGAATTGGAGAAACGTTTTCGCCGGATTGTCTGATGCAAGAAAAAGAAAAAATAAAACAAAAAAACCCTATCATCATTACCGGGCCGACTGCAAGCGGCAAAAGTGAGGCTGCCTTGCTGCTGGCCAGCCAGATTGGCGGCGAGATAATTTCTGCTGATTCCATGCAGGTTTACAAGGGTATGGATATTGGTACCGCCAAGGTGGAAAAAGCAGACCAGGAGCTGGTCCGCCACCACCTTTTAGACATCCTGGAACCCGGTGAGCTCTTTAATGTGATCAGCTACCAGAAGCTGGCCCAGGTGGCTATTAAGGATATTCTGGCCCGGGGCAAGCAGCCGATTATATGCGGTGGCACCAGCCAGTATATCAGTGCCCTTGTGGAAGGACTGACCTTTTCGCCAGCCAGGGCAGATTTTGACCTGCGCAAACGGCTCAGCCAGCAAGATATTGTTGCTTTGCGTGCTGACCTGGCCAGGGTTGATCCTGAAGCCGCTGCTAAAATAGGCCAGACAGATAAGAAACGTCTGGTCAGGGCACTGGAGATCTATCAGTTAACCGGCAAAACCAAAACCTGGCATGACCTGCATTCCAGACGTGAGGCGCCGGCGTATCAATACAAAACATATATTCTTAACCGTGACAGGCCAATCCTTTATAATAGGATTAACCAGCGGGTTGACAAGATGATGGACAAAGGCCTTCTTGATGAAGTGAAAATGTTGGCCAGGCTGGATCTGCCCCCGGACAGCACCTGCCTGCAAGCGATTGGCTATAAGGAGCTGTTGGCTTATTTAAAAGGGAAGTGCAGCCTGGAAGAGGCTGTCAGTAAAATCCAGCAGGCCAGCCGGAATTATGCGAAGCCCCAGCTGACCTTGTTGCGCAGGATGCAACAGGCCATCTGGTTAGATAACAAGACCGCAGCCGAGGCAGCGGATCTGATAAAGGAGCAGATTGAATTAGATTGATGAACGTCGAATTTCGCCTTTAGGCAATAGTCTTGTCCTTTCCAGTGGCCTATCATCATTATGTGTATTGTATTTATATTATGGCAGGAGGAAGTATTAATGTTAACAACGCCGAAAACTGAAAGAAGTTTGAACCGCGACATGAGAATCCAAGATGCATTTCTCAACCATTGTCGCAGAGAACGGGTGAACGTAATGGTCCAGCTTCTGGACCAGACAAAAATGGAAGGCCAGATAGTGGGCTTTGACACAAATTCAATTGTAATAGACGATGGTGGTAACCAGCACCTGCTCTACAAAAGTGCCATCATAGCAATAAATCCGCAAAAGCTGGTCAATTATATCTTCAATGATTCCTACAGGGGAGAAAGCTTAAGAGCCAACTCTAAATACAGCACAAACTATACCTAGAACCTGGCAGTCTGCAGTGTTGAAGGGAATGGGACTGTATGCCGGATTTTGTGGTTGCAGGATCATTTGCCCGTCAACATTGGCTAAAGTCTTGACAGTAGCTTCATCACCGACCAGTGCCGCTATAATATCCCCGCTTCTGGCTGTGTTCTGCTTACGCACTATGACATAGTCCTTGTCCAGGATGGCTGCGCCAACCATACTGTCACCCTTGACCTGCAGGGCGAAAACTTCAGCATCATCGCTGAAAAAGTCTGCAGGGAAAGGGAGGTTGCGCTCAATATTCTCTTCAGCAAAAATGGGGATACCGGCAGTTATCTGGCCGACCAGAGGCAGGAAAACAGGCTTCTCCTCCTGGTGTTCTGGTATTACTATCGCACGACGTTTCCCGGAAGAATATTCAATCCGGCCGGCCTCGTGCAAGCGCTTGAGATGGCTGTGAATTGTTGATGTTGAACGGACACCAACTCCAGCGCAAATATCACGAACAGCAGGAGGATAACCATTATCCTTGATGTAATTAAGAATATATTCATAAATCATGTTGGAAGTCTCTTCAACATTGGCTCGGGTAAAGCGATAAGTGGACATAATTACCTCCAGGGACTATAGAGATCACTTTTGTTAAGCTTAGCAGTTTTGTGTTTTTTTGTCAAACTTTTGTTCGTTAACAAAAACAGCTCCCAAGAGGGAGAATGCCGGCTTTCTGGAAGCAACAGGTGAAATTGCTTACCTGTTCAGTTATAATTATTTGTGTCTCTAAAATTGTCCAAGGAAGGTCACATGCAAGATAAAGACATAAACCTGCTCGAGCAGGGCAAGTTGAAAATAAAAGCTGGCTGGCGGCAGGTCCAGAGTCTCTGGCAGAAGACTTTGCAACGTTTCAGGCGCAAGGACCTGTCCAGCCCGCAGGCTGTGATTCCCAAAAGAGTTGGTCAGGTTGAAACAACAACCAGTCCAGTCAGGCAGACCGCCAGGAAAAGAATTAAACCGATCCGGCGGCGCAGCAGGCAAAGAGTCTACCGGCTGGCAGGTTATACAACTGTATCCAAGATCAACAGCAGACGTAAATCGGAAAGGAGGCAGCGGGCCTTGCGCCAGTTGCTCCTGATCCTATTAATCATTCTGGTGGTTATTTTGCTTTTCCGCTTGTACAATCCGATCAAGGACCTGGCCGAGTGGTACAGGATCATTGGTATAAAAGAACTCAAGGATCTGGCAACCAGTGAGACAACTGCCACAACTACAACTACAAGTAGTGGTCTTGGTCAGACAACCACTAAAATCACGCAGGGAGGCAGTGGCTGATCAAACTACAGAAAAAGACCCAACTAGACAAAATAATAATTTTGTCTAGTTGGAAGTAGTTCTCAGGCAATTTCTGACCTAAAATCAGGAACTGCTGTTTTCTTGTAAAATCTGGTTCACAGAACTGACCACAGCCCGAAGTGATGACCGGCTGACACTGCTGCTGATGCCGCTGCCGATATAAAGCTGTCTGCTGCCATTTTGCATCTGCAGGTATGTGATTGCTTTTGAAGCTGAACTGCTCTCTAAGGCATGCTGGTGATACTGGGTAATCTCCAGTGGCATATCCAGATGGTCACGCAGGGCCTGGCAAAAAGCATCCAGCAAGCCGTTACCCCTGCCACTGACTTCCAGCTCCTGGCCAGACTGCTCCAGTACTGCTGTCAATATGACATCCTGATCTCCCTTGGCTTCTTCTTTATAAGAGACCAGTTTGAGCGGTGTGGTTAAATTGACATAGTTTTCCATGAAAAGATCATGGATCTGCTGGGGCCGCAGTTCTTTTTGCTGGCTGTCTGAAACAGCTGTGACGATCTTGCTGAAAGCCTGCTGGACTGGTTTGGGCAAGAGCATGCCGTAGAACTGCTCCATAATATAGGCCACCCCACCCTTGCCTGACTGGCTGTTGATCCGGATGATCGGTTCATAAGAACGGCCGACATCGATCGGGTCTATGGGCAGATATGGCACCTGCCAGGGGCCGGTTTTCTTCCTGAAAGCAGCCAATCCTTTCTTAATTGCATCCTGGTGGGAGCCAGAAAAGGCGGTATAGACCAGTTTTCCAGCATAAGGATGCCGGGGCGGCACTTCCATCCTGGTTGATTCCTCATAGATATCAATCAGCTGGTTTATGTCAGACAAGTCCAGCTCCGGGTCAATCCCCTGGGAAAAAAGGTTCAGGGCCAGGGCCACCAGGTCAGCATTACCCGTCCGCTCACCATTACCGAACAATGTTCCCTCTACTCTTTCTGCACCAGCTAAAAGGCCCAGCTCAGTGGCTGCAACAGCAGTGCCGCGGTCATTATGGGTGTGCAGGCTGATGATGATTGAATCACGATAGCGGGTATTACGGGCAAAATACTCAATCTGGTCAGCATAGACATTGGGTGTGGACATCTCCACTGTGGCTGGCAGGTTGATAATCACCTTTTTTTCCGGTGTCGGCTGCCAGACATCACAGACTGCATCGCAGATATGGACAGCATAGTCCATCTCTGTGCCAGTGAAACTTTCTGGTGAATATTCGAAGGTGAAATCGGTCCCGTGGATGTCCCGGGCCGCCAGTTCGGCCAGCAGGCGGGCGCCGCTGACAGCCAGGTCAACACACTGGTCCTTGTCCATGCCAAAAACAACCTCACGTTGCAGGGTTGAAGTTGAGTTGTAAAGATGGACAACTGCCTTGCCAACACCTGCCAGCGCAGCAAAGGTCCTTTCAATAATGTGGGGCCTGGACTGGGTCAGAACCTGGATTGATACGTCATCAGGTATGAGGTCATTTTCAATCAGATAACGTGTGAATTCAAATTCTGTGTCAGACGCGGCTGGAAAACCAATTTCAATGGTCTTAAAGCCCATGGCCACCAGTTTATGGAAAAAACGTAATTTCTGGTCCAGGCTCATCGGTATCTCCAGAGCCTGGTTGCCATCGCGCAGGTCTACGCTGCACCAAAGCGGAGCCTTTTCCAACTTGCGGCTGGGCCAGCTGCGTTCGGGCAGATTGACAGCCTGGTATGGTGCATATTTTTCGTAGTTTTTCATAAAACGTCCTCCTTTTGCCAATACAAAAAACCTTCCGTCTCCTTTTTGTGAGACGAAAGGCTTAAACTTCCGCGGTACCACTCGCATTCGTTTTCTTTTAGAAGAAAACGCACTTACCGGATACGGGCCGAAACCGATATCCTGTCTTGTTAACGGTAGACTTCCGAAACCACTTACTGGACTTTTCAGTAGTTTACACTCCGGGGCGAGTTCCGTCTTTTTGATTTACTGCCTCGCACCAGGCGGCAGCTCTCTGATAAATCGCCAAAACATACTGATCCCCATCAACATGCTTGCATATTCTGAATGTGTGCTTACTTTAGCACAGGCTCTTAGCGGCGTCAAGCAGCTTTTTATTTGAGTTTCCGCAAAATGCAAAATAAG
>LSQX01024170.1_pt3 | contig 10195 bp, 11 predicted proteins | sample 654561 | NCBI WGS metagenome assembly LSQX01 (sample SAMN04489861, study PRJNA283612) | anaerobic digester metagenome | isolation source: 4 biogas reactors fed with cattle manure at either 37C or 55C with and... | place: Denmark: Kongens Lyngby | collected 2014
CATCCATGGTAAGGATGGGGTCTCCAGTTCGAATCTGGAAGTCGGCTCCAGCAATAGCAAGACCTCCCGTAATCAAGCGGGAGGTTTTTGTTTTTCTGTATTTCCTATGTATGTACCCCCCTCAATATACTGCGCTCTTTTCCGAAGCCTGGCTTTGGAAAGAGTGGCCGGAACGGGAAGCCCCCGGATATTGACTGCCGGATACCGGAATCGATATCGTGGCGAAGCTTCGGGAGGAAGAGGGATTCTGTGCCGTACAGTATAAATTCCAGCAGACGAGAATTGCCGTCGAAATCCTGGCTTCCTTTCCGGCTCTCTCCGGCACAGGAGGCTTCACCCGGCGCCTCGTTGCGGCGACCGCTCCGCTGACGTTGAACGCTGACGATATGCTCTCAGGGCAGACCGTTCCCGTTAGCGTCCTCTCCCTCGAAGAGATGGAGGAAACCCCCTTTGACTGGTCCCGGTTTTTACTCGACCGCTCCGAGGACCTGAGATGACATCCATCATCACCATCCTGCGCCATCCGCCCCGGGAGTGCACTTCCGCTCCCTGTTTCAGGGCTTCCATCATGCCTTCGATGTCCCCCCGTTTTGCAGCTTCAAGCAGTTTTCGGTTCAGTTCTTCGATAGTCATCCTTATCTTCTCAAGGTGTCAAAATTCCATAAACGGAACAGTATCGTCTTTCTTCATGTTTATCTCTTTTTCAGGTACGGGACCAGCCTCGACACCAGCCTGTCCGCCCCTTCAACTCCGTCACCGGCCCAGGCTTCGAGGTTCTTCCCGAGGCGTTTCTTTATGAATTCGACTGCCAGTGCCGGGGCGGAATCCAGGGTGTCAAGGAGGATATTTACCATAGGTGGAATGTTTTCAGGCGAGAGGGACAGTGCGGACGCCCTCCCTGAAGAGAGGATTCCTAAAAAGCCGTTCTGCAGGGAGAAATTTGCGCCGGTTATGCATGGAAGAAGCAAATTGGCAGCCCGGGAACGATTTTTCGCAATGTATCCGTCGAGTGCCTCGTTCCGCTCCGGGTAAAGGAAGGACGCCAGAAGCAGGGCATAGGCTGCCCGTTCCCATGCCTTCATGCCACTCTTGTCCTCAAGCCGTGTTATAAAATCCCGGGCTGTGCCGTCCGTCATTGTCCCTGAGGAAAGAAGGGCAGCTATGCTCCGTGCCACGTCCGTCGAGAAAGGCCATTCAAAAAAACATGCTTCAAGGACGGTGTGCCCGTTGTTGTTCCGGGCGTTCACATCCGCTCCCTGCTCTATGGCGTTCTTCACATCCTGTATTTTCCCTTTTTCTGCCGCTGAAAATAACTGCCAGTCCAGTTGTTCGATATCCTCTTTCATGGCTTCAAGGAACATGGCGTCAAGTTCCGGGGACAGCCTGCCTTCTTTCTTGAGCCACCCGTAATCTCTTTCGATATTCGCCCCGTTTTTCTTGAATGTCTTCAGCAGCGGGAGAGTGAGATGACCTTTATTTACCGCAATCATCATCGCCGTCCAGCCGTACTCGTTCACAGCATTCACGTCCGCTTCATGGGAGGCAAGCAATTCCAGCAGTATGGGTGTGAGACGCCCCCACCGTGCCGCCTCTATCATCGCCGTCCTGCCGTACTTGCTCCGGGCGTTTGCGTCAGTACCCTGTTCCAGAGCTTTTTTCACGCCCTCCAGGTCACCCTGTTTTGCCGCTTCAAGCAGATTTTTGCTCAGTTCTTCAGTGGGCATCTTTATCCTCTCCCCTGGTTGAAACTCCATAAAGGGAATGGTTTCGTCCTTTTTGTTTCTCCCCTGTTTCAGGTACGACACCAGTTTCGCCACCAGCTCTTCCGTCCCCTTCACTCCATCGCTGACCCAGGTTTGGAGATTCTTTCCAACCTTTTCCGTATAAACTCTACCACCAGAAACGGTTCGGTATCCATGGCGTCGAGGAGAATATCCACCATCGCCGGGATATTTTCAGGCGACAGGGACAGTGCGGGGAGTGCTGCCGGAATCCCGAAATTTTCCAGGGATTTTCCCTTACAGGTTCCGTACGACATTCCCTGCGACCCGCCTGCAGAAATCCAGGAAGATTCCGTAGGGACGTCCTGCTACAGAAAAAACTGCCGACATGAAAACCGACGAAATGGCAATCTGTTCCCATGTCGCCCCTGCACAGAGAAGCACAATGACGTACAGGGGTACCTGGAAAATGACAAAAGCAAGCGTATCGCCAAGGATCATCTTCCAGGGGGTTTTCCTTTCAATCCCGAGCGTAAGAAAAAGCCTGTCGCGGAACAGGCCGTAGGGCCTCCCGGTAAGAAGATTGACAGGTATGGCCGCTATCCTGGCGGTGACCGACTGGAAAAACGTCAGCTTCGCGATGAAAATTTCGATACACATGCACAACGCCGTGGAAAAAAGGATCATCGCCGCAATATCAGCGATCAGAAAGCAGAGCCTTTCTTTTATGTTTCCCCGGGAGTCATCTGAATGCCTCAACTATCTCACTCCATACTGAAGGGGCCGTGTCTTCATGTTTTTTTCATGGCGCACCCGCAACCTTCTGCCTCAGTATACTGCTTTCCCCGAAAAAAAAGGAGAAAGATCTACGGGAAAGGGGATTGGACAAGACGTCCTTCCTTCTCCATAATACGAGGCAAAATACATGACTGGAGGGGTGAGAATGTACGAGAAGATAGAAAAACTTGCCGACAGAATGACGGAGAAGCTTCTCGCCTGCCGCAGGGATTTCCATAAGTACGCGGAAAGCGGCTGGTTCGAGATGAGGACGGCCTCGCTCATCGCCAGGCGCCTCACCGATTTGGGCTATGAAGTTCTCGTCGGCCGGGATGTCTGCCGTGACGAATCCCGAATGGGACTGCCATCGGATGAAGAACTCGAGAAAAATTGCCTTCGTGCAAAGGAACAGGGGGCAGACCCCGGGTTTCTTGAAAAAGTAAAGGGCGGTTTCACGGGCGTTATGGGCATTCTCCGCTGCGGGGAAGGGCCAACGGTAGCCCTCCGCTTCGACATAGACGCCCTGGGCGTGGTAGAAGACGAATCCCCGGACCACCGCCCGTTCAGGGAAGGCTTCAGCTCAGTGAACCCCGGCATGATGCATGCCTGCGGTCATGACGGCCACGCCGCAATAGGGCTCGGAGTGGCGGAGGTGCTCATGGAGGTGAAAGACGGACTGTGTGGCACCGTCAAGATCATATTCCAGCCCGCAGAGGAAGGTGTGCGGGGTGCCAAATGCATCGTGGACAAGGGGCACCTCGACGGAGTGGACTACGTCCTCGCCTGCCACATCACCGGGAGGGAGTCAGACGAGGACCGGACGTCGGACATCACAGCCGGTTCCGGTGGGTCCCTGGCCACGTCCAAAATGGATGCTTTCTATTACGGTAAATCCGCACACGCCGGAAGCCACCCCCAGGACGGACAGAACGCGCTTGCCGCCGCTGTCACGGCCGTCCAGAATCTGCTGGCCATCCCCCGGAACAGCAAATCCGACACCCGGGTCAACGTGGGCACCCTCCACGCCGGATCCGGCCGGAACGTTATCCCCGAATACGCAAAAATGGAACTGGAAGTCCGGGGAAAGACCAGTGAAGGAAACATCTACATGGACCGGTGGGCGCAGAGAATCCTCCGGTCAGCCGCCGAAATGCATGATTGTACCCTTGAGGTTAAGAAGATGGGAGAAGCCTTCCTCCTGGAAAGTGACAAAGCTCTCATGGAGTTTATCCGTGACGTCTGTGAAAAAAAACTGAAAACGGTCCGGGTTCATCCCCGGCTCCGACATGAGGCAGACGGCAGCGAAGACTTTTCGTACATGATGAAGCGTGTGCAGGACCAGGGCGGCCAGGCATCCATGCTGCGGATTCTCACCGAAACGGCGGCCGTCGGGCATAACAGGCGGTTCGATTTCGACGACAGGGATGCCCTGCCGAAAGCGGTAAAGGCACTGAGCGCAGTCACCTGCAGGCTTTTAACGGATGGTTCCCTGGAAAACTGAAGATTTGCGGGAAGGATACGGAGTATTTGAAAAAAAGGTCCTGTTGTCCTGACAGGAGGCGGACCGGAGAGAGCAAAGGAGAGTCTATGTCAGGCGAAAGCGCGTCCTACAGAAAATCGTTCCGCATTTCCATGGCGGTCATCTTCCTTACACAGGCCTTCCTGGCCGTTTTTATGCTGTATCCTTCCGTATTGCGCGGCCAGGGCTTCTCTCTCGGCCTCTCTGGATGGCTGATGAGCATATTCAACATCTGTTCCACCCTGGGACGCCCCCTTGGGGCCATGGCCACAGAACGGCTCGGCATCCGCGCCACCCTGCTGTGGACCTCCGGCCTTGTCGCGGTTTTCACACTGCCGCTCGGGTTCACGGAACACCCGCTGCTGCTTCTCTCCCTCAGGGGAATCGGAGGCGTTTTCTGGGGAATTTCCATGGTGGCCATTTCCTCCTACCAGGGGATCAGTATCCCGGCTGACCGGAGGGGAAGCGCCTACGCCTGGATCGCGGTGGCCTATGTTTTCCCCCAGGTAACCCTTTTTCCCCTGGCGGACTGGTTCGCCTCTTCAGGTATGCTCATGGCCTATTTCCTTCTCGCCGTTGCCGTGGAGGCGGCTATAGTCGTCGTCGCCGCCCCGCTTCCTGCAGTCGGGAGGGCGGACGGAGAAAATGAAGCGCCGAAAGAGTGGGGAAGGTGGTGTGAACTGCATTCCCTCCCCGGATTCCGGGCGGTGCTCGCCACCATGTTTCTCTTCGCTTTCGTCAACGCCTCCACGCTCCAGTTCCTTCCGGCCTTTCTTAGTGCGAGGGGGTTCCCGGCGAGTGTCTTCATCGTGCCGAACGCCCTCACCGCCGTCGTGCTGCGCCTCGTGGCATACCGTATCATGGACAGGATCGACCGCAAAGGGACCATAGGAATCGTCATCGCCGCCATGGGCTTCATCCTGGCCTTTCTTCCCTTCGCTCCCGGACGGGGCTGGTATGTGGCGGGAGGACTGTTCTACGGCATCGTCATGGGGATGTCCTTCCCCATAGTGCTTGCCCTCATGCCTGACATCTTTCCCGAGCACCTTCGGCCGAAGGGAATTTCCCTCTGCCTCTTTGCCATCGACCTTGGATTTATCCTCTCCCCCTTCTTCCTCGGATACGGCGGGCAGCTTTTCGGCCTCGGAAACACCCTTTCCGTCACTGGGGTGCTCGGCCTTCTCGGCGGTTCCCTGCTGCACTTCGCCTGGAAAGTGAAAAAAGGAGGAGGCACCCCGACATAAGGTCTATTTCCTGATGTGTGGCTGAACAGCCCTTCAGGTACGAAGAATTTCCCGGCAGCAGCTGCGGATCTTTTTGAACCATCCGGAATGTATCCAAGCCGCATGAACCTGTGCGCTGCAACCTCTTGAACATTCGGGTTCGGGCTCAGCAGGAGGACTCAATGACCGACAGGACCATTTCGTGGTACAACGAACATGCGGACCAGCTCGCGTCCCGGTATGACCAAGCGGATGCGGGATCGCTTCATGCCCTGTTTCGGCAGTGGATTCCTTCCGGGGCGGCCGTCCTTGAAATTGGCTGCGGATCCGGCAGAGATGCCCTTTTCCTCGCGTCCATCGGGTGCATGGTTACCGCCACGGACGGCAGCGAGGCAATGCTGGAAACTGCCCGGCAGAACCTTCCGAAGGAAGCGGAAAGAAACATTTCCTTCCAGCCCGCCCTCTTCCCCCTGCCTGAAGGACATCCTCTCCTCAGCCACACCTTCGATGTCATAACCGCTATAGCGGTGCTGATGCACATCCCTGATTCCGTGCTTTTTTCCTTCGCCTGCCAGGCAAATGCTCTCCTGAAAGATCAGGGGGTATTCTTCTGCTCGTTCTCTTCCGGCGAACGAAAAGAAAAAGAGGAGAGAGTCTTTCACGAAAGGGAGCCGGGCGACGTACGGCAGATTTTCGGGCGTGCGGGCTTCCGGCTGCTGTCCGCTGAGGAAATGGAAGATGGGCTGGGACGGGATATCCTCTGGACGATAATGGTTTTTTCCGCTGAAAGAAAACAAACTGTCAGACCTGTCTGCGGGTTGGACGCCATAGTACCTGCTGAAAGAGGCTGACAGGTTAAAAAAATGCAAGGCAGGGGAGTTTTTTGAATCAGCCGGAATTCACAATGATTTGATGGTTTCTATGGCTTTCCGGTACTTTATCAGCCGTTCCCAGTCCTCCGGAGCTGGTGAGGGGATGCGGGAGAGATCGCAGTTGTCAAGAAGGTCTGCCAGCTTGACGGTCCGGGCGATTTCGTTTGCTGCCGCCCGGAGTATGAAGTCTTCATAGGACTCACCCTGGCGTTTCGTCAGGGCTTCCACAGCATCGACGACTGTTTCCGGAAAGCCTTCAGCCCGAAGATCGCCGAGGGTTACGGGGGTGTCTTCCACCACGTCGTGAAGCACGGCCGCCATTTTTGCCTCTTCCGGACCTACCCGGTCCATAACCCGCAAAGGGTGGCCGATATAAGGTGTCCCTGCTTTGTCCACCTGTCCTTCATGGGCTTTCCGCGCTATTTCAATGGCTTGTTCGAGTGTTGCCATCGGCCGCGCCTCCTTTTTTTATAAAGTATGTGAAATAAGCTATAAAGAAAGAACAGAATGCACTTTCTGGGAAAAAGGGAGGAACTGCATGATATTGTCTGCTGCATGAAAAGGGAAAAGGATCTAACAGAGGGGAAAATTATTTCCGATAATTCATTATACCCTGCACTTTCTTCCGGGGCCAGGGGAATGGGATGTTCTCTTCTTTGTACCGGATGTGCTATTTTACTTTCATGAGAAGAATTACACGGTGTACAGGCAACGAAAGGAGGAGAAGAGATGAGCAAAAGGATTCTTGTTCCCCTTGCGGAGGGATTCGAGGAGATCGAGGCGGTGACGCCAATTGACGTGCTGCGGCGGGCCGGTGTGGACGTAACCGTGGCATCCGTCGGCGGCCCTGTGGTGAAAGGTGCCCGGGGTATTCTCGTGGAAGCTGACAAGACTCTTGACGAGTGTGCGGACAAAGATTTTGACCTGATCGTCCTCCCGGGCGGAATGCCGGGTGCTGTGAACCTTGCCGGATCTGCCGTGCTTTCAGGCATGCTGAGAAGGCACTGCGAAAAGGGACTTCCCCTGGCTGCCATCTGTGCCGCCCCTGCGGTGGTGCTGAACCCCCTGGGACTCCTTGGGGAGGAACGTGTGGCCTGCCATCCGTCGGTACGGGAAAAACTGGGCGAGACAAACCGGACGGAGGAGCGCATCTGCCTTGGAGAAAAACTTGTAACTGCCGCTGGACCCGGAGTGGCCATGGAGTTTGCCCTTGCGCTGGTGGAGCTCCTGGTGAGCAGGGAAAAGGCCGACGAGCTTGCAAAATCAATGGTGGTGAACTAGAAAAAATCCCGGTTCCATTTTCTCAAAGGAAGTGATCTGGTGACTGAGCATTCGTTCCTGTTGTGGGCCGGTATTTTTTTCGTGGGAATCATTTCCGGTTTTTTCAACACCATTGGAGGGGGAGGGTCTCTCCTTGTCCTCCCTTTTCTTTCTTTCCTGGGGATGGACGTGGCGGTGGCAAACGGTACAAACCGCCTTGCCATTGTTCTCCAGAGCATAGCCGGCGCAGATGCGTACAGGCGAAAGGGAGTCCTCTGTCTGCGGACGGCACTGCCGCTGGCGGGGATGACGACCATAGGATCCGTCCTTGGGACGTTCCTGGCCATCAGCATTGACAGGCAATATCTGAACCTGTCGGTGGCAGCTCTTATTTCCCTCATGGCTGTACTCCTGGTATGCAAGCCGGAGATGTGGGAGAGGCAGCATTCGCCACGCCTTTCGAAAACGGGGGTGTTTCTCGTTTTCTTCGCCATCGGCATCTATGGAGGTTTCATACAGGCCGGGGTGGGGTTTTTCCTCACCTGGGGACTTGCCCTGGCCGTTGGAGTGGACCTGGTCAGGGGAAATGCCATCAAGATGGTGATTGTGGGGCTCTATAATGTCATCAGCCTGGGAATTTTCTACTGGAATGGCATGGTGGATATTCCGGTGGGTCTCATTATGGCAGGAGGAAGCATCGTGGGGGCGGTCATCGGGGCAAGGTTCGCCGTGGCGAAGGGGAACACGTGGATCCGGTGGATCCTGGCCGCAGTGGTGATAGTCAGCGCCGTGAAGATGGTTTTCGACGCCCTCTAGCGGAGGCCATTTCTGCGTTTTCTTTTGCCGGACTCTCTTGTACCGCGGAAAAAGCTTCCATGTCCTTCGGTCTTATGCTGGAAGAATGCCGGGCAGGAATGAAAGGATGGGAAATACCCGGGATTGTGGCAGTGACATGAGAGTGGGATAATCAAAACAGAATGGTTGAATCGAAGAAAAAGGAGGGATTCCGCATGAAAAGAAGCCTGATTCCTTTTGCTCTGCTGGTTTTTCTCGCACTTTTTCCTATGGCTGCATCAGCCCAGTCTCCGCTTGTGGGCCACTACTTCATTCCTGAATACTATCCCACTGTCGAAGAGGCTGTGGGGCGGCTCAAGAACATCCAGCCCATGCTCATGGGAGCCCAGGACGGAACGCTCCGGTCCGTGGAGGCGGACAGGTTCGGAATCCGCTTCTTTTGGACGGCAGGGCAGGCGACGGTTATTCCCTTCGACAAGCTCTCCCGGATGCGCATTTTTCACAATACAGCCTTCCAGGGACCGTGTCCGTGGTTTGTCGCGGCGAAAGTTTCGGACGAGGGAGAGCCTCCCTATGTGAGGACGGCGACGAAAGAAGCGGCCCAAGGTTTGTATTCAATCATCGCTTCTCTTGCGGCTGCCGCGGGAAATCCTCTTGATTTCAGGGGCAACCTCGGCGGGTCATCGGATACGCCGACGGAGAAGGACCTCAAGAGCGCCGGGCTGAAGAAACCTGCCGGAGTAGTAGTCAACCTTGTTGAAATAGGCGGCCCCTCGGAAAAGGTCGGAGTCAGGGTGGGCGATGTCATCCTTTCCATCAACGGTCATGCCATCGAGTCCTACGAGCAATTCGAAAAGAAAATCTGGCCCTCTCTCGACCTTTCGGTCGAATGGTTTGACCTTGTCATCATGAGAAAAGGGAAAAAAGAGACGGTGAAAATCAGGACCATGCCTGCGGATGAACTCCCCGTCCCCCCGAAGAGCCTTTCCTTCGGCAAGGTAGCCTCTCCAGGAAATGGCGGGAAAGAACCTCCGAAACTGGGATTCGTGCTTCGGAACCTGACCATGAGCGAAAAGTCGTCCCTTAAGGGACGGACCGGCGCAGTCATTCTCGAGGTCAAGCCGGGAGGTCTCGCCGAGGCGATGAAGATGCAGCCGGGGGACACCATCCTCTTCTGCAACGGGAAAGCGGTGCCGTCGGTGGAAGGTTTTTCAGCCCTTCTCTCGGAGGGGGAGAACAACTTCCTTCTCCTGAGGAACGGGAAGGAGCTTACCGTAGGCATAAGTACCGTTACGGAATCTTTTTGAGTTTGCTATTACCGTCAGTTTTCTGAATTGCCCCCTGTAGTCTATTCCCGGCATTGAGGGGGTATTTCCCGGGATGTGTTTCAACTACGGTATTTCCTGCCCTCCCGCTGGAGGAAAAGCAGCCGGAAAGTAAAAAGCGGGGAAAAACAGGAAGGGAGCAGGTATCCATGGATGATCTGGCACAACAATTCCCGCTGATAGAGGACATGAGAAAGGGAAAAGAGGTTTTCTGGCTGAATCCCTGTCTCGACAACAGGCTGCCCGGCGAGATGACAACGGCCGACATCGCCGATGCCTCGGCCCGGCTGGCCCGTTTCGCCCCGTACATCATGAGGGCCTTTCCGGAAACCGTTCCCGCAGGGGGGATGATCGAGTCGCCCCTGAAGGATATTCCCGAGATGAAAGCCTTCCTGGAGGAAAAATCAGGGGGTACTCTTTCCGGAAGACTGCTGCTCAAGTGCGACAGTGACCTCCCCATTTCCGGCTCCATCAAGGCCCGGGGGGGGATCTACGAAGTCCTCTGCTTTGCCGAGAAGGTGGCGCTGGAAAGCGGGCTGCTGAACAGGAGCGACGATTATGCCGTCCTTGCCGAGGACCGGTTCCGGGAGCTTTTTTCCCGGTATGCCATCGCCGTGGGCTCCACGGGAAACCTGGGGCTGAGCATCGGGATCATGAGTGCCCGGTTCGGTTTCCGTGTGACGGTGCACATGTCCGCCGACGC
>LSQX01070359.1_pt1 | contig 10195 bp, 12 predicted proteins | sample 654561 | NCBI WGS metagenome assembly LSQX01 (sample SAMN04489861, study PRJNA283612) | anaerobic digester metagenome | isolation source: 4 biogas reactors fed with cattle manure at either 37C or 55C with and... | place: Denmark: Kongens Lyngby | collected 2014
AGATGTGTATAAGAGACAGTAATTGTAGTCTGAACCAGAGCCAGAATCAGCCTTAATAGTATCTCACTCAGGAGAATTGAAGTCCTGGAAACAGGGGTTACTCCCAATCCACGGATTATTTTCCTTTCTCTCATACTGAGAAAGGACAGTGAGCCGAATAATCCCAGCTGCATCAAGGCCATTGCCAGAATCCCCGGTAAGATATAATCAAAATCTGTAAGTTCTTCGGTATGAATTGTCTCAGCCTTCAGCAGAAAAATCTTTGGTATACCAATTATCTCTCTTTCAATTTCATTAAACATTTCACTGAAAACTGATAATAAGACCCTGCTGCTCTGCTGTTTACTTGAATCATAATAGACAGGTATCTCTATTGCACCTGCCGCCGTACTTACTGAACTGAAATCAGGGAGCTCCAGGACCAGTGCTCTCTTTCCTTTCCTTAAGGCTTCCAACTCCTCTGTTCCACTGCCCCTCTCAACAGTAATATTAAAACTGCTGATTGAGCGGAGTTCTTCAAGCAGACTGGTACTAAATTGATCATCAGAGTGAAGAATTATTCCGATATTATAGGATGATTCAGATATTCCTGTAAAAATCCAGCCAAAAAGGAAAACAAAGATTAAGGGGAACAACAAAAACCAGAACATTGCCGTTTTATCCCTGATATATTCTCTGGCATTTGCTATAAAAACTGCTTTAAATATTCTCATTCCCTGATTCCCCTTCCAGTCAATTTTATAAAGACATCCTCAAGAGTAGGATTTCTAACCATTACATCCTTGAGTTTTTTACCCTTACTACTGGCAAAATCAATCAGTCCTTTAATGGTATCAGATACTTCATTTGTATACAGGATGATTCTATTTTTTCCTGTCTCATAATTTACCCTTTCTGCCAGATTCAGTTCCAGTAATTCCCTTTTCTCTTCTTCCGAAAAATCCGGATCCAGAAACTCTACCGCAGTTTCCTGGAAACTTTCCTTTATCAGGGAAGCAGGTGAACCACTGGCAATTATCTTTCCATGATCGATAATTAACAACTCATCACAGAGCTTTTCAGCCTCATCCATATAATGAGTAGTTAGAAATATAGTCTTACCCTCTTTTTTCAGTGATAATATTACATCCCACAGTTGCCTCCTGGCCTGGGGATCCAGACCTGTGGTGGGTTCATCAAAAAATAAGGCCTTTCCATTACTGACCATTGCCAGGCCGACAGCCAGTCTATGCCTCTGTCCTCCAGAAAGATCAGAAACCCTGGTATTTGCTTTTTTTTCCAGTCCGAGTTTTTCAATGACCTCACTGACCTCTTTTGGTTCTGGATAAAAACTGGCAAAAAGTTCAATGGTTTCTTTGACTGTAAGACGGGGAAATAAGGAAGGAGATTGTAATTGAACACCGACAATCTTTTTTATCTCATCTATTTCATCTACAGGGTCATAACCAAAGACACTGATTTGCCCGCTTTTCCTCTCTGTTAAACCCACAATAGTCTCAATTGTTGTAGTCTTTCCAGCCCCATTAGGTCCCAGCATTCCGAAAATACTTCCTTCCTGAACCTCAAAACTGATTCCATCTACAGCTTTAATCTCACCATAATAGGTTCTGAGCTCCTTTACTACAATCCCGCTCTGGCTCAAATATTTTCACCTCTTCATTAAATTTTAACATTCCCCTTATTTAAGGCTGATCAAATCCACATAATCACCCTCCATGGGAGCTTCTTCAGCCCAGAGCACTTCTAAAATACAGGTGTCGGGATTTACGCTATATACCTGAACCTCTCCAATGGGTACAGATACATACTGCTGCAGTTCTTCTACCTCAACCATTCTGATCAGTTTCCCTGTCATCCTTTCTCTTACACCACTTCTGCTTCCAATGTCCACTATCAGTTTACTGCCTACAATCTTGACTACTTTACCCCTCAGTTCAATCTGGTGTGTCATCAATCTATCTGGATTTGAGATTATATTCCGGGCAAAATTTTCTACTGCTTCCCTGATACATTTACCAACGACAGATTTATTAAAGGCAGTAGTACCAAAAGACAGCCCCTGCAAGTCAGAAACTTTTATGGAAGCCTCTATTTCCTCTCCACGGGCTTCAAAGGAGTCTTTTATTTCTGCTGTAGTGGCATCCACAACCCGCCCGGTAATTATAACCTCAGCCTTGACTCCCTTTACTGTTAACGGTCCAACGGAAATACCGCCTACCTCAGCTACATTCAGGGTAGTTAATGTACTTAAAATAAGGGCATCTACACCCAATACCTTCCCTATCCGGGCAGCTGTGACCGGATCAACCCGCCCTGAACTGCCAAAATCCTGTTCTTTCAATATTTCCTCAATCCGGGTTCTTTCAACAACCCTGATATCTGACTCCTGGACAAGCCTGTCTGTAATCATCTGGGTGATGCCGTTCAGAATCTCCCTGTCCCTGAACCATTTCCAGCTCAAATCCCCCTCCTCTACAGGCATTACAGCTACCAGCGGCTTCTCATGGGCAAGTAAGGAAAATGAACAGGCAACTACCATCATCAAAAGGCAAATCTCAACTGAAGTTTTTCTCTTCATTATTTATCCCTCCAATTATATAATAATATTTTATTACCGCCTATTAATAATTATATAGTAATATATGCCAGTTCACAACAGGACCTGTAAAATGGCAACAGATAATACCCCTGTTATTATGGTCAGAAAGATATTCTTTTTGTATACTGCCACTAAAAAAGCAGGTATGGCAGCCAGAAGATTTATATTTTTCAAGGACAGTTCCAGCACTCCATTTTTCATGAATAATTCCGGAGCAAGTAAAGCAGCCAGTATGGCAGCAGGGATATACCTTAACCAGCTGACAACTGTATCCGGTATCTCCATCCTGCTGAGTACAATGAGGGGAATAACCCTCGGTAAATATGTAACAAGGACTGCTCCCAGTAGAAATATAATATATTCACTGTGCATTATTATTCCTCCATTCACTGAAGCATTTACCCTTATATTCTATCTGCTTTTTCGAAAAAAACACCTGCTGCCGCAGCCAGGACTGTAGCAATAATTATATTCCAGTTATCCGGTAATAGATATACAAAAAGCAGTGATAAAAATGCTGATAATAATGCTACAAATAATTCCCTCTTCCCTCCAATCTGCATTACCAGTAAAATGATAAACATGGCCGGCAAAACGAAATCCAGACCCGGCAATTCCCCCAGGGGAATCAGGGCACCAATTATACTTCCTGTAAATGAACTCAATACCCAGCCCAGATAAGCTGTCAAACCAAGGCTTAAAAAAAATAGACCCTTATCCCTCTCTCTATACTGATCAAAAAAAGCATTACTGACCGCAAAGGACTCATCCGTTACCAGAAACCCCAGAAAAGGTATCATCTTTCCTGGTGTTTTTCTGAATTGCAGGCTCAAGGAGGAACTCATCAGGATATGACGCAGATTCACCAGAAAAGTCATCATAACTATTGATAAAACACCTGCACCGGCAGCAAACATGTTTACACTGATGAGCTGTGAAGAGCCGGCAAAGACAAAGATAGACATGGAAACTGTTTCCATGATACTCAAACCTGATTTTACTGCCATGAGCCCATAGCTTATTCCGATCGGGAGATATCCCAACAGGATTGGTACTGCCCTCTTTATTCCTGAAATAACTACTTCTTTTCTTTCCATAACTCCACCTCTATTTCTATTATCTATATAATACTATATCTGAAAAAGAAAACCTTCTTCAAACAGGAAAAATCCCTCAATACCTGACAGGTACTGAGGGATTGGTATATATATATATTTATTCTTTAGCAAGTAATACCCGGTCATCAGTCAATTCCTGACCGCTTTTTTCACTGAATTTCTTCACCAGTTCACCTATGGTCATCTTTTCTCTTTCTTCACCCTGGAGTTCCAGTATTATTTTCCCTTTATCCATCATGATAGTCCGGTTACCCATTTCCAGGGCCTGTTTCATATTGTGTGTTACCATTAAAACCGTCAGTTTATTTTTTTCAACAATCCGCCGGGTAATATTTATTATCTGTTCAGCAGTTTTAGGATCCAGAGCAGCAGTATGCTCATCCAGGAGTAATATTATGGGTTCCCCCAGTGTAGCCATGAGAAGTGTCAGGGCCTGGCGCTGACCCCCTGACAAAAGCTTTACCGGATCCTCCAGCCTATCTTCCAGACCCAGCCCAAGCCAGCTAAGCCTCTCCCTGAATTCATCCCTCCGCTTTTTATTCAATCCCAGTTTTAAACCCCTTCTCTTTCCTCTCATATAAGCCAGAGACAGGTTCTCTTCAATGGTCATCTCTGCAGCAGTACCCCTCAGCGGGTCCTGGAACACCCTGCCTACAAAAGAGGCCCGTTTGTGGGTAGGCCATCTGGTCACATCTTTACCATCAACAACAACCCGCCCGATTTCCGGAGTATAGGTACCTGCAACAATATTCAATATTGTTGATTTCCCGGCACCATTACTGCCTATTATGGTAAGGAAATCCCCTTCAGAAAGGGACAAATCAACACCATTAAGGGCATGGTTTACATTTACTTTACCATAATTAAAGACTTTATGAATATTTTCCAGTTTAAGCATCTTCATCTACCTCTTCCAGCAGCTTCTCAGCAAACTCATCCTGGATCAAAAACCTGCGGAGAGATGGTGCTCCTAAAGCAATGATAACCAGAACTGCTGTCACTATTTTCAGATCTGTGGCGTCAAAACCGAGGCGTAATGATACTGCTATTGCAAAACGATACAAAACAGCACCAAGAATTACACCTGATGTAGCAAAAGGAATCTTACTGGTCCTGACAAAAACCTCTCCTATTATAACTGAAGCCAGCCCTACAACAATCATACCCATACCCATCTGTACATCTGCAGAAGAAGAATACTGGGCAAAAAGGGCACCGGAAAGAGCAACCATCCCATTGGCCAGGGCCAGACCAAATATCTTGATAAAATCTGTATTTATTCCCAGTGTTTCTATCATGACAGGATTATCACCAGTAGCCCTGATAGACATTCCAAACTCAGTATGGAGGAAAAAATCCAGCAGTATTTTTACGATAAAAACAATTATAATCAGAGAAATCAGGGTACCATAATCTGAACCGAATAGTCTCTCCAATCCATCAAATATCCTGGGCTTTCTAAATAAAGATATCTGTGATTTGCCCATGATCCTTAAATTTATAGAATATAAAGAGGTCATGGTTAAAATACCGGCCAGTAAACCGGCAATCTTTAACCTGGTATTAATAATTCCTGTTATCATACCGGCAATGCAGCCTGCCAGAAAGGCAAAAATAGTTGCCAGAACAGGATTAAGCCCGGAAACAATGGATTTCGCCGCTACTGCAGCCCCCAGGGGGAAACTCCCTTCAACTGTAAGATCTGCAAAATCCAGTATCCGGAAGGTAATATAGACCCCCATGGCCAGTAAAACAAAAGCCATTCCTTCTTCAAGTGTTTTCATATAAAAATTCAGATTAAGGTACCACATCTATTTCCTCACTCCTGTATCTATTCCTCTCCATATATCTCATCTGCATTTTCCAGCAATTCTTCAGGTATCTCAACACCAATTGCCTCAGCAGCATCTACATTCAATACCAGTCTATACTCCTTCTGGCTCTCAACAGGCATATCTTCCGGCCTTGCCTCTCCCTTTAATATCTTTAAGGCCATCTCTCCGGTTTGCCTCCCCAGACGGTAATAATTTATTCCAACAGTGGCTAAAGCCCCTCTTTTTACACTGTTTTCCTCTCCTGCTATAAGCGGTATTTTATTCTTTTCCGCAACCATGACAACTGATTCAATAGATGAAACCACTGTGTTATCTGTTGGAACATAGATAGCATCTACCCTGTCAGCCAGTGAATTGGCAGAAGTCAATACCTCTGTCGAACTGGAAACACTTGCTTCTACAAGTTTCAATCCCAGTTCCTTCGCCACCTCTTTTGCAATATTTACCTGGACAACCGAATTGCTCTCACCCGCATTATAGATAATCCCCACACTCTTTGTTTCCGGAGCAAACTTCAGGATAAGCTCAAACTGTTCCCTGATGGGATTCATATCATTGGTACCGGTTACATTTGTACCGGGTCTCTCATTACTCTCCACTAATCCTGCATCAACAGGGTCAGTAACAGCAGTAATCAGGATTGGTATATCATTGACAGCATTTGCCACTGCAATAGCAGAAGGGGTTGAAATAGCCAGTATCAAATCAGGTCTGTCAAGGGCAAATTTCTGTGCAATTGTATTGGCATTTGCCATTTCTCCCTGTGCATTTTGAATATCATATACTACCTGTTCACCTTCTACATAACCGTTTTCAGCCAGAACATCAATAAAACCCTTCCTCGCCTCATCAAGGGCAGGGTGTTCTACAATTTGTGTAATAGCAATACTTATTTTGTCTTTTGCCAGTATCACTGATGTAACTAAAAATAAGAACACTAAAAGAACAACACCAACAAATCCTCTACTCCTCAACTTCTCCATAAATACATCTCTCCTCTACTAATTTCTAAATTTAAGATATCAAATATTATACCACGGTGTATATCTGCTGTCAATCAAAAGTATTCAGCCATCTGGAAAGAGCTTAAATATTTTCATACTGGTATGAATATCGGATTTCAGCATTCAGTGAATTTGTAGCAGAACAGTATTTTTCCTGGGAAAGTTCTATAGCTCTCCTGACATTTTTCTCAGACAAACCCTTGCCCTTAATAATATACTCTATCTCTATTATTTCAAATCTCCTGGGATGTTTTTCTGCCCTTTGCCCATCTATCAGGATTTCAAACTCCAGTACTTCAGCCTTCATCTTTTCCAGAATCTTCACAATATCAATACCTGTACATCCGGCAGCCCCATATAAAAGTAATTCCATGGGAGTAGGCCCGCTATCTTTGCCGCCGGCATCTTCAGGAAAACCCACAGTAATCTGATGACCGGAATCACCTTTTGCCTGGAATTCAATACCACCATCATTTTTTAGAACAAGATGTGCTCTCATAAATAACCCCTCCTTTTTCAGTTATATTTTTATACTTTGACATTTATGGATTATATCCTTCTTTATATAAAGTTTATACTTGCCATATATGCTTAAGCATTAATCTCTTAATTAACAAAAACAGATGAGGAAGAATAAAATAAGTTTTGAGGTGATGATCAATGCTGGATAAGTCTCCTTTCCGCAAATATGTCCTGGGTACTGAGACCATGATTCCCTTAAATCCCTATAGACTGGCCAGATACATAAACTTTGATAATGCAGCCACAACTCCCCCCCTGAAAGCAGTACTTAAGGCAATTAACGGTTTTTCTCCCTGGTATTCCTCTATCCATCGGGGCAAAGGTTATAAATCATTACTCAGTTCCAGGCTCTACGAGGAATCCCGCTCCATAATTGCAGATTTTCTGAAAATAGACCTTGCTCACTATACCATTATTTTTGTCAAAAACACTACTGAAGCAATTAACAAAATATCCAATCGTTTCTGCCAGTTGGAAGATAAAGGAGAATGCATTATTTTATCTACAGAGATGGAACATCACTCCAATGACCTTCCCTGGCGGAACAAATACAAACTTGATTATATAGAAGTTACAGGGGAGGGATTGCTGTCTCTGGAAGATCTGGAGGCAAAACTGATTGAACACAGGGGAAAGGTCAGATTGGTCACTGTAACAGGGGCTTCCAATGTGACAGGCTATATCAATCCCATCAGGAAGATTGCCGGATTATGCCGCCAATACAATGCAAGAATACTGGTAGATGCTGCCCAGCTCATCCCTCACCGGCCCTTCAACATGAGTGATCATGAGCTGGATTTTCTGGTCTTCTCCGGCCACAAAATTTATGCTCCCTTTGGTACCGGAGTATTGATTGGGCCGACAGATTTTTTTAGACAGGGTGAACCTGAAACAAAAGGGGGAGGCACTGTTCAGCTAGTTACCACTGAAGAAGTCCTCTGGAATGAACCACCCTGGAAAGATGAAGCAGGCACTCCAAATATCATGGGAGTAATAGCACTTGCTGAGTCCCTCAAGAAAATAAAGGAAATCGGTATGGAGAAAATAGCGGAATATGAAGAATCCTTAACTCATTATACCCTGAAAGAGATGGAAAAAATACCGGGTGTAAAACTATACAATAATAAAGACAGTGAAATAATATCCATCATACCTTTCAATATTGAAGGGTTAAGTCATGAAGAGGCAGCAGATATCCTTGCCGGGGAATATGGAATTGGAGTCCGTAATGGCTGCTTCTGTGCCCAGCCCTATATCCGGAAATTGCTCGGGATTTCTGAAAATGAAATAAAAAAACACTTAAACAGGCCGCATTCCCTGCATCCCGGTCTGGTACGCATCAGTTTCGGCATGTATAATGAAAAAGAAGAAGTCGATTACCTGCTCCAGGCAATCCGGGAGATTCTAAAGAAATGACAGTATATTCTTCCCTGTTTCGAACAATACTAATACCGGGAGAAAGGTGGATCTATATGACAGAACAGAATATAAGAGATGATAAAAAGCTCAATATCCTCCTTTTCAGCTGTGATTACGACAAAGCACTGGCAGCCCTGATCCTGGCAAATACCGCCAGAAGTATTGACATGGCAGTCACCGTCTTTTGTGCCTTCTGGGGGCTCTGTCTCATACGTGATCCGGAAACCTTTACCCTGGAGAAAAAAAGCAGTCTTGAAAAAGCCTTCGGCCTGCTGACAGCAAAGGGCCCGGAAGAGCTTCCTCTCTCCAGGATGAATATGAGTGGATTGGGCAGAATGATGCTGGAAAAGATGATGGGGGATGATAAAACACCCCGCTTATTTGATTTCCTGAAAGAATCCCGTGACAGCGGTGTCAGATTTTATGCCTGCAAATTATCTGCCGAGACCATGGGTATCAAAAAAGAAGAACTGCTGCCAGAAGTAGAGATCATGACAGCAGAAGATTATCTTAAAGACGCTTTATCAGCAGATATAAAATTATTCATTTAAAATTCAGCATTAGGAGGTAAAGACACAGCAGCTTATCTTAATTTAACAGCAGTACCATAGGCCAGTATTTCCGCAGCTCCGGCCATCACCTGTGATGTTGAAAAACGGACATTTACCACTGCATCTGCCCCCAGCTTTTCTGCAGCCTCAACCATTCTCTTCAGGGCCTCTTCCCTGGCTTCAGTAATCATCTTTGTATATTCCTTGACTTCACCGCCAACAATATTCCGGAGACCTGCCATAATATCATGGCCGATATGGCGGGCCCTGATACTATTTCCCCTCACCAGGCCGAGCATCTCCGTGATTTCCCTTCCGGTAATCTCACTGGTATTCACCAAAATCATCTTCATCATCCTCCATTCTTTCTTTAATCAAACTGATTAAAAGGATAATCAAACCCAACACAACACCTGCAATCCCGATTCGAATGACTACAGGTACTGACGCATCCCGCAAAATAGAGCTTAAAAGATAATATAGACCTGTGCCCAGTAACAAAAGCAGACTGATTCCCAGAACCAGAAAACCAAGTCTTCTTATCTTAATCCCACCTCCTGTAAACTTATTCCCTCTTTCAATTTCCTGATCATAATGGGAATTATCTCAAACAAATCCCCGACAAGGCCGTAAGTTGCATATTTAAAGATAGGGGCTTCCGGGTCCCTGTTTATTGCAATAATTATATCAGATAATTTCATACCGACAATATGCTGTACTGCCCCGGAAATACCACAGGCAATATATATCCTGGGAGCAACAGTAGTACCGGTCTGCCCTACCTGGTATTCCTGACCTATCCAGCCATTATCTACAGCTGCCCTGGAAGCAGCTACTGTTCCGCCCAGTGTATCAGCCAGTTCTTTTAAAATCTTAAAATTTTCTTTAGAGCCCAGACCCCGTCCGCCTGCAACTATTATCTCTGCTTCTCCTAAATTTATACCTTCCCTTATTTCTTTAACTGTTTCCAGCACCCGGCTTTTAAGCCTGACCTGGCTTAAATCAAGGTCATGTTGGATTATCTCACCCTGATAGCCGGAAACTTTTGCAGCGGCTTTCATCACTCCTGGCCTGACAGTGGCCATTTGCGGTCTATGATTTTTGCAGACAATGGTGGCCATTATATTACCGCCAAAAGCAGGTCTTG